>Ga0075370_10000043_pt1 | contig 38612 bp, 38 predicted proteins | sample EndMethybrTD3035_FD_71398 | JGI IMG/M metagenome (GOLD analysis project Ga0075370, IMG submission 71398) | Populus endosphere microbial communities from Tennessee, USA - Endosphere MetaG P. TD hybrid TD303-5 | ecosystem: Host-associated > Plants > Roots > Endosphere | place: USA: Tennessee... | reverse complement strand
CGCCGATATCGGCGCGCATGTGACCAGTTCGATGATCCCGGGATTTGACCTTGCTGACGTCATAGACAGGCTGGGCTCAGCCGGGGCGGGCGTGATGGCGATGATCGATGGCGAGGTAAACCGTCAGGCAATGATGATCTCCTTCCTCGACAGCTTTGTCATGATGGCCATCATGATGCTGGTGATGGCGCCGCTGCCATTTTTGCTCAGCAAGAATATTCCCGTTGGCGGCGCCAAGCCTGCCCCGATGGTAGACTAGCCACACTGTCCTTGCGTCCGGTGGCTGGTCGCGTCGGCCAGCGCCTGATAATGCCGGAGATGAAACAACGACGATGTCCGCCACCAGTCTCGACAAACGACCCGGCTTTCGCCGACACATTCTCGTCCAGCCGGGCGAGGGAGAAGTCGTGGCCATGCTGGAAGACGATATCCACTCGCTAGCGGTGATCTTGCGACACGACGGATCGCGCGTGACGGACATCGATGCCTGGTTCGAACGCGCTCCCTGGACGACGTGCCCCGGCGCCGGAGCCAAATTGCGCGATACATTTTGCGGCAAGCTGTTGAGCGATGTGACGGCGAAGGTCGATAAGGTGCTCAATTGCACCCACATGCACGATATTGCGGTGCTTGCAGCTACGCACGCTGGGGACAGCGCCGAAACACTCTACGAGATGATTGCCACCGATCCCGATGATGGCGAACGCCTTCTGGAACTGCGGCGCAACGGCAAACTGGTTCAAAGCTGGATTGAACGTGACGGCATTCTCGCCGCACCAGAGGCTGTTGCGGGCAAGACGCTGCAAGAACTTCGCGAATGGCTCACTTCGCTCGAAGGCAGTGCGCGCGAGGAAGCAGGCATTCTTCGCTGGGCGTCCTCAGTGGCGCGCGGCCGAACCCTGCCGATGGAATTGCAGAACGACGCGAAGACGCTTCGCCTGCGTTGCTATACCTTCCAGCCTGAGCGGATCGATGAGGCCCAGCTGATTGGTGACCGCCGCGATTTCAGCCAAGGCCTAAACGTTCCGCTTGAGAGTCTTCGCGCTCAAGTTGCAGTATTTCGGCGCAAAGCGGGCGATCAGAATTGATGGACATAGCCGGGCTCACGATCGACGCGCGGCAGCTATGGCATGGCGAGCAGCCAGTGGATCAGCCGCTCGTATTCATCAACCTTGAAACAACCAGCGAATGGCCCGATGTTCCGAGCCTTCCACTTTGCCCGGTCATTGGCCTCGGCAACCGGGATCACCCGCTTGCCGCCCTGCTGGACACTGTCATCGAACCGCCTGTGAGCGCAACTTCAGTTATCAGGCAAGTGCTTGCGGCACCGAATGCGGCCGCTGTTTCAATGCAATTGCTGCGCTTTGTGGAAGGCTTGGCACCAACTCAAGCCTTGCAACTCGAATCACTGGCCTATGGCCTGCTGCAAGGCAGCACCGAGCATCTGTCATGGCAGACGGGCTTGCGGCGTTCTGATGAGATTGGGCAACCCGGGAGCGTTGATACATTCCGCAACGGGCCGGTCCTTACCATTGAACTCAATCGCCCGAGCTCTGGTAATGCGGTCGACCGCGCAATGCGCGACGGTCTACATGAGGCCTTCGCCACCGCCGCACTGGACAATTCGATCAATGAGATAATCCTGCAAAGCCGGGGCCGCTGCTTTAGTCTGGGGGCAGAGCTGAGTGAATTCGGCACCACCCGTGATCCCGCAACCGCGCATGCGATCCGTCTTGCCACACTGCCTGCCCACCCCATTGCCATGTGCGCCGATCGGCTCGAAGCCTGCATTCAAGGTGCATGCGTAGGAGCTGGGCTGGAAATGGCCGCTTGGGCAAAACGCATAGTCGCTTCGCGTGACGCATGGTTTCAATTGCCGGAACTGGGCATGGGAATATTGCCGGGGGCAGGGGGCTGTGTCTCGATCAGCCGCCGCATCGGCCGCCAGCGCACGGCTCTCATGCTGCTGTCCGGCAAGCGAATTTCCTCGCAAGTTGCCTTAGCCTGGGGCCTGATCGATGCTCTGGTCGATGATCTTGCCGGAAACCCAAGTGTGACGGACATCGCCTGAGACCAATCGGCCGCGGGCCTCGCGCCAGGGCCTGTCCAGCAGCACCAGCTCAGCCGGTGCCCCTTCCACGATCCGCCGCTGACGGCCGAGTTCGAGCGGATCGGCAAGATAGAGTTCCAGTGCACTCTCGGGCGACATGGCCTCATCCGGCCCGAATGACTGGCCACTTGCGGTCTGCCGCTCCACTGCCGCGCGCATTCCGGCCCAAGGATCGGCGCTGCAAAATGGTGCGTCGCTGCCACCGGCCAGAATGATGCCTTCGGCGGCAAGGCTTGTGAGCCGGTAGAGGTCCGACTGGTGACGGGGCTCAACATCAAGGCGATAGGCATCACCGCGTTCCTGAACGAAGCGCGGCTGCACGCAAATTGCCAGACCCAGTGCGGCAATCCGCTGCACGAGGTCCATTGCCGCAACCGAGGCATGCTCGATGCGGTCGCCATGCCGAACCCCGGCCTCTTCCAGCGCCGCAAGGGCATAGACCAGCTCGACTTCACTGACGCAGTGGACAGCCACCGCACGCGATTGCTCATGAGCGGCGGCGAAGAAGCGGACTGTCTCGGCAAAATCCGGCATTGCGGCTTCGTGCAAATGGAGCTTGGCTGGCCCGAGCTTCCAGCCTCTTTGCGCACCAGAGGGCGCAACATTTGCCAGTGCAAGAGTACCCGCCATCACGACATTTTGCTGCAGTGCGCCTGCCTCCTGCTGCGCAGCGAAATGCGCAGCAATGCCGGCGTCATTGCGCGGCGTCATGTCGGTGATGCCAGTCACGCCATAGCGGGCAAGTTGCCGCGAAATGCTGTTGAAATCAGGCGGCGCGCTCGCAAGCCTGCGCTGGAGCCATTCATCTTCATCGAACAGGCGGCCCGTGAATTTTCCGGCGTTTCGTTCCATTCCGGGCGGGGCCTCGCCGCCATCCAGCAATTCAGCAAGCGCCTGCGAATTGAGCAGCCACATGCGGCCGGAACGATGCTGCATCCGCAAGGGCCGGTGCGGCATCAGCTGATCGAGGTGAGCAGCGGTCGGCAGACCCATCACACTGTCATGATAGCCGATGCCGCGAACCCAGCCCTTGCCGGGATGGCTGGCAAGCGCTTGCTGAAGCTCCGCGACGTCCTCGACTTGCGGTGGCCCGCACCAGACCGACTGCGCGCGCACGGCCAGACCGGCTAGGTGCAAGTGGTGATCGTGGAGGCCCGGCAACAAGGCACCGCCGCGCGCGTCAATGCCTTGGGTGGCGCCCGCTGGCGGACTAATGCAGGCAATGCGCCCATCTTCAATTTTTACGTCCGCAAGGCCGTGTCCCCAGACCTCGGCGTTGCAGATCAGCATGCGGGGAGCCAGGCGTTGGTATCTGCGCCGAGGTCAGGCAAATCGGCCAACATCATTCGGCGCGTTTGCCTGGGGAAGGGCTGGCCGAAAGCGGCGGCCCAACCCCGCAGTTCCGCATCAAGCAAGCCTGCGTCAAATGCCCGTTCTTCGGCGAGCGCGCGCGCGCCTATCGCGGTCATCGAGAGAATAATGCGGCAAGCCTCCTCACTGCGATAAGCCTGCCATGCAGCGCGCGCACCAGTGATTCCCGTGAGCGGATCGGGCAAGGCGTCGCCCACATAGCCAATCTCGCCGCTCGCATCCGCCATTGCGCGCGTGAGCCCGGCCGCGACGCCGCAATCGTTGCCGATCCCGACCCAGCCTGCCGCTTCGCCGCGCACCCCGTGCCCGGTCACGCTCAGCCAGACCAGACCGGGGACTTCGCGCACCAGTTGCTCGGCATCGATGCCTAGGTGCTTCAGTGCCCGCACGCGCGAGCTTTCGATGACGAAATCGGCGCGACGTATCCACGAAATCAGCGCCGCCTTGTGAGCATCGCTGGAAAAGTCGATCACCACGCTTTGCTTGCCCTGGTTCAGCAGGCCGAATGTCACGGGATCATCACGGCGGATAAGGTCGAGCCGGTCCTGGCTTTCAACCCTCACCACATCTGCGCCCGCCAGCCACAGCAAGTGTCCGGCGAGCGGCCCGGCCCAGATCGACGACAGATCAATGACCAGCGGTCGGTGCCCCGGTCCGCGGCTCCGCCGGCTGCCCTTCAAGACCACATCAACTGGCGGACTGACAGGTGTCTCGTCGATACAGGCCACCGGAAGCCCCAGCATCCGCCCCCGCTCGAGCAGACCTGCGCTGTCATGACGGGCTATTGCGGCGGCAATGGAATCGGGATCGTCGATATCGAGCTCGTCGCCCAGAAACAGTGCGGGCAGAAGCTCGCGGTCCTGCGGGCGCAGCAGAGTGAGGGCGTACCAGACACCGTCCCGCGCCATGTTCAGTCGGCTTCCGCCATTTCCTGCTGATACACGTCCATCGATGCGAAAGTCGCGGTTCGACCCGCGCTCGCCCACGATTGTGGGACCGTCGAGCGCGGCAATGCCGGCAGAGCCAGTCTCGCTGGCGAGCAGGCGAAGCTGACGGTCCGCCCAGCGCGCCAGCGGAATTGCCGGGCCCGAAGTGCCGGGATCAGTCGGCAAGCCAAAGTTAGTCGGCAAGAATGGTCTTCACCTGGCGCCGCAGGAGCTTGCCCATTTCGTTGTAGGGCAGCTCGGGCACGAAGGCAATTTTCTCAGGGACGCGGCTTGAGCGCAGACGGGCGCGGACAAGCTCGCGAAGTTCATCTTCCGCGGGCTCGAGATGGCCTTCGCGCAACACCAGAGCAACGCCGACCGCCTCGCCCCATTCAACCGAAGGAATGGCGCAGGCGCAGGCATCGGCAATGGCATTATGCGTCAGCAATACGTCCTCGATCTCGCCCGGCGACATGTTCTCGCCGCCGCGCACGATGACGTCGTCCGCCCGGCCGGACAGGAAGATGTAGCCATCCTCATCCATGTAGCCGGCATCGCGCGTGGGGAACCAGCCGTCAGCAGTCAGGGCGCTCTTTTCCTTGTATTCGCCAGAAACCTGGTCGCCGCGCACATAGATTTCGCCCGCTTCGCCGGGCCCAAGGACATTGCCGTCCTCATCGCGGATTTCGATTTCGACAGTGGGCAAGGCCTGACCCAGCGACGTCAGGCGTGCCCGGACTTTCGGATCATCCGAAGCCAGCGCCGCGCGGTGATCGTCAGGACCGAGCAGTGCGACAGTCGAGCTCGTTTCCGTCAGGCCGTAGGCATTGGTAAAACCGGTATGCTCGAAACGCTGGAGTGCCTTCTGGATCACTTCAAGCGGCATCTTGCCCCCGCCATAGGCAATCGCGCGCAGGCTAGAGACATTGGCGCTGGCGCCTTCCTCCATTGCCGCGATGATACGCGTGAGCATCGTCGGCACAACGAACGCATTGGTCACTTTTTCTGCCTCGACCAGTTCAAGCCAGCCTTCCGGCGTGAATGAAGGCAGCATGACGATCCGGCGATTGGCATAGATCGAGCTCATCAGCGCGGAAATACCCGCGATGTGGTACGGAGGCACCACAACCAGAGCGGCATCACTTTCATCCGCAGCGGCGAATTCGACCGAGCCGAGGATATAGCCCAGCAAATTCGAATGGCGCAGGATCGCGGCTTTCGGCGCGGCAGTTGTGCCGCTTGTGAACAACTGGACTGCCACGCCTTCGCCGCCATTGTATTCCCGGTCAGGCTGGACAGAGGCTTCCTGAGCGGCAGCGACGAAATCGCCGCGCTCCATCGTCACTTGCCCATTGCCCGAAGAAAGCCGCTCGACCCTGCTGACATCGCCGACGATCAGAGCGGGCGCGATGCGGCCAAGCAGGCCCGCCAGATCCTCGTCCGCCAGACGGTAATTCAGAGGGCAGTAAGGCACGCCCGCGAGCGCAGCGCCGAACAGCGCAATCACTGCTGCCTCGCTCGATTCATCCAGCAAGGCCACGTGGCTCGCGCCGCTGGATTCGATCAGCTCCACCGCGCCGCGGGCTGCTGCCAGCAGTTCGCCGTAGGTCCAGCGGCGTCCGTCACAGACAAGGCCGACGCGATCGCCAGCAGCTTCGGCCGCCATTTCGAGGAGGAGCGAGATATTCATTCGGGCATGCTTTCCAGGTCAGTCGGGAATTCGGTCGCCAGATCAGTCAGAGGCGGGAAGGGGTTTGGCATCCTTGGTGTTCAGAGCAACACCATCGACACTGAGCGAGCCTTTGCCCGGCTTCACGCAAAGCAATTCAAAAGCGCCCGCTTCGTCAACATAGCGCTTGCCCATCAGGGTTCCCGCGGAGAAATCGGGGTTGAGCGCGGCGGCTTCAGCCGGCTTGGCTTCGGCCATCGGCGCGCCGCCGCATTCGATGGTGCCGCTGCCGCAACGGATAACCATGACTTCAGTGTCGCAAGCGGCGCTTTTCAGGCGGGTTCCGGGTTTCATCTGTGCAGATCCTCTTTTCTCTGGTGTTCAGTAAATCAGTTCCGTCGGCCTTTAGGCTTGCGATGCGCTCGCAATCAAGACCGACTTAAGTCTCGGCCAGCTTCGACCCAGCTGCATGTGCCCACTTGGTTGCGCCAGAGACGCGAACTCAATTGGCCATTGGATGAATTTTGCATTTCTTACAATGGTTGCCCCTATCTGAGCGGGTTGGACTGCATGCGCCGGGAGCAGGATGCAAAATTGTAATGCCATGTTGCATAATATGCATTGGCAAGGTTGTTTAGGAAATGATAAGCCAGCTTAGTTATTTGAGGATGCAGAATCATCCTCGATTCTCAATTTCCGGAGTTATCCCATGAACAAGTTTGCCCCCATTGCCCTGCTCGCGACGGTAGCCACGCTGGCCGTCGTTCCCTCCGTCGTCTTTGCTGCCGAAGCCAATCAGCAGGTTCGCGAAGGCGCTTCGGCTTCCGCCTCGGGCCTTTCGATCCCCGTTGGCCGCTCGCTTTACAGCAACGATGGCAAGCGCCTCGGCCAGGTCTATCGCGTCACGCCGGCCGGCGACGTCCAGCTGATCATCTATTCCAAGCTTGTTACCTTTTCGGCTGCCAGCCTTTCCGAGGTGAATGGCAAACTGACCACCAGCGACTCCAATCGCCGCTAATCCCCCCTCCAGCGGCGATTGAATCTAGGGCGGCGTTCCCCAACGCCGCCCTTCTCTTTTGACCGGCTAAATCAATCTGGCAGTCCGCCCAGGCCGGAATCAAGCAATGTTGGCGTGAATCTTGTCCAGCGCTGACAACAGTGACTCGAGCTCTTCGGCAGTCATGCCCTTGAACACCCGGCGTTCACTTTCGCGTCCGATCTGGCCGAGCTTCGCCAGCAAAGGTTCGGCTTCCTTCGTCAGATAGATCGCCCGCGCGCGGCGATCGTCTACTTTCTCTTGCCGTTGCAAGAGACCGTCGGCGCAGAGCCTGTCGATCAACCGGCCTGCCGAAGCTTCAGACATTTCGAGTATGTCGGCGATGACGCGCTGGGTCGCGCCGGGTCGACCGGCGACGACCGCAATCATGCTCCACTGCGAGCGTGTGATATTCAGCGCGGCAACTTCACGGTCGAACTGATTGCGGATCAGCCGTGCCAGCACATTGATGCGCAAGGCAATCCTGCGTGTCGTCGTGAGATCTTCCCTCTCAGTAGCCAATTCCGCCCCCGGTGCCTCTGTTGCCACGGATGTAACTGCTGCTGCGGAAAAATCCACGCCCAATGTCAGTGTCTCCGTCGATCGCGTTGGGAACATGCGAACGGCAAATCTGATTTCCCATGATAGTTGCGCGGCGTTCCCTTGACGGGGCCGCGCAGTCAGACGAGAGCTAAGCGAATGACTAGCGATACGGCGACAGAGACGGCGGCCATGCAGCCACAAGCAGGCAAAGCACGCATGTTCGCCCCGTTGCGCGAACCGAATTTCCGCCGGATCTGGATTGCCAGCCTTTTTTCCAGCTTTGGCCAGCTGATCCTAGGCGTCGGCGCCGCCTGGGAGATGACGCGTTTGACGGATTCACCCAGCATGGTCGCGCTGGTTCAAACGGCAATGATGCTTCCCCTCATGCTGGTCGCACTTCCAGCAGGCGCGGTCGCCGATATGTTCGACCGGCGCAAGATCGCGCTGACGGGGCTGGGATTCTCCATTATTGCCAGTGCCACCCTCACCGGATTCGCATTTGCCGGCATGGCCACACCCTGGATGCTGCTGCTGTTCTGCGTCCTCATCGGCGCCGGGGTGGCTCTCTACAGCCCTTCCTGGCAGGCTTCGATTGGCGAACAAGTGAGCGAGGAACACCTTCCCTCGGCGATAGGGCTTGGCACAATCAGCCAGAATCTGGCCCGCAGCTTCGGCCCTGCCATTGGCGGTCTGATCATGCTGACGCTGGGCGCTAAGGCGGCATTTGCCATCACGGCCATTTTTTATGTGCCGTTGTGGCTTTCGTTTTATGCTTGGCAAAGGAAGCACAAGCCTTCTCGTCTGCCGCCTGAGCGCATAGACCGGGCGATTGCGTCGGGCGGGCGATATGTCCGCCACTCGCCGCCCATTCGCACTGTCCTGTTGAGGGCGTTCATATTCGCCACCACTTGTTCTGCAACTGCAGCTCTCGGCCCGCTTGTTGCCAAGGAACTCCTTGGCGGCAATGCAGGTATTTATGGATTGCTGCTGGGCGTGCAGGGCGTTGGCGCTGTCATTGGCGCGCTGATGATGGGCGAAGTGCGCCAACGCTTTTCGACTGAAACGGTCGTACGCGGATGCACGGCCGCAACGGCGATTGCATTAGTTACAGTGGGTTTGAGCACGTCGCTACCGCTGACTTGCCTGGCCCTGTTTGTGGGTGGCGGGCTTAACATCGTCAGCTTTGCGCAGCTTAACGTCTGCGTCCAGTTGACGGCGCCGCGCTGGGTGACTGCACGGGCATTGTCACTCTATTCATCCGCGCTCACGGGCGGCGTGGCAATCGGGTCTTGGATGTGGGGCGCGGTTGCGGCGCATAGCGATGTCAGTTTCGCTTTCGTGGCTTCGGGCACTGCTGTCGCTTGCACACTGATTCTGGCGTTGTTCTTTCCGCTGCCGAGGACTGAGGACGAATTTACCGAATCCGTAGAGCTGGGCGGTGAAGTGCAAGTTGCCCTCGCGCTGACAATGCGTTCCGGCCCGATCGTGGTCGAGGTGGAATACGATGTCGATCCGGAGCAGGCGCGTGACTTTTACAGCGCCCTGATGAAACTGGAAAAAGTGCGCAAGCGGATCGGCGCGTTCGATTGGTCGATCTCGCGCGACATTGCCAATCCGGCAATATGGACAGAGCGATACATGTGCCCCACCTGGGGGGACTATCTGCGCATGCGGGACCGTTATACGCAGGCGGACCTTGACGCTCAGGAGCTCGTCGACACCTACAACCGCACATTCGGCGGCCGCAATGTGCATCGCCGGCTGGCCCGGCCCTATGGCTCGGTGCGCTGGAAGGCGGATTCGCCGGACGTCTATCGTGGCACAGTCGACTATATCGGCCCTTGATCCTGGCCGGATAGCGGCCTGAAAAGCGCGGTGGACAGCATTTGGCGAAAGGCGCAGGATAGCTGGATGAAAAAGCTCTTTGCGACCGCGGCGCTGCTTGCCGCCTCACTCTTCCCGGCAGCCTCGCAGGCCGCACTGCCGCTTGGCGCAGTCGCTCCCGCCATCTCGACCCAGGGCGCACTGGACGGCAAGGCCTTTGCGTTCAATTTGCGCAGCGCCCTGCGTCGCGGGCCAGTGGTGCTCTATTTCTATCCCAAGGCGTTCACGCAGGGCTGCACGCTCGAGGCGCGCGCTTTTGCCGAGGCGCATGACCAGTTCGCCGCCGCCGGGGCCAGCGTTGTGGGCATGTCGAACGACGATCTGCCGACCTTGCAGCGATTCTCCAAGGAAGAATGCCGCAGCAAATTTCCGGTCGCCATTGCCACGCCTGCGATCATCCGCGCCTATGACGTCGCCATTCAGCTGCCGCCAGAAATGGCAGCCCGCGCCGCCGCGATGCAAGGGCTCGCCAACCGCACCAGCTATGTCATCGCGCGCGACGGGCGAATTCGCTTCGTCCATTCGAACCTCGATTACCGCGATCACGTCCGCCTGACACTCGAAGCAGTGCGGGCGCTGCGGGCGCCGCGCCGCCGCTGATCTTTGCGCGGGCGAACTTTACAATCCCGCACCTTGCGCTAAGCGACCCTTCGCAATTCACGGAGACTATTTGCCATGCGTGCCGAAGGGCAGGCCCATATCGATCGGATCAACGCCGCGCTGGCTCTGGTGCGCAAGTTCCTGGATTGGGAACGCGCACTGCGCCGCTTCGACGAGCTGAACGCCCGGGTTGAAGATCCCAAGCTGTGGGACAATCCCAAGGAAGCCGAAGCGGTTATGCGTGAGCGGCGCCGGCTGGAGGCCTCGATTGGCGCGGTCAACTCGATCAGCGCCGAGATGGAAAACGCAGTCGAATACGTCGAACTGGGCGAAGCCGAGGATGATGAGGCGACGGTTGCCGAAGGTCTTGCCGCGCTCGCCGCGCTGGCTGAGCGCGCAGACGCCGACAAAGTCCAGGCGCTTCTCGCGGGTGAGGCCGACGCTAACGACGCCTATCTCGAAGTCCACGCCGGGGCGGGGGGCACCGAAAGCCAGGACTGGGCCGAGATGCTCCAGCGCATGTACACGCGCTGGGCCGAGCGGCATGGCTTCAAGGTGGAAATGGTCGAATACCATGCCGGTGAACAGGCAGGCATCAAGAGCTGCACGTTGCTCATCAAGGGCGAGAATGCCTACGGCTATGCCAAGACCGAGAGCGGCGTTCACCGGCTCGTCCGCATCAGTCCGTACGATTCATCTGCCCGCCGCCACACCAGCTTTTCGAGCGTCTGGGTTTACCCGGTGATTGATGACGACATCGACATCGAGATTAATCCGGCTGACCTCAAGATCGATACCTACCGCGCATCGGGCGCAGGCGGCCAGCACGTCAATACGACGGACTCCGCAGTTCGCATCACCCACGTGCCCACAGGCATAATCGTCGCCAGCCAGATCGATCGTTCGCAGCACAAGAACCGCGCCACTGCGATGAACATGCTGAAGGCGCGGCTCTATGAGGCCGAGCTCGCCAAGCGCGAGGCCGAGGCTTCTGGCGAATACCAGGCCAAGACCGACATCGGCTGGGGCCACCAGATACGCAGCTATGTTTTGCAGCCCTATCAGCTGGTCAAGGACTTGCGCACCGGCACCACTTCGACCGCGCCCGAAGACGTGCTCGATGGCGCGCTTGATCCCTTCATGGCCGCCGCGCTTGCGCAGCGCGTAACGGGCGAGAAGGTGGCCGTGGAGGATGTCGATTGAGCCTGCGGGCAGCCCTGTGCATTGCCCTGCTGGCGCTGGCAGGCTGCAAGGCGGAGCGCGATGATTCCGACAGGTTGCCCACTTCGCGTGAATTCCCGCGCGCCTATCGCCCCGTTTCCGTCACCAGCACCAACCAGTTCGCGACAGAGGCGCAGCGTGACCGGGTGAACGAAGCCAAAGTCGTTATGGATCTCGCCCATATTGGCGCCGGTACAACTGTTGCCGATATCGGCGCGGGCGAGGGCTATTACACGGTCAGGCTGGGCGAACGTGTCGGCAAGCAAGGCCGGGTTCTGGCCCAGGACATCGACAAGGCGGCGCTGGAACGGCTTGGAAACAGGGTTGAGCGCGAGCGCCTGGACAATGTTTCGATCAAGCTCGGCGCGCCCGATGACCCGCGCCTGCCGGAATCGAGCTTTGACCGCATCTTCCTTGTCCATATGTATCACGAAGTGACCGAGCCTTACGCCTTTCTCTGGCGCCTGCGGCCTGCGCTCAGGCCAGGGGGGCAAGTCATCGTCGTCGATGTTGACCGTCCCACGAATCAGCATGGCATCCCGCCAGCGCTTCTTTTCTGCGAATTTGCGCGGACAGGCTTTCGTTTGACACAATTTGAACGTAAGCCGGAATTGCAGGGCTATTATGCCCAGTTCGAGGCTGCCGGTGAGCGGCCGGCCCCTTCGGCGATCGAACCTTGCGGCGCGCCCGGAAAGGCCGCCAAGGCTGATCGCGCGAGTGGCTGAAGGAGATTTTGGGCGCGATGAGTTTCAAGGGTCTTAAGCCGATACTTTACCAAGGCCGTGAAGTCTGGCCACTGGTCGAAGGCGGCAAAGGTGTCGCGGCCACCAATCACATGAGTTCGGGCGCCTGGGCGGCAGCGGGCGGCATTGGCACGGTCAGCGCCGTCAATGCCGACAGCTATGACGCCGAAGGCAAAATCGTGCCCCAAGTCTATCACGCGCTCACACGCAAGGAACGGCATGAGGAACTGATCCGCTATGCCATCGATGGCGGTGTGGAGCAGGTCAGGCGCGCGTACGATATCTCTGGCGGGCAGGGCGCGATCAACATCAACGTGTTATGGGAAATGGGCGGCGCCCAGCAGGTGCTGGAAGGCATTCTGGAGCGCACCAAGGGCATGGTATCCGGCGTGACTTGCGGCGCGGGCATGCCCTACCGCCTTTCCGAAATCGCCGAACGCTTCAATGTCGCCTACTTGCCGATCATCAGCTCGGCGCGCGCTTTCCGCGCGCTGTGGAAGCGGGCCTATCACAAAGTCTCGGAACTGATGGCGGCCGTAGTCTATGAAGACCCGTGGCTGGCTGGCGGCCACAATGGCCTGTCGAACGCTGAAGACCCATTGAAGCCTGAAGATCCCTATCCCCGCGTCAAGGCGCTGCGCGAGACGATGAGGGCCGAGGGCGTGCCGGACACGGTGCCGATCGTCATGGCCGGGGGCGTGTGGTATTTGCACGAATGGGACGAGTGGATCGACAATCCCGAACTCGGTGCAATCGCCTTCCAGTTCGGCACGCGGCCACTGCTGACGGAAGAAAGCCCGATTCCGCAAGGATGGAAGGATGCCTTGCGCGAACTCGAACCGGGCGATGTGCTGCTGCATCGTTTCTCTCCCACGGGTTTCTATTCGTCCGCAGTGCGAAATCCATTCTTGCGCAGCCTTGAGGAGCGCAGTCTCCGCCAGGTGCCTTATTCTAAAGTCGACGCCGGTGAGCACACGGTGCAGCTCGATGTCGGCGTGCGCGGCAAGAATTTCTGGGTGACGCCCAAGGATCTCGATCGCGCGCGTGCCTGGGCTGGCCAGGGCTTTACCGAAGGCCTGCGCACGCCTGACGACACGATTATTTTCGTCTCACCGAGCGAGCGTGAGATGATCAAGCAGGATCAGGCGGATTGCATGGGCTGCCTGTCGCACTGCGGGTTCTCTTCGTGGAAGGATCACGATGACTACACCACGGGGCGCCTGGCTGATCCGCGCAGTTTCTGCATCCAGAAGACCCTTCAGGACATCGCCCATGGCGGCCCGATCGATGAAAACCTGATGTTCGCGGGCCACAGCGCCTATCGCTTCAAGCAGGATCCGTTCTACTCGAACAATTTCACGCCGACCGTCAAACAGCTGGTCGACCGGATTTTGACGGGCGACTGAGAGGCGAGGTAATCGGCAGATAGGAGGGCAGCCGCCTAGCGCGGAACATTCTCCAGCATGGCACGTTGGATCGGAAACGCGATCCATCAAACTGTCATGTCCTGGAGAATAGACCATGTCTGCCTACAGTTCACACGCAAGCCGAACCGGCACAGGTACGATCCATACTTCTCAGCTTGATGCCTCACGGCGTAGGCAGATCTTCGGGCCAATCCAGCCCATGAACCAGCCGTCGCTGTTCGAGCGCCTCTTTCGCCGCTTCTGAGCTTCTAGCCGCAAACTCGTTCAGTCCATTTCCCAGCCACGTTCGCCGTGGCTGGCAATGTCCAGGCCCTCACGCTCTGCATCTTCGCCAACACGCATGGGCATGATCCACGAAACGCCCAGCGCCAAAATGACTGAGGCGAGTGCGGACCAGATCGCAACCACGCCGACACCGACTGCCTGCGCGCCGAGCTGGCCGATGATCGAGTAGTCTTCGCCGCCGGTACCGCCGAGCGCAGGCGACATGAAAAAAGCCAGCAGCAGCGAACCTGTCATCCCGCCAACACCGTGAACAGCGAAGACGTCGAGCGAATCGTCAATTTCGAGCTTTGACTTGATGACCTGGATCATCGGGTAGCAGACGCATGCCGCCGCGAGGCCAAGGATGAGCGCGCCGCCGGGTGAAATCATGCCGGCAGCCGGGGTGACTGTCGCGAGACCGGCAACCGCGCCGGTCGCGAAACCGATTGCGGTCGACTTTCCGACCATAAACCGTTCAATCAGCAACCATGCCATAGCCGCCGCGCTGGCAGCTGCATGGGTGTTGATGATGGCACTTGCCGCGTCATCGTTTGCCGCGACGGCCGAGCCACCGTTGAATCCGAACCAGCCAACCCAGAGGAGGCCTGCCCCCACCACCACCAGGACTGGGCTGTGCGGCAGCATCAATGTTTTGGGGAAGCCTTGCCGCTTGCCCAGCAGAAGCGCAATCACCAGTGCCGAGACGCCCGCCGTAGTGTGCACGACAATGCCACCGGCGAAATCGAGCGTTCCGAACTGGCTAGCCAGCCAGCCACCGCCCCAGATCCAGTGAGTCACCGGAGCATAGACCACCAGTCCCCAAAGCGCACAGAAGGCGACGACCCAGCCAAACCGTGCCCGGTCTACCCAGGCGCCTGCCATCAGGGCCGGCGTGATCGCGGCGAATGTCATTTGAAAGAGAGCGAAAGCGTTTTCGGGTACCGCATAGCCTTCGCGAACATTGCCGAGACTGATCAGCATCCAGGCGTTGCCGCCGCCGAGCCAGCCATTCGTCACTGTGCCGAAAGCCATGGTATAGCCGCAGACAATCCAGAGCAGCGATCCCATGGCTGCAATTGCGCCGCACTGGATCATCACCGAGAGGACGCTCTTCTGACGAAGCAGACCGCCGTAAAACAGGATCAGCCCCGGCATTGTCATCATCAGGACGAGCGCGGAAGAGGTCAAAATCCAGGCGGTGTCACCGGAATCGGCGGCATCGGCCATGGCTTCCTGCGCATGGGCGATCCCGGGCAATGCCAAAGCAGCTGCGGCAAGCAGCGCGGCAGAACGTCTGAACATTGGTTATAACTCCCCCACAGCGCCTGCCCTGGGGGCGGCGTGACTCCTCAATCACGCGCTCTAGATCAATTTCTCCCGATCCGACAAGCAGCCTTCCGCGCCGCACGGACGCAAAGTTCCCGGTTTTCCACCAGATGCGTGAACATGCGCCCTGCCCGCGGGTTGAAGGAGATGCTCCGCTTTGCCAAGGATGTGCCGCAATGAGTGCCCCTACCTTCCAAAGAGTCCTGCGCCTTTCCGCCGCATTGGCTTTAGCCTGTTGCGCGGCGGGTTTGCGCGCTGAGGAACGGGAAGTCCCATACTGGGCATCCTTGCGCGTCAATGTCGTGAATATGCGGGTTGGCCCGGGCGAAGACTATCGCATCAGCTGGGTCTATCGCCGCCAGGGCCTGCCGCTGAAAGTACTGCGGCTGAAAGAGGGCTGGCGGCTGGTTCAGGACCCGGACGGCACGCGCGGCTGGATGCTGGCGCAATTTCTCACCAGGCAGCGCGGAGCTTTCGTCACAGCCGGGCAGCCAGTGGAAATGCGCGAGGCGGCAAATGCCGGCTCACGCCTGCGCTGGCGTTTTCCTTCCGGATATGTCGGCAAGCTCGGGGATTGCGCCGAGGGCTGGTGTCAGATCGATATTAGCGGACGCAGCGGATTTATGCCGCAAAACCGGTTGTGGGGCGCAGGCGAGCCTTAGGTCACAGACCCATTACCAGCGCCTTCGAGGTTTGAAGAAAAATGCCCAAGTGCAAGGAGAGAAGTTGCGGGAATAAGTCGATATTTCAAGACTTCTCGACGCGGCAATGGGGCATTTTTATCAAATCCCGCAGGGACGTCCAAATGGCTTCCATCTCGAACAGAAATGCCCTTTGAAAGGCAATCAGCCTTCCCGGCAGACATTTCCGTCCGATATGTTCGCCATTTGGACGCCTCGATGGCGCTGGTAATGGGTCTGTGACCTAGACCACTTCGATTGCAATCGCAGTAGCTTCGCCGCCGCCGATGCACAGTGTGGCTATGCCGCGCTTCAGGCCCTTGTGCTTCAGCGCACCAATCAGCGTGGTAATGATCCGCGCACCAGATGCGCCGATTGGATGCCCAAGCGCAGTCGCGCCGCCGTGGACATTGACCTTGTCATGCGGAATGCCAAGGTCATGCATCGCGAACATGGCAACGCAGGCAAAGGCCTCGTTGATTTCGAACAGGTCGACATCGGCAAGGCTCCAGCCCGCCTTGTCGAGCAACTTGTTGATCGCACCCACCGGGGCAGTGGTGAACTTCGCCGGATCCTGCGCATGGGCGGCCACGGCCACGACCCGGGCGACAGACGCCAGTCCCTTCGCCTTTGCCACGCTTTCGCGCGTGAGCACCAGCGCTGCGGCACCATCCGAAATGGAAGAGGAACTGGCCGCCGTAATCGTGCCATCCTTGGCAAAGGCGGGCTTGAGGGTCGGGATCTTGTCCGGGCGACCCTTGCCGGGCTGTTCATCCTTGTCGACGATGACATCGCCGGCACGGGTCTTCACCGTGACCGGCACCACCTCGCTGGCGAAACCGCCTGTGGAAATCGCATCCTGCGCGCGGCGCAGCGATTCAATGGAATAGGCATCCTGATCTTCGCGAGTGAGCTGGTATTCGTCAGCCGTGACTTGCGCAAATGAACCCATTGAACCGCCCTCATAGGCGTCTTCCAATCCGTCGAGGAACATGTGGTCATAGGCTGTATCATGCCCGGCACGAGCGCCCGCGCGGTGCTTCTTCAGCAGATAGGGCGCGTTCGTCATGCTTTCCATGCCGCCGGCGATCACAACATCGAGCGACCCGGCAGCCAGCGCCTCAGCGCCCATGATCACTGTCTGCATGCCAGACCCGCACACCTTGTTCACAGTCGTCGCCTCGACAGAGCGCGGCAGACCTGCCTTGAGCGCGGCCTGACGGGCAGGGGCCTGGCCAAGACCTGCCGGAAGCACGCAGCCCATATAGATCCGCTCGATATCCTCGCCGGCAACGCCGGACCGCTCGACAGCCGCCTTCACGGCAGCCGCGCCGAGGTCAGTCGCCGCGACATCGGCGAAAACGCCCGACAATCCGCCCATCGGGGTGCGGGCATAGGAGAGGATGACGATCGGATCATTGGCGGAAATGGAGGACATGGTGCTTCGCTTCTTTCGCTGGCGTCAAACACGCGGAAAACCGCGCATAATGCTGCATCGCGGCAAAAGCAATCCAGAGCGCTATGGGCCGCAAGCCGCAGTCAATCCCGCAAGTGTCGGGAAATCGGGATTTACCCCACTTGCGCGCGGCCAGTGCCGGGACTAGTGCGCGACACAACGCCTTCCATGCCGATTCCGGCCTGTCAGCGAGCAATCCATTGGTCGACCTTTCGCAATATCTGCCGATCCTTATTTTCCTCGGCATAGCAACCGCGCTCTCGGCGCTGTTCGTGTTCCTGCCGATGGGTGTGGCCAGGCTGACTGGCGCTCATAATCCCAATGCGGAAAAGCTCAGCGAATACGAATGCGGCTTTCCGGCATTCGAGGATCCGCGCAGCCAGTTTGACGTTCGCTTCTATCTAGTCGCGATCCTGTTCATCATTTTCGACCTTGAAGCCGCCTTCCTGTTTCCCTGGGCTGTCAGCCTGGACGTGACAGGATGGCCAGGCTGGATCACCATGATGGTGTTCCTTGGCGAACTGGTCATCGGCTTTGCCTATGCCTGGAAGAAGGGAGCGTTGGACTGGGAATGAACGCCATTACGCCTCCGCAATCGCCCGTCGTGACGCCCAATCAGGACTTCTTCCTGGACCTCAATTCACAGGTTCAGGACAAGGGATTTCTCGTCACCTCGACCGAGGAACTGTTCCAGTGGGCGCGCACCGGCTCGCTTTGGTGGATGACTTTCGGGCTCGCCTGCTGCGCGGTCGAGATGATCCACGTCAACATGCCGCGCTATGACATGGAGCGCTTCGGCGTCGCCCCGCGCGCCAGTCCACGCCAGTCCGACGTGATGATCGTCGCGGGAACGCTGTGCAACAAGATGGCACCCGCGCTGCGCAAGGTCTATGACCAGATGAGCGATCCGAAATACGTCATCTCGATGGGCAGCTGCGCCAATGGCGGCGGCTATTATCACTACAGCTACAGCGTCGTGCGTGGGTGTGACCGAATCGTGCCAGTGGATATCTATGTCCCCGGCTGCCCGCCGACGGCCGAAGCGCTGCTCTATGGCGTGATGCAGCTGCAGCGCAAGATCCGCCGCGTGGGGACGATCGAGCGATGAGCATCGTCCATTCCGCCCCGAAATTCGCCTCGAGCGAAGGCGTTCTTGGCGCCCTGACATCTGCGCTCGGCGGGATGATCCTGGCCGGGAAGGAAGAACACGGCGAACTGGTCATCACCGTGCAGCGGGAGCGGATCGAGGATGCCTTGCGCGAATTGCGCGATAATCACGAATACCAGCAACTGATGGAAATCGCCGGGGTCGACTATCCCGACCGTGCCGAGCGCTTTGAGTGCAACTATTGCCTGCTCAGCCTGACGAAAAACCACCGCCTGATCGTCAAGGTCCATGCCGCCGAGGACACCCCGGTGCCAACTGTCACAACGCTGTGGCCGGTGGCTGGCTGGCTGGAGCGCGAAGTGTTCGACATGTTCGGCGTGATCTTCGCTGGCAACCCGGACCTGCGCCGCATCCTCACGGATTATGGCTTCGAAGGCCATCCGTTCCGCAAGGACTTCCCGCTGACCGGCTATCAGGAACTGCGTTATTCCGAGGAGGAAAAGCGCGTGGTCTATGAACCGGTCGAACTTGCGCAGGATTTGCGGCAATTCGACTTCATGAGCCCGTGGGAAGGCGCCGATTACGTGCTGCCCGGCGACGAAAAGGCAGACGCCGCCGCGCCGCCTCCGGTTGCCGCTCCGCCGACACCCAAGACAACGGACAGCACGAAGCAGACCGGTGCCGGCAATGCGGCTAACGCGGCTGCGCCAAACCCGGTCTCGGCGGGCTCTCCTTCAGTCAAGACGACCGGAAAGGCCGAACCCGGCGCGCCCGACCCGACGTCGAGCCGCCCGGCAAAGCCCAAGGGAGGCAAGCCATGAGCAGTTTCGTGGCGGAACAGTCGCCCACGACCGGCGACGAGGTCATTTCCAACTACACGATCAACTTCGGCCCGCAGCACCCGGCCGCGCACGGCGTGCTGCGCATGGTGATGGAGCTGGACGGCGAGATCATCGAGCGGATCGACTGCCATGTCGGCCTGCTGCACCGCGGCACCGAAAAGCTGATCGAACACAAGACCTACCTGCAGGCGCTGCCATATTTCGACCGGCTGGACTATTGCTCGCCGCTCGGCATGGAGCACTCCTACGTGCTGGCCATCGAGAAGCTGCTGAACCTCGAAGTGCCGATCCGCGCGCAATACCTGCGGGTGCTGTTCGCCGAACTGACCCGCATCTGCAACCACATGCTCAACCTCGGCAGCCACGTCATGGACGTCGGCGCGATGACGCCGAACCTGTGGCTGTTCGAAATTCGCGAGGACTGCCTCAACTTCTTCGAGCGTGCATCTGGCGCGCGCATGCACATGGCCTGGTTCCGCCCGGGCGGGGTGCATCAGGACGTGCCGCTCAAACTGTTGACCGACATCGCCGACTGGCTGGACACGCGCCTGCCGCGCCTGTTCGAAGAAGCGATGAGCCTGGTGGTCGACAACCGCATATTCAAGCAGCGCAACGTCGACATTGCGACCATTTCCAAGGATGATGCGGTGCGCTGGGGCTTCTCCGGCCCGATGATCCGGGGCAGCGGCATTGCCTGGGACTTGCGCAAGAGCCAGCCCTACGACGCCTATGCCAAGATGGACTTCGAGGTCCCGGTGGGCACGCGCGGCGATTGCTATGACCGCTTCATGGTCCGCGTCGAGGAAGTGCGCCAGTCCGCGCGCATCATGAAGCAGTGCCTCGCCGAAATGCCCGAGGGCCCGGTGGCCAGCGACGACCGCAAGGTCGTGCCGCCGAAGCGCGCCGAGATGAAAAGCTCGATGGAAGCGCTGATCCACCACTTCAAGCTCTACACAGAGGGCTTCCACGTGCCCGCAGGCGAAGTCTATGTCGCCACCGAAAGCCCCAAGGGCGAATTCGGCGTCTATCTGGTAAGCGATGGCTCGAACAAGCCTTATCGCTGCAAGATCAGGCCGACGGCGTTCAGCCACTTGCAGGCGATGGACTTCATGAGCCGTGGGCACATGCTGCCGGATGCCACTGCCATCCTTGGCGCGCTCGATATTGTGTTCGGGGAGTGTGACCGGTGAGCAACCTCGCCATCGCCGAGCAGATGATCACGCATTACAATGCGCAGGATGCCGACGCCTATGTGTCGCTGATGACCGATGACGCCTGCGAGGCGAACTATCGCGGTGCGGTGTTGCGCGAAGGCAAGGAAGGCACCCGCTCGGGCCTCGCCGCCGCTTTCGCCAAGTGGCCGCAGAACAAGGCCGAAATCCGTGAAAAGCAGGCCATCGGCAACTACGTCCTGTTCCGCGAATATGTCACGCGCGGCCCGGCCAGTGATGGTTCGGAACTGGTCGAGCCGTTCGAAGTGATCGCTGTCTATTCGTTCGAGGGCGACAAGTGCTCTCGCGTGGAGTTTATCCGGTGAAGCTTGATAATATTGAACAATTGCGGGTTTTCGCAGCGCTGACTGGGATCGTCCTGGCGCTCGCGGGAATCGTTCTCGCACTGTTGGGCAGCAAGGACGCCGATATGGTTTCCCTACTCGCCACAGGCGTTGGCGGTTTCGAGCTGTTCTTCTGCGGACAGGCACTGTCGCGGCGTTTGAGGAGCAATAATGGCTGACCGTCATCTCGAACCCGACACACCCGAACTGCGCGCGCGCTGGAGCGGCTTCGCCTTCAACGCCGCTTGGGACGCCAAGGCCAAGGCTGCGATCGCGCGTTATCCTGCCGGGCGACAGCGCTCTGCGGTGATGGCGCTGCTCGACTATGCCCAGCGGCAGGTCGGCGAGGAGACCGGTACGCAAGGCTGGCTGCCGATTCCGGTGATGGAATATGTCGCCAAGTACCTCGACATGCCGGTGATCCGCGTGGTCGAAGTCGCGACGTTCTATTTCATGTACAACCTCGTCCCCGTAGGCAAATTCCACGTGCAGGTCTGCGGCACCACGCCGTGCATGCTGCGCGGTTCGGACGATCTTTTCGCCGCCTGCAAGGCGCGCGGGATGCACAAGGGCAATACCACCGACGATGGCCTGTGGACGCTTACTGAAGTCGAATGCATGGGCAATTGCGCCTCCGCGCCGATGGTCCAGATCAACGACGACAATTACGAGGACCTGACTGCCGAGCGGCTCGATGCCGTGCTGGATGCGCTGGCAGCGGGCAAGCAACCAAAGACGGGCACGCAGGAGCCCGGCCGCCACACGGTCGAGCCGCTGGGGGGACCGACGACGCTGACGGCAATGGTCACTGCCAACCATGACTACCGGGGGGAATGGTGATGCAATTTGTCGCCGGGATAGCCACTGCGATACTCGTGGCGCTCGTCATGGGGATTTTCGTGGGCTGGGGCTTGCTGCCAATGCTGGTGGCTCTCGGCCTGGGGCTGATGGCCTATGGCCTGGTTGACATGCGGATCAAGAAGAACGGGGGCGACAAGTGAGCCTTCCAGGGAATCTGATAATGGACGCTCGCGATGCTCGCTGATCGGGACCGCATCTTTACCAACCTCTATGGCTACCAGCCATGGAACCTTGCCGCCGCGCAGGCGCGCGGGGACTGGGACAATACCAAGGCGCTGCTCACGCTTGGCCGCGACAAGATTATCGAGGAAATCAAGGCATCTGGTCTGCGCGGGCGGGGCGGGGCAGGCTTCCCCACGGGCATGAAATGGTCGTTCATGCCCAAGGAATACAAGGCGGACCGCCCCGGCTTCCTCGTCATCAATGCCGACGAATCCGAACCCGGAAGCTGCAAGGACCGTGAGATCATCCGCCACGATCCGCACAAGCTGATCGAAGGTGCACTGGTCGCCGGCTTCGCCATGGGCGCGCGGGCGGCCTACATCTACATTCGCGGCGAATATATCCGCGAGGCCGAGACGTTGTTCGCAGCCGTTCAGGAAGCCTATGACGCCGGGCTGATCGGCAAGAACGCCTGCAAGAGCGGCTACGATTTCGACGTCTTCGTCCACCGCGGGGCAGGGGCCTATATCTGCGGCGAAGAGACCGCGATGATCGAAAGCCTCGAAGGCAAGAAGGGCCAGCCCCGCCTCAAACCGCCATTCCCGGCCGGCGCGGGCCTCTATGGCTGCCCGACCACAGTAAATAACGTCGAGTCCATCGCGGTTGCCCCCACCATCCTGCGGCGCGGCGCTACCTGGTTCTCCAGCTTCGGTCGCGAGAACAACAAGGGCACCAAGCTTTTCCAGATCTCGGGCCATGTGAACAAGCCCTGCGTGGTCGAGGAAGCGATGAGCATTCCCTTCCGCGAGCTGATCGAAAAGCACGCCGGCGGAATTCGCGGCGGGTGGGACAACTTGCTTGCCGTGATCCCCGGCGGCTCATCGGTGCCACTGGTGCCGGGCCATATGTGCCCGGACATGCCGATGGATTTCGACGGCTGCAAGGAACAGGGCTCGGGCCTTGGCACCGCGGCAGTGATCGTCATGGACAAGAGCACCGACATCGTCCGCGCCATTTCGCGCCTCAGCTATTTCTACAAGCACGAGTCATGCGGCCAGTGCACCCCTTGCCGGGAAGGCACCGGCTGGATGTGGCGCATGATGGAGCGCCTGCGGGTGGGCGACGCGGAAGTCGACGAGATCGACATGTTGCAACAGGTGACCAAGCAGGTCGAAGGCCACACCATTTGCGCCTTGGGCGATGCGGCGGCCTGGCCGATCCAGGGCCTGATCCGGCACTTCCGCCCCGAGCTGGAGCGGCGGATCGCGGAGAATGTGCGGGAGGCGGCGGAGTGATGATGCGGCGCTCTTCTGCCCTGTTGGTATTGGTCTCGGCCTTCGTGTGTGCGCCAGCCACCGTGTATGCCAACGAGCAGGCAGCGATCGATGGATATTTCGCTCCGTGGTCAGGTCCGAAAGGTCTAGACACGCTGCGTCATTTGGCGCGGTGCGTAGTGGAACGCCACTCAAGTTCTGCTCAAGGGTTCGTTCGTGAAGTGGGCGGCGATCAGGAAATGAGAGCGCGTAGTGCGCAGGTGCTCGACGACAAATGCATCAAGATGTTCTTCTTTCGGAACAGCACCACTAGGATTTCAGCCCCGACCTATTTGCCATTGCTCGCTGAAGTCCTGCTGAGGCGAGACTATGCGACCGGGCAATTACCTTCCGCCGCCGGCATTCCGCCTTTAGACCATCCGGCCTTGCCAGACGTGCCGGTGGAAAGCGTGCATCCTCGCTACCGGGACACGTTCCTAGTCGACAAGGCGCTTGTCAGGCTCGAGAAATCTGCCGAATGCGTCGCAAGGGCGGTGCCTGAACGCGTCTTTCAGTTGGCTAAAACAGAACCGAATTCAGCGGCGGAGGCTGAAACGCTTGCCGTTCTGGACAATGCGAATCCGGCCTGCGGACTGGGCAATTCGCAGTACACTTTTCCGAATTTTGCGAAGCGCGGGGCGCTGCTTATGAACCTCTACAGGCTAGTTGATACGGCTCGTCCGGTAACCGATTCAAGGGTAGAGCCCCGTGCCTAAACTCACCGTAGACGGCATCGAACTCGAAGTCCCGCAGGGCGCCACCGTCCTGCAGGCCTGTGAGCTTGCAGGGAAGGAAATCCCGCGTTTCTGCTACCACGAGCGGCTCTCCATCGCGGGCAACTGCCGCATGTGCCTGGTCGAAGTCGCACCGGGTCCGCCCAAGCCACAGGCCAGCTGCGCGCTGCCCGCCGCCGAGGGCCAGACCATCCGCACCGACAGCGAAATGGTCAAGAAGGCGCGCGAAGGGGTGATGGAGTTTCTGCTGATCAACCACCCGCTCGACTGCCCGATCTGCGATCAGGGCGGCGAGTGCGACTTGCAGGATCAGGCCGTAGCCTATGGCCGGGGCAAGTCGCGCTATGACGAGAACAAGCGCGCCGTCACCGAAAAATACATGGGTCCACTGATTAAGACAGTGATGACCCGCTGCATCCATTGCACCCGCTGCGTTCGCTTCTCCGAAGAGATCGCGGGCGTCGACGAAATCGGCGCGCTCTATCGCGGCGAGGCGATGCAGATCACCACTTATCTGGAACGTGCCGCCACGCACGAGATGAGCGCCAACGTCATCGACCTCTGCCCGGTCGGCGCGCTGACTTCGCGGCCCTATGCATTCGAAGCACGGCCGTGGGAGCTGAAGAAGACTCTTTCCATCGACGTTTCCGACGCCTGCGGCGCCAATATCCGCCTCGACAGCCGCGGCCGCGAAGTGTTGCGCGTGCTTCCGCGAATCAACGACGACGTGAACGAGGAATGGATTTCCGACAAAGCGCGCTTTCAGGTCGACGGCCTGACCGCGCGGCGGCTCGATCGGCCCTGGCTGCGCAAGAACGGCAAGCTGGTCGCGGCAAGTTGGGACGAGGCATTCGCTGCCATTGCCAAGGTCAAGCCCGGCAAGTCCGTGGGCGTGATTGCTGGCGATCTGGTCGACTGTGAAACGATGTTCGCGGCGAAGAAATTGGCAAGCGCGCTTGGCTTCAGCCTGCTTGAAGGCCGCCAGACCGGGCTCGATTATGATTGCTCAAATCTGGCCGCAGTGAATTTCAACTCGGGCCTGGCTGGCATTGAAACTGCCGACGCCATTCTCATTGCAGGCAGCCATGTCCGCTGGGAAGCGCCGCTGGTCATGGCGCGCATCCGCAAGGCAGCCAAGGCGGGTGCGAAACTGTATGTTATCGGCGCCGAGTGGGAAACCACAGTGCCGACGACTTTCCTGGGCGCCGATCTCGCCGTGCTCGACAATTTGCCCAAGGCCGTTGCCGACGCGCTGACTGCGGCGCAGCGCCCCGCGCTGATCATGGGCGGCGCGGCGCTGGGCAAGGGCGCGCTGGGCGCAGGTCTTGCACTCGCCACCAAGTTCAACCTGGTGCGGGACGGCTGGAATGGTTTCAACGTCCTCCACATGGCGGCAAGCCGCATGGGCGGGCTGATGCTGGGCTATGCGCAAAAAGGCGGCATTGCCGACCTCGTCGCAGCCAAGCCGAAAATGCTGATTTCACTCGGCGCGGACGAAGTCGACTATGCGAAGTTTTCGGACTCGATCATCGTCTATATCGGCCACCACGGCGACAAGGGCGCCCATGCCGCCGACGTGATCCTGCCCGCCGCCGCATTCTCGGAAAAACCGGGCACTTACGTAAACACCGAAGGCCGGGTGCAGTTCGCCGAGAAGGCCGTCTTCGCCCCCGGCGATGCCCGCGAGGACTGGACAATCCTGCGCGCGATGGCGGACGCTCTGGGTGTGACAGTCGGCTTTGACAGCTTTGCCGAACTGCGCGGCGCCATGGCTGCCGAAGTGCCTGCGCTGGGCCAGGAAGGCCTCGCCAACTATGGGGCGCTGCCCAAAGGCAAGGCCGGAGCAAAAGGCACAGTTGAGGCTTACCCGATCAAGGATTTCTACCTCACCAACCCCATCGCCCGCGCCAGCGGCACGATGCAGCGCTGCTCGGCAGAGCTGCTGCACGGGGAAGTGTTTGCGGAGGCGGCGGAATGATGGCGCGGCTGAAATTCCTCCCCGGAACGGGGAGGGGGACCAGCGAAGCTGGTGGAGGGGTACAGGCGGCATGGCTTGACCCTTCGAACTCCGAACATGCCGAGGGTGCCCCTCCACCATCCTGCGGATGGTCCCCCTCCCCGTGCCGGGGAGGTATTGGCGCATGACCGCTCTCTTCCAATCCTGGGGCCTGACTTACGAATGGGCGTGGTTCCTGGCGACCATTGCAGGCATCCTGTTGATCGCGCTGCCAGTGATGCTCTCTGTCGCCATGGTGATCTATGCCGACCGCAAGATATGGGCGGCGATGGCGCTGCGGCGCGGGCCCAATGTGGTCGGGCCGTTTGGACTGCTGCAAAGCTTTGCCGATGGCCTGAAGGTATTCCTGCAGGAAACCATCGTCCCTTCGGCATCGAACAAAGGCCTGTTCCTGATCGCGCCGATCATCACCTTCACCGTCGCGCTGATGGCCTGGGCAGTGATCCCGTTCAATTCAGGCGCGGTGCTGGCGGACATCAACGTGGGGCTGCTCTATATCCTCGCGATTTCCAGCCTCGGGGTTTACGGCGTGGTCATCGCCGGCTGGTCGTCGAACTCTAAATACCCGTTCTTCAGCGCGATGCGCGCGGCTGCTCAGATGATTTCTTATGAAGTCTCGATTGGCTTTATCCTGATCTGCGTGGTGCTGTGGGCGGGCAGCTTCAACCTCAACACAATCGTCGAGGCACAGCGTGGGCACGGTTTCGGGCTGGTCAACGCCTATGCCTTCAACCTGCTTCTATTCCCGATGTGGGTGATGTTCCTGATCTCCGGCATGGCCGAGACCGCCCGCGCGCCGTTCGACCTGACCGAGGCGGAAAGCGAACTGGTCGCTGGCTACCAGACCGAATATTCCAGCATGGCTTTCGCGCTCTACTGGCTCGGCGAATATGCCAACGTGCTGCTGATGTGTGCGCTCAACGCCACGCTGTTCTTCGGTGGCTGGTTGCCGCCGCTGGAGCTGCCGATCCTCTACTGGATCCCCGGCTGGCTGTGGCTGATCCTCAAGATCGCCTTCTTCTTCTTCGTCTTCTCCTGGGTGAAGGCGACTGTGCCGCGCTATCGCTATGACCAGCTGATGCGGCTGGGCTGGAAGGTGTTCCTGCCGGTGAGCCTGCTGTTTGTCGTGCTGGTGAGCGGCTATCTGATGCTGACGAGGTATGGGGCATGAGCGTCGCGCAATTTATCAAGGCGTTCACCCTCTGGGAGTTCCTCAAGGCGCACTGGCTGACCTTGAAGTATTTCTTCAAGCCCAAGGCGACGATCAACTATCCCTTCGAGAAAAACCCGCTTAGCCCGCGCTTTCGCGGCGAGCATGCGCTGCGCCGTTATCCCAATGGCGAGGAGCGCTGCATTGCCTGCAAGCTGTGCGAGGCGGTGTGCCCGGCGCAGGCGATCACCATCGAGGCGGAACCCCGCGAGGACGGCAGCCGCCGCACCACGCGCTATGACATCGACATGACCAAATGCATCTACTGCGGCTTCTGCCAGGAAGCCTGTCCGGTCGATGCCATCGTCGAAGGGCCGAATTTCGAATACGCGACCGAAACGCGCGAGGAACTGCTCTACGACAAGGCCAAGCTGCTGGCGAACGGGGACAAGTGGGAGCGAGCGATTGCTGCGAACCTTGAAGCCGATGCGCCGTATCGATAGGGGCGCGGCACGATGATCCAGGCAATCGCCTTCTATCTCTTCGCCGCCATGGTGATCGCCTCCGGGGCCTTCACCATCCTTGCGCGCAACCCGGTGCATTCGGTGCTGTGGCTGATCATGGCCTTCTTCAACGCCGCGGGCCTGATGGTCCTCGTGGGCGCCGAGTTCATCGCCATGCTGCTGGTGATTGTCTATGTCGGCGCGGTCGCGGTGCTGTTCCTGTTCGTGGTGATGATGCTCGACATCGATTTCGCCGAGCTGCGCGCCGGCTTCATCCGCAACTTTCCGCTGGGCATGGCGCTTGCGCTGGTCTTGCTGGCGGAACTGGTTTTGGGGCTGGGTGCGTACCAAGTCGGTTCACTCCATCTCGGCTCGCCAGATGGTAGCGCCGCCACAGCCATGGGCGCGAGCAACATCGAGGCCATCGGCGCGCTGCTTTATGGCCGTTACCTGTTTTTGTTCGAGAGTGCCGGCATCATCCTGCTCGTCGCGATGATCGGCGCAATTGTGCTGACGCACCGTGAGCGCAAGGACCAGCGCCCGCAGAACATTTCGCAGCAAATCGCGCGCCGGCCCGATGAGGCGACTGTCAACATGAAGCCCGAAGTGGGCCAAGGTATTCGGCTGGATGGGGGGGTGCGGCTGTGATTGGCATCGAACACTATGTCGTCGTCAGCTCGATCCTGTTCGTGCTCGGCGTGCTCGGCATTTTCCTCAACCGCAAGAATATCATCGTCATCCTGATGGCGATCGAGTTGATCCTGCTGGCGGTGAACCTCAATCTCGTCGCATTCTCCAGCTTCTTGCACGATCTTACCGGGCAGATCTTCGCCATGTTCGTGCTCACCGTGGCGGCGGGCGAGGCGGCGATTGGTCTCGCAATCCTCGTGATCTATTTCCGTGGCCGCGGCACGATTGCGGTCGACGATGTTAACCGGATGAAGGGCTGATCTCTTGAACCCGATCCTTTTCATCGTCTTCCTGCCGCTGGCCGCCGCGATTGTCGCGGGGCTGGGCAACCGCATGCTCGGCAACACGGTTGCCAAGTCGCTGACGACCGGGGCGCTGTTTACTTCCTGCGCGCTCAGCTGGCCGATCTTTCTCAGTTTCCTCGGTGGCACTGCCGAGGCCAGCGTCACCCCGGTCATGCATTGGGTGCAGTCAGGAAGTCTCAGCTTTGACTGGGCCCTGCGCGTCGATACGCTGACCGCCGTGATGCTCGTGGTGATCACCACGGTCTCGGCTTTCGTCCACCTCTATTCTTGGGGCTACATGGCGGAAGACCCGGATCAGCCGCGCTTCTTCGCCTATCTCAGCCTGTTCACCTTCGCCATGCTGATGCTGGTGACTGCCGATAACCTCGTGCAGATGTTCTTCGGCTGGGAAGGGGTGGGGCTAGCTTCCTACCTGCTGATCGGTTTCTGGTTCAGGAAGCCCAGTGCGGGCGCGGCGGCAATCAAGGCATTCGTGGTCAACCGTGTTGGCGACCTGGGCTTCATGCTCGGCATTTTCGGCACCTGGCTGGTGTTCGATACGGTTTCGATTCCCCAGATCCTCGAACAAGCCCCCGCCATGGCCGGAGCGACGATTACGTTCCTAGGCCACCGCTGGGATACGATGACCATCCTGTGCGTGCTGTTGTTCATTGGCGCGATGGGCAAGTCGGCCCAGTTGGGGCTGCACACCTGGCTGCCTGACGCGATGGAAGGCCCGACCCCGGTATCCGCCCTGATCCATGCCGCGACGATGGTCACCGCCGGCGTGTTCATGGTCTGCCGCCTCTCGCCGATGTTCGAGACCAGCCCTGCCGCGCTCGGCTTCGTCACTTTTATCGGTGCGGCCACTTGCTTCTTCGCCGCCACGGTCGGCATGAGCCAGTGGGACATCAAGCGCGTGATCGCCTATTCAACCTGCTCGCAGCTCGGCTACATGTTTTTTGCAGCTGGCGTCGGCGCATATGGCGCGGCGATGTTCCACCTGTTTACCCACGCCTTCTTCAAGGCGCTGCTGTTCCTTGGCGCGGGCTCGGTGATCCATGCCATGCACCACGAGCAGGACATGCGGCACTACGGCGCGCTGCGGAAGGAGATTCCCTTCACGTTCTGGGCGATGATGGCCGGCACGCTGGCGATCACCGGGGTGGGAATTGTCGATGTGTTCGGCTTTGCCGGGTTCTATTCGAAGGATTCGATCCTCGAGGCCGCCTATGCCAGCGGCACGGAGCCCGGGAGCTTTGCTTTCTGGGCCGGCATTACTGCCGCACTTATGACCAGCTTCTATTCCTGGCGTCTGATGTTCCTGACTTTCTGGGGCAAGCCGCGCTGGGCCGGGTCGGAGCATATCCAGCACGCGGTCCACGATGCCCACGGTCATGGGGATCACGCACATGCCCATGATGACCATGCGCATGACGAGCACGGCCACGGCGCTGACGGCGCGGCGGGCTATCACCCGCACGAGAGCCCGCTGCCGATCCTGATTCCGCTCGGCGTGCTGAGCCTGGGCGCAGTTCTGGCGGGTTATCTGTTCCACCATGCATTCATCAGCGCCGGCGATGGCGAGTTCTGGAAGGGCAGCATCGCTTTCAGCGAGCATCTGATCCACCACATGCACCATGTGCCCCTATGGGTGAAATGGGCGCCGTTTGCAGTGATGCTCACCGGTCTTCTTGTCGCCTGGCACGCCTATGTCCGGCGCCCGGATTTCCCTGCGCGCTTTGTCGAGCAGGCGGGCGTGCTGTACCGGATCAGCTTCAACAAGTGGTATTTCGACGAGCTCTACAACTTTCTGTTCGTGCGCCCCGCCTTCTGGCTCGGCCGCTTGTTCTGGAAGGCGGGTGATCAGGGCACAATCGACCGGTTCGGCCCCAATGGCGCGGCCTGGCTGGTGGCCCAGGGCAGCCGCGTCGCGCAAAAGGTGCAGACCGGATACCTCTATTCCTATGCGCTGGTCATGCTGCTCGGCCTTGTCGGCGCGGTGACCTGGGTGATGGTGGGATAAGACAATGGAAAATTTCCCCATCCTCTCCCTGATGCTTGGCGTGCCGCTGATTGGCGCGCTCATCTGCCTGTTCGTTGAGTCACCTGCCGCGCGCTGGACTGCGCTGATTGCTACGCTCGTCGAGTTTGTCCTGGGCGCGCTGCTGTGGGCCAATTACGACATTGGCGGGCCGCAGTGGCAGTTCACTGAGAGACTTCCGCTTTTCGCAGGTTTCAGCTGGGCGCTGGGCATCGATGGCATCGCGCTGATGCTGATCGTGCTGACAGTCTTCCTGATGCCAATCTGCATCGGTGCTTCGTGGAATTCGATCGAGAAGCGCGTCGGCGAATATATGGCCGCCTTCCTGTTGATGGAAACGCTGATGATCGGCGTTTTCGCGGCGCAGGACCTGTTCCTGTTCTACATCATGTTCGAGGCCGGCCTCATCCCGATGTACCTGATCATCGGCGTTTGGGGCGGGGCGGACCGGATTTACGCCAGTTACAAGTTCTTCCTCTACACGCTGCTCGGCTCGGTGCTGATGTTGATTGCCATGCTGTGGATGGTGAACGAGGCCGGGACGACCGACATTCCGACACTGATGGCCTATGATTTCGCGCCGGCAGCGCAGACATGGTTGTGGCTCGCCTTCTTCGCCAGCTTTGCGGTCAAGATGCCGATGTGGCCGGTGCACACCTGGCTTCCCGATGCCCACGTGCAGGCGCCCACGGCCGGTTCGGTGATCCTAGCTGGCGTGCTGCTGAAAATGGGCGGCTATGGCTTCATCCGCTTTTCGCTGCCGATGTTCCCGGAAGCTTCGGCGCAGTTCGCCTGGCTCGTATTCACACTCTCGATGGTCGCAGTGGTCTATACCAGCCTTGTCGCGCTGGTGCAGCACGACATGAAGAAGTTGATTGCCTATTCCTCGGTCGCGCACATGGCGATCGTCACCGTTGGCCTGTTCGCCTTCAACAGCCAGGGCCTTGAAGGCGCGATGGTGGTGATGCTGAGCCACGGCCTCGTCTCGGGCGCATTGTTCCTAGCCGTTGGCGTGATCTACGATCGGCTGCACACCCGCGAAATAGACCGTTACGGCGGCCTCTCGATCAACATGCCCTACTATGCGCTGTTCCTGATGCTGTTCACCATGGCTTCGGTCGGGCTGCCGGGCACGAGCGGCTTTGTAGGCGAATTCCTCAGCCTTGCCGGCATTTACAAAGTCTCGACGCTGGTCACGGCGATTTCCGCCACCGGCATCATCCTCGGGGCGGCCTACATGCTCTATCTCTATCGCCGGGTTGCCTTTGGCGAACAGAAGCATGCCGATGCCGCCGCGATGCGCGATCTTGATTTGCGCGAATGGCTGATGATGGCGCCGATTGCCGCTGCCGTTCTGTGGATGGGCGTTTATCCCGAAAGCTTCCTTGCGCCGATGCGCGCGGACATTGCCGCGCTCGATGCCCGCCTTGCCCGCGCCCGCCCCGAGGGCGATGCGCATCTCAAGCTGGCAGCGCCCAAACCGGCGGCAGCTGCCGAACATGGATCAGCGCATGAGGGGGCGCACTGATGGACTGGATCGCCTCTCTAACGCTGGTCGCGCCTGAAACGATGATGAGTGTCTCGGGCCTCATCGTATTGCTCGTCGCTGCCTGGGGCGGCGACAGGCAGGCGCGCGGCATCACCTGGCTTTGTGTCGCTGTGCTGTTCAGCGCCGGCCTGATGGTCGCACCGGCCCTTTGCAGTGGGGCGATGGGCGCCGATGCGCAGGCCTTTCATGACCAGTTCCGCGCCGATGCATTTGCCAGCTTCGCCAAATTACTGATCTATGCCGCCGCAGGCGCCGCGCTGATCGTTGCCCCGGCCTTCTTCGAACGGGTCCGCGCGATGCGAGCGGAATACCCGATTCTTGTGCTGTTCGCCGCACTAGGCATGAGTATCATGGTCTCTGCGAGCGATCTTATCACACTCTACATCGGGCTCGAACTGAACTCGCTCGCAGCCTATGTTCTCGCCGCATTCCTGCGCAGCGACGATCGCTCGGCTGAGGCCGGTCTCAAGTATTTCGTCCTTGGTGCGCTGGCGAGTGGCATCCTGCTGTTCGGCATGAGCCTGACCTATGGCTTCACCGGCACGACCAACTTCGCCGGGATCAGCGCCGCGCTGCAAGGCGGAATGGGCTCGGGCGCGCTGTTTGGCGTGATTTTTGTGTTGGCGGGCCTCGCCTTCAAGATCAGCGCAGTGCCGTTTCACATGTGGACGCCGGACGTCTATGAAGGCGCGCCCACGCCCGTCACCATGTTCTTCGCCACTGCCCCCAAGGTCGCAGCATTGACGCTGACCATGCGGGTGGCGCTGGAAGCCTTCGGGCCTCAGGAACATGCCTGGCGTCAGATCGTCATTTTCGCCGCGCTCGCCTCGGTCGTGGTCGGCGCGCTGGGCGCGATCGGCCAGCAGAACATCAAGCGCCTGCTCGCCTACAGCTCGATCAACAATGTCGGCTTCATGCTGATCGGCTTAGCTGCCGCGACACCGCAGGGGGCTTCGGCCATGCTGGTCTACCTGGCGATTTATGTCGCCATGTCGGTTGGCGGTTTTGTCGCGGTGTTGATGCTGAAGGATGCCGACGGCGCGCCGGTGGAGAACATTGCTGATCTGGCGGGGCTTTCGCAGCATCGCAAGGTGCTGAGCCTGTGCCTCGCCATGGTGATGTTCAGCCTTGCAGGCATCCCGCCGCTGTTCGGTTTCTGGGGCAAGTTCGTCGTATTTCAGGCGGCCGTGCAGGCTGGGCTTATCCCGCTCGCTGCGATTGGTATTGCCGCCAGCGTAATCGGCGCATTCTACTACATCAAGATCGTCAAGATCCTCTATTTTGACGAACCCGCGATGAAAGCGACTGGCAAGAGCGACTGGATGCATCAAGCGCTATTGGCGCTCTCGGCAATCGCGATTTCGCCGCTGGGCTATCTGCTGACTGTCTGGCTGGGCGGCCTTGCCGACAAGGCGGCAGCGGCTCTGTTCTTCACGGTTTGATCCAGACCGTCCCCGAAACCGGCTCGACCAACGCCGACCTTGCCGCGCGCCTGCGCTCCGGCGAGAAGGTTCTCGAAGGCCACTGGCTAATTGCTGATCGCCAGACATCCGGGCGCGGGCGGCAGGGGCGCGCATGGCTTGATGGGGCGGGCAATTTCATGGGCTCGACCGTGGTCCATATTCGCCACGCAGACCCCAAACCGGCAAGCCTTGCGCTGCTGGCGGGCCTTGCGCTTCACGAAGTCATCTCGCCGCTGCTGCAGCCACCGCACAGCGCAGTGCTGAAATGGCCTAACGATGTGCTGATCGGCCGCGCCAAGCTCGCCGGTATTTTGCTGGAGCGGGAAGGGGAGGCAGTGATCATCGGCATCGGTGTAAACCTCGCCAGCGCGCCAGCTTTGTCGGACAGACAAACCGTCGCGCTTGGCGCAATCGCCGAAGCGCCCCAGCGCGATGCATTCGCCGCCGCTCTCGCCAGTCAGTTCACTCTCGAACTTGATCGCTGGCGTAGCTTCGGCCTTTCGCCTATCGTCAACCGCTGGCTGCGCGCAGGAACTCCCGCGGGCACCCGCATTACTGCCGAGGGACAGGAAGGCACATTTGCCGGCCTTACGCCCGAGGGCAGCCTGCAACTTCGCTTGGCGGATGGGTCACTCCAGACTATCCACGCGGGCGAAGTCAATCTGACGGATTAGGCCCATGCTGCTTGCCATTGATGCCGGCAATACCAATGTCGTTTTCGCGATCTATGACCTCGCGGCAGAAAGTGGCCGCAAGCTTAAGGCGCGCTGGCGGATTGCCACCGATGTGCGTCGCACGGGCGACGAATATGCCGTCTGGCTGATGCAGCTGCTGCAAATCCGGGGGATCAAGCGCGAGGAAATCACCAGCATCATCGTCTCGACCGTGGTGCCGCGCGCGATGCACAATATCGAAGTTCTGGCGAAGAACTATTTCGGTATCGAGCCGCTTATCGCGGGGGAGGGCAAGGCGAGCTATCACATTGATATCGACGTACCCGATCCGCGCAGCCTGGGTGCTGACCGTGCGGTCAATGCAGTTGCTGCCCATGCCAAATATCCGGGCGATCTCATCGTCGTCGATTTCGGCACGGCGACGACATTCGACGTGATCGATTTCAACGGCGCCTACAAAGGCGGGATCATCGCGCCGGGGATCAACCTGTCGCTCGATGCACTGGTGGGCAACACTGCCAAGCTGCCGCGCATCGCCATCGAAGTGCCCGAGAGCAGCAGCGTGATCGGCACCACCACCGAGGACCAGATGCTGATCGGCGTGTTCTGGGGCTATGTCGCGATGATGGAAGGGCTGATTTCACGCATGCGCGCCGAGATTGGCCGACCGGCCAAAGTCGTCGCCACAGGCGGGCTCGCCGTGCTGTTCGATGAAGCCACCGAAATTTTCGACACCGTCGACGGCGACCTGACCCTTGAGGGCCTTGCCATCCTCGCCGAGAGAGCTGCAAACACGTGAAACCTTCCAACGAACTGATTTTCGTCGCGCTTGGCGGCTCGGGCGAGATTGGCATGAACGTCAATCTCTACGGCTGCAACGGCAAGTGGCTGATGGTTGACCTCGGGATGACATTCAGCGGCAATGAATACCCCGGCGTCGATCTGGTCTTCGCCGATCTGGAATTCATCGAGGAGAACCGCGACGATCTGATTGGCGTGGTGCTGACTCATGCCCATGAAGACCACATTGGCGCGGTGCCCTATTTCGCTGCCGATCTGGGCGTGCCGCTCTATGCCACGCCGTTCACTGCCCGTCTGGTCGCGCAAAAGCTGGAAGAAGCAGGCCTCGCAGCTTCGGTGGAACTCAAAGTCGTCGACCATCTCGATCGCTTCGAGCTCGGCCCCTTCGGCATTCGCTATGTGCCGCTGGCTCATTCGATTGCCGAGGGCAATGCGCTGCTGATCGACACGCCGCACGGCAAAATATTCCACACGGGCGACTGGAAGCTCGACGATGAACCGCAGATCGGCGTGCCTGCGAGCGTGGAGGAACTGACCCGGATTGGCGACGAGGGCGTGCTGGCGCTGGTCTGCGATTCCACCAATGTGTTCAATCCACTTCCCTCCGGTTCGGAAGGCGGCGTTCTGCGCGGGCTGCATGAGGAAGTGGCGAAGCACAAAGGGCGGCGGGTGCTGGTCACCACTTTCGCCTCCAATGTGGCGCGATTGCAGACCTTGGGCACAGTCGCGCGCGATGCCAATCGCAAGCTCTGCATTGCCGGGCGCTCGCTCGACCGGATTATCGCGGCAGGCAAGGCCAGCGGCTACCTCAAGGACTTTCCCGAGATTATCGATTTCGACCGGGCCATGAACCTGCCGCGCGGCGAGGTGATGATTGTGGCAACGGGCGGGCAGGGTGAGCCCCGGGCTGCCCTGGCGCGCATCGCGGAAGGCAACCATCCTATTGCGCTCGAAGAAGGCGATGTCGTTCTGTTTTCAAGCCGGGAAATTCCCGGCAACGAAATCGCCATTGGCCGCATCCAGAACATCCTCGCAGGACGCGGCGTAGTTCTGGTGAGCGGAAAGCAGAGCCCGATCCATGTATCCGGTCACCCCGGTAGGCCCGAACTGGAGGCATTGTATGGCTGGATCCGCCCGCAAGTCCTGGTCCCCGTGCATGGCGAAGTGCGCCACATGCGCGAGCAGAACCGGGTGGGCAAGGCCAGCGGCATCAAGCAGACTGTCTTCCAGAAGAACGGCGACCTCGTGCGGCTTGCCCCCGGAAAGGCCGGCAAGTTCGGCGTAGTGCGCGCAGGGCGCCTCGTGCTCGATGGCGACATCATCGCGCCGGCCGATGGCGAGGCAATGGTCATGCGCCGCCGCTTGGCGCGCGACGGGGTTCTGTCAGTTGCGGTGGATGCTTCGGGCCGCGCCAAAGTCGCCGGGCTCGGCATACCGCTTGAGGAGGATTACGACAGCTTCATCTCCGAGGCCGAGGCGGATGTTGCAAACGCTCTGGGTAAACTAAAGGGCGGCGAGCGAAGTGATCCAGCCAAGCGCAGTGAAGCTGCCCGCCTTGCCGCCCGGCGCGCCGCACAGCGCTGGTCGGGCAAGAAGCCGCAAGTGCAAGTCATGCTATTGGAAAGTTAGGCCATGCTCTGGACATCAATCATCGCGATTTACGGTCTGTTCTGGGTGATGAGTGCTTTTCTGGTCATGCCGTTTGGCGTGCGGACTCATGACGAAGCCGGCGTGGCCAAAGTGCCGGGCCAGGCCGACAGCGCTCCGGCCAATTTCAATCCCCGGCGCATTGCCTTGCGCGCGACACTGCTGTCGTTCGTGCTGTTCGGCCTGTATTACGCAAACTACGTCAATGGCTGGATTACCGCCAAGGATCTGGACTTCTATCCCGAAGTCCCGGCGCTCTACGGCAAGAAGTGAATTTCAGCGCCGAAGCCGCTCGATGGCCTGGGCCAGAGCCACATAAAGTTTGCCCATATCCGATGACAGCAGAGTGACGCCCAGCGCATCGCCATCGCGGGTAGAGAGGACTTGACGAAGCATTGCTTCGAAGTCGTGGATGTAGCGATTGACGTGGCCCTGGAAGTCAGAGTCATTCTCATAGGCCTGCATCACGGACTTGCTCTCACCGGCGTGCAGCAGGCTGACAGCGCGCCGGGTGAAAATGCCGCGATCGCCTTTCAGATAGGCCGCCCACGACGTATCGCTGACATCACTGTGCAGCGCGCGCGAGATATCAATTGCATGTGAATTCAGCGATTCGGTTATCAGCGCGACGCGGCGCGCGAAATCATTCTCGACATGCTCTTCGGCTCGCTCACGGGCATGCGCCACGCGGCGCTCAAGGTTGCCGGCCAGTTCATCGACTCTGGCAAGCTGATCGCGAAGCTGGATCGTGGTTTCGCGGCCGGCTTCGCTGGCCCTTGCGACAGCCTGCTCGATCTCTCCAGCCAGCAACGCGCCGCGGTCTGCAGCAATCCGCCCGATAGACTGCGCAAGCTCTGTTTCCAGCTTCTCGCTCAGGTCGCTGCTCTGACGGGATATTTCATCGATCGCCGTGCGGATTGCCGACAATGCCGCAGACTGCGCGCCAGTCTGGACTTCAATCCGGCCGTGCATGACGGAAATGCCCTGCGTGGCGGATGCAAGCTGGCCCTGGGTGCCGTCCAGCGTTTCCGTTAGGCGATCGCCCAGTGCGGCGGCTTCTTCCGTCAGGTTGCGGATAGCGGCGACGCGACTTTCAACCGCGCTCAGGCGGGCTTCCGCTTCGCCAAGCGAGGCCGGCAAGTCTTCGCGGCTGTGCTGCGATCCCGCTTTGATCAGTTCCAGCAGTCTTACACTGGCGTCGGTAAGAGCGCCGATTTCGCGATCGGTCTCACCCACCAGCGAGCGGCTCGAAGCAAGGCGGGAATCGAGACTGGTCACGCTAGCGGCCAATTTGGCGTCAGCCTCTTCCGCCATTCGCGTAACTGCAGCCAGACGGACATCGAGCTCCGCAATTTGCCGGGCTACTGCCGCGCTGCGCATTTCGGCCCGCGCCAGTCGCTCCGTCTGTCCGCGTTCGCGCTCGGCGATATCCTGATCGATGCTGGCCATCTGACTTGCGAGCGACGTTGCGGCAGCCTGACCTGCCTGATCGAGATGTTGGGCCAACCCGGTGGTGCGTTCGGACAGCATGGCCAGGTGCGCTTCAAACTGTTCAAGCGCGCGGGCCTGGTTCTCATCCAGCCCCCGGCGCACAGCATCGCTGCGGTCGACGACTTCGTCGAAACGGCGCGCTGTCACTTCCTCCAGCTGGCTCGATTGATCGATCAGCCCTTGCAAGGTTTCACTTGCCAGAGTGCGCACCGCTTCCACCTGGCGCTCACTCGCCTGGCCAAATTCATTGAGCCGCTTGAAGCCGCCCACCAGTTCCTGCAGCTGCAGATGCGCCGTGCGGCCCGCATTGCCGATGTTGTTGGTCACATCGCGCGCGGCATTGGCAATGACCGGCAACTGGCCGCGCAGTTTTTCCATGTTTTCCAGCGCGGCAGTGCTGACCGTGCCAATTGATTCGATCTGCTGGCTATTGGTGATGATCAGCGATTGCAGCTTTTCTGCATTCTG
>Ga0075370_10000042_pt1 | contig 39566 bp, 49 predicted proteins | sample EndMethybrTD3035_FD_71398 | JGI IMG/M metagenome (GOLD analysis project Ga0075370, IMG submission 71398) | Populus endosphere microbial communities from Tennessee, USA - Endosphere MetaG P. TD hybrid TD303-5 | ecosystem: Host-associated > Plants > Roots > Endosphere | place: USA: Tennessee... | reverse complement strand
CTGCTTACATGCCTTAATTCCTAATACGCTAATTGCAGAACCTCTTGGATTTTTGTACTGTGCACAGAAAATCAGCACTTAAAACCGGTGATTTCATTTTTTATTAATAATCTTCTGATTAAATTATATTATTGGATAAAGCATATTTTGGATTAATCGAAAAGAAGAAGAGGTGTTTAATGGCTACTGTAAAACCTAGATCCAGCTTAAAAGGCAATTTTATTCTGCGAGGACAGTCTTATAAAGCAGGTATGCGGTTGTTGGTAAGTCATTTAACTGAACAAGAATGGAAGTTGGGCAATAAATTTTCAGCTCGAACAGATTCTATCTATGATCGAATCGACAAACTTTATAAAGATTATGAGAATGACCTTAATGACCTTCAAAAAGATAAGAGAATTTGTTTTGAAGCTGCCAATGTAAAATTCAAGAGCTTAATTGCATCTTATATTTCAATATTAGTTTTCCACACAACCTTAAAAAATCCTTTAAAATCGTTGTGTGTCGCGGAACGTTGTGCAGTGTGGCAGAAGGGCCGTGAAACTTTCGATACATCGGTTTCTTTTGTAAGTGAGGATAGCCAATTAGCATCCCTTGAGATAGTTCAAAGTGAAACTCCATATACCGACAAGGATATTTTGTTGCAGGAATATAGGTCTGAATTTAAACCTTTTTGGTTTGAGTCATTACCTAAGTGGCAGCAGGATTTTATTAAGAAAAACGCAGAGGAGCTCTCTAAACGATCGATACCTTCCTCACTGCGTAGCGTCGCAGGTCTAGCTAATTTGTCGATGCATAGTTGCCAGATTAATGGTGTTGAAGTTTCACGTAATTTTCGCCATGCAACTCCTGCTCCAATTGATTTAATGGCAGAGAAACAGGCGAGTGATGAGCGGTACCGTTTAAGCTGTTTAAATTTAGCATCTCAGGTCAGATTGAGCTTAGACGAACAACTCAAGGCTTTAGGCAGTCTAAATCAACAAGAGCTTGTTATTTTAACTCAATCTCTTTTATCGCCAGGATTGGCGGCTACGCTTAAAGCTGATTATTTTACAGATGCGAGTGAAAATGACACACTGCTGTATGAGATGAAAGAGCGGGTAGTCGAGCTTTTTCAATCAGCTTTAGAAAATCCTAATGAGCAGATTGCCGCCAAAGATACAAAAATTACAGCGCTTTTTTTTACTGAAGAGCAGTTAGAAACTCTCTATTACAAAGATTTTTTAGCTAAATTTGATCTGATGGTTGATTCTGATGGCTGTATTAAATATAAACAATATAAACCAGTTAAAATAACTTTATTGTCGACTAATCATCCACTAAATATATTACGGCATTTTGGTGTCCATCCTGATCAAACTAAGCACAATGATTTTAATACAGCAAGATTACTAAATGCAGTCGGACGTTATTTAACTCCTTTATTGTTCAAAAAAAAGATCACCCATCCACCAGAACAACTTCCCACATTATTAAACTACATTGAGGAGAGCAAACGATCTGAGGATAAAAATTCAACGTTACGTAAGCTAATAAGCGAGCTTGATCTTTATGGGCGAAATATAAATTCCTCCGCAAAAAAAGATAAAAAAGAATTAATTAAAGCTATAGAAGATCTCTTAAAAAAAGATTCATTGGATAAAAACCTTGAATTAAAACAAGAAGATAAATTTGATAAAAATACTGTTCGACTATTGGATGCTTTGCAAGCTTTATTGGCAATTCCAACCACACAAGGTGTATTAACAGCGGATGCAAGGCATTATCAGATGCTAATAAGTTCAGCTGAAATGGTTATTTTGAATTGTATCGGTGGGATAGCTTGGGTGGCCTGTAAAAGTGGCAAAGATCGCACTGGTGGGGCATTAATTGCGGCTGATGCAATGGAGACCTTTTATGAGTTAAAAAAAAGATATCCTCGTCATGATGATAACAAACAAGATAGAGCATTGCTTTTAGAATTATGTAAATATTTCTTTGAATCGGGTCACCATCAACAGGTGGCTTCAGAAAATGCACCAGGAGCTGAAGGTTTGGTTAAATTTTTCAATTTTGCTCCTAGCGATTTAGCATCGAATGTGAAAAATATTCAATTAGAAACTCAATTGGCGCGCTTAAATAAACCTAAAAATATAAAAATTTCGCATGAGGAACCTTTTAAGCAGCCAATTTTAAAGGATGAATTATGGAGTTTAAAAAATAAAACAATCGAGGTCACAATCGGTCAAAATGTCACAATGGGCGATTGGTCCAGAAATTGGGAAATTTATTTTATTAATGGAAAAAGCGTTAAGGAGCTACGAAATGATAAGAAATTTAAAGACGAAAAAGATCTTTCCGAATTTATTGAAACTCATCTATTGGTGCAGATAAAAGACCAGGAGTTAAAAAATCATTATCTGGCGTTGGTGCTCTATTCTTTTCATCAAGGTGGTTTTCTACATGCTTTTTCATCGATAAGCACGGAGTTAATTAATGACTGTTACCAGCAGCAAAATCAGAACGCTATTATTGGACAACCGGACATGAGGATAAATTTGTCCTGGGTAGAGGGAAAGGGTATCCAAATTGAAGAAATTAATGTCTATAAAGAAAAAAAACATTTTAATAGGGAAGAAGACCCCATCGAAAAAGGAGACTTTTGCCAAACCCATTCTTGTATCTTGCTGAAACTTAATGCTGTTAAAGATAAAGGCTATAAATTAGCCGTCAACATTCAAAGTGCCTATGTTAACTGTACAGAAACCCTACTTAAAAACGTATTTTTTTCAAAAAAAGCTAATTTACTAGAAGCTTTTATACACTTTTTACAGTCACTTTTAGTAGCGATTAAGCGTTGTTTTGATAAACTAGTCAAACCTTATCCTATTCTAGATGAAAGTTGGATATCTAAAACTAACACGACGTTTTTTAAAAAATCAACCGAAACTACAGTGAATGAGGCAAGCAATGTCCTGCAATGTGAGCCCTCTGGCTTTCTTCCCTAATAAATATATAGACAGTGTGAGAAGGAGAAGGCGTAATTATTGATTAGGCAAGACAAGAGAAGTCTTCACGCTAGCAGCCTTGTATAAGTTAACGGTGTATAAGATAGGAAGATTACAGTAGCAAACGATACTTACTTTAATTAAAATTTATTTTTTACTAAATTTGTAAAGAAAAGATACAGAATTAGCTTAGAAAATAAGCCGAGAAAGCGATGTCGATACTTGACATCTTAGAGCGGTCTCTTTACAATCTCGCCCCTCTTCGTTCGATGAAGAAAGTATTTTTTGAGCTTACTGTAACGCCTGAAAACTTAATGTAAACGCAAACCAAAGTTTGATTTACATTAAAAAAATAAAGTATTCAGATTAAATTAAGCCACATTTTTAAGTAAAGAGATTACATGGCCACAATTAACCAGTTAGTACGAAAACCGCGTGTACAAAGACGCACTAAATCAATGGTGCCTGCGCTGGGAGAATGTCCCCAAAAGCGCGGTGTTTGCACTCGTGTCTATACAGTTACACCTAAAAAACCGAACTCAGCCTTACGTAAAGTGGCACGGGTGCGTTTAACCAATGGGATGGAAGTAACGACTTATATCGGTGGTGAAGGCCATAATCTCCAGGAGCACTCGGTTATTCTGATGCGTGGCGGACGGGTGAAAGACTTACCCGGTGTTCGGTATCATGTGGTGCGTGGTGCTTTAGATACCTCAGGGGTGTCGGGCCGAAAACAAGGGCGTTCTAAATATGGTGCTAAAAGGCCTAAAGATAAATAATTAAATAGCTAGGAATTGAGTTATGCCAAGAAGACGTGTTGCTGCTAAGAGGGTTATCCTCCCTGATCCTAAGTTTAAAAGTGAGTTATTGAGTAAGTTTATTAACTCGGTAATGAAAAATGGGAAAAAAGCCGTTGCGGAAAAAATTGTATATGGTGCTTTAGAAAGACTAAATATCCGTTTAAAAGAAAAATATAAAAAAATAGAGAAAGATTTAGAAGAGGGTGACGAAGGGAGTGGTGGCGAAGGTGGTGCTGGTAAGGTAGGCTTCAATGCAGATGCATTACTCGATATTTTTTATCAGGCATTGGATAATATCCGGCCGAATGTCGAGGTAAGAGCCCGACGCGTAGGTGGCTCAACCTATCAGATTCCGGTTGAGGTGCGTCCATCGCGACGTACTGCCTTAGCGATGCGTTGGCTTAAGGTAGCAGCGAGCCAACGTAGCGAAAAGACTATGGCGCAACGCTTGTCAGCGGAAATTTTAGATGCTTATGATAACAAAGGCATCGCAGTGAAGAAACGAGAAGATACACACCGTATGGCAAAAGCTAACCAAGCTTTTGCTCATTTCCGGTTCGGCTGATTTTAAAAATTTAAAAGGTACTGAGAGTGGATCGACAAACACCCATAGAACGCTATCGAAATATCGGTATTATTGCCCATATCGATGCGGGGAAGACAACAACAACAGAGCGTATTTTATTTTATACTGGTGTATCACATAAGCTTGGTGAGGTCCACGAGGGCACTGCCATTATGGATTGGATGGCTCAGGAACAAGAACGCGGTATTACGATAACCTCGGCTGCAACCACCTGTTTTTGGGATGGTATGGCGCATCAATTCCCTCAGCATCGTATCAATATCATCGATACGCCTGGCCATGTTGATTTTACGATTGAGGTTGAACGTTCGCTGCGTGTGCTAGATGGAGCTTGTGTCGTTTTTTGTGCCGTGAGTGGTGTTGAGCCGCAATCTGAAACGGTATGGCGTCAAGCAAATAAATATCAAGTGCCGCGTTTAGCTTTTGTTAATAAGATGGATAGAGCAGGCGCTAATTTCTTGCGTGTTGTTGAGCAAATAGCTAAGCGTTTAGGTGGGCGTCCTATTCCTATCCATATTCCGATAGGCGCAGAAGAAAAATTTGAAGGCGTGGTTGATTTAGTGCAAATGAAGGCTATTTACTGGGATGAAAGTACGCAGGGTATGCGCTTTGAGTATCGAGATATTCCCGAGGCTCTAAAAGCTGAGTGTGAAGCGTGGCATGAAAAGCTCATTGAGACGGTTGCTGAAGCTTCTGAAGAAATGACAGAGCGATATCTCAATGGTGAAAAGTTTACGATCGATGAAATCAAAAAAGCTATTCGTTTATTGACCCTAGATAATAAAATTGTTCCAGTGCTATGTGGTTCTGCTTTTAAGAATAAAGGGGTGCAGGCTATGTTGGATGCTGTTATTGAGTATCTACCGGCCCCTAATGATGTTGCAGCGATTAAAGGTGTGCTCGATGATGCTAAGCAAACCGTTGCTGAAAGGCCGCCTCTTGATGATGCTCCTTTTGCAGCGCTTGCGTTTAAAATAGCGACTGATCCTTTTGTCGGTTCATTAGTGTATTTTCGAGTCTATTCAGGCGTAGTAAAAAGTGGCGATGGTGTTTATAACCCCGTTAAAAGTAAAAAAGAACGTATAGGACGTATCGTGCAAATGCATGCTAATACGCGAGAAGAAATAAAAGAGGTTCGTGCTGGAGATATTGCAGCCGCAGTGGGTTTAAAGTATACCACGACAGGTGATACACTTTCAGATCCAAATAATATTATTACATTAGAGCGTATGGAGTTTCCTGAGCCGGTGATCTCCGTTGCGGTAGAGCCTAAAACCAAGGCTGACCAAGAGAAAATGTCTATTGCTTTGAGTAAACTTGCTCAAGAAGATCCTTCTTTTCGTGTACGAGTAGATGAAGAATCAGGTCAAACCATTATCTCTGGTATGGGTGAGTTACATTTAGAGATTATTGTAGACCGAATGAAACGAGAGTTTAGTGTAGAAGCCAATGTGGGTAAGCCACAAGTTGCTTATCGGGAAACAATACGTAAATCTGTTGAGCAAGAAGGAAAATTTGTTCGTCAAAGTGGTGGTCGTGGTCAGTATGGTCATGTATGGATTAAGTTGGAGCCATTAGAAGCGGGTAAAGGTTACGAGTTTGAAAATGCTATTGTTGGTGGGGTTATTCCTAGAGAGTATATTCCAGCTGTTGATAAAGGAATAAAAGAGCAATTAGAAAATGGTGTGATAGCAGGCTATCCGGTCGTCGATGTTAAAGTAACACTTTTTGATGGTACTTATCATGATGTCGATTCCAGTGAAATGGCTTTCAAAATTGCAGGTTCTATGGCTTTTAAAGAAGGTGCACGTAAAGCGTCACCCATCTTGTTAGAGCCCATTATGAAAGTTGAAGTGGTGACACCTGAAGAGTATATGGGCGATGTCATGGGTGATTTAAATCGTCGTCGTGGTATTTTACAGGGTATGGATGATTTACCTGCCGGTGGTGGAAAAATGATACATGCTGAGGTTCCACTTGCGGAAATGTTTGGTTACGCCACTGATTTACGTTCAGCGACTCAAGGACGTGCTACCTATACGATGGAGTTTGGTAAATATAACGAAGCTCCCGCTAATGTTGCGGATGGCATTATTCGTAAAAAAGATGATAGTAAATAATTAATAGTTATTGAGGTAAAAATTATGGCCACTGGAAAGTTTGTACGAAATAAGCCCCACTTAAACGTGGGAACAATAGGCCACGTCGATCATGGTAAAACAACATTGACGGCAGCAATTACCAAATGTATGGCAGAAAAATTTGGTGGTGAAGCAATTGCGTTTGATAAAATTGATAAAGCCCCTGAAGAAAAAGCTCGTGGTATCACTATTTCGACTTCGCACGTAGAGTATGAAAGTGACAAACGTCACTACGCGCACGTTGACTGTCCTGGTCACGCCGATTATGTCAAAAACATGATTACGGGTGCAGCACAAATGGATGGTGCAATACTCGTGGTGAGTGCAGCAGATGGTCCTATGCCACAAACACGTGAGCATATCTTATTAGCGCGACAAGTAGGTGTGCCTAACATAGTTGTATTTATAAATAAATGTGACATGGTAGATGATGCAGAACTATTAGATTTAGTTGAAATGGAAATTAGAGATTTACTCTCTAAATATGAATTTCCAGGCGATGACATTCCCGTTATTCGTGGATCGGCTAAGAAAGCATTAGAAGGAGATTGTGAAGGCGGTGGTGTTTATGCATTGGTTAAAGCGATGGATGAATATTTCCCAGAGCCTGTTCGTGATACCGATAAGTCTTTCTTAATGCCTATCGAAGATGTATTTACCATTTCAGGTCGTGGAACAGTAGTAACCGGTCGTGTAGAACGTGGAATTATAAAAGTAGGTGATGCTGTGCAAGTGGTGGGCTTACGAGCTGTACAAGATACCGCAGTGACTGGCGTAGAAATGTTTCGTAAATTATTGGATCAGGGTGAAGCGGGTGACAATATAGGTGCGTTAATCAGGGGATTAAAACGCGAAGACGTAGAGCGCGGACAAGTTTTAGCTAAGCCAGGTACCGTAGAAGCTTGGGTAGAATTTGAAGCGGAAATTTATGTGTTGACTAAGGAAGAAGGTGGTCGTCACACGGCATTTATGAATAACTATAAGCCACAATTTTATTTCAGAACGACTGATGTAACCGGAACGATTAAACTTCCTGAAGGATCAGAAATGGTTATGCCAGGTGATAACGTCAAGATTTCAGTGACACTGATGAATGAGTACGGTGTTGCTATGGAACAAGGTTTACGTTTTGCTATTCGTGAAGGTGGAAAAACTGTAGGGTCTGGTGTTGTTTCTAAACTTATTAAAAAAGGTAAAAAGGCCTAGTGGTCAGTAGGAAATTTTATGTCTTTAAAAAGCCCAGATTTACGTATTGTCCTACTTGCGTTTGATCATCGATTAATCGATGCAACAACAAAAGAGATTGTGAATTCATTGAAAAGAACAGGAGCTATTATCTCTCCACTACCTTTGCCAACACATAAAAAGAAGTGCACGCTTAACATTTCACCCCATGTTGATAAAGATGCTAGGGATCAGTATGAAATACGTACGCATAAACGTTTAATAGACGTTTATGCCTCGACTGACAAAACAGTAGATGCGCTCAAATATCTTGAAGCTTTACCTTCTAATGTTGAGATTCAGGTAAAAATTATGAGTGATAAAAAAGAAAAAAGCGAAAAGAAAGATAAGTAATTTCCTTAAAAGTACTAATTCAGTGTAGGTGTTTTTTATGACAATGGGTTTAATAGGTCGAAAATGTGGTATGACACAGATATATGCTGAGAATGGTACAGCAATACCGGTTACGCTCGTTGAAATACTGCCTAATCGTATCGTTCAAATTAAAACGAAAGAGCGCGATGGATACGAATCTGTTCAAGTAACTACAGACAAAAAATCTTCTTCACGTCTAAATAAAGCTGAAGCAGGTCATTTTGCTAAGGCCAACGTTGAGCCTGGAAAAGGTCTTTGGGAATTTCAATTAAATGACGATGATACTGAATTTTTAAAGGACTTATCATTAGGGAAAGAGATTACGGTTGATCAATTATTTAAATTAGGCACATGGGTTGATGTAACTGGAACTAATAAAGGTAAAGGGTTTGCCGGTGTCATTAAGCGACACCATTTTGCTACACAAGATGCAACGCATGGTAATTCGCTTTCACATCGTGCACCTGGCTCTATAGGTCAGCGTCAATCACCAGGTCGTGTGTTCAAAGGAAAGAAAATGTGTGGACAGTTAGGAAATCACCGTTGCACTATTCAATCTTTAGAAGTAGTTAAGGTCGATCCTGAGCGGCATTTGCTGCATATAAAAGGAGCGGTGCCTGGTGCTCCAGGCGGACACGTTATTATAAAACCCGCGGTACGAAAAAAGAATAAACAAAACCAAGGTTGATCTCTTAGTAGATTGATTGCACTATAAATATTTGGAATGGCTTTATGCAAGTGGCTTTAGTAACAAAGAATGGCTTGAACCAAGAACTGCAGTTATCAGAAACTGTTTTCGGATGTCGATTTAACGAGCCTTTAGTCCATCAAGTTGTCACTGCTTACTTAGCAGGCGGACGGCAAGGTACGCGTGCGCAGAAAAATCGTGCCGCTGTCAGTGGTGGAGGGAAAAAACCTTGGAAGCAAAAGGGTATGGGTCGTGCAAGAGCAGGTACTATTCGTAGTCCGCTTTGGCGTAGTGGTGGTGTTACTTTTGCGGCAAGTACGCAAGATTTTTCACAAAAAGTAAATAAAAAAATGTATCGTGCAGCAATGCGATCCATTTGTTCAGAACTTTTACGACAAGGAAGATTTATTGTTTTAGAATCGTTTGAAATCGAAAATGCTAAGACTCGTGATCTTCTTGAAAAACTACATAATCTCAAGATCGACCAAAAAGTTCTTATTGTTCTTGAAGAAGTTAATGAAAATATTTTTTTAGCGGCAAGAAATGTACATAAGGTCGAATTAACCGACGTGGAAGCTATTAATCCAGTTAACTTAATTCATTATGAAAAGATATTAATCACAGCGCCTGCTTTAAAACAAATTGAGGAACTCTTAGCATGATGAACATTGCCCTAACTCAGCAGTTGCGTCGCTTTAAGCTTATTCAACGGCCCCATTTATCAGAAAAATCTACGATGCTAGCAGATAAGCATCGACAGTTCGTTTTTAAAGTATTAAAGAACGCAAATAAATCAGAAATTAAGCAAGCGGTAGAATCATTGTTTAATGTTAAAGTAAATGCTGTTCGACTTTTGAATGTAAAAGCTAAAGGTCGTCGTTTTAAACAAGTTGAAGGCCAATTGAAAGCTTGGAAAAAAGCTTATGTAAGCTTGAAAGAAGGCTATGACATCGATTTTACCGGAACAAAATAGAGAGAATTAAGTATTATGCCTAGTAAAAAAGCAAATCCTACTTCGCCAGGCCGACGCTTTGTCGTTGAGATTTCCAAAGTAGGTCTACATAAAGGTAAACCGCATAGTAGTTTATTAGTTCCTAAACCTAAAAAGGGCGGGCGTAATAATCAAGGCAGAATTACTACGCGTCATCAAGGTGGGGGTCATAAGCAACAGTATCGCTTAATAGACTTTAAACGTGATAAAGAAGGAATTAGTGGGCGTGCTGAAAGGATAGAATACGATCCAAATCGTACAGCGCACATTGCGTTGATTCTGTATCCAGATGGTGAGCGTCGTTATATTTTGGCTCCGAATGATCTCAAAGTCGGTATGCAGGTTAGTGCTGGATCAGAAGCTTTGATCCGGCCAGGAAATTCATTGCCTTTACGCAATATCCCTGTTGGGACAGTATTGCACGCTATTGAGCTGAAACCTGGGAAAGGCGCTCAATTAGCACGTAGTGCTGGTGCATATGTACAGCTCATTGCACGTGAGGGAGATTATGCTACTATACGGCTGCGCTCGGGGGAGCTACGCAAAGTACCTGTCGAATGTAAAGCAAGTATAGGTGTTGTCAGTAATAATGATCATAATTTGCGTTCCTTAGGGAAGGCAGGAGCATCCCGTTGGCGTGGAATTCGTCCTACTGTTAGAGGTGTGGCGATGAATCCGGTTGATCACCCGCATGGTGGTGGTGAAGGTAAAACTTCAGGAGGTCGACATCCAGTGAGTCCTACGGGTCTGCCAACCAAGGGTTATAAAACGCGCCGCAATAAACGCGATGCAAAAATGATTGTACAACGACGTAAAAAGAAATAATTTAATTTGATGAGGTGATTTAGTGCCACGCTCAGTAAAAAAAGGCCCGTATATACAGGGACATTTAATGAAAAAAGTACAGGCAACCCAAGCCGCAAGTGTTAAGCGACCTATTAAGACATGGTCACGTAGCTCTATGATTTTGCCTGAAATGATAGGTTTGACGATAGCGGTTCATAATGGTCGTGACTTTGTTCCTGTTTATATTACCGAAAATATGATAGGTCATAAATTAGGAGAGTTTTCTATTACACGAACTTTTCGTAGCCATAGAGCAGCTGATAAGAAAGCCAAAGGCGCAGATGAAAAAAAATAGTTAATGGGGATTAGAAAGTGGAAGTTGCAGCACATTTAAAATATGCACGATTGTCACCGCAAAAATGTCGGTTAGTGGCGAATCAAGTACGCGGTCAAACCGTGGAAAAGGCAATGCAAATCTTGACAATGAGTGTCAAAAAAAATGCTAAGGCGATAAAAAAAGTTTTAGAATCTGCTGTAGCGAATGCAGAACATAATGCTGGAGCTGATATCGATATGCTGAAGGTATCGACTATATTTGTAGATCAAGGTCCAACTTTAAAGCGTATGCATGCCCGAGCTAAAGGCCGAAGTAACCGTATATTAAAACCAACGTGTCACATTACAGTAAAAGTGTCAGATGAAAATGGGGAGAAAAACTAATTATGGGCCATAAGGTTAATCCTGTTGGAATACGTTTAGGTATTACCCGAACATCGACAGCTAGGTGGTATGCAAAAAAGTCTCGTGATTATGCAGATAATCTTTACAGTGATTTATGTGCTCGTAAACTTATTGAAAAGGCACTTTTACAAGCTGGAGTTTCTTCAATACAAATTGAGCGTGCAGCCAGAAAATCAAAAATAACGATCTCCGTTGCAAAGCCAGGGATAGTGATTGGAAAAAAGGGTGAATACATCGATCGTTTAAGAGAGCAATTAGAAAAAATTATGCTGGTTCCTGTTCGACTTTCTGTAGTGGAAGTAAAGAAACCGGAATTAGATGCAAAATTAGTTGCAGAAAATATTGCACAACAATTAGAAAGACGTGTTATGTTTCGTCGTGCTATGAAACGTGCGGTGCAAACAGCCTTACGATTAGGCGCACTTGGAATTAAGATTAATGTTTCAGGACGTTTAGGTGGTGCAGAAATTGCTCGTAGCGAACGCTATCAAGAAGGAAGCGTACCATTACACACTTTTCGTGCGGACATCGATTACAGTTTAGCAGAAGCGCAAACAACCTATGGAAAATTAGGTGTAAAGGTTTGGATTTATAAAGGTGAAGTTTTTGATCGTTCAAAAATTTCGAATATTGAAACTACTGAAGCTAAAACACAATTTCTTGATGACCGAAATCAAAAGCATTATAGTCGCAGGCGTCAACCTGCTAGTGCTAAACATGCTGCGAATAAAGAAATTGTAGATGAAGCGACGCGTTAAAATAATATTGAAGAATAGATAGTTGGGAAAAGATTATGTTGCAACCCAAGCGAACAAAATATCGTAAGCAGTTTAAAGGGCGTAATCGCGGAATTGCTACACGAGGCACAGAAGTTAGTTTTGGACAATTTGGCTTGAAAGCAACTGCTGCAGGCTTTATTACTTCGAGACAAATTGAAGCAGCGCGCCGTGCTTTAACGCGACACATTAAAAGAGGTGGAAAGGTTTGGATTAGAGTATTTCCTGATAAACCGATTACAAAAAAACCTTTAGAAGTGCGTCAGGGTAAAGGAAAGGGTAGCGTTGAATATTGGGTAGCTGTTATTCAACCCGGTCGTGTTTTATTTGAAATGGAAGGTATATCTGCTGAGATGGCTAGAGTCGCATTAAAATTGGCAGCAGCGAAATTGCCTATGACAACTAATTTTGTTACGCGGACGGTGCTTTAATGAATAAGAAAGAAAAGGTTGAATTAAGAAATTTATCTATTGAATCACTTAAGGAAGAAAGTTTTAAGTTAGGACAGGAGAAGTTTAAATTAGAAGCACAGCATGCGACACATCAATTAACTGCAACACATAGATTGAAGGCAGTTCGGCGGTTGTTAGCAACAATATTAACTATTTTACACGAAAACATAGGCCAGAAAAAAGTATGAGCCAAGCTATTAAAGTCAATAGAACCTTAACGGGTCGAGTTATCAGTAATAAGATGGATAAAACCATTAACGTTTCGGTAGAACGTAAAGTGAAGCATCCTAAATATGGAAAGTATTTAAAACGTAGCAGTAAAATCCTTGCTCATGACGCTGAAAATCAATGTCAAGAAGGTGATATCGTTATTATCCAGGAGGGACGCCCGGTTTCTAAACGTAAGGCCTGGTCGCTTGTGCAAGTGGTAGTAAAATCGGTAAATCAGCAACCCGTTCCTGAAGAAACGGCGGGATAGGGGAAGTTTTTTATGATACAAATGCAAACCAAGCTGGCTGTGGCAGATAATAGCGGCGCTCGTAGTGTGATGTGCATTAAGGTACTCGGTGGGTCAAAGCGACGTTACGCGGGAGTTGGGGATGTTATTAGAGTTAGCGTTAAAGATGCTGTACCGCGCGGTAAGGTGAAAAAAGGCGAAGTTTGGCATGCTGTTGTTGTGCGTACGAAAAAAAGAGTGCGTAGAGCTGATGGCAGTGTGATACGTTTTGATAGTAATGCCGTTATTTTATTGACAGCACAATTACAACCCGTAGGCACGCGTGTATTTGGTCCCGTTCCTAGAGAATTACGTACCGAACGCTTTATGAAAATTATCTCATTGGCATCTGAAGTATTATAAGGTAGGGGACAATATGCGAAAAATTAAAAAAGGTGATACAGTCATCGCCTTAACCGGTAAAGATAAAGGTAAACAAGGTAAAGTATTGAGTATTAGCACAGCTAAAAACCGTGCGCGCGTAGAAGGCATTAATTTAGTAAAAAAACATGTGAAACCTAACCCGCAAAAAAATATTTCTGGGGGAATTGTATCGCAAGAAGCCTTAATTAATTTAACGAACCTGGCTTTGTATAATCCAGTTTCAAAAAAGGCTGATAAAGTAGGGATTAAAAAACTGGAGGATGGAAAGATGGTGCGCATCTTTAAATCCAACGGTGAGCTGGTTGATATCTAATAATTAGGTGAGATTTGATGGCAAGGTTAAAAGAATATTATTTAAATACGATTATGTCGCAGCTTAAGCAAGAGTTTGCATATGATAGCGTCATGGAAGTTCCACGTATTACTAAAATTACACTCAATATGGGTGTTGGTGAAGCTGCAGCAAATAAAAAGGTAATTGATGCAGCCGTGTCAGATATGACATTAATTGCTGCACAAAAACCAGTTGTTACTAAGGCGAAGAAATCTAATGCGGGCTTTAAAATCCGAGAAGATTGGCCTATCGGCTGTAAAGTAACTTTACGTAAAAACCGTATGTATGAGTTTTTAGATCGCTTAATTAGTGTAGCGATACCGCGAATTCGAGATTTTCGTGGATTTAGCCCTCGATCTTTTGATGGTCGTGGAAATTATAGTTTAGGAATTCGCGAGCAAATAGTTTTTCCTGAAATTAAATACGATACTATTGATGCTTTACGTGGTATGGATATTACCATTACTACGACTGCAAAAACTGATAAGGAAGGGCGGGCTTTATTAGCAGCATTTGAGTTTCCGTTTAAAGAGAATTAATATTTATGGCAAAGAAAAGTGTTATTATGCGCCAAAAAAAGCGCGAACTTATCGTTAAAAAATATGCAGCAAAACGTGCTGAGTTAAAAGAAATTATTTACAGCATAAGCGCATCTGATGAAGATAAGTGGATGGCGCAACAAAAAATTCAATTATTGCCACGTGATTCCTCTCCAGTGCGATTACGTAACCGCTGTCGTTTAACAGGGCGACCACGTGGAGTTTATCGGCACTTTGGATTGTCTCGAAATATGCTGCGGCTTTATGCTATGAAAGGTGAGCTCCCAGGATTAGTTAAATCAAGCTGGTAAGGTAAAAATATGAGTATGCAAGATCCTATCGCAGATATGCTCTGCCGAATAAAAAATGCCCAAGCGATTGAAAAGCTTACGGTATCGATGCCATCATCAAAAATTAAATTAGCTATTGCTAAGCTGCTAAAAGATGAAGGTTATATCTCTGATTTTCAATGTGAAGAAAAAGGATGTAGGACCTCGCTAACAATATTTTTAAAATATTATTTAGATAAGCCTGTTATTGCTTCACTAAAACGCGTGAGTCGTCCTGGCCTACGTATTTATCGCTCAGCGACTGAGCTACCTAAAGTAGTCGCAGGTTTAGGAATAGCCATAATTTCTACTCCTAAAGGATTAATGACTGATAGAGCGGCTCGAGCTTTGGGTCATGGCGGCGAAGTTATTGCTATCGTTGAATAAACGTTAAGAAAGGTTGATATGTCAAGAGTTGCAAAAAATCCAATAAATTTCGGCGATGTGCAAGTCACGCTGGATGGTCAAATATTAGTTGTTAAAGGCAGTAAATCTGTATTGAATTTAAAGTTGCCTAAACAAGTTAACATTGAAATTAAAGATAAATCTTTACAAGTTAGTCCCATTGATGAAAGTAAAATGGCTGATGCTTTAGCGGGGACTACACGTGCCAATATAGCTAATGCGGTTGAGGGCGTAGTAACGGGATTTAAGAAAGTTCTGCAATTGGTCGGTGTGGGCTATAGAGCTAATGTGCAAGGTAAAAAAATTAACCTAACATTAGGTTTTTCACATCCTAGAGATTATGAAATACCCGACGGAATTACTATTACCACGCCAACCCCGACAGAAATAGTCATACAAGGCTTTAATAAACAATTAGTTGGACAAGTTGCAGCGGAGATACGTCAGTATCGTCCACCGGAAGCTTATAAAGGTAAAGGTGTTCGTTATGCAAATGAACGCATTAAATTAAAAGAAACTAAGAAAAAATAGCGATTAGAGGTAGGCATGTTAGACAAGAAGTTAAAACGGAAACGTAGGGCAACTAAGACGCGTGCTAAAATACGTGAACTAGGTGTTGCACGCTTATGTGTGGCACGTACGTCTAAGCATATTTACGCGCAAATTATCGTGTCAGCCGATCGGGGCGATAAAGTATTAGCAAGTGCGTCTACACTCGATAAAGAAATCAAGACCTTAGGTACTACTGGAAATAATATTAAGTCAGCGACGGTAGTTGGTGATTTTATAGCAAAGCGAGCATTAGCGGCTGGAATAAATCAAGTGGCTTTTGATCGTTCAGGTTTTAAGTATCATGGTTGTATCAAGGCATTGGCAGAGGCAGCCCGGGAAGCCGGATTGCCCTTTTAATTAAAAGGTTATTCATCGATGAGTTTTGATCAATCAACAAAAAGTGATGGCTTACAAGAAAAGTTAATTGCAGTTAATCGTCATGCTAAAGTCGTCAAAGGTGGGCGTATTTTTAGTTTTGCAGCGGGAGTTGTAGTAGGTGATGGCAAAGGACGTATTGGTTTTAGTAAGCGTCCGGCAAGAGAAGTGTCGGTTGCTATGCAAAAAGCCTTGGAAAAAGCTCGACGTGATATGCTTTATATCGAATTGAATAATCATACTTTGTATCATCCGTTGATAGGTCGTCACGGAGCAACTAAGGTTATAATACTTCCTGCAGTTGAGGGAACAGGTATTATTGCAGGCGGACCGATGCGTGCAATTTTTGAAGTGTTAGGCATTAAAAATGTCATTGCTAAGATCATTGGATCCTCAAATCGAATCAATGTTGTGCGTGCCACATTAAAAGCTTTGTCAAGTATGTCTACACCAGAAATGATAGCGGACAAGCGTGGAAAGACGATTAAAGAAATTTACGAATAATTAGGTAAATAGATATGCCAGAAAAAAAATTACGCTTGACTCTTATACGTAGTATATCCGGTCGTTTACCTCATCACACTGCGACAATTCTTTCATTGGGTTTAAAGCGGTTAAATCAGGTCGTTGAGGTGAAAGATAATTTACCTATGCGTGGAATGATCGATCAAGTCGCTTATTTACTCAAAGTAGAGGAAATCTAATTATGTATCTTAATACATTAAAGCCTGCTCCGGGATCAAAGCCTACTGCAAAGCGTGTAGGTAGAGGAATCGGTTCTGGTTTAGGAAAAACCTGTGGGCGAGGTCATAAAGGACAACGTGCGCGTGCCGGTGGCTTTCATAAATTAGGTTTTGAAGGTGGACAAACTCCCTTACAGCGTCGTTTACCTAAATTCGGATTTACATCTTTTAAATCATTGTCACTTCAAGTGTTACGTATTGACACCTTAAATACAATTAAGGCAGACATTGTTGATCTACAAGTGTTAAAGGATTGCCGTTTGATTCCTCTTTTAACAAAAGAAGTTAAATTCATAGCAACAGGTAAACTTGAAAGGTCAGTGACGGTAAAAGGTATAAAGTTAAGTAAGGGAGCAGAGGCTTTAATTAAAGCCGCCGGTGGTAGTATTGAGGCTTAAATAGATGGAAAAAATTAGCCGTCTAGCGACGACTGCTGCTTCGGTGAAGGGACGAACGCCTAATAGCGGATTTAGTGAACTAAAAAGACGTTTGCTATTTGTTTTGCTCGCATTGATTATTTATCGCATCGGTGCCCATATTCCTGTACCGGGTTTAGACCCACATCGGCTAGCCGATCTATTTAGTCATCAGAGCAATAGTATTTTAGGTTTATTTAACATGTTTTCTGGGGGGGCTCTCTCCAGGTTTACTGTTTTTGCTTTAGGACTACTACCGTATATTTCCGTTTCAATTATTGTACAACTTTTAACGGCAGTAACACCGACATTGGAAGAGCTTAAAAAAGAGGGTGAAGCTGGGCGACGTAAATTGAATCAATATACGCGTTATGGAACAGCATTGCTGGCGTTAATTCAAGCCGTGGGTATGGCAAAATGGCTAGTAGGTAATCAAGTTGTCTTGAATCCTGGTTTTTTCTTTTACTTTGTGGCTACCATTACCTTGGTTACCGGTACGGTATTTTTGATGTGGTTAGGTGAGCAGATTACCGAGCATGGTATTGGTAATGGTATTTCGCTCATAATATTTTCAGGAATTGTTTCAGGGCTGCCAGTGGCTATGGCTAAATCCTTAGAACAATTTAGGCAGGGCCAGGTTCAGTTTCTAACCTTACTCTGTATTCTGGCGGTTATTGTGTTAGTAACTGCTTTTGTTGTATTCATGGAGCGTGGACAACGTCGAATTACGGTTAATTACCCGCAACGCCAACAAGGTCGTAAGATTTATAGTGCCCAGACTAGTCATTTGCCTTTAAAGATCAATATGGCCGGAGTTATTCCTCCTATATTTGCTTCTAGTATTATGCTGTTGCCGGGAACTTTTGCAAATTGGTTTGCTAACGTGAAAGGCTTGAGTTGGTTAGGGAAGCTTAGTTTTTGGCTATCACCCGGTCAACCACTTTATATTTTGTTATTTGCTGCGGCAATCATATTTTTTTCTTTTTTTTATACTGCATTGGTTTTTAACCCTAGGGAAACTGCTGATAATTTGAAGAAATCTGGGGCATTTATCCCCGGTATTAGACCTGGCGAACAAAGTGCCCGATACATTGACACAACGATGACTCGCCTTACTTTGATAGGCTGTATTTATTTGGTTTTGGTTGCCTTATTACCTGAGTTTATGATATTTACTTGGCATGTGCCTTTTTATTTTGGGGGTACATCTTTATTAATTATTGTAGTAGTCATAATGGACTTTATGGTCCAGGTTCAGTCTTTATTGATGTCGCATCAATATGAGTCTTTACTTAAAAAAGCCAATTTGAAGGGCTTGTCTGGTGGACCAGGCACTACCTATTAATTGGCTCAGAAAATATTAGCATCATCTTTAGAGGTTATTATGAAAGTTAGAGCGTCGATTAAAAAAATTTGCCGAAACTGTAAGGTTATCAAGAGAAAAGGCAAATTAAGAGTCATTTGTTCAGCTGAAGCTCGTCATAAGCAACGTCAAGGATAGTATTATTAATAGATTTTTAGTTGAACGGGAAACACAGCTGCATTATCTTTTGAAATCCAGTTAAATTGCGACCCACAGCTTGCTGAGATTACTAGCAATTGATGTATTTTTTTGCGAGAGTGTTATTGATTTTTAGTCAGGAGTGAGATACCCTACTGCGCCTTCTGAAATATCTTAAATTTAAGGGTTTGGAGTGAAAAATGGCTAGAATAGCCGGTGTCAATATACCAATAAATAAACATGTTGTTATAGCTTTAACAGCTATCTATGGAGTAGGACGCTCTCGTGCTAGAGAAATATGCCGAGATTTGGATATTTCGTCTGAGACTCAGGTTAAAGACCTTTTAGATGCTCAATTAGATGCTATTCGGCAAAAGATTCTTACTTATAAAGTAGAAGGTGATTTACGGAGAGAGGTTTCCATCAGTATCAAGCGTTTGATGGATCTTGGTTGTTATAGAGGCATACGTCATCGCCGTGGTTTACCAGTCCGTGGTCAACGTACTCGTACTAACGCACGTACGCGTAAGGGTCCTAGAAAGATGATACGTAAGGATTAATAGCCATGTTACTAATAAAATGTTTAAGCGTAGGTATTTACTAATATGACAGATAGCTCACATGTTCCTCATTACAGTTCACATGCTTCTCAGCCCCCATTGACTATGGCTGATAAGGCTTTAGCAGGAGCTCACCGTAAACGCAAAGAAATTATTCCCGATGCAATTGTTCATCTGAGCACATCGTTTAACAATACGATTATTTGTATCCGTAAGGGTGGTGATACCTTAGGAATATCTTCTGCTGGAGCTTGTGATTTCAAAGGGACTAAAAAAGGCACAGCTTTTGCTGCTCGAGTTGCTTTCGAAAAGGCGATAGAAAAGGCCTATGATAAATATAGAGCTAAGTATAAACATAACTTGGGACGAGTTGAAGTTAGAATAAAAGGACCTGGTCAAGGATCGGAACAAGCTATTATGGCATTGAAGAATAAAGATATAGAAGTGACACAAATACTAAATGTAACGGGTATCCCTTTTAATGGTTGCCGCGCCCCTAAGCGGCGTCGAGTTTAAAACATACTTAGAGTATATATTAATAATTGGGAGTAAATAATTTAATGGCTAGATACCGAGGTCCTACTTGTAAATTGGCACGCAGACTTGGGACTGATTTACAATTAAAAAGTGGTATACGTGCACTTGATAGCAAATGTAAGTTAGCTACGCCTCCAGGTATGCATGGTGCTAAACGCGGTAGATTATCTGAATTTGGCGTATTGCTTCGCCAAAAGCAATTAATTCGACGCACTTATGGCGTATTGGAAAGGCAATTCCGACTTTATTATGCTAAGGCTGCAAAGCGTAAAGGCATTACCGGCGAAAACTTACTTAAATTGTTAGAGTGCCGTTTAGATAATGTTATATTTCGTATGGGGTTTTCTGCGACACGCGCTGAAGCAAGGCAGTTAATCTCGCATCGTTCTGTCAAAGTAAATGGAAGTATTGTTAATATTCCTTCCTATCAAGTTAAGGCAGGCGATGTTATTGAGATTAAGGAAAAAAGCAAGGCCCAAACTCGTATTCAAGCTGCGCTGGAACTTGCGAAACAAAAGCCTCAGCCTGGTTGGATAGATGTGGATTTCACTAAGTTACAGGGAATCGTTAAGTTAATTCCTGAGCGTAGCGAATTGCCCCTAGAATTTAATGAGAATCTAGTCGTTGAGTATTACTCTAAGTAAGAAGGTAGCCCATGTCGACGAATGTTAAGAAGTTTTTAACCCCACAGACCGTTGAAGTTCAAAGTATTGCGCCAAATAGGGCGTTAATTACTTTGCAACCTTTTGAAGCTGGTTTTGGTCATACCTTAGGAAATGCCCTGCGTCGTATATTGCTATCCTCGATGCCAGGTTGCGCAGTTGTGGAAGCAAAAATCGAAGGTGTGCTTCACGAATATAGTAGTCTAGATGGTGTACAAGAAGATATTATCGATATTTTACTTAATTTAAAAGGCGTAGCATTCCAGATGCATGGCAAAGAAGAGGTTACACTTGAGTTATCCAAAAATACTGTAGGGCCTGTCCGTGCAGGAGATATTACTACACCGCATGATGTTGAAGTTAAAAATCCTGATTTTGTTATCGCGCATTTAACCAAGCCAAAAGAATTTAAAATGACCCTTAAAGTGGTTAGAGGACGCGGTTATCAACCCGCTTCTTTACGTAAGGCAGATGATCAATTCGTGAGTGAAGTAGGAGCATTACAATTAGATGCACGCTTTAACCCTATTTTACGTGCAACTTATTCCGTAGAAAATGCCCGTGTCGAGCAACGCACTGACTTAGATAAGTTGGTTATTGATTTAGAAACTAATGGTACCATCGAGCCGGAAGAAGCGATACGTCGTGCTGCCACGATCATACAAGAACAATTACATACTTTTGTTGAATTACAACATGAAACAGAAGATGAAGTCGCTGAAGATATGGTTGATATTAACCCTATGTTATTATTTCCTGTTGATGAGCTAGAGTTAACGGTGCGTGCGGCTAATTGTTTGAAGGCTGAACATATTTATCGTATTGCAGATTTGGTTACTAAAGCTGAATCTGAACTTTTATCCACACCGAATTTAGGTAAAGTATCTTTATGTGAAATTAAAACTGCGTTACAAAAACGTGGATTGACGTTAGGGATGGACGTTCCTATGCAGCAACTGACCTCTCTAAAAAAATCTTTAGAAGGTGCAGAAGAAGCGGAAAAATTAGAAAAAAATGAAGATATTAATAAAGATTAATTTAAAGGGCTAAGTGTTATGCGTCATCTTAATTCCGGCCGTCGATTAGGCCGAACATCTAGTCATAGGACTGCGATGTTTCGAAATATGGTTACCTCCTTGTTAACCAAGGAAATCATATGTACCACCTTAGCTAAAGCTAAGGAATTACGCCGAGTTGCTGAACCACTCATTACTTTAGCCAAGAGTGATAGTGTAGCGCAACGACGTTTGGCTTTTGATCGTTTACGTAATAAAGAAGCAGTGGCTATACTTTTTAATACGGTTGGTCCGCGCTTTAAAAAAAGACCCGGTGGTTATTTACGTATTTTGAAATGTGGCTATCGTGCTGGTGATTGTGCGCCTATGGCTATGGTTGAGCTGGTTGAGCGTAACGAGACTGCATCTAGCTAATTTTTACTTTCCTATCCTGATAATGGCATACTTGTCTTTTAGAGTATGCCATTACATACATAAAAATATCCTCCCTATCGATATTTCTATTTTTCATCATATTAAAATGACATTTTGTGTTCATTCATTATAGTTCTTAACGCGATGAAGCTTTACCATTTTTCTTGTTATTACAAAATCGACTAGGAGATCTGCCTGTGGCTCAGGAGTGAGTTATTTCTTTTGCCTTGTTCAAGGCTATCTCTAATTCAGTATTAAATTGTTCTAAAAGCTCATTTGAATAATTATGCTGTGTTATGGCATTTTCCAGCGTAATGATGCTGAATTTAAGCCGTATCCATCCACAATAAACACATGAGCCCAATAATTTATGTAACAGTTCTTTAAGTTTTTGTTGTTGCTTTTTTTGAAAAGCTAGATTGATTTTGGCTTGTATTTTAGGAGTTTCTTTTATAAACAGATTGAGTAATTCTTTTAAAATTTTGTTCGAATCTTTAGTGAATATTTTATCTAAATTTTTATCGATGATTGGAAGATCCGATGGCTTTTTTACCATTTTTAATGGTCCTTTGAATTGCCCTAACTTTAGCAGTTTACTCAATCGGCTTAATCTAAGCGAGCATTCATTTTATAAGTTGATCTGTTGTAATCTACTGATTGTTTCTCTATTAGGCCTATGTTTAAATGAAGAATATTCTACTCAATTTTTAAAAATCTGTGGCTAAATTATCTTATTGTATATCTAATGAAGAGCTTAAAGCGGCATTAATAGAATTTAGACATTTACAAGATATATTACGCTGGGGCTTCACTCAGTTTAATAAAGCTAATCTTTACTATGGTCATGGTACCGATAATGCCTGGGATGAAATACTTTATTTAGTGTTATCTACACTAAAACTGGGATCCCATTTAAATCCATGCTTTTTAGCTGCAAGCTTAAGCTTAGCTGAGCGACGTTTACTGATAGAAAATATTCGCCAACGTGTGGAAGACCGCATTCCTACTGCTTATTTGGTGCATGAAGCAAATTTTGCGGATTTATCTTTTTATGTTGATGCACGTGTGTTGATTCCGCGTTCACCAATAGCTGAATTAATTCAGCATGATTTTAGTCCCTGGATCGAAGATACCAACAGGATTAATACTGTGCTTGATATCGGAACAGGGAGTGGATGTATTGCAATTGCTTGTGCGTACGCCTTACCCGAAGCACATATTGATGCCGTCGATAATTCTAAAGATGCATTAGCAGTAGCAGCTGTTAATGTAGCTGCACATAAATTGCAAGGTCAAATTAATTTAATACACTCGGATCTTTTCCAAAACCTAAACCACCGACTTTACGATATTATTATAAGTAATCCACCTTATGTTAATGCTGAAGACTTTGTGAGTATGCCGATGGAATACCATCATGAACCTGTTGCGGCCCTTGCAGCAGGAGAGGATGGTTTAGATTTTATTATTCAAATTCTAAAACAAGCCAAAAAATATTTGAAGGAAAAGGGTATTTTAATTATAGAGGTGGGTAATAGTAAAAAAGCCTTAATTAAGCGTTATCCACAAATTCCTTTTTTTTGGCTAGAGTTTGAAAAGGGTGAAGCGGAAATATTTTTATTAACCCAAGAGCAGTTAATTTGTTATGCAAAAGAAATTTAATTTAGCCATAGTTGGTGCTACTGGTTTTGTTGGTCAATCGGTATTAACTATTTTACAGCAACGAAAATTTCCTATTAAGCAGCTTTATTTACTTGCCAGTGAACGTTCTTCTGGTGAAACGATGGAATTTAATAAACAAGCATTAATTGTATCTGATTTAGATGGATTTGATTTTAAGCAAGCAGATATCGCAATATTTACCGCAGGTTCAGCAGTTTCCGCTGAGTATGTTCCTAAGGCTACGCAAAAAGGTTGTTTAGTTATTGATAATACACCTCAATTTCGTTATGACGATGATGTTCCTTTAGTTATTCCAGAAGTTAATCCGCAGGCCTTAGCCGGATATAAAAAGCGTTGCATAATTGCTAATCCAAATTGCTCTACGATACAAATGTTAGTTGCATTGAAGCCTATTTATGATGCTGTGGGTATAACACGTATTAATGTTGTTACTTTTCAATCCGTTTCTGGAGCGGGAAAAGCTGCTTTTCATGAATTGATTCAACAAGCAGGTCAATTATTAAATGGCTTACCTTTTAAGAAACCGAAAGCCTTTACACAGCAAATAGCCTTTAATGTCATTCCGCATATTGATGACTTTGAAAAAAATGGATATACACGCGAAGAAATGAAAATGGTCTGGGAAACACAAAAGATTTTTGCTGATCCAGAAATTCAAGTGAATCCAACCGCAGTAAGAGTACCTGTGTTTCATGGACACTCTGAAGCAGTACATATAGAAACTAAGAAAAAAATCAGTGCTCAGCAAGCCAGACAGTTATTAAAAAAAGCTCCCAGTGTGTTAGTTATCGATAAGCTTACTAATAATGGTTATCCAACGCCCATTTCTCATCCTAATAGCGATAAAGTTATGGTAGGCCGACTTCGAGAGGATATTTCTTATCCTCTGGGTTTAGATATGTGGATAGTAGCGGATAATATTCGTAAAGGTGCAGCCTTAAATGCTATACAAATTGCTGAAATGATGACTCAAGATTATTTTTAGGTTAAATTTTAATATATGTTGCGTTTCGAAGTTTTGATGAATTATTGCCTATTTATTAGTTATTTTTAAAGTTGTATGTTTAATAAAGGTTTTTTAAAAAAATGACAAGAATGTTACCGGGACTTAAAAGATTTTTTGCTTACTCAGAACAAATAGCTATTTTTTTTCTAGGATTAGGAACTTTCTTTCTTGCTTTATCTCCTTTGCTTAGTCGCCATTTCCTTATATTAGCAGTTGTGTTTAGTGTGTTGGCAGGACATTGGGGAGATGCTTGTTATGTTGTGAAGCGTTTGAAATTTATCCAATGGAGTATAGCATTAATTGTATTATTGGCTATTAGTCTAAGTTACACTATAACGAGTGTAAAGCATGGGTTGACTGCGTTATTTCACTATACAAAATTACTTTATATTCCTTTTTTATTAGCTTTAGTTACTTCATTAGAGCTGCGTAAACGGATTATCTATTGTTTAATTAGCTCAGCAATCGTAGCTTCCCTATTAATTTTGTTGGCACACTGGAATATTTTATCGGTTTCTTTGTTTCGATATTCTTCTGTTTTGTTTGGTCAACAACCTGAGGGTTATTTGGTTAATCCCATCCCCGCTTCTGTTATATTGGCATTTGCTTTTTATTTTTCGCTGGATTTTTTTTTTAAAAAAAAATATAAATTTTATTTTTTATCGATAGCTATTTTTCTTTTTTTCTCTTTATTTGCGGTTAATTCTGAACGTACTGGCTGTTTTATTGCTATCATCTTATTAGTTTTTTTGCTATTTCGATATACAACTTCTAAAAATTATATCTGGCCATTATTAATGGTATTATTGTTGTCCTTTTTAAGTTATCAAATTTTCCCCGCCTTTCAAAATCGAGTAAAAGATCTTGTTTCGAATTTTAGCACCCAATCTGCTTCACAAAATACCAGTATTGGTCTTAGGATCCAATTTGCATTAAATTCATTCACAATTATTAAACAACATCCTTTGTTAGGGGTGGGAGTGGGAGGCTTTCCACAAGCTTATAAAAAAACCGGAGGCATGGTCGTTGTAGCTAATACGTTATTAAATGATCCGCATAACTCTTATTTACTTATAGCTGTGCAATTAGGGATTACCGGTTTAGTTGTCTATGTATTATTTTTGTTGAGTGCTTGGATTGAAGTTAAAAAGTTATGGCGAGATCCGGAAGCACAATGGTTTGCTAAAGCTACATTATTAGCACTGACATTTAATGGATTCACTGATATTACTATTACAAGCACTGCTTTCGGAAATTTGTATGTAATTTTATTGAGTTGTTTTTTCTCATCTATTTTATGGGATAAAACATGAAAGTTGCTATAAAGCATACACATTTTCGCTTTAAAGGTGGTATGGAGACCTATTTAAAAGATATTATTTTGGGCTTTTCCAAAGCTGGTGATGAATTAACGCTTTGCGTTTGTAAAATAAATCAAGGTATTTTAAAATCATTACCACCCTTAACCGTTCTTAAGTTTTCTTACAAGTTTTTACCTCGTTCGCTGAAGAAGTTTGCTTTTTACTTGGGGTGTGATAGGAAAAATTTAATTAGTAATCATAATTTGGTAATTAGCTTAGTAAAAACGACGAGACAAGATATACTTATTTGTGGAGGCGTGCATAAAGCTTATCTTTTAACTAAGAAAAGTTACCGTTTTATACATAATTATCTAGAGACTTATTTCGAGAAAAGAGCATTTGAAAGAACGCCATTAATTATTGCTCATTCTCAGCGAATAAAAGATGAAATAATTTGGCACTATCCAAGTGCTGCTAGTAAGATTAAAGTTCTCTATCCCCCCGTTAGTAACCGTCATTTCTATTATAAAACCCCGCTGCAGAAGCATAATTTAAGAAAAAAGTTGGGGTTTTCTGATAAAACAACAATTGTGTTGTTTATTTCCACTAATCACGCCCGTAAAGGATTCTATCCTCTTGTTAATGCCTTTAAGCGTTTGAAGAATGATTTTCTTTGTCTTATTCTGGGTGAAGAACCGACGATTTCTTTGCCTGATAATATGCGCTGGTTAGGTTTTATAAAGCAAGTACAAGATTATTATTGCATTGCAGATGTAACGATTTTAGCTTCTACTTACGAACCATTTGGAATTACTATTGTTGAATCGTTAGAATCTGGGACGCCCGTTATTGTTTCATCGGATGTAGGTGCTGCTGAATTAATGGGTAAAAACGATGGTATTATACTAGCTTCAGTTACTTCAGAGGCTATTATTGATGCATTAGAAAAGCTTAAATCAAAGGAATACAAGCCTGAAAAGAATTTTTTAGCCCGTAAAGGTTTAACCATAGATTGCCATATTCAGGCTCTTAAGCAATTTGCTAGAGCCTCTAATCTACATTAGCGCTGTCTGGGGCTTATTTTCACTAAATACCGTGGTAGATTTCATCTCTATTATTAACAATAGCTAGGTATTCTATTAATATTTTTTTGTAGAGTAAGCTAATTTTGAGTTAAACTAATAACATAGTTGGGTATAGGTTATGACTGGTCAGCTAATTAAAAGAAATTGCTCTTTAGAAAAATATGATGAACTCGCTTCTGTCTCTAAAGAAGAGGTTCTTGATTATTCAAATCCAATAGAACCCGTTATAGTAGCTATAGAAGAAGATGGTGGTGGTGGGGTTGGAACGGCCACTCTAAGTGTTGAAAAGCTTCCTGCTATATTTAATGAAGCTCAGAATAAAGCACTTAATGAAAATCGACGCAGATATGAAGGGCAAGGAAAATTTGGTCCTGGTTCGTTCGTTGAAAAAAATTCAAGTTCTTCGAATGGTTTGGGTGAAACACTACTAAGCCATCCCTTTTTCGAAGATACTCAGTATTTTAGTGGAATTGATTCGGCGCTAAGTCCAAATCCCACAGAAAATCCTGAGGCATATGAGCAATTTATGCAGAAACGTCTAGAATATCACCGCCGATTACAAAAAAATCTTGGCTTAGATGCGAGCGCGAGCAAAAATATAACGCTTGCTAGATAGAATGATAAAGTCTAGTCTTACTCAAGAAATTTTGTTTGGAACACTTGAAGGAGTGGAATATTTTCTTCAGGCTGGTGTGGATATTGAGGCCATCGATGAGTATGGTTTTTCACCTTTAATAGAAGCCGCTATTGCTAACAAAGTAGAGGTTGCTGCCTTATTATTAGAATATGGGGCTGATGCTAATAATGCCGATGTGACGGGTCGTACCGCACTACACTGGGCAGTCGATAATCATAATATTGAGTTATGTGAATTATTGCTAGCTAATAAAGCCGATGCAAATGCTTATACCACATCGGGACAACCGATTTTAGTTTACCCTTTACTAAGGCAACAGGTCGAATTAAAAAAATTGCTTTATCGATATGGTGCTAAGCTTAGTTTTGCGCAAGACTTTATTCAAGCTAAGTTACTTGGGCATCGTTATGAATTAATAGGACAGGTCGATCTTGTTAATGCTGCAGGGCGCTTTATTGAGATAAACTACGAAGGATTTTTTTTAGAGTTTACACTCGATGTAATCCTTAACTCTTTGCGGCGCTATCGGAATAATTTTTCTTCGCGCCATTTGCGGTCTTACTTCGAAAATTTACAAAAGTTGATTGCAGCCTTTGCTAACGCACAGGCCTTACTAAAATATCAACGATATACGCTGAATATTAAAGACCATGCACATAGTATAGATGCCTTGTTAGACCAAGAATTATTATTATTACCCCTTGCTTATGAAGGACATGCCATTGCATTGATTAAATATAAAAATTGGCTGATTCGTTGTGATCGAGGTGAAAATAGTCATCGTGAAGGCAGCATTGTGATCTATGAATGTCAGCGTCCTTGCGCTTGGAATAAAGAATTTTGCAAACAATTAATTTATCAGCGTCAATCTCGTGCGTTTCTAACTCGAGGAATACATCGCTACTTAGGTTTAATCACTATTGCCAATCTTCCCATTCAAGGACAGATTATTGGTAATTGTTCTTGGGCAAATATTGAAGCAAGTATTTTAGCAATATTATTTGTGTTATCAGCAGTTAATTCTAAAGGTCAATTAGTTTCCCGTTCTGAAAAATATCTGAAACAAGCCTCACTTTTTTTCCATGATTGGCAAACGTGGGATAAAGACCGTGCCTTGGAAGAATGTATCCAAGGATTTTATTATAGTAATAAAGCTCGAGGGGCCACTAAAGCAACTATTCTAGCCGCTATTTTATTTCAAAAGATAGCGTATAATTTTAATGATCTAAAACAAGCAGAAGCCATATTAAAAATTTTAACCTTAACTGAGTATAATTATTTGCTAAAAAGTTACTTGAAGGTATATTGGCAATTAAATAAAACCGCTCAGGGAAAAGATTTTATAAACTTGCTCGATGCTTGTGGTGTCAGTCAGGATTTATCATAATAGGTTTGAATTGAAGGAATAATAATCATGAATAGGGAATCATTACTGCAACTAGGCTTTTTCACGTCAAAAAATACTAAAAGAATTGAAATGGAAAAATGGCTTAAGGATATCAGCCGATTTAATGCAAAGTCCATTTATGATTTAACCTGGGAGAATTTTTATAAAGAATTACATAAGTTAGGTATTAAAGAGTTTTTAAAGCAATATGGATATTCTTATAAGAAGAATTTACAGCTGGCAATTGCAAAATCAGAGCTGGGTCAAAAAAGTATAAGTTTGTATGATTTTGAAAAAAGTACAAAGCAAAAGTTACTCTTACTTTTGGGAGATAGTTTTTTTGCTAAAGTTAGGTGCCAGGCATATTTTAACCCCAAAAATCATAAATTATCCACCATTCATTATTATATTTATTATTACAGTTTAAATTTTGCCGCACTAAGTTTGGGTTTTTCTAGTAAACAATCTTTCCTTAATTTTTTTGCACAAACTTGCTATGTGTCTGAATGTATCGAAAATAGGGCAGAAAATTTACGCATGAGTATTCAGAGCCTTTATGAAGTGGATCCATTTGCATTGCGGAAAGAATTAACTGATCTTTACGATAAACCCATAGCTAAGAATAAAAATTTCATAAAATATAATTATACGTTAGAGGAATTAAAGTTAGCGCTAGAAAATGAGGATACCGTATTCGTGGTGGCTAGCTTAGGCGGTGGAAATGCTTATGTGGTCAATAAAAAACTGCAAACATTGAGACCTTTGGTTAATATTAGTTTGCAGGCCCTAAAACTACAATCATGGGAATCTCTGAAGGCGAATACGCCGATTTTTATTTGGAAGATGAAATTATATCAACTTTTTTCGGGCCTAATACACTTATTAGAGTTGGATACTCGTTTATATAGCCCCAGAGTTTTATATCCCTCTTGTATCAGCTTTCATGGGCAATTTTTTACTTCGCACTCTACACAATGCCCTAGACCTAAGCAAGAGAGAGAGAGTCCAGTGATCCCTCATAATCCTCCGCTTTCTTCTTTTTTTGCCACTGAGATAGCAAAGTTTGAAGATTTGTCAGCATGTCCATTTAGACCTTAGGTAACTTTCTTAAAATTCCTGAGCAGTAGACATGTGCGGAGTTATGATTTTTCAGTTTCTGAAAAGACTGCTAACCTGGATTTACAGCTTACTTTTCAGTTAAACCAACGATTAATTCTGGAAGTTGTAAAGAGACAATTAGAATGTTTTATCCCATTGTAATTACCGCATTAAATGGAGTATACTCTGTGCCGCTATCGCGGGGTGGAGCAGTCTGGTAGCTCGTCGGGCTCATAACCCGAAGGCCGTAGGTTCAAATCCTACCCCCGCTACCAATTTTATTGTGTTAGAGGCCCCATTTAAGGGGCTTTTTATTTTGACTAGACTGACGCTAAATATCAGCTTTTGGCGCAGCGCTTTGTTGCCGACTTTGTCTGCGGTGCTCATTTACCTGAGTAAACTCCGCTCCTTGAAAAACCGGCGTCGTGCGTTGCATCCAAAATCTTTGTTTAGCGTCAGCTATTCGGTGGGTAATTTTTTATAATTCAAGCCCTTTGTAGACGATGAAAAACAATTCAGCGATAGAAACAAAGATCTTACCGACGGTTGAAGCCCTCGGTTATGAGTTATGGGCTTGTATCTATCTCACACAAGGTCAACAAAGTGTATTACGTATCACTATCGATAGTGAAAAGGGTATTACGCTTGCTGACTGCGAGCGGGTCAGTCGTCAGATTAGTGCATTATTGGATGTAGAAAACCCTTTGTCAGGTCGTTATAACTTAGAAGTTTCTTCTCCGGGCCTAGATAGACCCCTCGTTAAAGAGAAGCATTTTCAGCGTTATGTTGGTCATAATGTGCGTGTTTTTACACACACGCCCATCGATAATCAACGCAAATTTAAAGGCCTTTTACAATCAGTTGGAGTAGTTGGGATAGTGTTGAATCAGGATGGGAAAGAAGTAGTGTTAACATGGGACAATATTTTGCGTGCGAATGTATTGCCTGAAATGAATAAATAACCGGAGGCAGGCTATGAAAAAAGAAATTTTATTAGTGGCAGAGACGGTATCTAACGAAAAAGATGTTGATAAAGAGTTAATTTTTAAAGCGATAGAAGCCGCTTTGGCGATGGCGACTAAGAAAAAAGCCGGTGAAGATATTGATGTTCGCGTGGCTATCGATCGCCGCACGGGCGACTATGATACTTTTCGTTACTGGACAGTCGTTGCGGATGGAATTAATGCTAATCATCATCTTGAAGATGAGCATGTTCCTTTTGACCCCTTAAAACAAATACCTTTAAGTGAAGCTAAAAAGCGCGATCCCAATAAGCAAATTGGCGATGTAATAGAAGAGCATATGCCTTCGGTTGAGTTTGGTCGTATTGCAGCACAAACGGCTAAGCAAGTCATTATCCAGAAAGTCAGAGAAGCTGAACGTGCTAAGATAGCAGAGGCCTATACCAATCGTATTGGCGAGTTGTTGTCAGGCATAGTCAAGCGTATTACACGAGAAGGTTTGATCGTGGATTTAGGCGCAAGCGTAGAAGCCTTTGTCCCACGTGAAGAAATGATTCCCCGCGAAGAAGTACGATCCGAAGATCGTTTGCGTGGCTATTTATATGCCGTGAATCCACAAGTGCGAGGGCCTCAGTTACTAATGAGTCGTACACGACCAGAAATGTTAATTGAACTCTTTAAGATAGAAGTACCTGAGATTGCTGAAGAGTTGATTGAAATTAAAAGTGCAGCGCGTGACCCGGGTTCGCGCGCAAAAATTGCGGTTAAAACTAATGATGGTCGCATTGATCCTATAGGTGCTTGTGTTGGAATGCGTGGAGCACGAGTACAAGCTGTTTCCAGTGAATTAGCGGGAGAACGAATTGATATTGTACTTTGGGATGATAACCCTGTGCAATTAGCCATCAATGCGATGGCTCCCGCTGAAGTCGCTTCTATCGTGGTGGACGAAGACACTAAAGTTATGGATGTAGCCGTACAAGAGGAACAATTATCGCAAGCTATTGGTCGAAATGGGCAAAATGTACGTTTAGCCAGTGAACTAACGGGATGGATCATTAATGTTATCACTGTGGAAGAAGCGGCAAAAAAAGTGGTTAAAGAGTCAGAAAGTTTACAAAATCTTTTTATGGAACAGCTCGCCATCGATGAAGAGCTCGCCGAGATGTTAGCACGAGAGGGTTTTACTAGTTTAGAAGAAATTGCTTATGTATCAGCGCAAGAACTGCTAGATATTGAAGATTTTGATTCGGAATTAGTAGAAACTCTACAAAATCGTGCTAAAGAAGTGTTAGCAACACAAGCTGCGGCTAAGCAAAAGTCGACGATCTCTGAGCATGACAAATTTTTAGAGCCGCATCAAGATTTACTATCCTTAGAAGGTATTACTGAAGAGATAGCCATCACATTAGCTAAAAAAGGTGTTTCTTCACGCGAGGCTTTAGCTGAATTGGCAGTTGATGATTTGTTAGATATTATCGAATTAGATCGTGAAGTAGCCGGTAAGTTAATTATGGTTGCACGTGCTCCTTGGTTTGCCGAAGAGAAAAAATAGGAGTAAAAAATAGAACTATTTTTTTTACTTAAAAAAATCCAGTAAAATAACAGGGCATGTTATAAGTATATAAAGTTCGATAAATAAGTAAATGAGTAGTAATAAAGTTTGTTCAGAAAATGTAAGTAGGTTTTCGAAGCTGTCAAATATTGGCAGGAGAAGCATGTATGACAGAAAGTATTAAAGATAAAACTGCAAATAAGGTTTCCACTGAGATTGGAAAAGAAACTTCTGCGGATAACAGTCTTAAAAAAGTGATTACGTTGACGCGAACTCGTAAAAGTACGAGTTTACTTAAAGTAAAAGATACTTCAGGTAAAGCCAAGACTATTAAAGTTCAAGTTCGCAAAAAAAGAACCTATGTGAAAAGTAATGAAGGCTTAATAGATGAAGAGACTAATCGTGCTAACGAAGCAAAAGAAACGAAAAAAGCAGAAGAATTAGCGCATCAAGCAGAAAAAGTCGCTGCAGAGAAAAAATTGCGCGCACCTGAAATACAAGCTGAACCCATTTCGGAAAGTAATACTCCTGCGAGTGAGGAGCCCGTATTATCTAATGAAACTGTGGAAAAAGAGCAGCCAACAGTTGAGAAAAAATTCATTGCACCCACAACGAATCCAGAAAAAAAATCTAAACCAACTAATGAAAAAGTGATTATTGCTTTACCTACTAATGCAGAAAGGTTGGAACGTGAGAAAAAGCATAAAAATCGCAATTTAAAAGAAAAAGAGCTGACGAAATACCGACATAAGGCGATTTATCAACTTGAAGACGAATCTGATGAACAATTCCGTTACCGTAAAAAAACCGGTAAGCACAAGCGACCCGATCAGTTTTTACAACAACAATTTGAAAAACCAACCGTAGCTGCCATACATGAGGTTGGAATTCCTGCATCGATTACGGTAGGTGATTTAGCGCAGAAAATGTCGGTTAAGGCTGCTGAAGTTATTAAAACATTAATGAAGTTAGGCGTCATTGCAACTATTAACCAAGCTATCGATCAAGATACTGCCATCCTTGTGGTAGAAGAAATGGGTCATATTGCTAAGCCGGTTAGCGCGAATGCCTTAGAAGAAGGTTTAGTGAATACCACGCAACAACAGATGGGTGAATTACTGTCACGTCCACCTGTAGTGACTATTATGGGCCACGTTGACCATGGAAAAACTTCTCTTTTAGATTATATTCGACGGACCAAAGTGACACAGGGAGAAGCGGGTGGTATTACACAACATATAGGTGCTTATCACGTAGAAATACCAAAGGGAGTCATTACGTTTTTGGATACGCCTGGCCATTCAGCTTTTACTGCGATGCGGGCACGCGGTACACGAGTGACAGATATTGTTGTTTTGGTTGTTGCTGCTGATGATGGTGTGATGCCACAAACAATAGAAGCTATCCAACATGCTAAAGCGGCGAATGTGCCTATTGTTGTTGCAGTGAATAAAATTGATAAACCTGAAGCTGATCTCGATAGAATAAAGAATGAATTAGCCAAACAAGGTCTCAATCCTGAAGAGTGGGGTGGAGATACGATGCTTATCCCCGTCTCAGCAAAAACAGGTGCTGGGATTGATGACTTATTAGATTCTCTTTTGGTGCAAGCAGAAGTATTAGAGCTGAAAGCACCACAAGAAGGTCCAGGGCAAGGAATAGTTATAGAATCACGTTTAGATAGAGGGAAAGGACCTGTTGTTACTATATTGGTACAACGAGGAAAATTACGTAAAGGCGATCTTTTATTAGCAGGTACTGCTTATGGCCGTATCAGAGCATTGCTTGATGAGCGAGGTAAATTAGTTGAAGCGGCTGGACCCTCTATGCCCGTTGAAGTACTGGGTCTATCGAGTGCCCCTATAGCCGGTGATGAAGCTGTGGTTGTTGCTGATGAACGTAAAGCGCGCGAGATTGCTTTATTCCGTGAAGGAAAATTACGCGAAGCTAAGTTAGCACAACAACGAACGATTAAAACCGATGATATTTTTGGCCAGTTGGATGAAAACCAAGTTAAGACTTTGAATATTATTTTGAAAGCGGATATGCAAGGTTCTGCTGAGGCCTTACAAGAAGCCTTGAATAAACTTTCTACTTCTGAAGTTAAAATAAAACTTGTGTATGTAGGTGTAGGTGCGATAACCGAATCTGATGCTAACCTTGCTTTAGCTTCAAGAGCATTAATTTTAGGATTTAATGTTAGAGCGGATGCTACTGCAAAAAGAACAGTAGAAAAAGAAGGTTTAATAATGAATTATTATAGCGTTATTTATGACCTGATCGACCAAGTTAAAAATATTATGAACGGCTTGTTGGCTCCAGAAATAAAAGAAAATATTTTAGGCTTAGCAGAAGTTCGCGAAGTGTTTCGTTCCGCTAAGCTTGGTGTTATCGCCGGTTGTATGGTGACAGAAGGATTAGTGCGACGTAATGCGCCTATTCGCTTGTTGCGTGATAATATTGTGATTCATGAAGGTGAATTGCATTCTTTACGCCGTTTTAAAGATGATGCTACTGAAGTTCGTCATGGTATGGAATGTGGTATTGGTATTAAAAATTTTACCGATGTACGAGTAGGCGATATGATCGAGGTGTATGAACGTATTTCTATCTCTAGAACTATCTAATGCCAAAGGAATTTAGTCGCACGGCGCGTATTGCCGATCTGATACAGAAAGAACTAAGTAATAATATCTTTAATAAAGAAATAGCGGATAGTCGTTTGAAATTTATTACGATTACTTCAGTAAAAGTGTCACGTGATCTCTCGTATGCGGATATATTTTTTACACAGTTAGATCTGGAAAATTCAAATGATAAACAGCAAAGTAAGGAATTAGCAGTTAAATTATTAAGAAAGGCAGCTGCTCGTTTACGTTATGCTTTAGCACGTCGTTTACAGCTCTATAAAGTGCCTAATCTGCGTTTTTTTTATGATGATTTCATGGAAGAAAGTGATCGTATTCATAGCTTAATTGACAATATCATTGCGAAAGATAAGGCTAAACGTTCTGAATAAATTACTCATACAAATTCAATTACCAAGAGTATAGAAATAATTATTTATAAAAGAATAAATTATGCACCCCTTAATCTCCAAAAAACGATCCATCAATGGTATTTTATTGCTTGATAAACCTAAAAAGATGACATCAAATCAAGCATTACAAACAGTAAAGCAATTATTTTCGGCAAGTAAAGTGGGACATACAGGAAGCTTAGATCCTTTAGCAACGGGTTTGTTGCCATTATGTTTCGGAGAAGCTACGAAATTTTCACAGTTTTTACTTAATGCCGATAAAACTTACATGGTAAGTGCCTGCTTAGGAATTAAAACCAACACGGGCGATGCTGAGGGAGAAGTAATAGAGTCACGTCCCGTATCTAACTATTCGGTTAATCAACTTGAAACAGTTTTGTCAGCTTTTCGTGGAACAATCTCACAAATTCCACCTATGTTTTCTGCATTAAAACATAAAGGTCGTCCTTTATATAAATTAGCTAGACAAGGTATCGTAGTAGAACGTAGTCCTCGAACTGTTACCGTACATAGTTTACGGTTACTGGATCGCAACAATCATGCAGATATATCCAAACTAAATAAGGATTGCGATCCGCGCGATACACAGACAATGTCAAATGCAAAGAACATACTTAATTTAGAAATTAAATGTAGTAAAGGAACTTATATACGTACTTTAATAGAAGATATAGGTGAAGCGTTAAAATGTGGTGCTTATGTATCTGATTTACGTCGTTTAGGAGTGGCTGATTATCATGCGGAACAAATGGTAAGTTTGGAAGAATTACAAACCTTAAGCCAAGCTGATTGCGATCAAAAATTACTGAGTTTAGATAGTTTGTTAAACGAATGGCCGGGTTTAAAAATTTCACAAGCAGCAGCTTACTATCTTTATCGTGGACAAGCAGTATTACTCCCAAATCTCCCCAAACAAGGATTGCTGCGTTTGCTATTACAAGAAAATGGCCGATTTATTGGTGTGGGCGAAATTTTAGAAGATGGTCGCATAGCACCACGGCGTTTAGTGGATTTAAATAAGTTAAGCATTTAGCTGACAACTACTTAGGTCTTTCTATGCCATGGGTTTATTATTCTCCATTAAGCATTAAATATCTTTTTAATCTCTACTAAATAAACTGTTTTTTTTAGATTTTATGCTTCACTATGTTACGAGTATAAATTGTTCATATTTTGATCGATCAATAGTAATATTATGGTATTTAGCGAGGTTTTTGCTAGGCTTAAAGGGAGAGACATTATAAGTTTTAATTAGGAGCTCATATGAACAAAGGTAAATTTCCTCACGATCAGAAACATCAAAAACCACAATGGCCAGGTCATGCAGGTCATGGTCCACAAAAACCTGAGCACAATCCTGAACATGGCCCACAAGGCAATCCAAATAAACCACAATGGCCAGGCAATAAAGACAAACGCTAACAGTCAAATTAATGCTTTTGGATAAGCTTGCTAAATTTTTTTTAGCAGTTGATTGGGGCAGGAGCGCAACTGAGATGGATGATCCTTACCGATCATCCATCTTTTTTTATACTATACTCTTTGCACTTGAATTTTTGACTGTGTTGTCGCTCAATTCGCAATTCTCATGTATTTTGAATACACTCCGGTTGCTCATCTTCACGGCGCCTTGTCAAAAATCCCATGAGCATAAATAGAATCTTTTAGGCTTTTACTCTGGAAAGATATTCGCCGGTGCGCGTATCAACTTTGATTAATTCACCAATTTGAATAAATAACGGGACTCGGACGATAGCGCCTGTTTCTAAAGTAGCGGGTTTTCCACCTCCACCCGATGTGTCGCCACGCACACCCGGATCCGTTTCAATTATTTTTAAAATAACAAAATTAGCCGGTGTTATGCATAAAGGAGAGCCCTTGTATAAGGTTAGAGTGCATAAGTCTTGTTCCTTTAACCATATTTTAGCTTCTGTCACTGCCGATTCATCCGCTGCGTATTGTTCGTAGGTTTCGGCATCCATAAAATGCCAAACATTTCCATCGTTATAGAGATATTGAACTTCAAGATCAAATACATCAGCCGCCTGTAAACTATCTCCAGATTTTAAAGTACGTTCAATAACGCGAGCATTTTTTAAATTACGTAATTTAATCCGGTTAAAAGCTTGTCCTTTTCCAGGTTTAACATAATCATTTTCTAATACCGTGTAAGGGTCATTATCTAACATGACCTTCATACCGTTTTTTAAATCTTTGGTTGAGTAATCTGCCATAAAATCAATTCGAAAAGTTAAAGTTTAAATAGATGTTCGCGATAATAACGTAATTCATTAATAGAGTCTCGTACATCCTCTAATGCTAAATGTTTAGATTTTTTCTTGTAGCCGTCCAATATGCTTGGCCTCCAACGATAGGCTAACTCTTTTAATGTACTTACGTCTAGGTTCCGATAATGAAAATATTTTTCTAATATCGGCATACAACGGGCTAAGAAACGACGATCTTGGCAAATACTATTGCCACACATCGGTGATTTATTAGGAGGGACATACGTCATAATAAATTCTAAGGTTTGCTTTTCCGCTTCTTCTTCGGTTGTTTTGCTGACTCTTACTCTTTCCAGTAAACCTGAGCCTTTATGTTGGCGCTTATTCCAATCGTCCATTCCGGTTAATAGTTGTTCGGATTGGAATATAGCAAACACAGGACCCTCTTCTATAATCTCTAATTGAGAATCTGTGATAATGGTTGCAATCTCGATAATTTTATCTTGATTAGTATCAAGGCCTGTCATCTCGAGATCGATCCAAATTAAATTATCCGCTTTGGGCGTCATGTTAGGACCTTTTAATAATTATTACTATACTCTGACACTTGATTTTTGTCTGTGTTGCCGCTTGCAGCCTTATGTATCTTGAATACACGAAGGTTGTTCCATCGCAGTGCTTTGTCAAAAATCCAATGGCTGAATATATAAATTGGCTGTCGCAATTTTCAATTAAGAAAATTATTTATCGTTTATATTATACCGCGGCCGCTATTCAAGATGCGAATATTTTAAAGAGTCTTTATAGGAAAATGTATGTTATCACTATTTGTTTTTGTCTTAATTGCCTATTTACTGGGTTCTTTGTCCAGTGCGATTATCGTAAGTAAATATACAGGTCTTCCCGATCCGCGTAGACAAGGTTCTGGAAATCCAGGAACTAGCAATATTTTAAGAATAGGTGGAAAAAAATTAGCGACCATTGTTTTTTTAGGTGATGTGCTCAAAGGTTGGATTCCAGTTATGCTCGCAAAATTGTTTGGTTTGCCGCTAGCGTCTTTGGCATGGATTGCTTTTTTTGCTTTTATAGGCCATTTATATCCGATTTTTTTTGGTTTTCGTGGCGGGAAAGGCGTAGCAACCGCATTGGGTGGATTATTCGCTTTAGCGTGGCCTTTAGGCTTGATAGGTTTATTAAGCTGGGCGGTGGTGTTGTTGATATTTCGTTATATTTCGCTTGCATCTATTCTGGCGGCTATCATGACGTTTTTTTATGTTTTTTATTCTTATTCATGGCAGGTTTATTTACCCATCCTTTTAATGACGGTAATACTCATAGCACGGCATTTTTCAAATATTCACCGTTTATTTCAAGGCACAGAACCTCAATTAACTCTATCTGAATTGAAGAAGAAAAAATAATTTTTATTTTTTAAGTAAAGCTGTTTTCGAAATTTTTTATAAAAACTTTTTTATGTTATGTTGGTGGATGAAAGGAATTTTATAATAAAAATATTTTAATTAAATGGAGATTAATTATGCCGCTTAAATTTAAAAATACTCCTGCTACAGATTTAGCTGATCCTTCACAAAGACTTTTAAAAGATATATTCTCCCCTTCTAAAGTAGAAATAGAGCATGCCGAAAAAATAGCTTTTTCTGATAGGATCGTCGAACTCTTTTATATTATAGATGATGAAGTGTTATCAAAAAGAGATAAAAGATTAATAAAAGACGTTCATGAAGAAAAAAAACGGCTCAAATTAAATTTAATT
>Ga0075370_10000041_pt1 | contig 40659 bp, 33 predicted proteins | sample EndMethybrTD3035_FD_71398 | JGI IMG/M metagenome (GOLD analysis project Ga0075370, IMG submission 71398) | Populus endosphere microbial communities from Tennessee, USA - Endosphere MetaG P. TD hybrid TD303-5 | ecosystem: Host-associated > Plants > Roots > Endosphere | place: USA: Tennessee... | reverse complement strand
CCGCCCGAGCCTGTCGCGTGAGGCCGCATCGCGTCCCAGAAGTTGCGCACCCAGGTCCGATCGGCTTCGTAGGTGAGACTGTCCGACGCGGCCGCTTCGATGTTGAACACATAGTTGGCAGCGCGACTGCCGCCGAACGCGGTGTCGTTGTCGCCGCAACGCCGATACGCGCCGGACAACGTGAAGGTCGGGCAGAACGACAGCGGCGAGGTCTTTCTCGGCACGTGCTCGCCGATTACCTCGATGGCAGCGTCCGACAATTCGTCCAGGTAGAGGGCCTTCTCGTAGCCGAGCGTGCCCCATCTGGCGAACTCGTTGAACATCTGCTGCAGCGCGACGAACGGCATCGGTGTCACCAGCTCGAACAAGGGCGTGACGGCCTCGCGTATTGGAGCGACGGCGCGTGCATGCTCCTCGGAAGTTCCGAAGCCAGCCACCAGCAGCGCATGCCCGACGCGGCCGCGGTGTTCCTCCGGCACGAATGGCGCCGGCGGTGCGCTCAGACCGATGGCGAGGAACGCGGTCGTTGCGGCGGACGTGCGCTTCACGTAGTCGCGCGCGAAGCGAAGCATCTGCGGTCCATCGTCGAGGCCGACGAAGAACAAGCCGAGGTGGATGATCGGCCCGACCTGATGAAGCGCGAACTCGAATGAGGTGACCACGCCGAAGTTGCCCCCGCCGCCGCGCAACGCCCAGTACAGGTCGGGGAGCTCGGTCGCCGATGCGCGCACGACACGCGAGTCGGCGGTCACCACTTCAGCGCTGATGAGGTTGTCGCAAGACAGTCCAGCCAGCGGGGTGAGCCAGCCGATGCCCCCGCCGAGCGTGAGGCCGCCAATCCCGGTGTGGCTGATGAAGCCCCCGGGCGTTGCCAGGCCGTGTTGCTGGGTGGCTGCATCGACGTCGGCCCAGGTCGCTCCGCCACCGCAGACCGCCCGCCGCGCGACCGGATCGACGACCACGCCATTCATCGCGCCGAGATGAATCATCACGCCGCCCTCGCAGACAGCATGGCCGGCGTAGTTGTGCCCGCCGCCGCGAACCGACAGCTCGAGGCCGCGCGCGCGTGCAAATCGGATCGCTTCGGCGACCTGACCGGCGGTGTGGCAACCAGCGATGAGCGCGGGCCTGCGGTCGATGGTGCCGTTCCAGACTGCGCGGGCCGTGTCGTAGGCCGGCTGGCCGGGGGTCAGGACCTGTCCGCCGAAACCGCTGCCGAACGACTCGATGTCCTCGCGGGATAGATGGGCCATGGCGGCATCTCCTGAAGTGACTGAGGCTCTGCTTGGTCGGGCCGACCCGGCCGCGCTTACACCACCGTCACTGAAGCGAGCGGCGTATCAGGGCCGGCGTCGTCAGCTCGCGACCGACGAGCGATCGCGCATGGAGATAGCCGTGACGCTCGCGCTCGCTGAGTGCGCGAAGGTCGACGTGACCCGCTGCGTCGCAGGGGAAGGTGTATCCGCGCCCGGGTCGGAACAGCGATTCGAAGCGCAGCTCGTGGGTCAGGCTCGTGTGCGAGGTCGTCGGTGATGTGTCCATGATTCGGTCCCCAAGAGCGCGTCCAGCACGTCGCTCCGATGCGCAAAAGATAGTCGGCGCGGATCGAGTCAGCCTCCCGGATTGACTCTCGTTCGGTCACGAATCGGTCACATGGCTTGTCAGCCGTTGCCGGTGCTCGAAAATGGGAGCCAGGAGGATGAATCCTCATGAACGCGAACCCAACGCGCACGGCATTCGTCTTCGCGGGCGGCGGCAGTCTCGGCGCCGTGCAGGTGGGCATGCTGCACGCGCTGATGGAGCACCGGCTGCGGCCCGACTTCGTTGTCGGTGCCTCGGCCGGGGCGATCAATGCGGCATATTTCGCCGCCGATCCGACGGTCGAAGGGGTGGCCGCGCTGGATCGACTCTGGTGCGGCCTGACGCGCCGCCAGATCATGCCGATGCGCGTGCGCGATCTGCTTCGCATCGCCATCCGGCGCGCCCATGTCGTCGACCCGTCTGCGCTGCGTCGGCTCCTCGAGCGCCACCTTTCGTACCGGTTGCTGGAGCAGGCGGCGATACCGATTCACGTGGTGGCGACCGACATGGTGCTCGGCGTGGAGCGCCTGTTGTCGGCGGGCTCGGTCGTCGACGCGGTGATGGCCAGCACTGCAATTCCGGGCGTCTTTCCACCGGTGCGCATCGGAGACCACGACCTGATCGATGGCGGTGTGGCCAACAACACGCCGATCTCCAGTGCCCTGGCTCTCGGCGCGACCCGCGTGGTCGTGCTGCCCACCGGGTTTTCCTGCGCGCTGCGCAGCATTCCCAAGAGTGCGGTTGGACGCGCACTCCACGCGCTGTCGTTGCTGGTGACGCGGCAGCTTGTCAGCGACATCGAGCGCTTCGGCTCCAGCGCAGCACTGCACGTTGTGCCGCCGCTGTGCCCTGTCGATTCGTCGCCGTACGACTACTCGGCGAGTGCATCGCTGATCAGTCGTGCACGCGAGACGACGCGCGATTGGATCCGCGGCGGCGGCCTGGATCGGCCGCACGGAGTTCCCCACCAGATGACGGAACACAGCCACGCGCGCTGACCTGCGGCTCGCCCGGCGCAGCGTGCGCAGCGTCCGTTATTCGGTCGTGCTGTTGGTCGTGCAAGCGCGAGCTGCCTGCGCTCGCTCCATCTCGACCGCGGCCCGCGCGATGAAGATCCTGTAGATCGAGTCGACCAGCATGTCGTCGCCGCGGGGCACGCGGTCGAAGAACGCCAGGTGTCCCAGTACCCGGCCGGTGCTGGCGCGGATCGGCATGCCGAGGTAGGCCTCGTACCCGCGTTCGCGCGGGAACAGGTGCTCGAGGTTTTCGCGATGGAAACAGGCTCGGCCACCCTGGATCACCTCTTCACACGGCGTGCCGGCAAGCGTGAACTCGAAGTTGTCGATCACCCCCTTCGTCGCGCTCCAGCACGCGAGCGTGCGCACCCGCGACGGCGGATCGTCGTCGATGCATTCCGCGATGAAGGCCAAGTCGACGTCGAGTGCACGCGCGAAGTTGCGCACCAGGGCCGGGAAGAACGCGTCGCCATGGGCGCCGGCCGTTCCGTCGGCAAGCACATCGAGCACCGTCTGCATGCGCTTGATGCGCGTGACGTCGGTGTCCAGGCCCACGATGCGATACGGAACGCCACTCTCGTCGCGGATCGCCACGCCGCGGGACAACACGTGGCGAATGCTGCCGTCCTTGTGCAGCAGCCGCACGTCCTGATCGAAGGGCTGCAGGTCGCTGGCGCGCATGTGGCGCTGCAGCGCTTCCTCGAGGCGGATTCGGTCGTCGGGGTGCACGCGCGCCATCCAGCCGGCGCGATCGTCCGCGATTTCGTGTGACTCGAAGCCCAGCATGCTCTTCCAGCGCGGTGAGAGTTGCACCTTGCCCGAGGCGAGATCCCACTCCCACAGACCGTCCTGGCTGCCCCGCAGCGCCAAGAGGTAGCGCTGTTCCACTGCACGCAGGTCGGCTTCGGCGCGCGCGCGGGCAGCTTCGCTGCGCTCGAGTGCCAGCCGCTGTTCGTCATGGCGCGAGAGGGGCGCCGCGCTGAAATCCGAGGGAGGTGCCTTGTGAGCATCGGAGCCGGGTGTCTGCGAGCGTTGTGCGAGCGGCAAGTCGAAGCCGACGAGAGTGCCCCGGCCCGGTGCGCTCTCGACCCTCATCTCGCCGCCGTGCAATTGCACGATGCGCCGCGCGATCGCCAGCCCCAGCCCGCCGTGCGGGGTCGAGCTGGCGCCGGCGACGCGTTCGGTCCGGTCGTAGCGGTCGAACAGCCCCTGCAGGTCGGCCGCGGCGATGCCTTCCCCGGTGTCCCTGACGGCCAGGCGGGCGCGGCCCGCGGCGCGGCCGATCTCGATCGTCACCGTTCCGCCCGGCGGGGTGTGCCGCAAGCCGTTTTCCACCAGATTGCCGAGCACTTTGTCGATCAAGCCGACGTCGGCATGCACGGCGAACGCTGCCTCGAGTCCGGGCGCCGCGCCCGTCACGGCGTGCAGGTCAACCTGGCGGCGGATCGCTTCGGGTGCGAACTTTTGCGTGACGTCCTGGACGAGCTCGCCGAGCGCGAAGTCTTCGAACTGCGGCCGCACGTCGTCGCCGTCCAGCTCGGCCAGTTGGAACAAGTCGCTGACGAGGCGTGCGAGACGCTCGCTTTGCCGTGCTGCCGTCTCCAGGTAGTTGTGGCGCTCGGCGGGTTCGAGATTGGCATGACGCAGCAGCAGGAGTTCGAGGTAGCCCTGCATGGCCGCGAGCGGCGTGCGCAGGTCGTGCGAGACGTTCGTCAACAGGTCACGCCGCTGACGAGATGAGCGCTCGAGCGCAGCAAGGAGATTCGCGATGCGCTCGGACAGGCGTTGAAATTGGGCGGCGAGCCGCGCGACTTCGTCACCGTGTGGGTCCGGCCCCGCCATTCCCGTTGATGGGGCAAGGCCGTCGCGCTCGAATGCTTCGAGGCCCTCGCTGAGCTCTTTCAGCCGGCGCGCGATGCTGTCTGTGTTGGGCGAGGCCATGAGAATTGGGGCAACTACGTGCGCCGTTCGCAGAACCGGTAGCCAACGCCCCAGACGGTCTGCACGTACTCTGGGGTGGCCGGATCGCGCTCGATCTTGTTGCGCAGCCGATTGATGTGCGAGTTCACGGTGTGTTCGTAGCCGCTGTGGCTATAGCCCCAGACCTGGTCGAGCAGTTGCGCACGCGTGAATACGCGTCCCGGGCTGCGCGCGAAGCACACCAGCAGCTCGAATTCCTTCGCGGTGAGCTCGACCGCCTGGCCATCGATCTTCACCTCGTGGCGTTGCAGGTCGATGTGCAGACGATCCGCCTCGATCACTTGCGAGGTGGGATCGGCCGCAGCGGCGGTCGCGGCACGTGCACGGTCGGCGCGCCGAAAGATGCCTTTCACGCGCGCGGCCAGTTCGAGCATGCTGAATGGCTTGGTCAGGTAGTCGTCTGCACCCAGTTCGAGGCCGAGAACGCGGTCGAGTTCGGATGATTTGGCCGTCAGCATCAGGATCGGCGTGTGATGTTCAGCACCCCTCAATCGACGGCAGATCTGCAGCCCGTCCATGCGCGGCAGCATCAAGTCGAGGATGACGAGGTCGTAGTGTCCGGCCTCGGCTTCGGCGAGTCCGGTGATGCCGTCGGCAATCAGACGGCTCTCGCAATCGAGCTCCGCCAGCTGCAACGTGACGAGGCGACCGATGTCCGGGTCGTCTTCGATGACGAGTACGCGGCGCGTCATCTGCGCCGCTCCTGGTCCGCGGTCTTCGGGTCCGCGGTCTTCGGTTCCGCGGTCTTCGGTTCCGCGAGTGGCAGCGCCGCGAACGACAGGGCAGCGAACGAGCCGAGCGTCAGATGTCGGCCGAGCGTGGCGGCGAGGTCGAACGCCGGCTCTTCTTCGAACGCGGCGAGCGTGGCTTCGGCGAGAGTCGACCCCGCTGCAAGCGATCGCAGCCACTGATCTTCGGCCCTATCCAGCAGCACGAACTCGATCTCGAGCGCGCGTCGCAGCACCAGCAGGTGAACGCCGCCCTCGTCGAGCGAGACGGCAAATTCACCGGCACCGGCACCCGCGTCGTCATGCTCCTGATGCACCTGCCAGATGTGCAGGACCGGGTAGGGCGATGCGACCAGACGCGCCGCCGGTGCGAGCTGCAGGCCCAGGTTCATCTGCTGGGTGGCCGGCACTTCGCCGAGCTGCGCCGCCTGCAGCGGCACGCATCCGGCTTCGTGATAGACCTCGTGCCATGCCCATTCGAGTGCAGCCACGTCGGCAAGGTACGGCAACTGCGCGGCCGATGGCAGCGCAGCCAGCGTCGCCGGCAGTTCACGGCCGAAGCCGTGCAGATTGCCCGAGGCAAGCGGGTGATCGGCGATGAAACGACGCGCGACCTGGCGGAAGTACGCCTCGCCGACCAGCTGCGCGACGACCGGGTACACCGCCGCGAGCGCCTGGGTCAGGCTTTCGAACAGGTTGTTCCGGTAGATCTGAAGACGCCGAATGGCGCCGAGCCCGCTCGAACGTTGCAGCAGCGACAGCGCCGCGTCGGTGCTGCTCGCACCGAGCAGCGCACCGAGCACGCGATGCTGCGTGTCAGACAAGGCAGTCATCGTGACGCTCCTCGTTCACGGCGCCGAGCAGCGCGTCGGCCTTGCGCGCCTCGGCAAGCAGTCCGGCCAGCGGCGGCAGGTCGGCGTCCCATTCGATCAGCGTCGGCACGGCGCCGAAGCGCTGCAGCGCGTGCCGGTACAGCGCCCAGACCGCGTCCGCCACCGGCGCGCTGTGCGTGTCGATGAGGATTCGCTCACCATCGATCTCCCGCGCGACGAAACCGGCAAGATGAATCTCCTGCACCGCAGCACGCGGAATCGCGTCGAGGTAGCGTTGCGCGTCGAACCCGTGGTTGTTCGCACTGACGAAGATGTTGTTGACGTCGAGCAGCAGCCCGCAGCCGCTACGACGTGCCACTTCGGCGACGAACTGCGCCTCATGCATCGTCGTGTCGGCGAACGCGACATAGCTCGACACGTTTTCGAGCACGATGGTGCGGCCCAGCCATTCCTGGACACGCTGGATGCGACCGACGACATGCACCAGCGCATCGTCGGTGTACGGCAGCGGCAACAGGTCGTTCGCGTAGATGCCGCCGGCCGAACTCCAGCACAGGTGATCCGAGACCAGCGCGGGCTGCAGGCGCGAGATCAGTTCGCGCAGGCGCTGCAGGTGTGCCTCGCTCAACGGGTCGGTCGAACCGATCGAGAGGCCCACGCCGTGCAGGCTCAGCGGGTAGTCTCGCCGGGCCAGTTCGAGATAGTGCAGCGGCTTGCCGCCGCGACCGAAGTAGTTTTCGCTGTGCGCCTCGATGAAGCCGACAGAGGGTCGCGTTTCGGTGAACTCGACGTAGTGCTCGGCGCGCAACCCGATGCCGGCGCGGTTGCGCGGGATTGGCAGTTCGGGCGGGGACGGGTTCATGGCGCGTGTCTCGGGTCGAGCGGTCAACCCTTCGAACGATTCTAGGAAGGCCGGTGCCCTCAAGCCTGGTCGTGATCGAATTGTGAGGAATCGCCGGGCACGGCTCAGACTGCCTCGCGCATCGACGGCGGCGGTGCCAGCCAGTTGCGCAGCAGCTGTGCCGCGGCGATCGTCACGCACATCGTCGCGAAGGCGATCCACGCGTAGGGACGCAGGAGCGGCATGCCGATCAGGATCAGCCCGTCATTGCTGCCCGGGATCAGCAAGCTGCCCCACGCCATCAGGACCCCGCCGGCGAAGCAGCGCAGGATGCCGGCGGCGCTCGGTGGCGTGCTGCGCAGGCGCCCAGCGGTCCATCCGCCGAGCAGCGAACCCAGGTACAGCGCGACCAGGAACACCACGCCGAGTACGAGCCGCATCGACATGCCGCGGGCGGCGAGCTCGGCGAGCACATCGGTATACGCCCACACGCCGATCAGCAGCAGAATGACAACGAACGTGGCGCCGATGACCGCGGTCGCCGCGTGCGGCGCCCAGACACGCTCGGCGAGCCGGCTGCGGCCGTTCAGCCCGAGTGCCAGGGCCGGCACGATCCGCCAGGACGCGAACAGCACGAAGACCACGGCCGTTGTGTTGGCCATGCGCAGCACGGGTGAGATCTCCGACAGCGCGATCGCCGCCGGTGCCGCAAACAGGCCGCCGGCCGTGAGGCACCCGACGTAGAAGCCGACGGGAGTGGCCGCATAGCTCCAGTCGCCCGATCCGAAGCGCGCGATCGCGCCGAACACGCAGGCCCGGTTGATCCAGGCGCCGAAGCCGAGCAGCATCCCGCCGCCAACCACCCAGCCACTGAGCGGGTAGGCGGCCGGCATTGCCGGCCGCCAATGGAAGGCGCTGGCCAGTGCCAGACCGCCCGCTACCCACAGCGACGCCTCGCCCATCGCGAGCAGACGGTTCGCTTTGCGCCGGGTCAGCAGTTCGTCCACCGCCGCAACCGTGCAGGTGGCGCCGCGCTGGATCGCGTAACCCATCAGACCTGCGCACAGAACGGCCACGACGGCCGCGACGCTGAACAACACGGGCTGCATGACGTCACCTCACGCGGCGGCTCGCCTCGGCGCGCCCGACGATGCCGGTCGTGAACTTGCAGACTTCGGCAATCGTTTCGTTGTCATTGATCATGCCCGTCTTCGCGAGGATGAAACCGGTGTGCAGGTCGAACACCCAGCCGTGGATGTATGGGGCACCACGGCGCGCCCACGCGTCCTGAATCGTGTGGGTCTTGCCGAGGTTGTAGACCTGCTCGAGCACGTTGAGCTCGACCAGCCGGTCGAATCGCGCCTGCTCGGCCAGCCCTTCGAGCTCGTGCCAGAAGAACTGCTGCGTGTCCTTCACCGTGCGCAGCCAGTTGTCGATCAGGCCGTGTTGTTCGTGGCCCATCGCGGCCTTCACGCCGCCGCAGCCGTAGTGGCCGCAGACGATCACGTGCCGAACCTGCAGCACGTCGACGGCGTACTGCAGTACCGACAGCAAGTTCATGTCTGTCTGCACGACGAGGTTGGCGATGTTGCGATGCACGAACATGTCGCCCGGGTTCGTGCCCGTGATGCGGTCCGGCGGCACGCGGCTGTCGGAGCAACCGATCCACAGGAACTCCGGGTGCTGGCCTTCGGCCAGCTTGTCGAAGTAACTCGCATCGAGCTGCAGCTGCCGTTCGACGAAGCCGCGGTTGTTGCGCAGCAGCTCTTCGATCCGAGAGATCATCGTGGGGCTCCGGTGCTTGCGCCTAGACGTGCTCGATCACGCCTTCGATCGGATCGGTGTCGGCGTTCTTCCACGGCGCGCGCTCGATCATCTGCAGCGTGTTCACGTAGCCGGCACGGCGGCGCGCACGGATGCCGGCGCTCGTGAAGTCGATGTCCTTCATGTGATCTTCGCCGTCGATGCGGGGGGCGAGCAGGTGAGCCACGTGCATCGTCGTGCCGCAACCCCACGATGCCAGTTCCTTGACCTTCGGGTCGTTCTGCTTGCCGGCAGGAATCTGCTTGTGAAGCTCGCGGATCACGTGGCGCAGCCGGTGGATCTGCTTCTGCCGTGCGATGTGGCTGTCGGCCCGGCTCGCGTACTGGATGTCCTTCTGCCGGCTCATCACCTGCCAGATCGACGAGGGTTCGGGCCCGGTCTGGTGCCAGACGTTGACCGCGAAGATCAGTGAATCGCGGCGCGGCTTGTCGTCGAGCACCGCCTCGATCGGCGTGTTCGAGTAGATGCCGCCATCCCAGTACGGTTCGCCCTCGATGCGAATGGCCGCGAACGCCGGTGGCAGCGCGCCCGACGCCATCACGTGTTCGACGCCGAGGCGCTCGTTGCGGTTGTCGAAGTACCGCATGTGGCCGCTGCAGGCGTTGACCGCGCCGACCGTCAGCCGGGTGTGGCACTCGCGCATGTAGTCGAAGTCGACGAGCGCGCCGAGCGTTTCACGCAGCGGTTCGGTGCTGTAGTACGACGCGGCCTCGACGCCGACTTCGGCCTTCGAACCTCCGATCGCCAAGGCGTTCGGCGTGAAGAAAGCCGAGATGCCGCGCGCAACGGTGTTCATGTTGACGAGCGTGTTGCCCAGCCCCATCCAGTCGAACAGTCCCGTTACCGGCCACTGCTGCTCGACCCGGTCCCAGAAGGCGTTGAGACGGTCGAGCCGATCCTCGGGTCGATTGCCGCTGATCAGCGCGGCGTTGATCGCGCCAATCGACGTGCCGATGACCCAGTCGGGTTCGATGCCTGCTTCGTGCAGCGCCTGGTACACGCCGACCTGGTAGGCACCGAGTGCGCCGCCACCTTGCAGGACGAGCACGACCTGACCGGGCAGGCCGGGTTTGCCGATCAACAGGTCGGGTGCCAGGGTCGGTGCTGGCCGAAGGCTGCGGCGACGCTGGGTCGCCGCGTTTGCTGTTGTTGCCACGTTCGTCTCCGGGTTCAGTGTTGGGTCCAGCCACCGTCCATCGGGATGGCGTTGGCAGTCATCGACGCGGCCGCGTCGGACGCCAGGAACACCGCGAGAGCGGCGAGCTCCTCGACCTTGACGAACTCCTTTCGCGCCTGGTGCACGAGCATCACGTCGCGAATCACGTCCGCGGGCGAGATGTTGTGGGCCTTCGCCTGGTCGGCGATCTGCTTGTCGACCAGCGGTGTCTTCACATAACCCGGACAGATCGTGTTGCACGTGATGCCGAACTCGGCGAGCTCGATCGCGACGGTCTTCGACAGCCCGATCAGGCCGTGCTTGGCCGACACGTACGCCGCCTTGAACGGCGATGCCGTCAGGCCGTGGGCCGACGCGATATTGATGATTCGGCCGAAGCGCCGTGCCTTCATCTCGGGCACGACCGCCTTGATCAGGTGGAACGCCGACGACAGGTTGATCGCCAACACCGCGTCCCACTTCGCATCGGGAAACTCCTCGATCGGCGCAACGTGCTGGATGCCCGCGTTGTTGACGACGATGTCGATCTTGCCGAACTCGGCGCGCGCGAGATCGGCCATGGCTCGGATCTGCTCGGGCTGGCTCATGTCCGCGCTCGAATAGCGGACCTTCACGCCGTATTGGCGCTGCAGCTCGGCGCGGGTGAACTCGATCTCCTGGCCGTCGCCGAAGCCGTTGAGCATGATGTCGGCGCCCTGCTGGGCCAGACCGCGGGCGATGCCGAGGCCGATGCCACTGGTCGAGCCGGTGACGATCGCGGATTTCTGCTGAAGCATGATGGACCTTTCTAGGGTTGCGGTTGCGTTTGTGGTGTCTGCGAACGCCGCGGTTCACGGTCGGCTTCGCTGGTGCGCGTAAAGCGCAGATGGGTGATGTCGGCGGCAAAGAACATGCTCCAGGTCCATTCGACCCAGATCCGGAATTTGCGTCCGAGCGTCGGCATGCGTGAGAGGTAGTACGCGCGCCACAGCAGCCACGCAGGCAGGCCGGCGAGCCGCAGGCCGAACAGCTGCGCCACTCCCTTCAGGTGGCCCGTCGTTGCCATCATTCCTTTCGACACATGGCCGAACGCGCGGGTTGGATGACCGGCGACCTGCGCGACGATGTTGCGAGCCAGCAGATGCGCCTCGGCCACCGCGAACTGTGCGGTCGGCGGTGCGAACGCGCCGTTCAGCGCGCGGTTGCGGATCAGCGCGCAATCACCGACCGCCCACACGCCGGGCGCGTTCGGCACCGAGAGGTCGGGTGCTGTGGTGATGCGGCCGCGCTGCAGCGCCACGCCCAGGCGCTCGACGAGCGGGTTCGGCTTCGTGCCGATCGTGCAGATCACGGTGCCGGCGTCGATGAATTCGCCGCTGGCCAGGCGAACGCCATCGGCGTCGACCTGGACCGCCCGCGCACCGAGGCGCACGTCGATGCCGCGTGCCGTCATCGACCGGGCGGCCGCCAGGCCGAGCGACTCCGGCAGTTCCATCAGGAGCCGCTCGGCATCCTGCAGCAAGGTGACGCGCAATTCACCACGCTGCACGCGAGGGTAGAAGCGCACGGCGCTGCGCAGGAAGTCGGCCAGTTCGCCCGCAACCTCGACGCCGGAGAAGCCGCCGCCGATCACGATGAAGTGGCCGAGTCGCGCCCGCATGCGCGCTTCGCGCTCCAGCTCGATGTGCGCAACGCGTTGCAGCACGCGGTTGCGGATGAACATCGCGTCCCCCACCAGCTTCAGCGGCAGGGCATGCTCGGACAGGCCAGGCACGAGGTCGAGGTTGGCGCGGGTGCCGAAGCCGAGCACGAGGTGCGCATAGTCGATCTGGCGCACCCCGGCGAGGGTGCTGAGAGTGACCTTGCGTCGCTCGATGTCGATTTCGGTGACGCGGCCCATGATGAACTGGCTGCCTTTCGAGGCATCCAGCATCTGGCGGATCGGCGCGACCACGTGCTCCGGGAAGACCGAGGCGCCGACCACTTCGGCAAGCATGGGGTTGAAGGTCGTGTAGCTCTCCTCGCTGACGAGCAAGACGCGGTGGCCGGGCGGCAGTCGGCGCTCGAGCGCGCCGGCAAGCGTCGTGCCGGCAAACCCGCCGCCGACGATCACGATGTTCTTCGTGTCGGACATGGTGGTCCCGGCCGCGTTCAGGCACGCCGCCCGAAGAGGCGGCCTTGGGGCGCGCCGAAGAATCGCGCGCCGAGCACGTGGTCGAGCGACAGCTTGCCGGGCCCGTGCAGCAGCGTCACGAGCAGCAGCAGGCCCCAGGTCTGATGGTCCTTCAGCCCGACCTCGCCGAGGTCGGGGTACGAGATCACCGCGACGATGTTGAAGACGAACAGCACTGCTGCGGCCAGGCGCGAGCCGAACCCGAGCAACAGCAGCACGGGGAAGAACAGCTCGACGCCGGTGCCGAGCAGCGCGGCAATCTCGGGCGGCAGCAGCGGCACCGCGTAGACGTTCTCGAACAGCGAGACGGTGCCGTTCCAGTTGGAGATCTTGGTCAGCCCGGCCTGGAAGAACACCATGCTGGCGAGCACACGGATCAGCAGGTCGACCGCCGGCGACGCGGCGTCGAGCATCTGCCGCACGGCGCGAACCAGGTCGGTGGTTCGGGCGGCGAGGGACGTGCTCATGGTGGGCAGGTGGCTGGAGGGGGTGGCGGTTTGCATGGTGGTCTCCTGGCTGGCAGCGCGAGAAGGCGTGTGTGGACCTTCTCGCGCCCCCCGCATTACTTCTTCATCGCTGCAGCACCACCGTGCTGGTTCTCGGGCTTGTTCGTCACCATCCCGCCGGCAATGCGCGCGCAGGTGCCCTTGGGCACGGCGATCCAGGCTTCGGAGTCGCGATCGGCCTTCGACGTACCGGCGCAGGCGCTCTTGCTCGTGCCGCAATCGTTCTGGCCGGCCTTCACGATGCCGGCGCATTTCTCGGTGTCGCCGGCCGCGGCGAAAGAGTTGCTGGCCGCCATCGACAGGCTCATCGCAATCAGGCTGGCCAGGCTGCCGGCGATCAGGGGTTTGGAAGCATTCATCGGACATCTCCTTGGAGGTTGAAACACTGAGACAGGTGAGGCGGTGGGCGCGCAGGGGCGTCGGGTGCCGCTCGAAGACAAGTGTGGTCGGCGCGATTCACGCGACCGTCAACGAAAGATCACGTTTCGCTCACGTAGCGCGGCTGCTGCCTGCGACGGCTCGAGCACATGAACGGCAAAGCGTGACTGGCCGTCCACCCAGAGTTGGCGATGCGACCAGCCGGCCCGCGCCGCCAGGTGCTGGAACTTCAACAAGCTGTACTTGTGGGAGTTCTCGGTGTGAATCGATTCGCCCATCGCGAACTGGAACGGCTGGCCGCACACGGTCACGCGCTGTGTGTACTGGCTGACCAGATGCATCTCCACGCGTTGCTGCTCGGCGTTGAAGCGCGCTTCGTGGCGGAACGCGCTCGGGCTGAAATCGGCGCCGAGTTCGCGATTGATGCGCGTCAGCAGATTCTTGTTGAACGCCGCCGTGACCCCGTCTCGGTCGTCATACGCAGGGATCAGTACGGCCGGGTCCTGGGTCGCGTCGGCGCCGACGATCAGGAGCGCATCCGGACCGGCCGCCTGGCCAATGCGGGTCAACAGGCCGATGGCTTCATCCGGTGTGAAGTTGCCGATCGTCGAGCCCGGAAAGAACACGATGCGACGCCCCTGGTCGGCGGCGTCCAGCAGTGCGAGCTCGGGCAACGACTCGAGCCGCGTGAAGTCGGCGACGATCGGCAGTACGCGCAGGCCAGGGAACATCAATGGAAGCTCCGCAACCGATTCGGCGAGGAACTGCTGCGAGATGTCGATCGGCAGATAGGCCTGTGGCGCATCGAGCGCTGCGAGCAGAAGCCGGGTCTTGCGGCTCGAACCGCTGCCGAGCTCGATGACGATCGAGCGCGGACCCGCGGCTTGCGCGATCTGGTCGACGCAGCGCTCGAGGATGCGCGTTTCGTTGCGCGACGGGTAGTACTCGTCGAGCTGGGTGATCTGCTCGAACAACTCGGAGCCGCGGTGATCGTAGAGCCAGGTCGCCGGGATCGCTTTCTGGCGCAGCCCGAGTCCGGTCATCACGTCGTGTTCAAACGACGGTGTGCTGCGCGCCGAAGCGACCGGCCTCGAGGGTTCGGTCCGACGCGCGAGCGGGAAGTCGCTGGCGCGGCGACTGCGCGGTGGGCGCGGCTGGACCGAGGCGCTGACGGAAAACTTATTCATGCATCTTCTCCTTCGGCGCGTCAGTGCGCGCGGCTGACTTCGTTGAGTTGACCGAGCAAGGTGGGAATCAGCTCGCTGACGGTCGGATGGATGGGAACGCTGCGCTGGATGACCTTGTACGAGGCACCCGCCGCCATCACGTCGAGCAGCGAGTGCACGATCTCGTCACCCTCGATGCACAGCAGCGCGGCGCCGAGGATGTGTTCGGTGTCCGCATCGACGACGACCTTCATGAAGCCCTGCGTCTCGCCGCGCTCCTTCGCGCGGCCGACGCGGCTCATCGGCATCAGCCCGGCCAGCACGCGCCGGCCCGAGGCGCGGGCCTCGGTTTCCGTCATGCCGACCCGCCCGAGCGGCGGGTCGGTGAAGAGGGCGTATGCCGGAATCCGATCCGAGACCCGCCGCGGGTCGTTCTCGAGCAGGTTCGCTACGACGATCTCGTGGTCGTTGTAGGACGTGTGCGTGAATGCACCTCGGCCGTTGACGTCGCCGAGCGCCCAGATGCCGCCGACGTTCGTGCGCAGCTGATCGTCGACCTTGATGAAGCCTCGGGCATCGGTAGCGACTCCGGCGCGCTCGAGGCCGAGGTCGTCGGTGTTCGGCCGGCGCCCGACGGCTGCGAGCATGTGGGTGCCCTCGACTTCGTGTGCCGTGCCGCCTGCGTTCAGTGCGACGCGGATGCGCGTGCCGCCGTTCGTCACCGTGACTTTCGCGCAATGCACCGCGAGATGGAACCTGACACCCTCACGTTCGAGAATCGCCTGCACCTCGTGCGACACGTCGGGGTCCTCGCGCGCGATCAGCCGGTCGCCGTACTCGATCACGGTCACGCGCGAGCCGAAGCGACGGTACATCTGGGCGAACTCGAGGCCGATATAGCTGCCGCCGACGACGATCAGGTGGTCGGGCAGCTCATCGATGCCCATCATCGTGGTGTTGGTCAGCACCTTGACATCGCCGATGCCGGGCCAGTCGGGGAGCACGGCGCGGCCGCCGACATTGATGAAGATCTTCGGGGCTTCGAGCACCTGCGTGCCCGACTCGCTGGTCACCTCCACCGCGTGTGGACCGACGAAGCGCGCGTGACCCCAGACGAGCTGCAGCTTCTCGATGCCATGCAGCCACTTCGCCAGCCTGTCGATCGACTGCCCGACAACGCGGTCCTTGCGAGCCTTGACAGCCGCCATGTCGACGCTGACTGGCCCGCCGACGTGCACGCCGTACTGGGCGGCGCGCCGAGCCACGTAGGCGGCGCGGGCGCTGGCGATCAGCGTCTTCGTCGGGATGCATCCGTCGTTCACGCAGGTGCCACCCAGGTGCTCGCGCTCGACCAGGGCCGTCTTCATGCCGGCCTCGGCCAGGCGCGCGGCAAGGAACGGCCCGGCCTGGCCGCTGCCGATCACGATCGCGTCGAAAGGCGTCGACATCGTCTGTCTCCTATGTGGTGTGCCTCCTTCGAGGGAGGCCGGGCGGATCGGCCGAGTCGTCTCAGCGCGCCTTGATGGTCGACGTGATCGACTCGACGACGCTCGATGCCATCGCGAACTGCTGTTGGCGGTCGCCGATGCGGTGGCGCTTCGCGATCCACGCGAAGTCGGTGTAGGCGGCCCAGACGGTGCCCGCTTCGTCCTGCACCACCAGCACACGCACCGGCCAGTCGAGGCCGGAGTACGGGTTCGAGGTCAGGAACTGTGCGCCGAGCGGCGGATTGCCGAACTCGAGCAAGGTCGATGGGCGCAACGGGATGCCGGCGGCGGCAGCGAGCTTGGACTGGTCGACGGCCTGGAAGAACATGATGCCCTTGTCGGCGATGTCCTTCCTGATGCGCTGGATCGTCTCGTCCATCGAGTAGGCGCTGCGCACCTTGACCAGGCCGTCGTCGGACGGTGCGGCCGTTTGCGCAGTCGCTGGAACAGCGGCCGCTACGGCGAGGGTCAATGCGGCGGCAAGTTTCGGGAGAAGAGCGGACATGTGGATGGCTCCGGTTGTGTCGTTGGAGGCGCGAGGCGGCCCGCGCGTGAGCGGGCCGGGGTCTGTCACATCATGTGTTCGTCCATCTTCGCGTCGCCGGGGAACAGGTCCACCGAGATCAGCACGGCGGGCGTGCTGCCGGTGTTCTTCCACCAGTGCGAGGTGCCGTTCTTCTCGGGCGCGACGTCGCCGGCCCGGTGCGTGATCGGCACGGCACAACTGCTCGCGTACTCGACGACTTCGCCGGAGACGATGTAGATCATCGCCGGGCGTTCGTTGTGGCTGTGCCAGGGCACGATGCCGCCCGGCTGCATCTCGAGCTGGCGCAGGCGGAACTGCCGGCCCTTCAGGGCGATCGGCTCCTTCGAGAGGTCCGTGCTGTAGCGCACGGTGTCGGTGACGCCGCTCGGTGCGCTCGGTCCGGGCTTCTGGCCCTGGCCATCGGGCACGCGCTTGTCTGTCGGGCATTCGCCGGCGAACGCGCTGGTGGCTGCGACACCGAGCGCGATCAGCGCGGCTGCGACGGCGAGGCTGCGCGCGAAGGGGCTGGCGAGCGGGGAACGATAGAGGGGAATGACGTTCATCATGGGTTCTCCTGAGGTGGGTTGGCTTGGGCGGGCCGTCGGTCCCGAGAACCTTTGCGTCCGCTCCACTGGCAACTTTCGGCGCGCGCCTTCACGGCGTGATCAACGAAAGATCACTTGTTGATCACGCCGAGCCGCTACGATGGCGCCGCGGGCACGATGCGGCATCGGACGGCAGATGCTCAAGAGGGAGAAATGCTTCCCGACTACGAATTGACCACCTGTCTTGGTGGCGACGAGACGTTCGAGTTGCACCGTGGGCGGCGCACCCGAACGGCTGCGCCGGTACTCGTCAAGCTGCCGCGTGCGCAACCTGTGCGTCCCACGGATGGCGCCGCCTTGCGGCGCGAATGTGCGCTTGCGGCCGGGCTGGCGGGCGCCGCGATGCTGCTGCCGCGGGTCATCGATCTGGGCGAGCGATGCGTCCTCGTGATGGAGGATCCCGGCGGCGTCCTGCTGTCGGCTCTGGTTTCGGCAGGACGGCCTCCGCTCGACGTGGTGCTGGCCGTCGGCGTGCAACTCGCCGACTCGCTGGCCGAGTTGCATCGTCGCGGCATCGTGCATCACGGCATCCGGCCCGGCGTCGTCTTGTGCGACGCAGCCGGAGTGAACGCCTGGCTCGTCGATTGGGGTCACGCGAGCGTGGTGACAGCTGCACCAACGGTGCCCGGCGCTGTCCTGCAGTCGACCGAGCGTCTGCTCTACGCATCACCTGAGCAGACCGGCCGCATGGATCGCGCGGTCGATCACCGCAGCGATCTCTACTCACTGGGCGTGTTGTTGTACGAACTCCTGTGCGGATCGCCGCCGTTCGTCTCCGACGATCCGCTCGAGCTCACCCACCGACACATCGCCGCCGCGCCCGTTGCGCCGGCCGTCCACGACGTTGCAATTCCCGAGCCGATCTCGAACGTCGTGATGCGGCTTCTTGCCAAGTCACCCGATGAGCGCTACCAGACCGCGGCCGGCTTGGCCGACGATCTGCGTCGATGCGCGCGCGAATGGGCGCAGCACCGGCGCATCGAGCCATTCGTGCTCGGCCAGCGCGACGCGAGCGGTCAACTCGTGATCTCGCCCAAACTGTATGGGCGCGAACGCGAAGTCGGGCAATTGCTCGCCGCCTTTGAACGCGCCTGCGTCGCAGGCAGCGGACCGGGCGAACTGTTGCTCGTCGAAGGCTATGCGGGCATCGGCAAGACCGCGCTGATCCAGCAGCTCTACCGGCCGATCGTTCGCCAGCGCGGCTACTTCATCTCCGGCAAGTTCGACCAGGTGATGCGCGGCGTACCGTTCGGCGCACTCATCGACGCGTTTCGCGCGCTGGTGCAACAGCTGCTCACCGAGTCGGAGGCGCAACTTGCGGCCTGGCGCAGCACGCTGGCGCGCGCGCTCGGCAGCAACGGCGGTGTGTTGGTCGAGGTGATCCCGGAGATCGAATTCATCGTCGGACCGCAGCCGGTGCCGGTCCTCCTGGGAAGCACGGAAGCGCAGAACCGCTTTCAACGGGTCCTGCAAGGCTTCGTCGCGGCGCTCGCGCGGCCTGAACATCCTCTGGTGCTCTTTCTCGACGACCTGCAATGGGCCGACGCGGCGACCCTCGGTCTGCTCGAGCCTCTGCTGGTTGGCGGGGAGACTCGCTGTCTTCTGCTGCTCGGCGCCTACCGCGAAAACGAGCCTGATGCTGCGCCTCGTCTCGAGGCGACGCTGGCGGGGTTGCAGTCGGCAGGTGTGGCGCTGCACCGGATATCGCTCGGTCCGCTGCAGACCCGCGACTTGGCCGAGCTCATTGCCGACACCTTGCACCAGAATGCAGCGGCGGCCGAACCGCTGGCAGCGTTGGTCGGGCAGAAGACTGGAGGAAACCCCTTCTTCGTGACGCAGTTTCTGCGTTCATTGGAACGCGAGGGTCACCTGCGTTTCGATGCGGCCGACGCACGCTGGACGTACAGCATTGCCGAGATCGCCGACGCGCCGCTGGCCGACAACGTCGTCGACCTGATGACACGCAGCATCCAGCGCCTGCCGCCGGAGTCGCAATACGCGCTGACGCTTGCAGCATGTATCGGCAATCGCTTCGATCGGCGCACACTGGCCATCGTCAACGAGCAGACGCCGGCCCAGACCGCGGCCGCCCTCAAACCGGTGCTCGCGGAGGGGCTCGTGGTCGCCATCGCGCCGCGAGGGCAGCCGGTCGATGCCACCGAGCCGGACGACGAGGCGGCCTATGCGTTCCTGCATGACCGGGTGCAGCAGGCCGCCTACGCCCTGATCCCGGCCGATCGCCGTCGCATGGTGCACTTGACGGTCGGGCGCCTGCTGCGTTCGCGAACGCCGGTCGAGCGGCTCGATGCTCATCGGTTCGACATCGTGCAGCACCTGAATCTCGGGCGCGCATTGATCTCGAACCGTATCGAGCGGATCGATGTCGCTCAATTGAATCTCGAGGCCGGACGACGTGCGAAGTCGTCGACAGCGCACGACTCTGCGCTCGAGCTCTTGCGCGCCGGCATCGATCTGCTCGACGAGCCGGCCTGGGGCGACCACTATCCGTTGTGCTTCGACTTGCACCTTGAGGCGGCCGAGTGTCGCTACCTGTGTGGGCAGTTCGACGCGGCGCTCGACGACTTCACGCGCTTGCTCGAGCGCGCCGCCTCGCCGATCGACCGGGCGCGAGTCATCCGCCTGCGCAGCGTGCAGTACGAGAACATGGCACGCTACGCCGACTCGATTGCCACGGCACGCGAAGGCATCGGGCTGTTCGGCCTCACGTTCCCGGATGCCGAGGCCGACAAGCTGCTGGCGCTCGACACTGAGATCGATGCGATCGAGTCCTTGCGCGCCGGGCGCGAGATCGCGTCGCTGGCGGAACTGCCGGTGATGGGCGATCCGCAGGTGCGCATCGTGATGAGCATGCTGACCGACATGTGGTCGGCAGCCTACATCGTCGGCGATCCGACTTTGGCGCGCTTGATCTCTGCGACGCTGGTGCGACTCTCGCTGCAGCACGGGAACGCCGAGGAGTCCGCCTACGGCTACGTCACGCATGCGATCACCGTTGGACCGGTGCGTGGGAGCTATGCACAGGCATACGAGTACGGACGCCTCGCATTGGTCGTCAATCAGCGCTTTGACGATTCGAGCAGGCGCGCAAAGATTCATCAGCAGTTCCACGCGCACGTGAACTTCTGGTGTCGGCCGTTCGACACATGTGCCGCGTACGCGCGCGAGGCCTGCCGCAGCGGTCTCGACAGCGGCGACTTCCTCTATGCCGCGTACGGCGCGGGAACCGAGCCGTGGTCGGCGATGGCCGCCACCCAGGACCTGGTGCAGTTCTCGCGCAGTTACCTGCCCAGCATTGCGCTGATAGAGAGACTGAAGAACCGCGGGTTCGCGGACTCCGTCAGGGTGCTCGTCAACTGGTCGCTCGCGCTTCAGGGACGTACCGACGGCCCTCTGTCGCTGAGCGACGCCTCGCTCGACGAAGCGGCCTACCTGGCGACCTATGGCGACAGCCCGTTCTTCACGACGATCCACGCCATCGCTCGGTTGCAGCTGTGCTGCCTGCTCGGCGATCGTGCCGCGGCCTTGTGCGCGGCGCGGCACGCCGGCGCAAATGTGCATCACTTGCCCGGCACCGTCTGGCCGGTCATCTTTGACTTCTGGAACTCGTTGGCACTCGCCGCGAGCCACGCCGACATGGCGGGCGACGAACGGGAGGAAGCAGTTGCCGAGATGAAGCGAGCGCAAGCCCGCTTCGAGCTGCTGTCGACGTTCTGCGCCGAGAATTTTCTCTGCCAGGCGCTGCTGCTTGCGGCCGAGGTTGCGCGCATCGAGTGCCGCGACGCCGACGCCGTCGAACTCTGCGGGCGTGCGATCGAATATGCCGCCAACCACCCGTTGATCCTGTACGGCTCGCTTGCCAACGAGCTGTGCGGTCGCTGCCTGCTGAACTGTGGGAAGACTGCGCTCGCCCGCATGTACCTTGCGCAGGCTCGCGCGTGCTACGCGCGCTGGGGTGCCAGCGCCAAGGTCAACGCGATGCAGAACCAATACCAGGTCCTGTCGGCGCGCAGCGAGGCGGCGCCGACATTCCGTTCGGGCGCGCTGAAGGGCGGAGAATCGGGCGCGCAGGCGCAGGAGCCGCTCCACGGGCATGTGGACGGCCTCGATTTGTTCAGCGTCAGCAAGGCGGCCCAGGCGATCGCCGCTGAGGTCGAACTGGACGGCCTCCTCGCTCGCTTGATGCGGATCGTGATCGAAAGCGCGGGCGCTGAAAGCGGCGCGCTCGTTCTGGAAAGCGACGAGGGGCCCGTGGTGCATGCGGTCGAGGCCATCGACAAGTCGCCGAGCGTGCTTCCCGTGGCGCTCGAAGCTTCCGACGTCGTGCCGATCAGCATCGTCAACTACGTGCGTCGGACAGCCGCCAATGTCGTGATCGCGCACGCACGTACGGACGGGTTACACGCAGCTGATCCCTACATCGTGCGCCACCAGCCGCGCTCCGTCATGTGCATGCCGGTACAGAAGCAGGGACGTCTCGTCGGCGTGCTGTACCTCGAGAATCGGCGCGTCGACGGCGTCTTTACTGCCGACCGCGCGCGGGTTCTGCAGATTCTCTCGGCCCAGGCTGCGATTTCGCTCGAGAACGCCCGGTTGTTCGCGGGCCAGCGACGCGAGATCGCCCAGCGCGAGCGCGCACAGGCCCAGCTCGCCGCGGCGCTCGCCGACGTGCAGCAGCTGCGCGCCGACCTGGAGGCGGAGAACTCGTACCTGAGGCGCGACCTGATCGCCAACGTTTCGCACGACCTGCGTACGCCGCTGGTCTCGATCCGCGGCTACCTCGAGGTGCTTGCAACCAAGGGGGAGATGCTGGATGCCGCCCAGCGTCGCAACTACCTGGACACGGCTGTCCGGCAAAGCGAACATCTCGGCACCTTGATCGACGAGCTGTTCGAATTGGCAAAGCTCGACTTCAAGGGTGTCACGCTTCAACGTGAACCATTTCACCTCGGCGAGCTGGCGTCCGACGTGCGGCAGAAGTTCCGCCTGATTGCCGAGGGTCGAAGGATCGGGCTGCAGCTGGTGGTCGATCCGGCGCTCCCGCTCGTCCACGCGGACATCGGCCTGACGGAACGCGTGCTCGACAACCTGATCGGCAATGCCCTCAAGTACACGCCCGAAGGGGGGCAGGTCGAGGTGGGGCTCACAGCTGGAGATCAGGTCGTGTGGGTGCGCGTCAGCGACAACGGCGTCGGCATTCCGTCGGGCGACCTGCCGTTCATCTTCGATCGCTTCTACCGCGCGGCCGGCGAGCGGGGCCAGACCGCGGGCGCCGGTCTCGGGCTGGCGATCACCAAGCGCATCCTCGACCTTCACGACGCTCGCATCGAGGTGCTGAGCCAGGAGCGCGGCACCTGCTTTCGCTTCTGCCTGCCCATCCACGCGGCGTCGGCGTGATCCGTTGACGTCGCCAGGACAGCGGCCCTATGATCTAGGTCAATTGTCCTAGAGGCCGATCGATTCGAATGACGCCCGAAACCAGCACGCGCGAACTCATTGTTCGAGCCGCCGACGATCTGTACTACCGGCGTGGCTTCGAGGGGACGTCCTTCGCCGACATCGCCGACGTCGTCGGGATTTCGCGCGGCAACTTCTATCACCACTTCAAGACGAAGGACGACATTCTTTCAGCGGTCGTCGCACTGCGCTCTGCCCGAACGAAAGAGATGCTGGACAAGTGGGCACGCGACGCAAACACCCCCGTGGCTCGGTTGCGATGCTTCGCCCGGATGCTGATCGACAACCGCAAGGAGATCCAGCGTTATGGGTGCCCGGTCGGAACGCTTTGCTCAGAGCTCTCCAAGCTCGACCACCCGTCACAGGGGGCGGCCGGGATGATCGTGGGTCAGTTCAGATCGTGGCTGCGCGAACAGTTCGAGTCGATGGGAAGGCGCGCCGAGGCGGATGCGTTGTCGATGCATCTCCTGGCCCGCAGCCAGGGAGTCGCGGCGCTGGCTACCGCGTTTCGCGACGATGCGTTCATCCGCCGCGAGGTCGACCTGATCGGCGCCTGGCTTGACGGGTTGGACCGAGCGTCCGGCAAGAGCCGCTCACGCCAGCCCCTACGGCGTTCGCGCCCCACTCTCGGCCAGCCGAGGACGACCGCATGACGTCGAGCACGACGATTCCTGGGTCCGACGGCCGGCAGCGGTGTCGTTGGTGCGCAGCGGCACCTGAGTTCGAGGCCTATCACGACCGCGAGTGGGGCTTCCCGGTCGGTGACGACACCCGGCTGTTCGAGAAGATCTGCCTCGAGGGTTTTCAATCGGGGCTGAGCTGGCGAACGATACTCGCCAAGCGGGAGAACTTCAGGCGTGCCTTCGACGGCTTCGACTTCCGCAAGATCGCACGTTACGGACAGCGGCAGACCGACCGACTGCTTCGCGACGAGGGCATCGTGCGACACCGCGGCAAGATCGAAGCGGTCGTCAACAACGCGCGATGTGCCGTTCAAGTCGCGCAAGAGAACGGCTCGTTGGCGGCCTACTTCTGGCAGTTCGAGATCGACCCGACGAATGTCCCCGCGGCCCAGGCCCGGTCCACTTCGCCGGAGTCGGTCGCACTCTCGAAAGACCTCAAGAGGCGCGGGTGGAAGTTTGTTGGGCCGACGACTGTCTACGCTTTCATGCAGGCCATGGGGCTTGTCAACGACCACGCCGCCGATTGCGTGATCGCGGCGGACGTTGCGCGCATTCGCAAGACGTTCCAACGCCCGCAGAAGGTCGCCGGATGAGCTCGTCGATCTTGCCGGCCGACCCGAGCACGAGGAAGTCGAACAGGAGATGCAAGCCGAGCTGCGGCGCGTCTGCGACCCGGAGACGGGCGACGCACGCGCCCGAATCACATGGACTCCGAACCTGACGGGGGGAAGGGCTGAACAGGAACCCAGATTTCAAGTCCGCCTTCGCCGGTCCGCGCGTCGAAGCCCGTGCGATGCGACTCGAGAACCGGCCGATCGGCAAGCGTCCAGCCGCTGGTGGCCAGCGCACTGTTCCAGATTTCTTCGTACGTGGCGCGGATCAGCGACACATGGCCGGCATGCGTGAACACTGCGTACCGGTGCGCACCGACGCACATGCGATCGAGACCGCGCGGCAACGCAGACTTGGGCGGCACGAGCACCGCACACGCGTAGTCGAACGCGCCTTCATCGTCCGGTGCACTCAAGACAGCCCAGGGCGCCGGATCGAGTTTTTCCTGGATGCGTGGGTAGAGTTCCATGAACCGACGCCACAGGGCGGGAATGTCTCGCATCCCGGCCAGCGAGAAGCGACCGCTCAGGGACGCGAACGTCCGGTCCTCCAAGACACGCAGCGTCGGTGGGGCCAGTGATGGTGCCCGGCCTATCGTCATGTCCAGCGCCGCCGTCAGCGGCAAGCCGTCGGCCGAACCTCGCCGGCGCACAGCCTCGGGCGTGAGGCCGAGCGACGTCTTGAAGGCGCGCGAAAACGCCTCGTGCGAGCCATAGCCGCTGGCCAACGCGACGTCCAGGATATCCGGTGCCCCGCCTGCCAGCGACTCGGCGGCGAGCGACAGTCGCCTGCCCCGCACATAGTCGGTCAACGAACGTCCGTAGTGCTCGGAGAACGCGCGCGACAGATGGAATGTCGAGACGCCGCAGGACTGCGCGATCGTCGCCAAGGTCAGCTCATCGTGCAGATGGCGTTCGATCACCCACAGCGCGCGCTGCAACAGCGGTTTGGGAGCGCCGCTCACGTCCAGTTCGCACGGCTCGCCGAACCGCAATTGCGATCAAGCGAGGTCGCGGATCGATCCATACAGTGCGATCTCAGGATCATAGGAGCACGATGATGCGCTACGAATCAGCCATCGATCAACTGAAGGCACTCCGCCGAGGAGACGTCAGCTCGGCGGAACTCGTGGAACGCGCAATCGAGCGCATCCGGCAGGTCGACGGGGTGCTCAACGCGGTTGTGGTTCGCGACATCGATCGGGCGCGCGAGGCAGCGCGCGCCGCGGACCTGGCCCGACAGCGCGGCGACGATCGGCCGTTGCTGGGTCTTCCGATGACGGTCAAGGAGGCGTTCGATGTCGCGGGCCTGGCGACAACGTGGGGTCTCCCGGGATGCCATCCGCCCGCGGCGGCCGATGCGGTGGCGGTCGAACGGTTGCGTCGCGCGGGCGCCGTCGTTCTGGGCAAGACGAACGTCGCGACGATGCTCGCCGACTGGCAGACCGCGAACGCGGTGTATGGCGTCACGAACAGCCCGTGGGACCCGACACGCACGTGCGGAGGTTCGTCTGGCGCAAGCGCCGCTGCGGTGGCGGCCGGCATCGCCGCGCTCGAACTCGGTTCGGACCTGGCCGGGTCGCTGCGCATTCCCGCCGCCTTCTGCGGGGTGTTCGCGCATCGACCCAGCCACGGCATCGTGCCCATGCGCGGCTTCGCACCGCCGACGGTGCCGCGCACGCGATACGTCCAGGCGGTCGACCAAGCGGCTGTTGGCCCGCTGGCCCGTTCGGCGGGCGACTTGCGGCTCGCGCTGGACGTGCTGGCCGGGCTCGACGTGCCGAGTTCGACCGGCTTGAAGCTGTCGCTGCCAGCGGCCCGGCACACGGAACTGCGAGACTATCGCGTGCTCGTACTCGACGAGCATCCGCTGATTCCCACGGCAGCCGCGATACGCGAGGCCCTCCAGCATCTGGCCGGGCTGCTCGGCGATGCCGGCTGTCTCGTAGGGCGGGAAGCCCGCGAGGCGCCTGACTTGACCGATCTGAACGAGACCTTCGCATCGCTGCTGATGGCGTTCGTGGGAGTCGACGCATCCGAGGAGGAATACGCCGCTGCCGCCGAGGACGCCCGTCGCGGCGACTGGATGCAGCAGCGCACGACGATGAGCCACCGCGAATGGGTCCATCTGGATCGCCACCGTCTAGCGCTCGCCGAGCAGTGGAGCAGAACCTTCGAACACTGGGATGTCATCCTGTGCCCGGCGGCGCCATGTACCGCCTTCGCGCACGACGCGCGCCCGTTCCACGAACGGACGCTCGGTGTCGATGGTGAGGAAGTGGGCTACGAGAAGCTGCCCTGCTGGACCACCTTGGCCGCCCCGAACGGCCTGCCTGTCACCACTGTCCCGATCGGCGCCGATGCCTCGGGCCTTCCCATCGGTGCGCAGCTCATCGGCCCACACCTGGAGGATCACACAACGATCGCCCTGGCAGACCTCCTGGAACGGCGACTGGGTTGCCGCTTCCGGCCGCCGCCTATCGATCGATGATTTCGGGGCGGCAGGTCCGCGGGGCCATGGGTCGGCTACTCGACACAGCCCGCGCACATCGCATCGCGGTGTCAGGCCATCTGCCGGTTCTTGTCGGGGAACTGATCGCCCACCAGGTTGAGCGACACGTCGTGCTCGAGCAGCGCTTTGCAACCGGCCAGCACACTCGTGAACCCTCCCTTCGAGTCGAGCGCCTGCGCAACGATCTCGCTGTCCGATCCACGGAACCCCGAAGTCTCGATGGTCACGAACGTGGCGTCCCTGCCGCGTGCCTCGAACTTCCATTCGACGGGGCAGGGCGGATCGTTCCATTCGATGTGGATGCGCTTGTCGCGCTCCACCGCTTTGACGATCACGTTGGTGGAGGAGCCGTACATCTCCCAATCCCAGCGTACCTGAGCGCCAGTTGCAAGCGGGCCGCTGCTCTTGGTGAACCAGAACTTCGAGGTGACTGCCGGGTCGACAAAGGCGTTGAAGACCTGCGAGACCGGACAGCGGATCAGCATCTGCGCATGCACGACGATGGGTTGAGGCAGGCTCACGATGAGTCCTTTCAAATCAGGATGCGACAGCGGGACCCCTACTGTGAGTCGCCACGTCGCGTCTTGTACCGGCCAACCGTAAACCGCAGCAAGTTGAGTGAACGAAGAAGTGCGATCGCCAGACCAGCGAGCACCACAGTATCGACTGTGACCATTTGATGCGTTCGCGCCTTTGGCGCTGCTGTGCTCCTCGTGGTCTTGAATGCGCGCGCCTCGGCGCACGCCTCATGCCGCGAACCGTGCGCGCGCGCTGATGGCGCGCTCGATGGCCGCGGCCAGTTCCTTGGCGTCCACCGGTTTGGAGACGTAGCCGTCCATGCCGGCGGCCAGATACGCCTCGCGGTCTTCGATCATGGCATTGGCGGTCAGCGCCACGATGGGGACCCGCGCCGCCCAGCCGCCCAGCGCACGGATTCGTCGGGCCGAGGTGGTGCCATCCATGACAGGCATCTGGATGTCCATCAAGACCAGGTCGTACTGTCGTTGCTGCGCTGCAAGCAACGCTTGCGCCCCGTCGTCGGCCACATCGCAGGTGTGGCCGATCTGCCGAAGCATCGTGGTGACGATCATCTGGTTGACCTCGTTGTCCTCGGCGACGAGGATCGTCAGGCTTGGGCTGCCATCCAATAGTGCGTCGAGCTGAGTGTCGACAGGCGGTTGGGCGTCGGTCACGCCGCAGCGCAGCGGGATGAACACCTGGAACATGCTGCCGCGACCCGGCGTGGACTCCGCGGCAATGCGTCCGCCCATCAGATCGAGGATCTCGCGGCTGATGGCCAAGCCCAGCCCGCTGCCGCCGTAGCGGCGGGCGGTGCTGCTGTCGGCCTGCACAAAGCGTTCGAAGAGACGGGGCAGCACCTCCGGGTCGAGACCGATGCCCGTGTCGCGAACCGCGATCGCGAGCTCGACGCGGTCCGCGGACAGCGCGCGGTGCTGGAGCTCGATGCTGACCGAGCCGCGCTCCGTGAACTTCAGCGCATTGCCCACCAGGTTGAACAGGATCTGCCGGATCCGCTGCTCGTCACCGATGACGGTTTCGGGCACGCCGGGCGCAATGCTGTAGGAGAAGGCCAGCCCTTGGACTGCGGCCTGTTCCTCGAAGACGGGTGCCAGTTCGGTGAGCGCACGGCGCGGCGAAAACGCTCGCAGTTCGAGCTCCATTCGCCCCGCCTCGATCTTCGTCAGGTCGAGGATGTCGTTGATGATCGCGAGCAGGCTCTTGCCCGACGCGCGAATGGTGCGGGCATAGTCGCGCTGCTCGGGAGTCAGGTTGGTCTTGAGCAGCAGGCTGTTCATGCCCAACACCCCGTTCAGCGGCGTGCGGATCTCGTGGCTCATCGCCGCGAGGAAGCGCGACTTCGCCTCGCTCGCCGCTTCCGCCGCAGCCTTGGCGCGCGCCAGTTCGCGCTCGGCGAACGTGACGTCCCGAAACACGCTGACGATGCCGCCGTCCGGCGTGCGGCGTTCGACCACGTTGATCACGGCGCCGCTCGGCAATGCCTGCTCGTACGTGCCCGAGCCGCTTCGATGCAGTGACAAGCGCATGTCGTGCCAAGCCTGGCGTTGCTCGATGGCCGACTCATCCGGCACGACCGTCCGCGCGGCGATCTCGACGAAGCGTTCGTAGCTGACGCCGACCGCCACGACAGTGCGCAGCCACGGAAACATCTCGAGATAGCGTTCGTTCCACGCGACCACCCGGTCGTCACGATCGCACAGCAGGAACCCGTCGGACATCGACGCCAGGGCGCGATGCAGGGTATCGCGAGCACGTCCGATCTCCGAACGCGCTGCACTGAGCCGGACGACCTGCCCATGCGCGGCACCGGCGGCGGCCACGATCATCATGATGAAGACGGCCGCGATGCCGAGCACCCATCGCCGGTCCGCTTGCCAGTCTGCCAATGCAGCCTCCAGCGAGATCCCGGCCACGATCGTGACCGAGCGGTACAGACTGGGCCGCACCATGACCAGCGAGTCTTTGCCGTCGAGCCGGCCCGCAGCGCGGCCAGGTCCGCCTCGGATCGCGAGCGACGTCACGGGCGTGCCCAGGGTCTTGCCGATCAAGGCTTCGTTGGGCGGCACGCTGGCCAGCAGTTCGCCGTCGGCGCGCTCCAGCGTGACGGTGAGGCCCGGCAGGTCGTTGGCTGGCGCCAGGATCGACGTCACCAGCGCCAGCGGCAGTTCGGCGACGACCAGGACGCGCCCTTCGTCGGCCAAGTCCATCGGTCGGGCCAGGTACAGAGCTCGCTCCGTCGTGGCGAAGTTGACGAGCGGCGCGCTGATCGACATCTGCGCGGCCGGCTCGTCGATCATCTGGCGCACATACGAGACGGGCAGTGGCAAGCCCAGCCGTTCGCTCTCGGGCCGTGCCGACACCAGGACGCTGCCGTCCCGGCGCAGCACCGCGACATCGCGCAATAGCAGGTTCCGGTTCGCCACGCCAAAGAGCAAGCGACGCGCAGCGTCCTTGTCGAGCCTGCCCGAGTGCTGGGACGGCTCGAGCAGGCTGCGCATGTCGGCCAGCAGGACGTCGACGCCGATCAAGGTCCGGTTGAGTGACGCTTCGGCGCCGTTGACGAATCGCACCAGACGACCCTCGGCTTCGTCCAGCGCCTCCTTCTTGCCCTTGTGAAAGATGGCGATGGAGATCGCCAGCGTCGCGATCACGAACGCGGTCGCGACCGCCCAGATGCCCCACACGGAACGACGCGTGCCCATCGCTGCCTCGACGCCACTCGGCCTTGCTAGCGCACTACGACGCAACGCGTCAGCGCAGCTCGATGCCAACCGTCGGTCCGACGGTCTGCTTCCACACCTGCACGCACGATGGACCACAGCGCTGCACCCAGCGCGGCAGTACGGTGTTCACGAGCAGCTCTCGGCGGCGGGTTTCGTCGGCAGGCGTGGGCTTGACCTCGCGCATGCCGCCCTTGCGGCCGCCCTGGCAGGTGGGCGCGCCGACATTGCACGCGACCCCGTCGTCGGTCTCGCGGGCCGACTCTTCCCAGATCGCTTCCTCGAGCTTGGGCAGTTCGCGCCGCAGCACCGACTGAACTTGCGCGGGCAGTGCCGCCCACGCCGCCCCATTGGCCACGAAGGCGGCCAGGCCCCAGTTGATCGGCATGCTGTAGATGTAGCTCGTCACCTCGTGCAGCCCGATCGTGTTGCCCGACATGGTGCCGGTGATCGCGCAGTCGATGTTGCCGGTCCGTACATTGGCGACGATTTCGGCGAAGCTCGTCGCGACCGGGATTCCGCCCAGCGCTTCAACGACGTCGGATTGCGAGGTGCTGGAGGTTCGAATGCGTCTGCCCTTCAGATCGGCCATACCGCTCAGCGGCTTGACACAGAAGATCTCCTGGGCTGGATAGGTGTAGACGGCCAGCAGCTCGGCGCCGTAGCGCTCGCGCAGCGTCTTCTGCAAGAACGGCCGAAACGCCGCGACGGTCCGCCTGATCGAGGCGATATCGGGGTTCAGTGCCGCCAGATCCGGTGCGGCCAGCTCGGGATCCTGCGGCGAGCTCACGTTCAGCAACGTGGTGCCGAAAGGCACCGCGCCGAGCTGGACCAGACGCAGCATCTCCTGTCCGCGGATTCCGGCCCGGTCGAACGGCACGATCTCGGCCTGGACGCGCCCGGCGGTCAGGCGCGGCACCTCGCGGTTCCAGAACGGCTCTTCGTGCCGGGTGAACTGATTGACACCAGCCAGGCCGCCGACGATGCGCAGATGCACCGGCGTACTCGCCGGCTGAGGCTGAGCGCCCGCCATGATCGCGTGGCATCCCAACACTGCGGCGGCGACGAGGCGTGCACGTGTCAGGTTGAGGAAGGCAGCCATGGCGGTGGTCATCGAACTTGTTGCTTGTGCCTGAACAGAAGGCGCAGAAGGCGGTCCGGACAGCATCAGTGTCCAGTTGCAGAGGTTATCTCCGCGCCGCCGCTTGCATCGACGGAATAGAGCGATTGGATGCCCCTTGTTTCTGCAGCGACGTGACTCGGACGACTGCGCCGCCCGTGGCTCGCTCCGATGGATGGCTGCAATCCCATGCCCGAAGGAGGTCGATCCCGAACGGGTGAGAGTGTGATCGTCATGGCCAGACAGAGCCGTCCATCATGAGTGACTTCGCACTTGAACTCGTGCCAACGCCGACTGCCGTGATCGCCGTGCGACACGGCGGTGACGGTCCGCCCGTGCTCTTGCTGCACGGATTCCCGCAAACGCAGCGGATGTGGCGCGAGATCGCGCCGCTCCTCGCAAGCGACTTCACCGTGGTCTGCGCTGACCTTCGTGGGTACGGTGACAGCTCGTGTCCGCCGTCCGCAGCAGACCATTCACCTTACTCGAAGCGCGTCCTTGCGGACGACATGAGGCATGTGATGCGGCAACTCGGCTTCGAGAGATTCTCCGTGTGCGGTCATGATCGCGGCGGCCGCGTGGCCTACCGGATGGCGCTGGACCATGCCGATTGCGTGCATCGCCTGGCGGTGCTCGACATCATTCCCGTCGCCGACGCGTGGCGCCATGCGGATGATCGGTTCGCACTCGCCTATTGGCCCTGGTCGCTCCTCGCCCAAACGCAACCGTTGCCGGAACGTCTGCTTGCGGCCAGCCCCGAAGCATTCGTCGATGCCGCACTCGGGGGCTGGGGATCGCCCGCCGACATATTTCCCGCGGAGGTGCGCAAAGCGTACGTGGAGCAGTTGAGCCACCCGGACCACGCGCACGCAATCTGCGAAGAATATCGAGCCGCGGCGCAGATCGATCGGCATCACGATGAGGCCGACCGGGCCGCCGGCCGCGTGATCAATTGCCCGGTGCTTGCCCTGTGGTCTTCCGCCGGTCCGCTTGCGTCCTGGTATGCGTCGCTGGGTGGTCCGCTCGCCATTTGGCGCCGTTGGGCGCCAAGGGTGGAAGGGTCCGCGGTGCCAGGCGGGCACTTCTTTCCCGAGGAGCGACCTGGCGCTACTGCCAAGACACTGCGTGAGTTCTTTTCCTAGGCCTGGGGCTCGGTGAGCGTGAGCAGGATGTCGGCATACCACGCGCAATTGAGTCCGAGCGACTCGTCCTGTTCGAGGTCCCTGCCACCCATGTCCATGCGTGACGAATGGATGCCGAGCAACTTCCAGGGCAGCTTGCCCCCCGCCGCGTTGCGCAGCACCACCGGAGCGCCGCTGGTACCGCGGTGGGTACGCGCATCGGTCAGGAAGAAGCCCTGCCCCTGGAAGCGAAGGCCGAACGACGATGCGATCGCGGCCTGCCGCACGACGGGCAGATGATGAAGCGTGTCGTGAAAGCCTAGCGGGAAGCCCACCACCAGCACCGAGCTTCCGGCCTCCACGTCGTCCAGCGAGCGCTGCAGATGCTCCGGGGTGAAGCACGCCATCGCGGCGCCGGCAGGCAGGACTGCGCGATCGAGCTCGATGACGGCGACGTCGATGTCGCCTCCATCGTCCTTGCCTTCGCGCCAGACGCTCTTGCCATCCTCGTAGAGCAGCACCGACAGGCCGACCGAGTGCGTGAGATTGGAAGTGTCGTCGTGCAGCTCGATCTCGATGCGGTCAGGGAAGTGCCCGGTCGGCTTGTCGAAGACGACATGCCGGCTCGTGACGAGAAACAGGCGTTCCTCCCGTTCGAAGAAGAAACCGGTTGCGCCAGTGAGCGCGCGGCCTTCCGCGAAGGTCGACACACGTGTCGTGGTGAGAAGCAGGGGTTCGATCATTTGAAATCCAATGCTGCTCCGAATGGTTTGGGCGACTACTCAGTGACTCGAACAGGGACCGTCAACGCCGCGGAGTTGCGGACGGCGGCGGGCCTCGGCGATCGAGGTGGCGAAACGTGATGCGCCCCTTGGTGAGGTCGTAGGGCGACAACTCGAGGGAGACGCTGTCGCCCGCGAGGATGCGGATATGGTGCTTGCGCATCTTGCCGCCGGTGTAGGCGATGAGCTTGTGACCGTTCTCCAGCGTCACCCTGAAGCGCGAGTCCGGCAGGATTTCGTTCACGACGCCGTGCGCCTCGATGAGTTCTTGTTTGGCCATTGCGCTCACTCCTGTTTGATGGATGGGATGGGACATGCGCACGCCGGCGCCGCGAGCCATGCGAGCGCATGTGCCGTCGCGTAGCGCGCAGCCTCCTCGCATGAATCGAAGACGGGCAACAGGCGCAGGACGCGGTCATGCGTCGTGCTGCCGCGCCCGGAACGAATGGAAACCGACGCCGCGTATCGGTCGAGGCCGATCGGGCGGGTCAACGGGGAGACAAGGTACTTCCCGACCTGGAGGGATGTGTGGATACTGAACTTTCTGTATGGCCCGACCTCTCGGCGAGGTGGCCTGAACTGACTGGGGCGCGCGGGTGCGCGCAGCGGCGGATGAACCCGATCCGGCCGCTGAAAGGCAGGGGCGTTCGCTGCGATCAGAGGCGACCAGAGCGTCCCGTCGCCGGGGGCATTCAGTAACTCTGGAGGAGGGAGATCATCTCGATCTCAGCACGGACTGGCAAACGGCTTCGAGGTGAGAGCACGCCAGCAACCGCGTTGGACGTGCAGTGTAACACCCGCCCGCCCTGGCTCGTCCGCCGAATCGCCCCGGCGTCGTCATCCTGACCTGCGTTCCCGCCCATGGCGACTGGTCCAGTCTGACAAGATGGCGCAGATGCATTCATTCCAACACGATGTGGTCATCGCAGGAGGCGGCCCGACGGGGCTGATGCTGGCCGGCGAACTCGCATTGGCTGGTGTCGACGTTGCCATCGTCGAACGGCGTGCGGACCAGAAGGTCATGGGCTCTCGAGCTGGCGGCCTGCATCCGCGGTCGATCGAGGTACTGGACCAGCGCGGCATCGCCGACCGCTTCATTGCCCAAGGCGAGAAGCACTATGTCGTGCTGTTCTGCGGCGTCGTTCTCGATGCGAGAGACCGCCCGACACGCCACAACTACACGCTCGCGCTGCAGCAGGAAAAGATCGAGCGGACCCTTGCCGACTGGGTGTCCGGACTGCGTGTGCCGATGTACCGCGGTCGGGAAGTGACCGAGTTCGCGCAGGACGACGCCGGCGTCGACGTCGGGCTGGACGACGGACAAACCCTTCGGACAAGGTATCTGGTGGGATGCGATGGCGGTCGCAGTGTGGTTCGCAAGAAGGCGGGCATCGACTTTGCCGGCTGGGAGGCGGATGTCAGCTACCTCATCTTCGAAGGCGAGATGGCCGAGGAGCCCGCAAGTGGCATGCGGCACGGGCCACGGGGCGTTTACGCGCTGGGCAAGCTCGGGGACGGGGAACGCGTGCGTGGTGTCGTGACCGAGCAGCGTCTCGAGCGCGGCAGCGAACCGGGGATCGACGAGCTTCGCGATGCGCTCACGGCAGCCTACGGATCGGACTTCGGTGTCCACAACGTCGCCTGGCTCTCGCGATTCACCGACGCGGCGCGGCAGGCCACAACGTATCGAAAGGGGCGCGTGCTGCTGGCTGGCGATGCCGCCCACGTGCATTCGCCGGTCGGAGGACAGGGACTGAACATCGGCATGCAGGATGCGGTCAATCTGGGTTGGAAACTGGCCCAGGTGGTCAAGGGCGTTTCGGGGGATGCCTTGCTCGACACCTATCACGCAGAGCGCCATCCGGTCGGCGCGGCCTTGCTCGAGCAGACCTTGGCCCTCACAGGCCTCAACCGGGGGGACGATCGCACCACCGCCTTGCGCGCGATGATGGCCAAGGTCATGCAATGGGACCAGCCGCGTCGGTGGTACACGGCGGTGATGTCGGGGCTCGACACTTGCTACGACCTCGGCGAAGGGCACCCGCTGGTGGGCCGCCGCATGCCCGACCTCGACCTTGTCCTCGCGCAAGGCCCGGTGCGTCTCTTCGACCTTCTCCACGACGCTCGGCCGGTGTTGCTCAATCTCGGAACGAGCGGGCGATTCGATCTCCCTGGCTGGGCCGATCGCGTCAAGCCGGTCGATGCGAGATTCGAAGGGACATGCGAGCTTCCGGTCATCGGCCCGGTGCAGACCCCGTCCGGGATACTGATCCGCCCCGATGGGCACGTGGCCTGGGTCGAAGAGAGCAGGACCGATACGGGGCTCGAGCAGGCACTTCGGGCATGGTTCGGAGCGCCGCGGGTTTGATCACGCCCGAGCTCTCAGGCCTTGAGCTTGAGCATGTGCACCACGGCACGCGCGATCGCCTGCTCGGTCTCGACGAAGCTGCTGAAGTCGGTGCCGCTCTTGTAGGTTGCCTGCCAGTCGTTGCGCTTGACGAGGTCGGCCCACTCGGGCGACTTCGCCAGGCGGTCCACCAGCGTCGCCAGCGTGGCGGTTTGCGCGGCGCCGATGCCAGCCGGCGCGAACACGCCCCGCCAGTTCGCCAGCTCGGTGTCGATGCCGCCTTCGCGCAGCGACGGCACGCCGAAGCGCGCGCGCCGCGAGCTGATCGCCAGCGCCCGTATCGTTCCGCTCTCGATCGCGCTGCGGAACTCGCTGTAGCCCGAAATGCCGAGTTGCGCCTTGCCTTCGGTGAGGGCGCGCACGGCGTCGCCGCCGCTGCTCGTCGCGAGGTAGCTGAAGTTGTCCGGGTTGCCGCGTGTGGCCCGCAGGACCATGCCGAGCAGCATGTGATCCACCCCGCCGGCCGAGCCGCCGACCACGGTGGCCTTGAACTCGGGCTGGGCGATCCTGGCCGCCAGATCCTTGACCGTCTTGATCGGCGATGCCGCCGGCACGGCGACGACCATGAAGTCGCTCGTCAGCTCGGCGAGCGCGTTGACACGCGTCAGGTCGACCGCGGGACGCTGCAGCGCGATCCCGCCGAGCATCACCATGCCCGCGACCAGCAATGTGTTCGGCGTCGACGAGTAGCGCTCGACGAACTGCGCCAGACCGATCGTGCCGGCCTTGCCGCCGATGTTCTCGTACTGGATGCGTTCGACCAGCCGGGTCGTCTGCAGTGCGGTGCCGAGCGCGCGGCCGGTCTGGTCCCAGCCGCCGCCCGGGTTCGCCGGGATCACGATGCGCAGCTCCGGCAGCGTTTCGGTCTTCTGCGCCGAGGTCCCGGCGGCCCAGAGGCCGGCGGCGGCCGCGCCGCCTTTCAGAATTTGTCGACGGTGCATGGTGTCCTCTCGAATCGATGCGGTCGAGCCCAACCGCTTCGACCGCGCGCGAGCGTAGCGCGGACGGCAATGCAGGCGTGCGACGCGTCGCCGCACGGGCCGCGCAAAGCGTGCATTCGTGCCGCGTCTAGACCGCCAGCGCGGACGCCACGGCAGCCAGGCGCGGCCGATGGCGGCCGCGCCACCACGCGACGAAATCGTCCGGCGCCAGCGGCGGGCTCAGCAGATAGCCTTGCATCTCGTCGCATCCGCGTTCGCGCAGGAACTTCTCCTGCGCATGGGTCTCGACACCCTCGGCCACCACGCGCAGGTTCAGGCTGTGCGCGAGCGCGATGATGGCCGAGCCGATCGCCACGTCCTCCGGGTTGTGCGGAATCTCGCCGACGAAGCTGCGGTCGATCTTCAGCGAGTTCACGAAGAAGCGCTTCAGGTACGCGAGCGACGAATAGCCGGTGCCGAAGTCGTCGATCGCGAGGTGCACGCCAAGGTCGGCGATGCCACGCACCGTGCTCGCAATCGCATCGCCGGCCATCAGCATGCTCTCGGTGAGCTCGAGCTCCAGCTGTTCGGGCCTGATCGACGAGTTCGCGAGAATTTCGGCCACGACCTCGGGCAGGTCCGGCTGGCGCAGCTGCCGCGCCGAGAGATTGACGGCCACCTGCAGCGGCGGCAGGCCCATGGCCTGCCACGCCGCGAGCTGGCGCACCGCCTCTTCCAGCACCCATTGACCCACCGGAACGATCAGGCCGGTCTCCTCGAGCGCGGAGATGAACTGGTCCGGCGGAATCACCTCGTCGCTGTCCTGCGGATACCAGCGCAGCAGCGCCTCGACACCGGTGATGCGCCCGTCGGCCAGGCTGCACTTGGGTTGGAAGTGCAGCCGGTATTCCTTGCGCTCGAGCGCATGCCGCAAGCGCGTTTCGAGCTGCAGTCGCAAGGCCGCATTGGCCTGCATCGCATCGCTGTACACATGGAAGACGTTGCGCCCCATCTCCTTGGCCCGGTACATCGCCATGTCGGCGTGCTTCAGCAGTTCATCGAGGCTGCAGTCTTCCACCGGGTACAGCGCGATGCCGACGCTGCTGGTCACGACGATCTCGTTGCCGTCGATGAACAGCGGCGTCTGCAATGCATTCAGGATGCGCTGCGCGATCGCCTCGACCTGCTCGACCGTGCCGATGCCCTCCAGCAGCACGGTGAACTCGTCGCCGCCGAGGCGCGCGATCGTGATGTCGTGCTCGTCGATGTCATGACGCAGCCAGACCAGATCGTTCTTGCGCAGGCAGTGGCTGAGCGAGCTCGCCACGTGCTTGAGCAGCGTGTCGCCGGCCTCGTGCCCCAGGCTGTCGTTGACGTGCTTGAAGCGGTCGAGGTCGAGGAACATCAGCGCCATCTGCCGGCCGCCATGGCGTGCGCGAACCATCGCATGCTCGAGCCGCTCGCGGAACAGGCTTCGGTTCGGCAGCCCGGTGAGGCTGTCGAAGTTCGCCAGCCGCATCTGCCGGTGTTCAGCCTGGCGGCGCTCGGTGAGATCGCGCAGGTTGCCCAGGTAGTGCTCGGCATTCGCGCGCAGCGGCAGTGCGCTGATCGTGATCTCGCACGGGAAGCTCTCCATGCCGCCGACCGCGCTGCGCCGCGCATGGGCCTCGAACTGGCCGATCGCCATCGGCTGACTCGGAGCAGGCCTCGGCAGCTCGATCCACTGGCTCAGCGGCGTGGCCCGCACGCGCTCAGGCACGGTACCGAGCATCTGCGCGGCGCGCGGGTTGCACGAGTGCACCATGCCTTGCGCATCGAACACGAGGATGCCGTCGATCGCTCGCTCGAACAGCACGTTCGCATACTGTTCGAGCTCGCGGCGGCTGCGCTCCTGCTCGCCGGCCAGCGCGTGCAAGGCGCGCTTCAGGGCTCGCACCGGCAGCACCTGCAGGGTCAGGTAGATGGCGGCGCCGACCGCGGCCGACACCAGCATCACGAGCAGCGCATCGGCCAGCAGCGGCCGCAGCGAGCGTGTGAGCACCACGTCGCCGACGATCTGGTCGCCGAGCGCCAGCGGCACGTGTGCGACGACCGTGGGCTCCGCGATCGGGCCGGTGTTCTGCGTGACGATCCGGCCCTTGATGTCGACGATCTGCCGGCGCTCCGGCAGTGCCGACTCGACCAGCGAATCATCCAGCAGACCACCCACATCGCGCTGCCAATCGCTCGTCGAGCGGGTCAGCGCCTGCGTGACGAACGCAGCGTGAAGGCGCGCCGTGATCGAGGTGTCCTGCACCTGCGCGCGCCAGGTCAGCCAGAAGATGCTGCCGGGCACGGCCGTCGCGACGAGCAGCGCGATCGCTGCCGCGGCCCAGGTGAGTGCGCGCACAACCCGCGCTTCACCCTTGACCCGTGGCGCGGCGAGTGCTCCGATGGCACGACTTGGCATGATGGCGCCTAGCGCAGCATCACCCGCACGCTGTCGTCGACTTCGCTGGCGCGGATGTAGCCGATCGCGTTGCGGTTGGTCGAGACGATGCGTTTCATCTCGCTGTCGGGCGATGCGATCTTCGGCGGCAACCCTTTGCCCGAGAAGATGTTCTGCGCCCACACGGCCTGCATGTTCGCGACCGTGCGTCCGATGAACTGCACGTAGAAGGTTTCGCGCGCGCTCGCGCCATCGCTCTGGTCGAGGGGGAACACCGGGCTGCCGTCGGGCCAGCCCTTCAGGCGGCCGGTGTAGATCGCGGCGAGGTAGGCGCGGTCGACGACCTGCGGGTTGTCCTTGTTGGTGATGACGACCACCTCGTCGGCCGCCATCGCGCTCGGCGGGCTCAGCAAGGCAAGCGCGGTCGTCAGCGCGGGCAGCCACGCCCGGAGTTGTCGAATCTTCATGGCGAAGCTCTCAAAGATAGAAGTTGAAGCCCACGGCCACGTCGTTCCACCTCGTGCGCAGCGTCGTCGCGGGTGGCGTCGGCGCGGTCGGCGAGGCGCGATTGGCGCCGAGCTCGATGCGGCAGCCCCAGTGCGGGCTCGGTTTCCAGGCCAGGCCGGCGGAGAGTCGATCGCGCCACTCGGGGCCTTCGTCGGCGGGCTGGCGGCGCGACGATTCGGCGCGCATGAACAGCGTGTGCTGACCCGAGAGGTCGCGATCGCCCTGCAGGTAGCCGACACGGATCGTCCCCTCGCCGGAGCGGCCGGTGCCGATCTCGCCGGTGAGGTCCCAGCCCATGGCGCGCACCTTGGCGCTGACGACCAGTGCGTGCCGGCTGCTCCAGCCGGACTCGTCGGCGTCCTCCGGCGCCTGGCGGCCCGCGTACGCGGATGCCGAGAGGGTCCATGACGAAGACGGCGGCGTCCACTGCACCCGGCCGCCGAGCAGCCGCGCCGGGATCGCGCTGCTCTCGTCGCGGATCGTCGCGCCGGTGGCGTAGCCTTCCACGACCAGCCCACCGTGCTCGACGGATTCGCGCCGATGCTCGGCGATCACGCCGCGCAGCGCTTCGTCGACCAGGCCATGCTCGCCGTCGTACAGGAACGGCTTGGTCAACGAGTTGCGCAGCGTCTGCACGTCGCGGGCTTCGTTGACCAGGCCCATCGGCACGCGCGACTGGCCGAGGCGCAGCGTGGTCGAGGCGGAGACATCCCAGTCGAGGAAGGCCCACTCGACACGGGTCTCGTTCAGTTCGCGGTAGCGGGCGAGCTGCAGCCAGGCGCGCACGTCGGGACGGATGCGCCATACGCCGAGCGCGGCCACGTTGTAGTCCAGCTCGAAGCCTCCGCCGGGGGCGGAGAGGTTCCTCACTTCGGAGACCTGGCCGTAGGCGTGCAGGTCGACCGTGCGTTCGGCGTCCTGTGCGTGGCAGACGGTGCCGAGCGAGACGGCTACGAAAGCGGCTGCGAGGGACGCGAGATGGGAAGCGGGGCGAGAGTGGGTTTTCATTCCGGTCGCGGTCATCGGTGACATCGCCGGAACTTCGGGAGCAGCGCGGTCCGGGTTGAGTCGCAGTTACGACCGAACGACGACGAAACGATTCAACTTGCTGCTCAACGGCTATCGTTCGAGCCATGAGCCATCCTTCCTCGCTACCCGGCCCGAACCACGGCACCGACATCGACCCGCTGGAAACCGCTGAGTGGCGCGACGCCCTGCAGGCCGCGCTCGTCGCGCACGGCCCCGAGCGGGTGGTGCAACTGCTGGACTCGCTGGCCGATCTCGCGCGTGGCAAGGCGCTCGGGTGGCAGCCGCAACGCGGTACCCCGTACGTCAACACGATCCCGGTCGACCGGCAGCCGCCGTTTCCCGGCGACCTCGCGATCGAGGAACGCCTGGCGTCGATCATGCGCTGGAACGCGCTCGCGATGGTGGTGCGTGCGAACACGGCGCATGGCGAACTCGGCGGGCACATCGCGAGCTACGCGAGCGCGGCCGATCTGTTCGAAGCCGGCTTCAACCACTTCTTCCGCGGCGCCGATGCGCCCGGCGGCGGCGATCTCGTCTTCTACCAACCCCACTCGGCGCCCGGGGTCTATGCGCGCGCGTTTCTCGAAGGCCGCCTGAGCGAACGCGACCTCGAGCATTACCGCCAGGAGATCACCGCGCGCGGCCTCGGCGCCCAGGGCTTGTCGAGTTACCCGCACCCGTGGCTGATGCCCGAGTTCTGGCAGTTCCCGACCGGCTCGATGGGCATCGGCCCGATCAGTTCGATCTACCAGGCGCGCTTCATGCGTTACCTGGGTCACCGCCAACTGCTGGACACGAGCCGGCGAACAGTGTGGGGCGTGTTCGGCGACGGCGAGATGGACGAGCCCGAAAGCATGAGCGCGCTGACGCTGGCGGCGCGTGAACGGCTCGACAACCTCGTGTGGGTCGTCAACTGCAACCTGCAGCGGCTCGACGGCCCGGTGCGCGGCAACGGCCGCATCGTCGACGAGCTCGAGCAGCTCTTCACCGGCGCCGGCTGGAAC
>Ga0075370_10000040_pt1 | contig 41531 bp, 36 predicted proteins | sample EndMethybrTD3035_FD_71398 | JGI IMG/M metagenome (GOLD analysis project Ga0075370, IMG submission 71398) | Populus endosphere microbial communities from Tennessee, USA - Endosphere MetaG P. TD hybrid TD303-5 | ecosystem: Host-associated > Plants > Roots > Endosphere | place: USA: Tennessee... | reverse complement strand
CCGCCGCGCGCGCGGCGGCATCGTCGGCTTCGCGCAGGCTTTCCGCCGTGTGCGGCTCGCCGTCCTCCTGCGGCCACTGCGCCGGGCCATGCTCGACCAGATCGAGCAGCCGGTCCCACCGCTCCGACCAGTATTCCGAAGCCGCCGTGTAACGTCCCAGCCGCTGCGCGCCGAGCGCGTTGCGCTGCGCCAGCAGGAAGCAGGTCAGCCGCTCGTCATAGCGGCGATAGGAGCCGACCAGCTCGCCCTTGTGGAACACCGGCACTTCCACCCCATGCAGCGCCCGCTCCAGCGCGGCCTGCGCCAGCTCGTCATAGCCATGCTGAAACGCCGCCTCCCAGGCGATGTCGAACGGCTGACCTTTGAGGCGGGCGCGCAAGCGATAGGCCGACTGCCGGCTCATCCCCACAGAGCGCGCTGCCTCGGCCACATTCTGCGTCGCCACCAGCGCGCGCAGGAAATCGGCCATTCGCGCTTTGCACCAACGTTCGGAGCGTTCGGGGAGGTGGGAAATATTTGGTTCGTCCATTTCCACAGGATAACCGGTTGGGTTATATGTAGGAAAGGTGGTTTGATAGGGGTGAGTTGGAGGTGGTCTTTCTAGGCGATTGGATTTCAATGGGACGGCTTGGGGTGGGGGTGGATGAGCAGGTCCTTGGTCTGAGCTAGGGAAAGCGGCCCTACAATCACCGGCTGCCTGCATTTCGGCCTCTTATTTGCGAATATTGTTCGAATTTGACCGTAAAGCCTATATCGCTGTCTCGATTGCCTGCCAGGAGGTCAAAAAGTTGATTACGCATTATGGCCTGTTCTGGTCTGAAGCCGATGTCCTTTGGTCGGGCTGGAAGAATACCCCTTCTTCGCTTCTAGGCCGCGAAAAGGAACCACTGGGACGCAAAGGTGCGCCAACGGCGGAGCAGCGCGACAAGGCGAGAGACTACCAAAAGTTCGTCGGGCTCTATTGTCTCTACGGCGAAGGCGAGCTGATCTATATCGGCGAAGCCGGCCTCGACACAAAGCAGACTTTGTTCTCGCGTTTGAAGGCACACCGGCGCGGCCCGTTGTCTGGCCGATGGGATAGCTTCTCGTGGTTCGGTCGCGAAAGCTGCGAAGAGAACGTGGAGAGCAAAGCGGCCCTCCAGCAGTTGGAGGCCATTGCAATCGCGATCATAAATCCGGGTTTCAACAAGCAAGCCGGGGCATTTGGCAAGGCTAAACAGGTCTACCAGGTTCCGCACCCTGAGTCAGACGGCGATGTATTCACCCGGCTTTCCCGAATGGAAGAAACCTTGAGCGAAATCTTGGAAAGAATCGAAGCCAGCCGGTAGCTCGGCGGCTATGAAAACGAGGTTTAGACAATGTGTGAGGGAGTGAAAATTCTTTTATGATGCGAGTGAAGGTCAAATCGGAGATGCTGGTCTGGGCGCGTGAGCGCGCCGGATTGGAGACGGCTGACCTTGAACATCGCTTCCCCAAGATCAATGCTTGGGAAGCGGAGGAAATCCAGCCAACCATCAAGCAGCTCGAAGATTTTGCCCGCTCCGTACATGTGCCGTTCGGGTATCTGTTCCTGCCTGCTCCCCCGGATGAACCGCTCCCCATTCCTGACTTTCGAACTGTGGATGGGAGGGGAGTGCGCCGCCCCAGTCCTGAACTGCTCGACATGGTCTATGCCTGCCAAGAGCGGCAAGGCTGGTACAAGGAATTTTCTCTCACCACCCGTCAGCCCGAGGCCGAATTTGTTGGAAGCGCTCAGTTGCAGGATCGGGCCGTCGCGGTCGCCGCAAGCATGGCGGAAACATTAGGCTTCGATCTCGAAGCCCGCGCCACATGCCGGACATGGGAAGAGGCGCTGCGTCTGTTTATCGCCCAGGCTGACAGTATCGGCGTGTTGGTCATGGTGAGCGGGGTTGTGCTCAGCAACAACAATCGCAAGCTCGATCCGGAAGAGTTTCGCGGATTTGCTCTGGCGGACCGACGCGCTCCACTGATCTTCGTCAACGGGTCTGACAGCAAATCGGCCCAGATGTTCACCCTGGCCCATGAACTGGCGCACCTATGGCTGGGATCTACGGCAGTGTCCAATGCGAGCGCTGCGCCTAATGGCGGGTATCGCCGCGAAGAGGTGTGGTGCAACGCGGTTGCCGCAGAATTGCTGGTTCCGCTCGCGGTGCTACGCAATGACCTGCTGCATGATGAAACAGTTGAACATGCAGTGGGCAGGCTGACGCGGCGCTACAAGGTGAGCAGCCTCGTCATCCTCCGGCGATTGCTGGACTCAGGTTGGCTGGATCGCGCCGCCTTCGATGTGGCCTGGGCTGCCGAACGCGCAAGGCTGCGGGTGCTTGCAGAGCGTGGTGGAGGCGGTGGCGATTTCTATCGGACCACGCTTTCGCGGGTCAGTCGCCGCTTTGCACGAGCACTGGTCGAAAGCACCCTGGAGGGACAGACGCTTTACCGGGATGCATTCCGAATGCTTGGCGTCGCCAAGACAGAAACTTTCAACCACATCGGGCAGGAAGTGGGGGTTCTGGTTTGACGAAGTTTCTGCTAGACGCCAACGTCTTCATTCAGGGCAAGAACCTGCATTATGGGTTCGATTTCTGTCCGGCCTTCTGGGATTGGATGGTGGCGCAAAACGCCAATGGGACGGTTGCGAGTATCGAAAAAGTCAGCGACGAACTCGTTGGCGGCGGCGATGAACTGTCTGATTGGGCGGGCGCCCGAGGGAAAACCTTCTTTTTGCCGCCCGATGATCCGGTTCTGCCCGCGCTGGCGCAGGTAAGCGCATGGGCGACCGGCCAGAATTATGAGCCTGCGGCAATCGCCACATTTTTGCAGGTGGCAGACTACTGGCTTGTCGCGCACGCTCTGGCCCATGAATTTGTGGTTGTTACGCACGAAGTTCCGTCGGACTCGGTACGCAAGATCAAGATTCCCAATGCTTGTATAGTTTTGGGCCTAACGTGTGTGAGCCCCTATGAAATGTTGCGTCGCTGCCGAGCACGATTTGTGTTGGAAGCAGCGTAACTCCCAAACAGTCTGGTCCGATCTCCAGCCCTACTCCCCACTCCCCAACCACTCCGCCAGCGCCGCCAAGCAATCCCTCGCCAGCAGCTTGCTCCGCTCCGGGCTCCAGCCTTGCGCTGCGCAGGGCAGGTCGTCGTTGTCCTTGAAGGGCATTTCCAGCGTCATGCTCACACATTGATGGCTCGTCCCGAAGCGTTCGGCGATCTGGCTGGTGGCCATGGTGAGGTTGCCTTTGCCGGGACGGGCTACCGGGTAGCCCATTCTGGTCTGGAAATCGGGAGTGCGGCGTTTGAGGATGGCCTTGTAGCGGGTGAAGCCTTCCAATTGCTTGTCTGTCAGCGAGGGAATTCCTTCAAAGCCGGCGAGGAACACGGCGGCAATCGCCTCGTCGCCGTGTATGTCCATCGCGAAGTGGACGCCGCTCTGGTCCATGGCACTGCGGATCGCCAGCACTTCGGGTGAGCGTTCCGCGCTGGGCTCGGCCCATTCGCGGTTGAGGTTAACGCCTTTGGCATTGGTGCGCAGGTGCCCGCGGCAGGCGCCGTCGGGGTTGCAATTGGGCACCAGGTGGAGGCGGCATTTCGCCCGCAGTGCGCGCGCCACCGGATCGGCGGGATCAGTGAGGCATTCGAGCGCGCCTTCCATCCACCATTCGGCCATGCTTTCGCCCGGATGCTGGCGGGCGATCAGCCAGACTTGGGTCTGGCCTTCGCCCAGCTCGATGCAGTCGATCGGCTGGCCTTCGATCGAGTGGCCAAGGCAGCGGTAGTCCACCCCTTCGGCCATGGCGGCCTCGGCGATGAGGTCATGGTGGCGCTCGATGGAATAGGGGGCGAAATAGGCGAACCAGCAGATGTCGCTGGCGGGCGTGTGACGGATGGTGAGGGTGCCGCCTTCGGCCTCGCTGTCCCAGCTTGTTTCCGCGCGGGCCCAGTATTGCCGGTCTTCCGACATGGCGGCGCGGTAGCCGGGCCAGCCGCCGGGGTAGGCCGATGCATTGAGGCCAGTGATTTTCAGTTCGAGTGGGCGGTTTTTCGCGCCTGAGACGCGGAAATGGAACCACTGGAAGAAGTCTGAATCGCGGTCCTTGCGGATGGCGAGCCGGGCGGAGGCGCCGCTGATGGAAAGGACTTCGATATTGCCGGAATCGAATGCTGACGTGATCTGGATGTCAGGCACTATCGCCCCTCCTCTTTAGAGGAGGGGTTGGGGAGGTGCTTGTGCTCCGGACGCAGCGCCAGGACGACAGCCCCCACCCCTCGATCCCCTCCCCTAAAGAGGAGGGGAAGATGGTGTTGCGATTGTGATTTCGGGCTCATTTCACCAGGATAGTTTCACCGGAGGTTCCCGGAAAGCCCCTGAACAGCGCTTCGGCCAGTTTTGCCGCGCCGAGCGGGGTCTGGGCGAGGGGAGAACGGGCGTCGACGGTGAAGCTGGCTTTGCCTTCCCACAGCGGTTTGCCGCTGGCGCGCTCGCGAATGGTGACGCTGAGGCGGGTTTCGACCTGTTCGGGCGGCGGGCCGCTGAGATCGACTCCGACGCCCAGCCCGACGCCTGACCCATAGGAGCCGGTCTGCCCGCCGATGCCGACTGAAACCGGGCTGCCAGTGCGGCCGGGGCGCCAGTTGCGCCGCTCGATCCGCACTTCGGCGACTTGCGGCGTGGTGTTGCCGGGGCGGGATTCGACGTAGCCGAGCAGGATCAGCTGGCGGGCGACCGCGCTGGCGTAGGTCTGGAATTCGAGGCTCTGGGGGTCCTGGCCTGACGCGGGCGCAACCGCGATCGCCCCGCGGCCCAGCGCGGCCAGTTCAGGCACGTGGAAGCGCGTGACTTCCACCGGGCCGACCGGCGCGACGCAAGCGGAAAGCGCGCTGATGGCCAATGCGGCAGCGGCAAATGACAGGCACTTCATCGATCGGTCTCCGCCTCTGACGGATAGGTTTGGCGCGGGCAGGCTGGACTTGCAAGCATTGCCCTGATCTTAACCATTGGCCGCTAGCAGGTAACGCCATCATGAATGGCAAGTTCCCTGTTCTCGTCACTGGCGGTGCCGGCTATATCGGCAGTCACGCAGTCCTTGCGCTGGTCGATGCCGGCTGGCCGGTCGCAGTCATCGACAACCTCTCCACCGGCTTCAGCTGGGCCCTGCCCAAGGATGTGCCGCTGCACATCGGCGACATCGAGGACAGCGCGCTGCTGGCGCGCATCATCGAGGGGCAGGGGATCGGGGCGATCATGCATTTCGCCGGATCGGTGGTGGTCCCGGAATCGGTTTCGGACCCGCTGAAATACTATCACAACAATACGGCCAAGACCCGCGCGCTGCTGGAAGCCGCGGTCAAGGGCGGGGTGCGGCATTTCATCTTCAGTTCGACGGCGGCGACCTATGGCATTCCTGACGTGTCGCCCGTGGCGGAAGACTGCCCGCAGCGGCCGATCAATCCCTATGGCATGTCGAAACTGATGAGCGAATACATGCTGGCCGACGTCGCCCGCGCCCATCCGATCAATTGCGGCGTGCTGCGCTATTTCAACGTGGCCGGGGCGGACCCGCTGGGGCGGACCGGGCAATCGACTGCGGGGGCGACGCATCTGATCAAGGTCGCGGTGGAAGCGGCACTGGGCAAGCGCGGGCACGTCGAAGTGTTCGGCAGCGACTTCGCCACGCCGGACGGCACCGGGGTGCGCGACTATATCCATGTCAGCGATCTCGCCGCCGCCCACGTGCGCGCGCTGGAGGCGCTGGCAGGCGATCCATCGGCGTCACTGACGCTCAACTGCGGCTATGGCCGCGGCTTCTCGGTGCTGGAAGTGCTCGATGCGGTCGACCGCGCGACGGGCGGCAAGATCGTGCGCCGCATGGCGCCGCGCCGCGCCGGCGATCCCGACGCGCTGATTTCCGACAACCGGCTGATTCGCGAGATGCTGGGCTGGAGCCCGCAGCATGACAATCTCGATACGATTGTCGGCCATGCACTGGCATGGGAAGCACGATTGAGCGAAATTCGCGCGGCGGCGTAAGGCAGCGCCAGACGCCTCTACCTACACAGGACAGGCTCTAGCCGTTGGAAATGAACTGGCCGTCCGGCTGGCAGTGAAAGATGCCCTGCTTCGCTGCCGTTTTGGCAATGTTCGCCCAGTTGTCCATGCGGTCCGTGCCGAATGAAATGGTGAGCAGCACGGTCGTTCCACTGGCCTCGCCCGGTGCGGTCGAATGCAGGAAATGGTCGCCGAAGATCAGGCCCTTGCCCAGCTTGTAGTCATAGTGCGCCACTTCGTTGCGCAAGGTGCGGTAGGCAAGTCCCAGTTCACCGCAGTTTTCGGTCAGCGGGGCAATGAGCGTGAAGGCATCGTTGTTGCCGCCCAGCCAGTCACAGTGCAGGTCGGCCTGGCTGCAGGCGCGCCGGGTGACGAAGAATCCAGAATACATGACGATGCGGCTGTCATAGGCGATGCGGTCCGACACGGCCTGCGCGAGGCCCTGCGTGTTGAATATGCCCTCGAAGTAATCATAACCGGCGCGATCGCGTTGCGATATCCAGAGGATGTCGCTCTGCCACTGCGGGTGCTCGGCATGGAGCTGGATGCCATTGCCGATATCGACCAGGCCTTCGCCAAGGTCTGAATTTTGCAGCAAGCTGGTGACTGGCGCCAGCGCGGCAGGCAAGCCGGGATCGATATCGACTTCCAGCACATTGGGCGCAAGAAAATCGCGATTGATGAAATGCTTCGATGATCGTTCCACAAAAATGGTCTAACGCAAGCGCCAGCGACCTGGCAAGCGATCGGCGGGTTGACTTCGCTGCGCTTGCTGCCTAACGGCCCACCTTCAGTTTTTCGCGGCGCCAAGCCGCCCCGAGGGTTTTATGAAGATTCGCAACAGCCTGAAGTCGCTCAAGGACCGCCACCGCGATAACCGCGTGATTCGCCGCCGTGGCCGGACCTATGTGATCAACAAGACCAACCGCCGCTTCAAGGCGCGCCAAGGGTAAATGCGCCGAATCGCGGCCCATGCCGGGCTGCGAACGGCAGCTTTTTGCGCTTCCGGTGCTCACGTACCTGAAGTACGCTGCGCTCCGGTTCTCGAAATCCACCATTCTCGCTCCGGCCTGAGCCGCGCTTCGACGCATTTACGCGTATCGCTATGACGGATACCGGCCAACAAGCTGTCCAAGCTGTCGTCTTCGACATTGGCCGGGTGCTGATCCAGTGGGATCTGCGCTGCCTTTTCGCCAAGCTGATTGACGATCCGGCCGAACTTGAATGGTTCGTCGGCAACGTCGTGACCGAGGAATGGCATTTCCAGCATGATGCGGGCCGGCCGCTCGCCGAAATGGTTCCCGAGCGGATTGCCCAGTTTCCGCTCTATGCCCGCCATATCGAGGCCTATGCCGCCCGGTTCAACGAGACCGTGCCGGGGCCAGTTCCAGGCAGCATCGAGCTGGTGGAAGAATTGCACGCACGCGGCGTGCCGCTTTACGCGATTACCAATTTCGGCGCCGAGTTCTGGCCGCGCTTTTGCCCGACGATGCCGGTCTTCGCGCTGTTTCGCGATATCGTCGTTTCCGGATACGAAAAGATCGCCAAGCCTGACCGGGCGATATTCGATCTTGCGGAGCGCCGCTTCGCTCTTCCGGCGGCGCAGATGCTGTTCATTGACGACAATGGTGCCAACATTGCCGCGGCCCGCGCGCTGGGCTGGCAGGTGCACCACTTTCGCGATGCCGCCTGCCTTGCCGAGGATTTGCGCGCGCGCGGACTGTTCTCTTGATCAATTGGCGTTGCAGCGGGTCAGCTGTTCGGCTGTGAGCTCGCCTTCGGGCGCGACAAACCGGCTTACCGCGCCAAACCTGCGCGCCACTTTGCTGCATACCGGCACGGCGCGGGCACCATCTGCCGGTGCGGCACAGCGGTCTCCCTCACAGCGCCACATTGCTCCGTCGATGATTTCCCGTCGTGGTTGCGACAAAGGACTGGCCAAGGTCACGGCATAGGAACCGCGCGTTGGCGCGGCCTGCGCGGCAGGCGAAGCCGTAATGGTCATGCCGACCAGCGCCAGCGTTGCAGGGATCAGGACGCGGGGCAGTGCCCGCAGATTTGCGGTTATCATGACTGTTCTCCTCCTCGTTCTTGCGCATCGCCCGGAGAGCCCTGGGGAGGCAGACCAAAATGCGTTGCGAATCGAGACTTAATGAAATACATTTCAAGGTGCAACCGAAAATGCAAATTTTCGGCGACCACTTTGACAGAAAATGCGCTAAGAGCGGCCTCAATGGAAAAGCTGCTGGATAACCTTGGCGAATGCGGCCTGCCCCGCGCTCTGGAAGTGATGGGCGATCGCTGGTCGTTCATGATCCTGCGCGCGGCCTTCAATGGCGTCGTCCATTTCGAGCATTTTCTCGAGGCCATGGGCATTGCCCGCAACATCCTGGCCAACCGGCTCGGGCGGCTGGTCGAGTCAGGCATCATGCAGCGTGAAACCTGCAGCCACGATCGCCGCAAGGTGGAATACCGGCTGACGGAAAAAGGCGTAGACTTGCTGCCTGCCTTGCTGGCGCTGCGCCAGTGGGGCGCCAAATACCAGCTCGGTGTCGAATCGAACCCGGTGCTGACCGACAAGCGCGACAACCTGCCGATTGCGCCCATTGCCATTCACGCAGCGGACGGCCGGGAAATCGGCTGGCACGAATTGCAGTGGCGCGACCAGAGCGAGGTTGGGAAGCCTGGCGCTGCGAAGCAGGGGCTAGATTGCTGTGAGCCGGACTAGCACTGATCAGCGAGGTTGTTCGTCGCCGCTAGGCCGATCAGGCATGTCCCGTCTCGCTGGCCAGTAGCGACGGATCAATCCCTTCGGCGCGCCATGCCGCCTCCCAGCGTTGTTCGGGCGGTGTCTCGAACAGGATCTGGCTGTTGCCCGCCGCCGCATGCCAGCCGTGGCGGTGCATCTCGTCGTCCAGCTGACCGGGCCCCCAGCCGGCATAGCCCAGGGCAAACAGCCATTGGCGGGGGCCGGTGCCATTGGCGATGGCAGTCAGGACCGCCGGGCTGGCAGTAACCGCGGCCAGCGCCGGAACCTCGAGCGTTCCCTCGCTCATCCAGTCACGCGAATGGATGACAAAGCCGCGTCCGGTTTCGACCGGGCCGCCATGCAGCACCGGGCAATCGGGCGCGTCGGCGCTCTCGATATCGAGTTCTTCCAGCACGTCGCGAAAGCGCACGTCACTGCGCAATGATCCCAGATCGAGGCCGAAAGCGCCTTGTGCGTTGTGCACGAACATGGCGATTGTTGCGCGGGCAAAGCGGGGATCGCCCATTCCGGGCAAGGCCAGCAGCAAACGGCCGGCAAGAGAATCTGCTTCATTCATGCGACTGGGCAAATCCTATCCTGCCAGCGGCTGTTCGCCAAGGCCGGCGGCACGAGAATAACACCGTAACGCGATTGCAACCCAAACGTCATGCCGCTGCAACGCGGCAAGGCTAGGCCGTCATGCGAAACAGCAGGTGAATGGCCGATGCTTCGCGACGAGACGATACCCTGGCCGGTCAGCGATGCACCGTCTCCGCCGCGCGTCGATCTGCCCAAATGGCTCGATCTCCCGGACCCGAAAGGCTTCAGGCCCAAGCGGCGCTATCGCACGGTGTGGATTTCGGACACCCATCTCGGCACGCGCGGCTGCAATGCCGAAATGCTTGCTGACTTTCTGCAGGCCATCGAGTGTGAGACGCTTTATCTGGGCGGAGACATCATTGACGGCTGGCGACTCAGGCGGGGCTGGTGGTGGCCGGATGCGCATAACGAAGTGGTGCGGCGCATTCTCAAGCTGGCGCACCGGGGTACCCGCGTCGTCCTCATCGCCGGCAATCATGACGAGATGCTGCGCGAATTTGCCGGGCTGACATTCGGCGGGGTCGAAATCGTGCTGGAGGCCACGCATGTCACGGCTGACGGTCTGCGCCTGCTGGTGACGCACGGTGATGCCTATGATGGCGTCGTACTCTACGCACGCTGGCTCGCCTTTCTGGGCGATGCGGCTTACGGCCTGTTGCTGCGCGCGAATGTGGCTTTCAACTGGGTGCGCCGCCGTCTGCGCCTGCCATACTGGTCGCTGTCGGCCTATCTCAAGCGCAAGGTGAAGAACGCAGTCCAATATGTCTGCGATTTCGAGGAAGCCGTGGCCCACGAAGCCCTGCAGCGCGGGCTGGACGGCGTCGTTTGCGGCCATATCCACTGCGCCGAGATCCGCCAGTTCGGCGGCATAGCCTACCACAATTCCGGCGACTGGGTCGAAAGCTGCACGGCGTTGGTCGAAGACAGCGCGGGCCAGATCACCATTCTTGACTGGGCGGTAGCGCAGGCCGCCACCGAATGCCCCGTACCTGCCAATTTGGAGCAAGCCGCATGAGAATCGCAATCGCAACCGACGCCTGGTTTCCGCAGATCAATGGCGTCGTCCGCACTTTGGCGGCGACTGTCGCCGAACTGGACCGGCGCGGCTATGAAGTCGAACTGGTCACACCGGGGCGCTTCCTGACCGTGCCGATGCCCGGCTATGCATCGATCCGCCTGGCCATGGCGCCCCGCTTCAACTTGCGCAAAATGCTGAAGGACTTTGCGCCCGATGTGGTCCACGTCGCCACCGAAGGGCCGATCGGCTGGAACGCGCGCAGTTGGTGTCTGGCGCGCGGGGTGCCGTTCACCAGCGCCTTTCACACGCGCTTTCCTGATTATGCATCGGTGCGAACCGGCATCAGCGCCGAACGCTTCTGGCCGATCATGCGCCGCTTCCACGCGCCTAGCCGGGCCGTGCTGGTCGCTTCATCGAGCCTGGAGGCCGAACTCGCCGGGCGCGGCTTTGCCAACTTGCGCTACTGGGGGCGGGGGATTGACCGCTGGCAATTCCGCCCCGGCGGCGAACAGGACGCATTTATGGCCTCCCTGCCGCGCCCGATCATGCTCAATGTCGGCCGGGTCGCGCCGGAGAAAAACCTCGACGCATTTCTTGATGCGCCCGTGGCTGGCAGCAAGGTCGTGGTCGGCGAAGGTCCGTCGCTTGAAACCTACCGAAAGCTCTATCCCGAAGTCCATTTCCTCGGAGCGCTGGCGGGCGAGGAGCTGGCTTCGGCCTATCGCACGGCCGACTGCTTTGTCTTCCCGAGCCGGACTGACACGTTCGGGCTGGTGACGATCGAGGCATTGGCATGCGGACTGCCGGTTGCCGCCCTGCCGGTGGCGGGGCCGCGCGACATTCTGGGCGCGGAGGGCAGGGGCATGGCCAACGATTTTCCAGCCACGGTCGGCGTGCTCGACGAAAACCTCGCTGCGGCGATCAAACGGGCATTGCAACTGGACCGGCAGGCGGCGGCCGTATTCGGCGCGCGCTTCAACTGGGAGCGGGCAACCGATCAGTTCGTCGCCGCAATCGGCGAGGCTGCATCTTCGCGCAAGGCGAGCGAACCGGAACTGGCGGGCGCGAAGTAAGCGCTGGACAAGTCAGGCCCAGTCGCGCGCCGCAGTGGTGACGGCATTGTGCACCGCGGCAAGGTCCGCCTCGTCGATGCAATAGGGCGGCATGGCATAGACAGTGTTGCCCAGCGGGCGCAGCAGCAGGCCCTCGTCAGTGAAACGCTGTTTCAGGCGCGGGCCGATGTCGGCGAGGTAGCCCGCCTCGCCGCTTGCCGGAAAATCGGCGGCGATGATCGTGCCGCACTGGCGCGGGTTGAGCAGGCCGGCGCGCGCCCACTGCGCAAGGCCTTCGCTCTGCCGGTCGATCAGCGACGCTATGCGCTCGGTGACGGGCTCGTCGCGCCACACGTCGAGATTGGCGAGCGCGGCGGCGCAGGCAATGGGGTTGGCGGTGTAGCTTGAGGAGTGGAAGAACTGCCGTGCGCGATCGGCTGAATAGTGCGCCTCATAAATGGCCGGGGTGGCGAGCGTGACGGCTAGCGGCAGGGAGCCGCCCGTCAGCCCTTTTGAGAGGCACATGATATCGGGCACCACGCCCGCCGCATCGCAGGCGAACAGCGGCCCGGTCCGGCCCCAGCCGGTCATCACTTCATCGGCAATGAACAGGACGCCGTGCTTTGCGCAGATCGCCTGCATCTGCGCAAGCACGCTCCGGCCGTAGATCAGCATGCCGCCCGATCCGAGCACCAGCGGCTCGACAATGAAGGCGGCAAGGTCGCCCGCCTTGCAGGCCGCCTCCAGCGCATCCAGCGTTTCCTGCTCCGCGCCGGCATGGGGGAAGGGCACGGTAGTCACGTCGAACAGCAAGGGGCGGTAGGCCCGGGTGAATACCCCGCGTTCGCCCACGGACATGCCGCCGAACGTGTCGCCGTGATAGGAGTGGCGCATGACGGCAATGCGGTGGCGCGGCTCGCCCCCGTTGGCCCAATAGCCCAGCGCCATTTTCAGCGCCACCTCGACGCTGGTGGAGCCGGAATCGCTGTAGAAGACATAGTCGAGTGGCCGGGGGGCGAGGGCGACGAGGCGGCGGGCCAGATCTTCGGCGTTCTGATGGGTCCAGCCAGCAAAGATCACCTGGTCGAGGCTCTGCGTCTGGGCGGCAATGGCCGCCATGATGCGCGGGTGGCAGTGGCCGTGGGTGGTCACCCACCAGCTCGAAATGGCATCGATGATGCGCCTGCCGTCTGCCGTGAACAGCGCGGCGCCCTCGCCGCGTACGACCAGCGGAATATGCTCGCCCAGACCGTGCTGGGTGAAGGGATGCCATACGTGCGAGCGGTCACTCATGCGAATGCGCCCGTATCGACATGGGCGGCAAAGGCGGCGGCGAGAGCGGGCGCGTCAAGCGGATCGAGCCGTGGCAGGCGGCCGAGATGACGCACTGCGCCAAGCCGGACAATGGCTTCTTCGCTCGCAGGGTTAGGCGCTCCGGAAAAGACTATGCCGTGCACCTCGACGTGGCGCGCGCGCAGCGCCTCCAGCGTCAGCAGCGAATGGTTGATCGTGCCCAGCGCAGTGCGGGCGACTACCACGACTGGCAGGCCCCAGCGCGCGAACAGGTCGGCAAACAGCAAGTCGCCGCCCAGCGGCACCAGCGCGCCGCCCGCGCCTTCGACCACCAGCGGACCGTGCCCCTCGGGCAGTGCGAGGCGCGCGGGATCGATTGCCACGCCGTCGATCCGGGCGGCTTCGTGCGGCGAGCAGGGCGTCGTCAGCCGATAGGCCTCGCCAAACACATGCGCCCGCCCGCCTGACAGGCGCGCCACCAGCTGGCTGTCAGTCTCTCCCTCGAGACCGGCCTGCACCGGTTTCCAGTACCGTGCGCCCAGATGGCCCGCGAGACCGGCGGCAAATATCGTCTTGCCGACATCGGTATCCGTTCCAGTGATCACATAACGGGGCATAGAGCCGCGCCTTAGCCGACATGGCGGCAAGGGGCGAGTCTTGCGCGCAAGGTTGGCGGGACCAGCGAACTTGGCTAGGCCGGGGAGAAGCTGCGGCGGGCGCGGGGTCAAGATCGGGACAGAATGGGCATGATAAGCGAAGAAGCGATTGAACTGGCCGGCAGGGTCGAAGCCTTCGTGCGCCAGGTTGTGGTCCCCTACGAAGCCGATCCGCGCCGCGATCATCACGGCGCGCCGCTTGACGAAATGGTCTTCGAACTACGCGACAAGGCCCGCGCCGCGGGCGTTCTGACACCGCATATCAAGGCCGATGGATCGCACCGTAGCCAGCGCGAGACTGCGCATATCCTGATCCGCTCAGGGCTGTCTCCGCTGGGGCCGCTGGCCTGCAACACCAATGCACCCGACGAAGGCAACATGTTCCTGATGGGGCGCGTCGCCTCGCGGGATATGAAGGAACGATTCCTGCGCCCGCTCGTCGAGGGGCGCGCGCGCTCCGCTTTCCTGATGACCGAACCCGCCGAGTGGGGCGGGGCGGGGGCCGATCCCTCGATGATGAAAACCCGCTGCGAGCCCGACGGCAATCACTGGCTGATCAACGGACGCAAGTGCTTCATCACTGGCTATCAGGGCGCCAGCGTCGGCATCATCATGGCCCGTTCGGATGAAGGCGCCTGCATGTTCCTCGTCGATCTGCCCGATCCAGCAATCCGCATCGAGGACATCCCCAACACGATCGACAGCTCAATGCCCGGCGGCCATGCCACTTTGACGATCGACAACCTTCGGGTGCCCGCCGACCAGATGCTGGGCGAGGCGGGCGAGGGGTTTCGCTATGCCCAGATAAGGCTTGCCCCGGCGCGTCTGTCGCACTGCATGCGCTGGCTGGGTGCTTGCATCCGTGCGCAGGAAATCGCCACCGACTACGCCTGCCGTCGTCACAGCTTCGGCAAGGCGCTGATCGAACATGAGGGCGTCGGCTTCATGCTGGCGGAGAACCGCATCCTCATCAAGCAGTGCGAAGTGATGATCGACTGGTGTGCGGACGTGCTCGATTCTGGGGCGCAGGGCACGGCGGAAAGTTCGATGGCGAAAGTCTCGGTATCGGAAAACCTGATGAAGATCGCCGACAATTGCGTGCAGGTGATGGGCGGCACTGGAGTGACGGGCAAGACCATCGTCGAGCAGGTGTTCCGCGAAATCCGGGCCTTCCGAATTTATGACGGGCCAACCGAAGTGCACAAGTTCAGCCTGGCAAAGCAGATCAGGCGCGAATGGAAAGCGGCGCAGGAAGCCTGACTGTGAGCGAGAGCCGTCTGTCACAGTCCAATTCGGGCACCACGCCGGTGCGCGAAGGCTATGGCTTCGATGAAGCCGCGGTGGCGGCCTGGATGGAAGCACATGTTGCCGGGTTTGCCGGACCGCTCCGGATCGAGCAGTTTCGCGGCGGCCAGTCCAACCCCACATACAAGCTCACTACGCCGGATAAGGCCTATGTGCTGCGCCGCAAGCCTCCGGGCGAGCTGTTGCCGGGCGCCCATGCGGTCGAGCGCGAGGCGCGGGTGCTGTCGGCGTTGGGGGCTGCGGGCTTCCCCGTGGCAAAAGTGCATGGCCTCTGCGAGGATGGGGACGCAATCGGCACGCCGTTCTACATCATGGACATGGTGGAAGGCCGGGTGTTCTGGGATGCGACTTTCCCCGATGTTCCGCGCAGCGAGCGCGCGGCCTATTTCGATGAGATGAACGCGGCCATGGCGCAGCTCCACGCGCTCGATCCGCAGGCCATCGGGCTGGGCGATTATGGCAAGCCGGGGAACTATTTCGCCCGCCAGCTCGGCCGCTGGGGCAAGCAGTATCTGGGCGACGAACTGGCCGGGCGCAATGCTGACATGGACCATGTGCTGGCATGGCTGGAGGCGAACATTCCCGTGGGCGACGAGGCGCGCGTCATTCACGGTGATTTCCGCTGCGACAACGTGATCTTCCACCCCACCGAACCGCGCATTCTCGCCGTGCTTGACTGGGAGCTTTCGACGCTGGGCCACCCGTTGGCGGACTTCGTCTACCACGCGATGATGTATCGGATGCCGCCCGACATCGTGCCGGGGCTGGGCGTGGCTGACCTTGCCGCGCTGGGCATCCCCAACGAAGCCGAATATGTCCGCGCCTATTGCCGCCGCACCGGGCGCGACGCGATCCCGGACTATGCCTTCTATCTTGCTTTCAACCTGTTCCGGCTTGCGGCGATTTTCCACGGCATCAAGGGACGCGTGCTGCGCGGCACGGCCGCAAACGCGCAGGCGGCGAGTCGCGCCGAGGCGTTTCCCCGCCTGGCCGCGCTGGCGCGCGAAGCCGCCGAGGAATGCGGCTCCCCGCTCTAACGCGCGATGTTGATCACTTGCAGCTGGGTGAATTCGGCCAGTCCTTCGACCGACTGTTCGACGCCCAGGCCCGACGACTTGAAACCGGCCATCGGGATGTGCGGACCCACTGCGAGGTGCTGGTTGACCCAAACCTGGCCGCTTTCGATCCGTCCGGCAATCTCGGTGGCCCGGGCCAGATCGCTTGACCACACCGAACCGCCAAGCCCGGACACGCCGGCATTGGCGCTGGCAATGGCATCCTCGACATTGCTGAATCGGATGACCGGCAGGATAGGTCCGAACTGTTCCTCGTCGACCACGCGGTGCCCGTCAGTCACGTCCCGCACGATGGTTGGCCGCACGAAATAGCCTTCACGTTCCATCACTTCGCCGCCGGCGATTATCTTGCCGTCGGCCCGCGCCGAATCGATGAAACTCTTGATCTTCTCGTACTGCGCACGGTTCTGGATGGGCCCCAGCCGGGTGCCTTCGTGCGATCCGTCACCCACTACCGCGACCTGCGCCAGTGCGGCCAGTTCGTCGCAGATCGCATCGTAGATCGCCTCGTGGACATAGGCACGCTTGATCGCGACGCAGACCTGCCCGTTGTTGAGGAAGGCATTGTTGAAGATCGCCTTGGCGGTGCGCTTTATGTCGACATCCTCCAGCACGATCGCCGGATCGTTGCCGCCCAGTTCCAGCGTCAGCCGCTTGAGCGTGTCGGCGCCGCTTGCCGCGATGCGCTTGCCTGTGGCGATGGAGCCGGTGAAGGCCACTTTGGCCACGTCGGGATGGCTGGTGAGGTGGGGGCCGAGATCGTTGTTGTCGGCAATCACATTGACCACGCCGGCGGGAAAGATGTCGCGGCAAAGTTCGCCCAGCAGAAGCGAGACGGCAGGCGTCGTCGGCGCGGGCTTGAGCACGACTGTGTTGCCTGCCAGCACGGCGGGCCCCAGCTTCCACGAGGCCATCATCAGCGGGAAATTCCAGGCATAAATGCCCACGACGACGCCCAGCGGCTTGTGGCGGACTTCGATGAAGCCTTTCTCGTTATCGCGGATCACGCGGTTGGGCAGGTCGATGGTGCAATAGTGGCGCAGCGCGGCGACCGTGCCGGCGACTTCGCCTTTCGCCTCGAGCGTCGGTTTGCCCTGTTCGCCAGTGATCACCGCGGCGAAATCGTCGGCCCGCGCCTCGATGGCATCGGCCAGCGCCATCACCGCTTTGCGGCGTTCGGCCAGCGGCGTTGCGGCCCAGGCTGGCCCGGCAGCCTTGGCGGCGGCGATTGCTGCATCGGCCTGTGCTTCGGAAGCGCAGGCGACTGTGGCAAACGGCTTTTCCGTGGCCGGGTTGATCACCTCGAGTGTCCTGTCGCCATCGACCAGCGCGCCGCCGATCAGCATTTTGTAATCCGCCATCCTATTCACCCGGTAAGCCGCGCTGCCCTGCCGGCAGCCGCGCGCTCCATGACGCAAAGTGATCCGGGCGGCAAACTGATATTGGCCGCCTGACGCGATCAGATCTCGCTCATCATGACAGTCCGTGCGGTGCGGTCGACCATTACGGAATAGGGACGTTGCCGGTCGCTGGACTGGAAGTGGAAGCCGCTTGTTGCAGGGTCTTCCCAGGCAGCCGGAGTCATTTCCGAACCGTCCGGCGCGAGCCAACTGCCCGAGCCGGGGAACTGGGCAAACCAGTCTGCGCGCGCGCCGCGCCAGGCAGCGAGCGATGCGGTATAGTCCTCGAGGGCTGTGTCCCGGCTTTCCCAGTCGATCCAGCCAATCGCATTGTCTTGCGCATAGGCGTTGTTGTTGCCCTGCTGGCTGCGGCCAAACTCGTCACCTGCTGTCAGCATGATCGTGCCGGTCGAGGCGAACAGAGTCGCCAGCATGGCGCGGGCAGCGGCGGCGCGGCGGGCGAGCACTTGCGGATCGCTGCTCAGTCCTTCCGCGCCGTTGTTCCACGAGAAGTTTTCGCCATGCCCGTCGCGGTTGTGCTCGCCATTGGCCCAGTTATGCCGCTCGGCGTAGGCAAGAGTATCGGCAAGGGTGAAGCCGTCGTGCGCGGCAAGACAGTTCACGCTGCGGCAGTCGGCGCCGAATATGTCTGACGATCCGGCCATGCGTGTCGCCAATTCACCCAGACTGCCATCGCCGCGCCAGAAGCGGCGCACGTCGTCACGATAGCGGTCGTTCCATTCCAGCCAGCTTTCCGGGAACTTGCCCAGTTGATAGCCGCCAGGGCCAATGTCCCAAGGCTCGGCAATCAGCACGCGGTCGGCAAGGCAGGGGTCGGCAGCGATTTCGCCAAAGATCGGCGCTGCGGCATCGAAGCCGGGGCCGCGCGCCATCACTGGCGCAAGATCGAAGCGGAAACCATCGACGCCGCAGGTCTTCACGAAATGGCGCATGGCATCGAGGGCAAGGCGGCGCACTTCGGGCCGCGCGAAATCCAGCGTATTGCCGCAGCCGGTATCGTTGATCAGGTGGCCGTCCGGCTCGCAGGCATAGGCGGCATTGTCGAGCCCGCGCAGCGAGAGCACCGGGCCGAGCACGTCGCTTTCGCCGGTATGGTTAAAAACGAGGTCGAAGATCGTGCCGATTCCCTCGGCGTGGAGTGCGGCAACAGTCTCGCGCAGTTCGGCAAGGCCGCCGGGGCACAGGCCCGGATCGAGCGCCATCAGCGCGACCGGATTATAGCCCCAGGCATTGCGCAGCCCCAGCGGGGGCAAGTGGCGCTCGTCGATCCAGGCGACAATCGGCATCAGTTCGATCGCCGAGACATGAAGCTTTTTAAAATGGGCGATCACTGCGGGATGGGCGAGCGCTGCGATGGTGCCGCGCTGGGCGGGCGGCACGTCGGGATGGAGCATGGTGTAAGCGCGCACGTTCAGTTCGTAGATCAGCCCGCCCCTTGTGAAAGCCGGGGGGCGGTGGGGGAGCGCTTCGGTTAGCGGCTGGACGATTGCCTTGGGCACCAGCGCCGCCGTGTCCTCGCCGAAAATCGACAGGCGCGGATCGTAAGCGAAGCGGCGATCGAGAACCGTGGCATAGGGATCGACGAGCAATTTCGCCGGATCGAACCACAGGCCGTTTTCCGGCGCCCAGGCGCCATCGGCGCGCAGGCCATAGTGCACGCCGGCCTGATCGCCGGGCAATTCCAGCACCCAGTCAGCGTCTTGTCTGGCCATGGCGAGCCGCGTTTCGTGCTCGCCGTCGAACAGGCAAAGCCAGAGCGCCGAGGCATGGGGTGAGCGGACCGTGAAGCGCGTGGGCCGCCCTGTGACTTGCGCTCCTGGCGTCACGCCGCCTCGGCCAGCAGCCGCGCATAGAGATCGGCATAGGCCTTGCCGCTCTGCGACCAGGAAAAGTCGGACTTCATCCCCGCGCGCTGAATTGCCCGCCAGGCCTGCGGCTGGCGATAGAGTTCGACCGTTCGCGTGATCGCATTCGCCAGCCCGCGGTAATGGATGCCGTCGAACTGGATACCCGTGCCGGCCCCCATTGCCATGGCTGCGATGTTGGCGTCGATCACGGTGTCGGCCAGCCCGCCAGTGCGCGCCACCACTGGCACACAGCCATAGGCGAGGCCATAGAGCTGGGTCAGTCCGCAAGGCTCGAAGCGCGAGGGTACCAGAATGGCATCGCCGCCGCCCTGCATGCGGTGTGACAGTGCCTCGTCATAGCCGATGCGTACGCCGACCCTGCCGGGATGCCGGGCGGCGGCGGCGCGGAAGGCCTCTTCCATGGCGGCATCGCCGGAGCCCAGCAGTGCGAGCGATCCGCCCATGCCGACGAGGTGATCCAGCACTTCGAGCAGCACGTCCATGCCCTTTTGCCAGGTCAGGCGGCCGACGACGATGAATAGCGGGCCCCCATCCCCCCTGGCACTTTCGATCAGGCCGAACTCGGCCTCGAGCGCGCGCTTGTTGGCGCCGCGTTTGGCGAGAGTCCGGGCAGTGTAGTTGGCGGCCAGCGCGGGATCGGTTGCGGGGTTCCATTCGGCAGTGTCGATGCCGTTGACGATGCCGAAAACCCGGTCGCCGCGGCCTTCGACCAGGCCTTCCAGCCCCATGCCGAATTCGGGATCGCGAATTTCGGCGGCGTATGTCGGGCTGACTGTCGTGATTGCGCTGGCCGAGACCATGCCGGCTTTGAGGAAGCCCACGCCCTTGTGATATTCCACGCCGTCGATCGCGAAAGCGATGCGCGGCAGGCCCAGCTGGTTGAAGATCTCGCGTCCGAAGTGCCCCTGGAAAGCCATGTTGTGGATCGTCATCACACTGGGCACGGCGCGCGCTTTGGCGAGCGGGGCAAAGCGCTGATAGGCGGGGGCCATGGCTGCCTGCCAGTCATGCGCGTGCAGCAAGTCGAACTGGCGGCTTTTGACGGCGCCGCCGACGAGATCGGCCGCCGCGCGCCCCAGCGCGGCATAGCGGCGCCAGTTGTCCGCCCAGTCCTTGCCCAGCGCATCGCCGTAAGGACTGCCGGGACGGTCGAACAAGCCCGGCGCATCGAGCACCAGCAGCGGATGCTCGCCCGGCTTTGTCGCCAGCAGCCGCGCGGGCGCGCCCAGCAGACTGTCCCACGCGTGGACGGCCCTGACCTTGCCAGTCGATGCGAGCACGGCGGGATAGCCGGGAATGAGCGTGGTCATAGCCACCCCATGCGGGGCCACGGCTCCCGGGAGCGCACCGGCGACATCGGCAAGGCCGCCGGTTTTCACCAGCGGCACGGCTTCGGAAACAACGGAAAGGACGCGCACACTCATCCCAGGCAGTCGATCATGTCTTTGGTGATCAGGCAAACGCCGCTTTCAGTGCGGCGGAAGCGTTTGGCGTCAAGCTCTGGATCCTGCCCGACCACAAGATTCTCCGGGATGCGCACGCCCGAATCTATGATCACACGCGACAGCTGTGCGCCGCGCCCGATGTTGCAATAAGGCAGGATCACGGCTTCGTTAACGCTGGAATAGGAGCCCATCTTGACCCCGGTGAACAGCAAGCTGCGGTGCGCCGTCGCGCCAGAGACGATGCAGTCCTGACTGATCAGCGAGGAAATCGCATGGCCGCGCCGACCTTCCTCGTCATGCACGAATTTGGCGGGCGCGGCGACGACCTGATCGGTCCAGATGCGCCAGTCGCGGTCATACATGTTGAGCTTGGGGACCACGTCGGTGAGATCGAGGTTGGCCTCGAAATAGGCATCGAGCGTGCCGACATCGCGCCAGTATTCGCCGATTTCCTCGGCCGCGCGGATGCAGCTGTCAGAGAACTTGTGCGCCACGGCTTTGCCGTGCTTGACGATGTGGGGAATGATGTCGCCGCCGAAATCGCGCTTCGAACCCGGCGTCGCGGCATCGCGGCGCAGTTCTTCGAATAGGAACTTTGTCTCGAAGACATAGATACCCATCGAGGCCAGGCACATGTCCGCGTTGCCCGGCATGGTCGGCGGGTCTTTGGGTTTCTCGACGAATGCAGTGATGCGGCTGTTCTTGTCGACGGCCATCACGCCAAAGCCGCTGGCATCCTTTTTCGGCACCACGAGGCAGCCCACAGTCACGTCCGCACCCGAGTTGACGTGCTGTTGCAGCATCAGCTCATAGTCCATCTTGTAGATGTGATCGCCCGCCAGGATCACCATATAGCGCGGCGAATAGCTCTCGATGATATCGATGTTCTGAAAGACCGCGTCGGCGGTACCTTCGTACCAGTGAACTTCGTCGATGCGCTGGCTGGCAGGCAGGATGTCGAAGCTTTCGTTGCGTTCGGGCCGCATGAAATTCCATGCGCGCTGCATGTGGCGGATCAGGCTGTGCGCCTTGTATTGGGTGGCGACGCCAATGCGGCGGATGCCCGAATTGATCGCGTTCGACAGGGCGAAATCGACGATCCGGCTCATGCCGCCGAAATAGACCGCCGGTTTGGCGCGGCGATCAGTCAGTTCCATCAGCCGGCTGCCGCGCCCGCCCGCCAGCACATAGGCCATGGCATCGCGCGCCAGCGGTCCCTGTGGTCGTTCCTTTGCCATCTGCCCTCTCCTGCTTACCCCGCAAACTCGAACATGACTGTGGCCAGCGGCGGCAAAACAACTAGCGCCGCGCCATCTTTCGCCGTGATCGACCCCATGTTGCCCTTGTCGCTGCCGCCATAGATTTCAGCGTCGGAATTGATCACTTCACGCCAGCTGCCAGCGAGTGGCAGCGGCAGGCGATAGGAATCGTGAAGCTGCGGCGTCATGTTGGCAACCACGGCGATCGGCGGCTGGCCTGGCGCCTTGCGCAGCCACGCGAAAATCGAGGCCGCGGCATCATCGACTACCAGCCATTCGAAGCCTTCGCTCTCGCAGTCGCGGGCATGCAACGCGGGCTTTTCCCGGTAGAGCCGGTTGAGATCGCGCACCAGCCGCTGCACGCCGGCGTGGGCGGGCGCGTCCAGCAATTCCCAATCGAGTGCGCGTTCCTCGCTCCATTCGCGGCGCTGGGCGAATTCCTGGCCCATGAACAACAGCTTCTTGCCCGGATAGCCCCACATCAGGCCGTAGTAAGCACGCAGGTTGGCGAACTTCTGCCAGTCATCGCCGCTCATCTTCGCCAGCAGCGACCCCTTGCCATGGACCACTTCATCGTGGCTCAGCGGCAGCACGAAGTTCTCGCTGAAAGCATAGACGAGGCCGAATGTAATCTCGCTGTGATGGAACTTCCGGTGCACCGGATCACGCGCCATGTACTGCAGCGTATCGTGCATGAAGCCCATGTTCCACTTGAAGCCAAAGCCCAGGTTGGCCGAGTGCGGACCGCCCTCATGCACCGGCTTTGTTACGCCGGGCCATGACGTCGATTCCTCGGCAATCGTCACGATCCAGGCATGGCTGCCATAGAGCGCCTTGTTCATCGCCCGCAGGAATTCGACGGCTTCCCAGTTCTCGCGCCCGCCCTGCTCGTTGGGGATCCACTCGCCCTCCTTGCGGCTGTAATCCCGGTAGAGCATCGAGGCGACTGCATCGACGCGCAAGCCGTCGACATGATAGTGTTCGGCCCAGAACAGCGCATTGTTGACCAGGAAGCTGCGCACCTCGCGCCGCCCGAAATTGTAGATCGCGGTGTTCCAGTCCGGGTGAAATCCGAGGCGCGGATCCTCGTGTTCATAGAGCGCGGTGCCGTCGAAATGGGCAAGGCCGTGCTCGTCCGTGGGGAAATGAGCCGGAACCCAGTCGATCAGCACCGAAATCCCGGCGCGGTGAGCACCGTCGACGAACCGGGCAAAGCCATCCGGGCCGCCAAAGCGGGCGGACGGCGCATAGAGTCCCGTCGTCTGGTAGCCCCAACTCGGATCGTAAGGATGTTCGGAAACCGGCAGGAACTCGATGTGCGTAAAGCCCATGTCGGCGACATATGGAATGAGCCGCTCGGCCATGGCGTCCCATGACAGGAACCAGCTATTGTCGCCCCGCCGCCACGATCCGGGGTGGACTTCATAGATCGCCATGGGTTCGCGGCGGGGATCGGCGGCGGCCCAGTGCGCGCGGTGGGCGCTGTCGCCCCAGTCCGGTTTGGCCGGACGGGCCGTGAGCGACGCGGTCTTCGGGCGAAGTTCGGACGCAAAGGCGAAGGGATCGGCTTTCAGCGGCTGGACCGTGCCGTCCGGGCCGGTGATCCGGTATTTGTAGGCGCGGCCCGCGTCGATATCGGGAATGAACAGTTCCCAGACACCGATATCGGCGCGCCGCCGCATCGGGTGGCGGCGGTGATCCCAATCGTTGAAATCGCCGACAAGCGAGACATGGCGGGCATTTGGCGCCCAGACCGCGAAATGGACGCCGCTCGCCCCCTCATGCGCGATGCAGTGCGCGCCCAACTTGTCGAACAGGCGATAATGCGTGCCCTCGGCGATCAGCAGGTCGTCGAGAGGGCCAAGAACCGGGCCGAAGCTATAGGGATCAGTGATCCACCATTCGTGCGCGCCGGTATGGCAGCGGTATTTGACCGGCTGACGCCCGCCTTTCACTGGCCCTTCGAACAGGCCGCGAGTGTCAGTGCGGGCAAGCGTGCCCAGTGACTTTCCGGCGAGACTGAAGGCGTCCGCGCTTTCCGCGCCCGGCAAAAGCGCCCGGGCAAAGGCACCCTGCGGCCCCTCATGGATGCCCAATAGCGAGAACGGATCGGCATGCGTGCCGTCCAGAAGCGCGCAAATGGCTTCTTCAGGTGGCCTCAAAGAACGTCCCAGATTTCGCGGGCATACTCACCGATTGTCCGGTCGGACGAGAACCACCCGACGTTGGCGATGTTGTGGATCGCAGACTTACGCCAGGCTGCCTGATTTTGCCAGCGCGCATCGACCTGTCGATGGGCGGCGGCATAGGCATCGAAATCGGCGGCGACCATGAACCAGTCGTGGCTGTAAAGCCCGTCCATCAGGTCTGCATAGCGGTTCGGATGGTCGGGCGAAAAGACGCCAGTGCGCACGGCTTCGATGGCCTGGTGCAGCTCGCGCGATGTTTCGATGACATCGCGCGGCAGATAGCCATCGGCGCGCTTGGCGGCGACTTCTTCGGCAGTCAGGCCGAATATGAAAATGTTTTCGTCGCCAACCCGGTCCTTAATCTCGATGTTCGCGCCGTCGAGTGTGCCGATCGTCAGCGCGCCATTGAGCGCGAATTTCATGTTGCCGGTGCCCGAGGCTTCCATTCCCGCGGTCGAAATCTGTTCGGAAAGGTCGGCTGCGGGAATGATTCTTTCTGCCAGGGTGACATTGTAGTTCGGCACGAAAACGACCTTGAGCAGACCGCCAACCGAAGGGTCGGAATTGATACGGCGGGCGATGTCGTTGGCCAGTTTGATCGTCAGCTTGGCATTGTGATATGTCGGCGCGGCCTTGCCGCCGAAGACCTTGACGCGCGGCACCCAGTCGCGCTCCGGGTGGCTGCGGATCTGGTCGTAGAGCGCCACGGTTTCAATCAGGTTCAGCAGCTGGCGCTTGTATTCATGGATGCGCTTCACCTGCACGTCGAACAGGGCATCGGGATTGAGGCGGATGCCGGTCAGCTCCTTGAGGTGCGCGGCCAGCGCCAGCTTGTTGCTGCGCTTCACTTCGGCAATCCGCTCACCCAGCGCCGTGTCGCCTGCCAGCTTGTCGAGCGCTGACAATTCCTCTGCATCGTCGAGAAATGCCTCGCCGATGGCATCGCGGATCGTCGCCGTGAGACCCGGATTGCATTGCTGCAACCAGCGCCGCGGCGTGACGCCATTGGTCTTGTTGTTGATCTTGTCGGGATAGAGCCTGTGCAGGTCCGAAAAGACCGTGGTCTTCATCAGTTCAGTGTGCAGCGCCGCCACGCCGTTGACGCTGTGCGCGCCGGCAAAGGCCAGGTTGGCCATGCGCACACGCCGCTCTCCGCCTTCGTCGATGAGCGAAATCGCGGCGATCGCTTCGTCGCTCATGCCTGCCTTGCGGGCCTCGCGGAGTACCCGGCTGTTGATCGCATAGACGATCTGCATGTGGCGTGGCAGCAGCCGCTCGAACAGCGGCAGAGGCCATGATTCCAGTGCCTCGGGCAGCAGGGTGTGGTTGGTATAGGCCACGGTCCGGCGCGTGACGTCCCACGCCTCGTCATATTCCAGCCCGTGCACGTCGACCATCAGCCGCATCAGTTCAGCAACCGCGACTGCGGGGTGCGTGTCGTTTAGCTGGATTGCCGCCTTGTCGGGCAGGCTGCGGATATGATCGCCGTTCTGGATATGGCGGCGCACGATGTCCTGGATCGAGGCCGAGGAAAAGAAATACTCCTGCCGCAGGCGCAGTTCCTGCCCGGCAGCGGTCGAATCTGCCGGATAGAGCACGCGCACCAGGCTGTCGGCGCGCACTTCATCGACCATGGCGCCGAAGTGATCGCCGGCATTGAAGGCATCAAGCTTGATCGGGTCGAGCGCAGTGGCGGTCCACAGGCGCAGCGTGTTGACTCGCTTGCCGCGCCAGCCGACCACCGGCGTGTCCACGGCAGTCGCCTCAATTTCCTCGGCTGGTTTCCAGGCGACGCCGTCACGGGTTTCGACCACTTCACCGCCAAAGCCGATGCGGTAAGAGCTTTCGCGCCGCTCGAATTCCCAGGGATTGCCGTGCGCCAGCCAGGTTTCGGGCAGTTCGACTTGCCAGCCATCGTCGATGCGCTGGCGGAACATGCCGTTCACATAACGGATGCCATAGCCGTAGGCGGGGATGCCCATACTGGCGAGGCTTTCCATGAAGCATGCCGCCAGCCGACCCAGGCCGCCGTTGCCCAGCGCGGCATCGGGTTCGAGTTCTTCCAGCGCGGAAAGTTCCAGTCCGTGGCCGCGCAGCTCGCGTTCCATGGCCTGTGTCAGGCCCATATTGCTCAGCGCGTCGCGAAGCAGACGGCCGATGAGGAATTCCAGGCTGAGATAATAGACCCGTTTGCTGCCCTGCTCGTAGGTAGAGCGGGTCGATTCCATCCAGCGGTCGATGATGGAATCGCGAAGCGAAAGGACAGTGGCAGTCAGCCAGTCATGCGGCCGGGCGGCGCGCTCGTCCTTGCCGACGCGGTGACGCAAAACATCGACGAGGTGGCTGTCGACTGAGGTATGCGGCTTGGGCTGGTTGGCTGGCAATGCGGCGCTCCAATCTCTGTCGGCTCGGGACAGGGAAGGCCAGGCGGCCCGCCCCCTTGCCATTCGCTCCTCAACCGATTTCCCCGGCGCAAGCTACGGCACAGACATGGGGCTCGACAAGGTTATTGTGCAATGCGGCAAAAATTTCGTGCCAAGCGCAAATCCGGCGGGCATGATGGCCACGAGGGCGGCAATCCTGCCGGCTTGCGGAAGGGCGCATGAAGAAAGCTTCACCAGACGCGAAACAGCCTTGGTGGCGCGGGGCGGCGATCTACCAGATCTATCCGCGCAGTTTTCAGGACAGCAATGGCGACGGCATTGGCGATCTTGCCGGGATCACCAGCCGGCTGGATCATGTTGCCGACCTCGGCGTCGATGCCATCTGGATCTCGCCGTTCTTCACCTCGCCGATGCGCGATTTCGGCTATGATGTTTCGGACTATTGCGGGGTCGACCCGATCTTTGGCTCGCTGGCCGATTTCGACGCGCTGGTTGGCCGTGCCCATGCGCTGGGCCTGAAAGTCATCATCGATCAGGTCTATGCCCACAGCTCCGATCAGCACACGTGGTTTGCCGAAAGCCGGCAGGACCGCGAAAATCCGCGCGCCGACTGGTACGTTTGGGCGGATCCCAAGGCAGACGGCACCCCGCCCAACAACTGGCAATCGGTGTTTGGCGGCCCGGCCTGGACATGGGATGCGCGGCGCCGGCAATATTACATGCACACGTTCCTGAAAGAACAGCCGCAGCTTAAAGTGCACAACCGGGACGTGCAGGATGCCCTGCTCGATGTCGCGCGGTTCTGGCTGGATCGCGGCGTCGATGGTTTCCGGCTCGACGCGCTCAACCATTCGATGCACGATCCGCGCCTGCGCAACAATCCGCCCGCGCCCGATACGGGGCGTGTCCGCACCCGGCCGTTCGATTTCCAGATCAGGCGCTACAGCCAGTCGCAGCCGGGCGTCATCGACTTCATCGAGCGGATCCGGGCGCTGTGCGATGAATACGGCGCAATCCACACTGTCGCCGAAGTGGGGGGTGACAAGGCACAGGACGAAATCCGGGCTTACACGCGCGGCAACAGCCGCCTCAACAGCGCCTATGGCTTCGACTTTCTCTATTGCGATGCCTTGACGCCTGCTTTCGTGGCCGAAGTGCTGGGAGCGAGCCAGCGCGGCGGCTGGCCGAGCTGGGCGTTCGAGAACCATGACGCGCCGCGCGCCGTATCGCGATGGTGCAAGGCGGGGGATGGCGATGCATTTGCGCGGATGAAAATCGCGCTGCTCGCGGCGCTGCGCGGCAATATCATCCTGTATCAGGGCGAGGAGCTGGGCCTGCGGCAGGATGAGATCCCGTTCGAGCAGTTGCAGGACCCGGAAGCGATTGCCAACTGGCCCTTGACCCTGTCGCGCGATGGCGCGCGGACTCCCATGCCCTGGCAGGCGGCCGCAATGCACGGCGGCTTCACCACGGGCCAGCCCTGGCTGCCGCTGAGTGCCGGAAACGTGGCGCGTGCGGTCGACTGTCAGGACAGCGATGACAATTCGCTGTTGTCGCTCACCCGCCGGCTTCTGGCCTTGCGCCGCGCCGCGCCCGCGCTTCGTTATGGCAGCATCGAAAACATGCAGGCGACTGGCACTTTGCTGGCCTTAGACCGTGTAAATGGCCGAGAGCGCATCCGCTGCAAATTCAACCTGTCGGCAGAAGGACTGCCAACATCAAACGCAATCGGCACGCCGAGCCAGCTGCTCTCGGTTAATGGCGGGGCTGTCGACTACCTGCCGCCGTGGTCGGCGCTTTTCCTTGCAATTTGAGTTATCTGGTCGGAGCAATGATCTGCATTGTTGCATTGCACAATGCGCCAGCGCATGATCGGGGGGAACTGGCAGCGAGCCGTCGCTGCATGAAAGGGCGTTTCGCATATGGCCAGCAGTTCCGAGCTTTGCGAGCGGCTTGCCGTCCTGCACGCGCGCACTGCCGAATCGCCGCTGTTCAATCCGGTCTTCCAGCTCAGCCTCGAACTGTCGCGCGCGCTTGAAGCGAAGGATATCCGGCTGGAAGACGCGGCCGGGCTGGTTGCCGAACTGGAATGTGACAGCCTTGTCAGCCGCGTGCGCCGCCTCGTTGGCCTGCTGGCGCCAGTGGCGCAGCAGGCCAACCGCGAAGCCTTTCGCGCCGCGATTGGTGCGGAGGGAGACTTTGACCAATTTGTCCGGCGCTGGTCGCACCCGCTGTTTCATGTCGTATTCACCGCCCACCCGACATTCCTGCTGACCCGCGCGCAGGCCGATGCCGTGGCCGCCAGTGCGAGCGAGAGCGGAACTGCCTCTGCCACTGTCTGCATCGCCGATCCCCAGCGCGAGCCCATCACGCTGGAGTATGAACACGCAGAAGCCATGGCGGCGCTGGCGCGCGCGCAGGATGCGCGGGACACGCTGAACACCGTGCTGCTTGAAGAGGCTGTGCGGCGCTGGCCCGATCGCTGGCGCGAGCTCCGCCCCTTGCCATTCCGTTTCGCCACCTGGGTGGGCTATGACATGGACGGGCGCACCGATATCGGCTGGTCGACCTCGATCCACTTCCGGCTCCAGGAAAAAGCCTTGCGGCTGCAAGGTTACGCCGATCGTCTGGCAGCGATCCAGCCGCAGTCGCCGATGCTCGCCCTATTGCGCGCCGCTCATGCCCATACCGCCGAAATGGAAGCCCTGTTTGCCGGCGATCTCTCCAGTCCCGATGCGCTGTCGCACGCGGCTAACCGCCTGACAGCGGACGATCCTGCCCGGCTGGTCTCGCTTGGACCGGTCATTGCCGACCTCGAAAGCGCGGCCTGCTCTGCCGATGACGACACAGCGCGGGCACTGCTGGTTCTGGCCGGGGCCATGCGGGCCGATGGGCTGGGGATGGGCGGCATCCATTTCCGGGTAAATACGTCGCAGCTGCACAATGCGATCCGCCGCCGGATCGATCCCGATAACCGGCTCGACCTTGCCAGCAAGACCGCGCTTATCCGCATCCGCGACTTGCTCGACAAAGTGAAGCCGCTGCGCGCCAATTTCGCCGCACTGGCGATCGAGAACACCACGGCCGTGCGCCAGTTTCTCGCCATGGCGCAGATCCTGCACCACATCGACGCCGATGCGCCGATCCGCATGCTGATTGCCGAATGCGAGGATCCGCAGACCGTGCTGGCGGCGCTCTATTTCGCGCGGCTGCTGGGCATCGATGACAAAGTTGACGTCTCGCCGCTGTTCGAGACGGAAAGCGCGATGGAACACGGCGGTCGCTTCCTCGAGGCACTGCTGGCTGAGCCTGCCTATCGCGACTATGTTCGAACGCGCGGGCGGCTGGCGGTCCAGACCGGCTTTTCCGACGCCGGGCGATTCATCGGCCAGCTGCCTGCCGCGCTGGCGATCGAGCGGCTGCACGGGCGATTGGCGCGCGCCATGGTGCGCCACAAGCTGACCGATGTCGCCGCGCTGATCTTCAATACACACGGCGAATCGATGGGGCGGGGCAGTCATCCTGCCGGCATGGAAGACCGGCTGACCTGGCCGATGAGCATCTGGGCGCGGCGGCAATTCGCCGAAGCCGACATCCGCACGGAACTGGAATCGAGCTTCCAGGGCGGCGATGGCTATCTGTTCTTCCGCACGAGCGAACTGGCGCTCGCGACCTTGACCCGCATCGCCGAAGTCGAACTGAAGCCGCTGCCTGACGAAGCCGACCCGTTCTACTTGCGGACCGATCTCAGCCTGGATTTCTATCGCGGCATTCGCGGGGTGCAGCGCGATTTCATGCAGTCGCGCACTTATGCCCGCTCGCTGACGGCGTTCGGCCTCGGCCTGCTGGTGGAGACCGGCAGTCGCAAGTCACGGCGACAGACCGATCTGGCCGCTGACCGATCGATGAGCCTGCGCCAGATCCGCGCGATCCCGCACAATGCGATCATGCAGCAGCTGGGTTATCCGGTGAACGTGATTGCCGGGGTGGGCACGGCCGCGGTCGAAGATGTCGAGGGGATTGCCGAGCTACTCACTGCGTCGCCGCGCGGGCGCCAGATCATACGCATGCTGCGCAGCGCCGATCGCCTGGCCAGTATCAAGTCGGTTGCTGCCTACGGCGAACTGTTCAATTCCGCGTTCTGGGCCAGCCGACCCTATCGCGGCACCGAGCGCCATCTGGAGGCCGCCTGTCTGGCGCTGGCCGACCAGCTGACCACTGACGACCGCAACAGCGCCTTCCGCACGATGACCTCACGCCTGCGGGTCGATGCAGTGAAGCTGCACCGCCTGCTCGAGCTCATTCCCGACGACAGTTCGCGGGAGGGCCGCGAAGACCTGCGCCGCGCGCTGGGCGCGCTGCAGGCGCTGCGCCTTGCCCTGATGCAGTTCATCTTCATTCGCGCGGTGAGCATTCCGGCATTTTCGCGATCGAATGACATCACGCGTGAGGACGTGCTGCAGATGGTGTTCAGCTTGCGGATCGACGAGGCGCTGGCCCAGCTGCGCCGCGCCTACCCGGTCTCGACCCCGTCGCTCAGGGACTATGCCGTGGACGAGCCGGCCGACTATCCCGACCTTGAAGGCCACGGCTATGCCATGATCCGGCAGCACCTGATCGATCCGATCGAAGCAGCCTACAACCTGTGCCTGCGCATTGGCGTGGCCGTCGCCAACCATTTCGGCGCGCACGGCTGAGATATGTGAACGAATGGCGAGTTGCGCTTGGCGATTGACGCAGAGGCGCACTTTGTGGTTATGCGCATGCCCGATCAGCAAGCCTGACGCGCGGGTGTAGCTCAATGGTAGAGCAGCAGCTTCCCAAGCTGAATACGAGGGTTCGATTCCCTTCACCCGCTCCATTCCCCTGTCCATAGACGTCCGTATTCGTCTCGACAAACCCCAAAATCCAATGATCCCGGCGGATGGTGCGCGGCAAGCGTCCACGCGCTTCAGCTTTCATCCAAAAGCCTCAAGGGTTAGACTGGAGCGCGTTAAACACCTGCCAAGAGATGACCTGCTTCCATTGAGACCAGTTCATTCTCGATGGACAGTTCGCTTGGCAGGCCAACCCGATAATGAATGGGCTGGAACTTATCGAGCCTTGCCGCGACGATGCTACCGCCACATGCCATGCAATGATGCGCCTTTTCCCGGTCGGCAATGACAACAGGTGCGAGTGGATTCATGCGCGCGCTGTCGCTGAAAATATCGCGCCTGACCAATCGACTCCTCTTCCAGCCCTTGCAATCCGGACACCAGTTTACATGCAGCAAACCTGACATCTCGACCCCCTCTTTTTTCGTTCGCTTTTGCGACTTCTGGCTGAGCTTAGATCAAAAACTGGCGTTGCCAACCTAAATTTGGATCGGGAGCATTTGCCTGCTTTCAGGCCAAATCATGACGACGGGGAAAGTGAGCATTGTCACCGGTCGTTAGAAGTTGTTGGCCAAGAAAAAATCCTGTATATTCAACCTTTGTTGCGAGGCGCAGGGGGCGTTTAGTGAACGATTCCAACTGCATAACTGGCACTGGCATAGCCGCATTGGTCATTTTGTCTGCAACGACAGAATTTGCCCATGCTGCAACCAGCCCCAGCGCCGATATTCATATTGCCGCGCCTGACGCAGAGGACAGCAACCGGCAGCCGGAAAGCCGGGTGCCGGCAGTGTCATGGCAAACCGCCGATGCGCGCAGTTTCGCCCAGGTATCCTTCAGCCGGGCCGCCGACCATGATGGCCAGCCAGTGTATTATTCCCGCTCAAGCAACGGCGGATCGGCAGGCCTCGTATCTTTCTCGCCGCGCAGGTTGCCATCGGGCGCGATTTTTTCTGTCGCTTTGGTCACGTCGCGACCGAAGATTTCTGTCGGGCAATTTTCCGGGGCGCTCCCCTCGCTCATGCCAGTGGCGGCGCGAGGATTGACGAGTGGCTTTGGCATACGCCAGCACCCCATTCTCGGAACGCTGCGGGCGCACAACGGCGTCGATCTTGCCGCAACCTATGGCTCGCCTATCGTCGCGACGGCGAGCGGTGTTGTGAGTACTGCCGGTTGGTCTGGCGGCTACGGCCTGCTCGTCTCGCTCGATCACGGAAGCGGGCTCCAGACGCGCTATGGCCACATGTCGCGAGTCAACGTGGCGCCTGGCCAGCAAGTCCAGAAGGGCGATGTCATTGGCTATGTCGGCTCGACCGGAATGTCGACGGGACCGCATTTGCACTATGAGATCCGCATAAACGGACAGGCCATCAATCCCGCCGCACGGCTTCATGGCAAGTAGCGGGCCGGGCACGGCGTGCCCTGCCGAGACCAGAGCGCGGAACAAGTGAGAAATTTCCTGCAACTTCGCTGGCTCGCGCGCAAACGGATGGTTGCCTACTCGGCTATCCTGGCCCTGGCCTCGATGGCCAGCATCTATCCCTTGTTCCGGCAATCCATGGGGCCGCAGGGTAGCGACTTCATGGCTTTCTGGTCGGCCGGACGGATGGCTGTGGAGGGGCATGCCGCAGCGGTTTACGACCCCGCTGCGCTCGGCGTTGTCCAGGCCAACGCTGGTCGCGGCGAGATATTCGCTTTCGTCAATCCGCCGCCGTTGCTGCTGGCGATCTGGCCGCTGGGCTTGATGGAATATCCCTACGCCTGGCTCACCTGGGTCGCGGTGACTTATGTGCTGTGGTTTCTGGCAACGCGTCGGCTCTATCCCGAACTGTCCTGGCCGATCGCTGCTTTTCCAGGAGCACTGGTTGCCGCGTGGCACGCGCAAACCGGCTTTCTCACCAGCGCGATCCAGGCCCTCGCGGCAGGCGCCTTGCGCCATCGTCCGTTCCGGGCTGGCCTCTGCGTGGGCGCACTGATCGTGAAGCCGCATCTTGCAGTGCTGTTTCCCATAGCGCTGCTGGCGGGAAGGCAGTGGCGCGCGATAGCAGGCGCAGCAACGTCAAGTCTTGGTCTGCTGCTGCTCGCATGGCTGGTGTTCGGCACTGATACCATGCTCGCCTATCCGCGGTCATGGGCGATCAGCGACTATCTGCTGCGCACGGGCAGCGACGCGTTTTTCCTGCGGCAGTCGACCATTTATGCCATGGTCCGCGTGGCTGTGTCAGAACCGGCGGCAGTAGCGGCGCAGGCATTTGCCAGCCTTGCCATGGCTGGAGTCACCTGGCTGGCCTGGGCAAGGGCTGGGCCAGTCGAAGGAAAGCTGGCGCTGCTTTTCGCCGCCACGCCGCTCGCGACGCCATACCTGTTCAACTACGATCTGCCGTTTCTGGTGATACCGGTCTGCTGGCTGGTGAGGAGCATAGGGCTGGGGGATCTGGCTGGCTGGCGCAAGCCTGCGCTGCTGGCGCTCTATTTCTCGCCGCTGGCGACGCGGGCGATGGCACTGCCCATGGGCATCAACATGATGCCGCTGGTATCGCTGGCGATGGTGGTGCTGGTTTGGCGTAGCCTGCGGGGCACGACCGGCGTCGAGACCGTCAGGCTCGCACCCGCTGCCGAAAAGTGACGTTCACTCGCTCCGATACTATCAGATAGGGCAGCCAGACGAAGGCGCTGATCATCACTTTCTGGATATTGCCATAGAGCAGATGCTGCAGCGCGCCGGCAACCTGGCCGGGCAGGCGAGGCGTCGACCCCATCATCTGGGCTATCGCGAGTTGCAGCGTGATGTCCGCCAGCCAAGCAAACAGCAACATGCGCGGAAACAGCGGGACAGACCGCAGCGCCATGACAAAGCAGACCATGTAGAAGAAGTTCATCACCACCACGTCGATCGTCATCGCAAGCATCAGACTGTGGGCCCAGGCGGGCGCGCCCGGCGCGATGGCGGGGACGGCGAGGATGAATTCAAAGCTGCGGAACGGAACATTGAGCAGGATCCCCGCCAGCAGCGAGGCCATGAAGCCCGTGGGTCCGAAAGCGCCGTTCTGCCGGGCGGCAACTGGATCGACACGCTGCCACGAGCCATAGCGGCAGAGGCGGATGGCGGGCTGGGCCGACAGCAGGCCGCGCGGGAAACTGCCGGCGGCAACGCGGTATCCGGCGATTGGCGCGAACGCGATCAGCAGATAGGGCAACAGGGTCACCATGGCACCGCTGACGCCATTGAGCGGCAGCGGCGAAGTGGCCAGCTTGGCAAAGCCCAGCAACACGACCACTGCGATCCAGCCGACAATCAAGGCTTCCATCCGCACATCGAGGAAATCGACGAGCCCCCGGCTGCGCCGATGCAGCGCTGCGGACCAAGCCGCAAACAGGCCTTGTACGGCTTGAGCGAAATGGCCGTTGCGGCGCTTGGTGGGGCTGGAATGGTTCATACCGTTGGCATGCAATGAATGTGGTTAGGATATGGTTAAACGCAACCGCGCGCCAATGGTTTCCCCCAGTGGCGACGACGGGTAATCCCGGCACGGCACATGTCAGGAGCTTCGTGTGCAGCACGATGGAAAGTGCAGCCCCTCGACAAGCTCAGGGCAGAAGGATTTGAGCGTGATGCAGATACTGAGCGCGCGGCGCGCTAGATAACCGGATAGCAGGCCTTGGCCGAGATGGTGACGGCTGTCCGCTCAATTCCCGTGACGATTGCGTAAGTCCCGGTTCCGGTGACCTCGTTGCCGCAGTCGACCCTTCGCGTTGTGAAAGTCAGACCGGTCAATCCCGGGCCGCGATACCAGGCCTTGGCATAGGTATCGATGTTCGCGGCGCAGGAACCAGCCGTACTCGCCGGTATAACCGAGGTCGAAAGACACCGGGCCGAGCGTTCGGCGGCATAGTGCACCTGATTGACGGCCGACATCGTGATGCCGACATTGATTGTTCCGAAGACGAGTACGATGAAAAAAGGAACGACCAGGGCGAATTCGGCAGCCGTCGCGCCCGATGCGTTGCGCAGCAAAGCGCGGAAAAGGGATGCAAGCCGGGTCATTGCAAACGCATCCAGGCCGTCCGTGTGATCGGACTGGCCAGCACAGAGGCTACCGAGGCGCCCGGGAATACGGGCGAGAAAGTGGAGGATGCCGTCGCTTTGATATAGATGCCCGGTGCTGATGTGCTGCCCGAAACAGTCGCGGAACAATTGGTCGGCGGAGTGGCGCTGATGGCGGCCACCTCGATCAGCGTGCCTGTGGCATCAGCGCAGTAATAGGCTTCCGTCGGTGTGTTGAGGGTTACACTGGTGCCAAGGCTGGTGCTTTGCGCCGCGGCAGTCATGTCCGCGATCAAGCTCGCTTTGCAATGCGTGTTGTCCGGATAGGTTACCGGCAACTGCGAGGCAGCAGTGCAGGTCGCCCGAACGTATCCCACTGCTTCATGCGCGGCGAGATCGACCTGCATCTTGTGCCAGATATAGCTGCTGAGATCGACGACGTTCAGCAGCACGAAGGCGATTCCCGGCAGGATAAGGGCCATTTCGGCACCTGCAGATCCGCTGCTGGCCCGAAAGATGCTTCTGAGCTTCATCAGAACACCAGCTTTACGCGCGTGGCAGTGCCAACGGTGACGTCGATGGGATCCAAGCCTGCAGCGTCACAACCGCCCAATGTGTTCAATATCGTGCCGTTGCCGTTGATGGTGATAATGTTGGCCATCAGCAGAAAGCATACCGACCCGCCGGTCGACTTGTTGACGACGCCGTCCACGGTCACATTGACATGCGGCAGGTAAACCAGTCCCGTGATTTTCCATGTCGCCTGGCTGCCTGCCAGCACGGCAGAGGTATCAGGGCCGGTCGACGGGCGATAGATCGCCACCCCCTTCCAGGGTGAGCCGGAGGTCGCATCCGGTGCCTTGATGTCTATGGTCCCTTTGATGTTCTGGGTTCCGAAAGGGTTCGGATTGTTAGCAAATATAAGCGTGGCGGATGCTCCGGTGCCAGTTATGATCTTGGAATTAACCGCACTCATGTCCAGCGAACCACCCTTGATCACCACGACCGTATTGGGCGCGTTCAGCGTCAGTGTCTTGTTGGCGCCAATGGCCAGGCCACTGCAGTAGACAATGAGGTTTAGGTTGGTCGTGCCCTGGGTGGGCGCGCCAGAAGTGCAGGGCTTACTCAAGGCAGTGCTTGCCAGCGAGCTGTAAGGATCGCCTGCATAGGGATCGGGAGGTATCTGGAACCCGTATTTGTCGACAGGCGGCGTGCGTGTGTCACCGGTCGCCAGAGGGCGGGCGCAGTCCGGACGGGAAGAAGCAAGGGCGGCAAGGGCATAGTCCGCGCCCATGTCGTGACCCGTACAGTCGATTCCACCGTTAGAGAAAACGGAGCAACCAGTCAGGTTGGCGAACGGAATGCCGTGACCAGTGAGGGCGCTGGGGTCTGTGGACAGCGCCCAATAGCAGGGAGACGTTGTGGCGCCGCCACCGCCGCCGCCTGCCGTTGCGATTGCCCTTGCGCTGATCGTCTGGTTCCCGCTCCCACCGCTGCCCAGAAAGCCGACCACCCGCGAGAATGTGAGCGGAAAGGTCGTGGTGATTACGGCCTCGTAGCAGACAGGGCTGGTTCCCTGGGTGCCTGTCGGGCAAGTGACGACGCCCGAATTGACCGCAACATTGTCCTGGCCATTGATGTAACCATAGGGTCTTGCAGCAGCGCGTGCCTCGTTCAGGGATGTGCTGCCAGTCGTGGCTGCACCACTGTTGACAGTCGCGGCGGCAATGGCGGCGCTGTCGGCCGCATTCTGGGCTGAACGCTGGACATAATTGAAGCCGGCAAGTTCAACTGCAAAAGCAATGGACCCGGCGATCGGGATCAGCATCAGGGCGAACATCGGGCTGATCGCCGCTTTTTCGGAGCGCCGGAAGGGGGCAAGGATCCGGTTCCGCCACAGCGAAAGCAGCGCGGCCACAGCCTTCGGGCCGGTGCTGTTTGAACGCGTGTAAACCATCTCGAGCCCCTTATACCGGCAAGCTGGTCGTCACCCGCGCCGGATCGAATTGCGCCACATTTGCAGGGCAGGCCAAGGCCTGGTCTGCGACAGCATGCGACTGAATTTTCAAGGGTTCATTGGCTCGTCGAGCGGTGACAGCGACTCGTCAAGCCTGCCTGCCCTCTAGCAGGATCAAACCACCGGACTGGTAATTTTGCAAGCCGGTTAACCACCCGGGTTAACTCAGGCGGTGTGGTCGCTGCCCAAAAACTTCGAAGTTCGCGCTCGATCGAAATTTAATGACCGAATATCAATGCCTTGAGCATCGTGCCTGGCGTAGACCTTGATCGGACATATTTCCCCGTTGCGAGGCTAGTTCGACCCCTGCGCCCATGCAAGACCGCGCCAAAGCGGGACGAATCGGTTCGCACATGCGGTAATATGTTGTTTTTGAGTATGATTCGAACGGCATTAACCGCCTGCGTTAACAAAAAATGCTGCCAAAACATTGAAATTTAAAGTTAAAAAATTATGGACAATTTTTTATTGACCCATGCGGTTCAAAGGCGGACGATTTGGCCATCCTTCCGCGAAGGAACCTACGCATGAATTGGCCCGGCGTGCCTGGCTGTCAAAAAACAACAAGGTCGCGTCGGTCCTGAAATGCACCCCCGAGCGGAAGGTGGGCCAACCGGAAATAGATGCCGGAGCCTTTTGGAAATGACATGCATGGCGATCGGCCGAGGCGGCGGGGTCATGCGACATATAGGGGTAATGACATGACCAAGTTCTTCCGTGACTTCATGCGTGATGAATCGGGCGCCGCGGCGGCCGAATATGCGCTGATCCTTGCCATCGTCGGCGCCGGCATTGCCGGTGCGGCGTTCTACCTGGGCGGTGCAATTTCGACGTCGATCACCGGAACGGCGAACGAAATCACGGGCTGCACGACCGGCGGCACAGCTCCAGCTTCGGGCACTTGCTGACCTAAATGGTGCTTGCGGCCGGCATTTACGTTCCGGCCGCAGGCTCCACCCTTGCTTGGAGTATATGACATGGGGCGGTTTTTCTTTTCATTCTTGCAGGATGAAAATGGCGCTGCGGCAGCGGAATATGCGCTGATCCTCGCCATCGTGGGGGCCGGCATTGCTGGCGCGGCGTTTTATCTGGGCGGTGCTATTTCGTCTTCACTGACCCAGACAGGCAACGACATCATGACTTGCAGCACTTCTACTAACCCGACTTGCTGAGCTGTAAATTCGGGCGACCGGGATTTATCCCGGTCGCACAATTCTAATTTCACGAGGGGCACATGCAGGGGCGAAATCTGATCTTGCTGGTAGTAGCGGTGGTCATCGGCCTGATTGCCGTGTTCCTCGCGAACACCTATTTCAGCAGCGTCGAGAACAGGCAGGAACGCATTGCCGAAGAGCAGAAGCTCTCGCGCATTGTTGTCGCCAGCCAGGATCTCGCTTTCGGTGTTCCGCTCAGCGCGCAGAACCTGCGCCTGGCCAACTGGCCGACAAGCTCGGTGCCAACCGGTGCCTTCACTTCGCTGGAGGCGGCGATGCGCAACGGCCGCGTCGCGGTGCGCCCGATCGTCGTCGGTGAACCGGTGCTTGCTTCCAAGGTTTCCGGCGCGGATGGCCGCGCGGTGCTTTCGGCGAACCTGCCGGTCGGGAAGGTTGCCTATGCCATTCCGATCAACGACACTTCGGGCGTCGGCGGCTTTGTCCGCCCGGGCGACGTGGTCGATGTGCTGCTGACCCGGGCGATCCCCGGTGGCGGTGCCTCCGCAGGCAACGACAAGATGACCGACATCGTGCTGACTGCGGTTCCGGTCCTCGGCATCGACCAGAATGCCAATGAAAAAGACACCAAGCCCGTCACCGGCAAGACCGCGACTCTCGAAGTCGATACCATCGGCGCGCAGAAGCTGGCGCTGGCTGGTCAGGTCGGCATTCTGTCGCTGGCATTGCGCAACGTCGCCGATCAGGTTCCCGCACCGCAAACCACGATAATCGCCAGAAACCTGTCCGCCAGCAACTACGTCATCCGCCCGCAGTCGGCCCGCCCGGCAGCGGCCCAGATGGGCGCGGCAGTGGCAAGTTCGATCATGCGTTCGGCGGCCACGCTGGCTCCTGCGAAACCGCGCGGCCCTTCGATGGTCGTGGTGCGCGGCGCTCAAACTACGGAATACGAGGTGCTACGTGGCTGGTAATCAGGGCAAGCTCGCGGCGCTAACGCTGCTCCTCGCGGCAACGGCCATGACCGGCGCCATTGCGGCACCGGCTTCGGCCCAGTCGCTCCACGCCGGCACGCTTGAAGTGCCGCTCAACAAGAGCCAGGTGGTCAGCACCGACCGGACGATCGCGCGGGCGATGATCGCCAGCGCCGATATCGCCGAAGTGGTGCCGATCACCGAGCGGCAGGTCTATGTCCTGGGCAAGAAGATGGGCACCACCAGCCTGACGCTCTACGACCGGATGGGCCGGGTGATTTCGATCATCGACATTGCCGTCGGCCCCGATGTGATCGGGCTGACGGATCAGCTCCAGCAGCTGATCCCGGGCGACAAGATCGAGGCGCATATCTCGAACGAGTCAGTGGTGCTGACCGGCATGGTCAACAGCGCCGGTTCGGCCGACCGCGCCCTGCAGATTGCCAAGTCCTATGCCGGCGACAAAGTGATCAATCTGATCTCGATGGGATCGAGCCAGCAGGTGATGCTGGAAGTCCGCTTTGCCGAGGTCACGCGGAGTACCGGCAAGGAAATCGAGGCCAAGCTGGGAGTGCGATCCGCCGACGGCACTTTCAACAGCGTGACTGGAACCAACTCCAGCTTCATTCCCGGCCTGACGTCGAGCAGCACAAATCTTTCAAATAATTCAACAAATAACAGTGCCAATGGTATTTCAAATTCGACGACAAATGGTTCCACTAATTCCACAACAAATGGTACGAGCCTGCTTCTAGGAAATCAGGCTCAGGCTGCTTCGGGTAACACCCCGCCTTTTACTGGTTCAGCAGCCGATTTTACCAACCTTGGCACGTTATCAAATAAGACGTTTACAGGAATTGGCCAGGCTGGCGCTTCAGGAACCACTGCGAACGGTACGACCGGAAGCACTGTCAGCAATCTCACAAATAGCATTGGGGCTACAACCGTTGGCGCTGCTCAGACTGCAACGTCCTTGCTGTCAAGTATCTTCCAGATGGGGGCTGTCAGCGGCGGATTTGGCATTTTCAGCAAGCAGTTCAATATCGGTAACACCTCAATTCAAGCCCTGCTGAATGCCATGGAAACGCGCGGCCTTGCAAAGACGCTAGCACAACCAACATTGGTGGCGCTGTCCGGCGAGAAAGCCTCGTTCCTAGCGGGCGGCGAGTTTCCGGTGCCTGTAGCGCAAAGCGGAAATAATGCTGGCGGAAACAATGCCATAACCGTTGAGTTCAAAGCCTTCGGTGTGAGCCTTTCCTTCACCCCGACCGTGCTTGCCGACAAGACGATCAGCATGATTGTCGAGCCGGAAGTCAGCGCGATCGATCCGGCTTCGTCGTTGACCGTCGGCGGAATCACGATCCCCGGTCTGCGCACCCGCCGCGCCAGCACCACGCTCGAACTTCGCGACGGAGAAAGCTTCGCCATCGCGGGACTGATTTCAAAGGACTTCCAAACGACAGTGAAACAGGTCCCGCTGCTCGCGTCCATTCCCATCATCGGTGCGCTGTTCCGCTCGAGCAGCTTCCAGAAGGGCGAGACCGAATTGCTGATCGTGGTCACGCCGCATCTCGTCCAGCCGATCCGGTCCGGCCAGATCCGCCTGCCCACTGATCGTGTGCTCGACCCGAGAGAGGGCGATACCTTCCTGCTCGGCCAGCCCTATCGCCCGGTCAAGGTCGAACCGGCAGCCCCGCCCACACGGTCTGGCTCGCCGCAATCGGCCGCCCCATCCGGCGCGCCGCCGCAGGCGTCGGCGGAACTGGCGCCCGCTCCTGCGCCTGCGCCCGCCAAGGAGGACAGCTATGCGTATTAAGCTGGGAGCGCTGGCCGCCGTATCGTTGATCCTGCTGTCCGGATGCGCCACCGACGGCACGGGCGCCTTGCCCTACATGGGCGGCAAGGACAATTTCGGCGAGGCGAACCGGCATACAATGGCCGCGCAGGTTGTCGACCCCGATCCGGTCTATGATACTGCCATTCCCGAAACCCACGCCGAACACGCCGGTCAGGCAGTCGAGCGCTATCGCACTGACAAAGTCAAGATGCCCACACGGATTCAGAC
>Ga0075370_10000039_pt1 | contig 41548 bp, 33 predicted proteins | sample EndMethybrTD3035_FD_71398 | JGI IMG/M metagenome (GOLD analysis project Ga0075370, IMG submission 71398) | Populus endosphere microbial communities from Tennessee, USA - Endosphere MetaG P. TD hybrid TD303-5 | ecosystem: Host-associated > Plants > Roots > Endosphere | place: USA: Tennessee... | reverse complement strand
AACTTATTCTTAACCCTTTTTGTCGTATCGTTGACTTCATATTCTCCTTACATGCCTTAATTCCTAATACGCTAATTGCAGAACCTCTTGGATTTTTGTACTGTGCACAGTAATTACTTACATTCCTTAAGTGAGTTAAGTTTAGCTTAAACTTCGTACTATACAATGTCCTTTCATTCTGAAGATGAGGTTTTTATGCCAATTGTTAATTGGCAAAACATGAATCAATCCTAATTTTCTCACTTGGAAGCTGCTCTTAACAAAAGAATTTAATTTGAATCCTTCATACCCGCTTTTTTCGGTGAAACACTTACTGATCCAGAATGGGTGAAGGAATTTTGTATTGAAAAAAAAGGAAAATTCTGAAATTATTTATTTAAAATCATTCACTAAGGCCATCAATAAATCTTGTCGATTTAACTTAGCTGCTTTATTTAAAGCAACACTCGGTGTATGTATCAACTTATTAGTTAAACGATAAGCCAATTGTTTGATGACTTCTTCTTGTGTATAACCTTTCTTTAATAACGCTAAAGCTTTTTTGACTTCTACATCTCTCAATTGTTCCGCTTGTTGACGATAAGAACAAATAATCGGCGCAGCAGCTGTTATTTGCAACTGCTGCTGATAATGTTGAACTTTCTCTTCTATAAGACTTTCAGCTTTTACAGCCGCCGCTTTTCGACCTTGTTGATTTTTCTGAATCAATCGATGCAGATCCTCAAGTGTATAAAGATATACATCTTTCAATTCATTCACACTGGATTCAATATCCCTAGGCATGCCCAAATCGGCGATAAACAAGGGTCGACGTTTCCGTTCTTTAAAAGCCTGTTCCAACATAAACTTTTTAACCAGCGGCACATCACAGCTTGTTGCTGCAATAATGATATCCGCTTTAGCTAAAAAATAAGGAATAGCATTTAAACAAATTGCCTGGCCGCCGATCACTTTTCCCAGTTTTTCTGCTAGCTGCAGAGTGCGATTAGCAACCCAGAAATGGCGCACGCCTTGAGAAAATAAATGCTTAGCAACTAAAGAAATAGTCTCCCCCGCTCCCACCAACAAAATCTGAGTATCTGCTAAATGAGCAAAGATTTGTTTTGCGCAAGTCACCACCGCGAATGCCAGAGATACCGGATGCGCAGTAATATCTGTCGCAGTACGTACTTGTTTGCTAACAGAAAAAACATATTGAAATAAACGATTAAAATGCGCGCCTGCAATCCCCAAGGAATGAGCTAAGGCATAGGCATTTTTTATTTGACCAAAGATTTGTGGCTCACCTAAGATTTTAGAATTTAAACCGCTCGCTAAACGCAATAAATGACGTAAAGCATGTTCTTGTTGATACACATACCAATGCGACTTGAGACTATCTTGAGGAAGTTTTTTATGTCGATATAACCAATTTATAGTAGTTTCTGCATCGCCATTGATACAGTAAAACTCTGTACGATGACAAGTCGATAAAATCACCGCTTCTTCAGTTTGTGTGTCCTGCAACATAGCGCGCAAAGAACTTGCCAAATAATCCTTACCAAAACTAAGCTTTTCCCGGATGGTGAGATCGGCTGTTGCATGATTAATTCCACAGGCAAGCAAATTCATAAATTTACATTGCACTCCCCACCAGACTCGCCCATTCTTGTTGATAACGAGTATCAATTATTTTAAATCCCGCGGCACTATAAGTTTGTCGCACAACATCGATTTGTTCATTTAAAATCCCTGCTAAAACACAATAACCATCGGTTTTAATTAAAGATCTAAAATAAATCGCTAAATCAATTAAAGGCTGAGCTAAGATATTAGCCAACAAAATATCAACTTGTTCTTGTAACTGAAAGTCCCTTGGCAAAACAATCGTTAATTTTTCTGCGGGTATATTATTTTTTTCGGCATTCATTCTGGTTGCGGCTAGCGCTTGCGGATCATGATCGATAGCAATTACGTGTTTTGCACCACATTTCTGCGCTGCTATGCCCAAAATACCTGAACCACAACCATAATCAATCACGGTTTTTTCTTGCAGGAGCTGGGCATCTAACCATTCTAAACATAAAGCAGTGCTGGGATGCGTGCCAGTACCGAACGCTAAACCGGGATCTAAACGGATATTCACGGCCGTTTTTACTGGCGGTTCATAAACACTAGGACAAACCCACAGTTTTTTCCCAAAACACATCGGTTTAAAGTCTTGCAACCACACTCGTTCCCAAACTTGGTCTTCGATTATTTCGCTTTGACTCGCAAAAATAATTTTTTCATCAAATGTTTGGTTTAAAGCATCCATCAATGTTGAGAGTACCGTATGCTCTGCAAATATCGCACTTATTTTAATCTGCTCCCAGAGAGGTGTGCTATCCGGCAAAGGCTCATAGAGACTTTGTTCATCCAATGCCTGCCAAGTTATTGATAAAGCTTCGGCATTTTCTAAAAAATTACTCAGCATTTCTGCATGCTCACGCAGTGTATTTAAGTGCAATTGCAGGTAACGCATAGAATTACAATGCTAAACGTTGTTCAAGATAATGAATATTGGTTCCACCTTTAATAAAATTGGCATCACGCACTAAAGCCTGATGCATAGCAATATTTGTTTGTATACCTTCAATAACAATCTCATCTAAGGCATTACGTAATCGCGCTAATGCAATTTCACGGGTTTCGCCATAAGCAATTAATTTACCTACCAATGAATCATAATAAGGCGGGACACAATATCCAGTATAAATAGGTGTATCCATACGGATCCCTGGACCGCCTGGAGCATGGTATAAACTAATCGTTCCAGGGGATGGCATAAATGTTTTTGAATCTTCAGCGTTGATACGACATTCGATCGCATGACCACGGATTGCTATTTGTTTTTGTTTGTAATTTAATTTTTGACCCGAAGCTATATGCAATTGTTCGACTACTAAATCAACACCGGTAACCATTTCAGTAATTGGATGTTCGACTTGGATACGCGTGTTCATTTCAATGAAATAGAAATTACCATTTTCATACAGAAACTCAAACGTTCCCGCACCTCGATACTTCATATCACGACAAGCTTTTACGCAGAGTTCCCCCATATGTTGGCGTTGTTTTTCGGTAATTCCAACGGCAGGGGCTTCTTCAATAACCTTTTGATGGCGGCGCTGCATAGAACAGTCACGTTCACCCAAGTGAATAGCATGACCTTGACCATCGCCTAATACCTGAATCTCGATATGTCTAGGGTTGGTTAAAAATTTTTCTAGATAGACACTCGCATTTTTAAAATTAGCTTGTGCTTCAGATCGTGTTATTGCAATCGCATTTAAAAGTGCTGCTTCACTATGCACTACGCGTATTCCGCGCCCACCACCACCACCCGCTGCTTTAATCAAAACCGGATAACCAATTTTTTGTGCAATTTTCAGATTTTTTTTATCGTCATTACCTAATTCACCTTCAGAACCAGGCACGCAAGGAATTTTAGCTTTACGCATCGCATTGATCGCCGAAACTTTATCACCCATCATGCGTATTGTCTCAGGTTCAGGTCCAATAAAAACAAAACCACTTTGTTGTACGCGCTCAGCGAAATCTGCATTTTCAGAAAGAAAACCATAACCTGGATGTATGCCTACTGCATCAGTAATTTCAGCTGCACTAATAATAGCAGGAATATTTAAATAGCTGGCATTAACAGGCGGAGGACCGATACAAACGGTTTCATCAGCTAATTTCACATGCTTTAAATTATCATCGGCCGTTGAATGTAGAGCGACAGTTTGTATGCCTAATTCTTTACAGGCACGTAAAATACGTAGCGCAATTTCGCCACGATTTGCAATAACGACTTTATTTAGCATTATTTTTACCTACTCAGCTTATTAGCATACATAACAACCGTTTCAACAACAAACTAAAGCAATTTCGTAAGTTTCTATTCAATGATAAATAAAGGATCATTAAATTGAACCGGCGTTCCATTATCTACCAATCTCGCCTTAATTACGCCTGATCTATCTGCTTCGATGTGGTTCATCATTTTCATGGCCTCAATTATGCACAAAATTTCGCCCTTTTTTACTTTCTGACCTAAACTTACGTAAGGGGGGGCATCGGGACTAGGTGCCAAATAAACGGTACCTACCATTTGCGAGCGCACTATATGACCGCTTACTTCAGCTTCTGCAGAAACTGATTCAGGTGGCATAACCCCACTTGAAGGACTAGGCTGTAAGAATGTTGTCCGAGCAGGTGAAGATAATTGTCGCTTTATACGTATCGATTGATCTCCTTCAGAAAATTCAATTTCAGTCAAGCCATGCTCATTTAGGAGTTTAATAAGCTGATTAATTTTTTCCGAATCCATAAAAAACGGCCTCTTTTTCAAACAACAATATGCGGCTTATTGGAGCATATCCTAGCTGACTTTGCTAGTCTTTCTATACTCTTTACGCTTGAATTTTTTGTCGTGAGTATCCACACAAGTTTGTTAAGCTTAATCTTCTGCATTTTATTGGCTTTTTAATAATCGCTAGCATAGAGAAAGCATTATGCAAAATCTAGGTTTAAAAAATCCGCATGACGCTCACCGGTTGAGCTTGGCTGAAATTAGCTGCTCACAATTGCCGGGTGTTGGCCCAAAAATCAGCAGTTATCTAAGAAAATGTGGCATACTTAACTTGCAAGATCTACTACTCCATTTACCTTTGCGTTATGAAAATAGAACACAACTTACTCCCATCAAAGATGTCCGTTGCGATAGCAACGCACTAATTACGGGTGTAATTCATCCTGATCCGCACGCAATTAAAAATAGTAGAAAAGGATATTCTTGTAAACTCAGCGACGAAACCGGCAGTATCTACCTACGATTTTTTCATTTCAAGCTTAAACAATTTCAACAATTTAAAAAAGGACTCCGTTTACTTTGCTTTGGCGAAGTACATCGCAAAAAAAATAGCTTTTTTGAATTAGAAATGATACATCCTGATTATGAATTTATACGTAATCAGAATCAGCTTCTATTACCGACTTATCTAACGGGTGTTTATCCGAGCACGTCCGGTATGTCGCAACGTTTATGGCATAAACTTATCGCTCAAGTATTCCATTTGTTATTCAAAAATTTTGAAACTAAATTAATTCACAAACAACAATATTATTTCCCTGAATACTTACCTGAAGATTTATTAAAACGAATAAAATTCCCTTCTTTATTAGAAGCATTATATTATATCCATCGCCCACCGGCTGACGCACCCTTAGAGGAATTAGCCACTGGAAAACATATTACACAGCAACGCTTAGCATTAGAGGAATTACTTGCCCATTCGCTCAGCGTGCAACAAATGAAAAAAAAACGCGCTACTGAAACAGCGCCACATTTAAAAATAGATGCTACTTTAAATAAACGTTTTTTGACTGCCTTACCCTTTCAATTAACGCAGGCACAAAAACGCGTTATAAAAGAAATTAATCACGATATGCAAGCAACCATTCCTATGCAACGCTTATTACAAGGCGATGTCGGTTCAGGGAAAACAATCGTCGCAGCCTTTGCTGCGCTACTTGCCATTGCTAATCATTACCAAGTCGCCTTAATGGCTCCAACTGAGTTATTAAGTGAACAACATTATCAACATTTTTATCGCTGGTTAACTCCTTTAGGCTTTCATGTTGTTTGTTTAAATGCAGGCTTACAAGGAAAAGCTAAAAAACAAACACTGGCTGATATAAAAACCGGTAAAGCGCATATTGCCATTGGCACTCACGCCCTTTTTCAAGAAGGGGTGCATTTTGCAAACTTAGGTTTCATCATTGTTGATGAACAACACCGGTTTGGTGTGCAACAACGTTTAGCCTTATGGAAAAAAGGTCAACAAGAAAATTTACAAGCTCATCAACTATTTATGACCGCCACGCCGATTCCCCGAACCTTGGCCATGACGAGCTTTACCGACTTAGATATTTCTTTTTTGGATGAATTACCACCCGGTCGCCTACCGGTACAAACTATTGTTCTTTCGGATCATCGCCGTTCGGACGTAATAGAAAGGGTACGCGCCACGTGTACACAACAAAAACAAGTCTATTGGGTATGTCCGCTCATTGCAGAATCGGATTTACAACATTACCAAGCTGCTGAAACAACCTTTAAAATCTTAAAAGCCGATTTAACGAATCTACGCTTAGGATTGATACACGGAAGACTGCCTAGCACTGAAAAAGAACGGATTATGCGTGAGTTTAAAAATGGTAAAATTGATTTATTAGTAGCCACTTCGGTTATCGAAGTCGGTGTCGATGTCAGTAATGCTAATTTAATTGTGATAGAGAATGCCGAACGCTTAGGTTTAGCACAACTGCATCAATTACGCGGTCGTGTAGGCCGTAGTGATAGCAAAGGTTTTTGTATTTTGCTCTACCAAACTTTATCACCTTTAGCTAAAGAACGCTTAAGTATTATGCGCAGCAGCAATGATGGTTTTATGATTGCGCAACGCGATTTGGAATTACGGGGTCCTGGTGAAATATGGGGTTTGCGTCAAACAGGCTGGAAACAATTACGCATTGCCGATCTTAAACGCGATCACGATTTAATTCCGCATGTCCTTAATCTGAGTACAACGTTACATAGCGAATATCCTTTTTTGATCGAGCCTATCATTCAACGTTGGACACAAAACAATGATGGTAGTTTTAGCAAGGTTTAGACTGATTTCCTTATATTCTCCATAAAACTACAAAAAACCCGGCTATCAAGATTAGTTGCTCTGTTATTAGTTGCAGTATAAGAAGGTGGTGGAAAAAAATGTGTCGAATACGTCTTACCATTCTTCATGGCTTGTTCATAAGTAGGCAGCTCTGAATATGAATACCATGCAGGCGCAGTAGGTGGCGTATTATCCATTACCTCACGATAAGAAAGTTGCGGTGATAAACAAAAACGATGTAATGCGTTTTCCAACGCCAGCAACTGTCCTTTATTATTGTGCCGAAAAGAAAATGAGAAGATTCCAAATCCAAACTGCAAAACGCCTACCAACGAATTGGTAATTCCATAGGCCGCAACTGCCACAATCGGAATACTAAGTAATGATATCCAACTTATATTAGCGGGATAAAGGCCAATTAACAATAGCATTAGCATACATCCAGCGACAGCTGCCACTACAAGCGCTAAGCCGAAAAAGATTTGTTTAATTGCTTGTTTTAAATCAGACTTTATTTCATTATTTTTATCTTTTTTTTCAGTATATTGCAGATATTTTTTCAGTGTTGTGACGGTTTCAGAACTTGCATTACCACGTTGCATTTCGCTTAATACAGCACAGACTAATCCAGTATCAGAACTTTTCGGTAAGAAAGACATTATTTCTCTGCATGCACCTAAATAGCTGAAGGCATTATCATCCCGCACTAAAACTTCCGAGTAATGCTCACAGGAAGGGACAATATGCAAACCACGCAAACCACTTAAAGTCAACGCATCAATTTTTTTTATTCGGTATTTTTTCATGTTTTTCCTCCTTGAAAAAGCCACCGTCTTTGCACAAACTCCTAAATAGAATAACATCTTTCCGATCTGCATTCAGAAGGATCACCATGAATATTAACATTATCATAACAGTCGTTAATCACTGGAATATAAAAAAAACTTGGACCATTAGGAGCTATTGCTAGGGTAGATCCATTGTCTCTCATCGCATCTTCTAATAGTACATCCTCATAAGTAGGAAGTAGGAATAACGAAGATGAAGGTTCTGAGTAGTACTCGCCTATTTGTGGCATAGAAGAAAAAAATAATTTAAGAAAATTTATTTTTTCCATGAGTTTACTTTCTAATTCATGTAAAGCTCGCTCTTTTTTACTAAATGACCATATTGAAAACAACCAAAAACTTAAACTGTAAAAATCCGCGATTAAACTCCCATAAATTAATGTTTTATTCGCCGGAAAAAGTAATAAGCATGTATGTAAAATTATAAAAAAACCGGTCATCATTCCTGGTGTTATCGCATAATAAGTCCGATCATTTTGTATTTGTTTAAGTAAAAGCCAATATTTTTTGAACATTCTTCCTAACTGCATCAATTCAGCTGATTCAATATAATCTTTTTCTAATTCTTGAAATAATTGCTCAATAAGCCGTTGCGGAGTGGGTAATCGCGGAAAATAAGCCAAGAAGTGATTAGGGTGAAATGGCCGAATAGTCACCTCAACATAGGCTTCTAACTCAGTGGAACCGATTATAAATTCTGGTATACCCCTTAGAAAAGAAGCAAATTCTAATTTAACGCGATAATTATTTCCATTGTTTGGCATTTTTTTCCCTAACTAGCAGTTTATCTAAAAAAAATTTTATTATTTTCGCTTGCTACTAGAACGTGTATCGTCGCTGGGTTGTATTATAAATAGTTTCATTGCTATCGCTTTCCAATGAGGAAGATGAAGACGATGGAATATAAAATTTTACGGTACTTCCAATATCTTTATAAGAAGAATTAGGTGTATTACAAGGTGTGGATGGCCCAACAGCGAGGGTTTCAAATTTGCCGTGTAAATCTGGGTAGGTCGCGGCTTTAGTTTTAATATGAGATATTGCGGAATTGATTTTATTGTTTAGCATTTTCGTCCCTGTAAATTTTTATATCGTTTCATTTTATACTTAAATAAAAACTAATACATTTTTTATTTAAAAAATTTATTAGCTTAATGTTAATAAGCTAAGCCGACGGCGAATAGTTTAACTACTCACCGTCCCTTTAGATTAACTGGTTTTTTTCTTAGGCATATACAAATCAGTGATGGTTCCTTCAAAGATTTCACTGGCTAGCATGACAGTTTCAGATAATGTTGGATGGGGATGGATCGTTAAAGCAATATCTTCAGCCTCACAACCCATTTCTAATGCGAGTGTAATCTCAGCAATCAATTCACCTGCATTGGGACCCACTATGCCTGCACCTAAAATACGATGAGTTTTTGGATCAAATAATAATTTAGTTAAACCTTCATCACGTCCTTGACCTAAGGAACGACCACTCGCTAACCAAGGAAAAATGGCTTTTTCATAAGCAATATTTTTTTCTTTAGCTATGATTTCTGTTAAGCCAACCCAAGCAATTTCAGGATCGGTATAGGCAACTGACGGAATACAACGTGGTTCAAAAAAGTGTTTCTTACCCGCTATTACTTCAGCGGCAACACGCCCTTCAGCGACCGCTTTATGCGCCAGCATGGGATTACCAACGACATCACCAATAGCAAAAATATGTGGAATATTAGTTCTCAATTGCTTATCTACTGGAATAAATCCTTGTTCAGTAACGGTGATGCCTAAGGCTTCAGCACCAATGAGTTCTCCATTCGGTTTACGACCAACAGCCGATAAAATTCGATCAAATCGTTGTGGTTTAGAACTTTCAGCTCCTGCAAAGGTCACCCATAACCCCTCTTTTTTAGCTTCTACTTTAGTCACTTTAGTTTTTAATAAGAATTTATAATTTTTTTGTAGACGCTTATATAAAGGCATGACGATATCTTTATCGGCACCATTAATGATCATGTCACTGGCTTCTACTACGGTAATATCACTACCCAATGCATGATAAACTGTAGCCATCTCCATCCCAATAATGCCACCGCCTAATATTAAAAGATTACCTTTAACTTCTTTTAATTCGAGTGCACCGGTAGAATCGATAATCCTCGGATCCTCAGGTAAAAAAGGTAAACGTATTGGTTGCGAACCCACTGCAATGATGGCTTGCTCGAATACAATTTTTTGTTTTCCAACCGTTAGTTCATTTTTTCCAGTAAATTTTCCATCGCCAAAAATACATTCAACTTTTCGTTGCTTGGCTAATAGAGACAAACCCCCGGTTAATTTTTTAACTACGCTGTCTTTCCAAGTACGTAATTGTTGAATATCAATTTTAGGTTTACCAAAACTCACACCAAACTCCGCCATAGCACTGGCATCTTCAATGACTTTAGCGGCATGTAACAATGCTTTAGAGGGAATACATCCAACATTCAAACACACACCACCTAAAGTAGATTCTCTTTCAACTAAAATAACTTTTTTACCTAAATCAGCCGCACGAAACGCAGCACTATAACCACCTGGCCCACTGCCTAGTACAAGTACTTCAGTTTTTTTAATTTCTAATTCAGCCATAGTTTCCTCTAAAATAATTATAAAAATAAACGGTCAATCGAGCCTATAGTAACCAACGTCGTATATCTGAAAGACATGCACTTAAATGCATAATAAAACGCGCTCCTTCCGCACCATCAATGGCCCGATGATCATACGATAGCGATAAAGGTAACATTAATCGTGGCACGAACTCTCCATCCTGATAGAATGGTTTAAACTGTGCTTTAGAGACACCTAAAATAGCGACATCCGGTACATTGACTATGGGTGTAAATGCTGTACCGCCAATACCACCTAAACTTGAAATAGTAAATGAACTGCCTTGCAAATCGGCATTCGTCAATTGTTCTTCGCGCGCTTTAAGACTCACCGTAGCTAATTCCTGGGCTAATTCTAAAAGACTTTTTTTATCCACATCGCGTATCACCGGCACCACTAAACCTTCCGGTGTATCGACAGCAATACCAATATGATAATATTTTTTTAGGATTAATTCCTCGCCATCAGCCGATAAAGAAGCGTTAAAAGAAGGAAATACTTTTAAACTAGCGACTACGGCTTTCATAATAAAAACTAACGGCGTTAATTTAATATTTTGTTTGGCTGCAAACCCTGTTTGTGCTTTGCGAAAAACTTCCAATTCAGTGATATCTGCTTCATTAAACTGGGTTACATGCGGGACTAACAACCAATTACGATGTAAAAATTGTCCTGTTAATTTTTTAATTCGTGATAAACCCCGCTTTTCCGTTTTACCGAATTGATTAAAATCAATCTCTGGCGCGCTAGGTAAACCTATCTGGCTAGTAGCACCTTGACTTAAATGCGCTTTAACAAATCTCTGTAAGTCTTCTTTGATGATACGACCTTTTTGTCCAGTACCCGAAATTTTATTCAGATCGATACCAAACTCACGTGCTAAACGTCGAACACCAGGACCTGCATGAATATCACCTTTGTCCTCTTCTTCTATATTTTCTTGCTCAAGTTCAGTGGATCGAGATACAGCTTCTTCTTTTTTTATATTTTTATTATCTAATTCTGGTGCAATCGTGGATGGAGCTATATCTGAAGTCGATCGTTTTTTCCTCACCGCTTTTTCAGTTGCTGCATTAGATTCTTCTATTTCAATGATTGCAATCAAATCACCACTGGATACTTTATCGCCTTTTTTGACTTTTAACTCTTTTAATTTTCCAGCAAATGGTGAAGGGATATCCATCGACGCTTTATTACTTTCTAAGGTCATTAAGGCTTCATCTACCGCAATCACTTGATCTTTTTCCACAATTTCGATAATAGTCGCCGCATCGATATTACCTAAATTGGGAACATATACTTCTTTTAAACTAGACAAATGTTTTCTCCTCAATACTCTTCACACTTAAATTTTTTGGCTATGCTGCTGCTTAATTAAAGGTAAATGGATTTGACTTTTTAGGATCAATTGCATACTTTGCAAAGGCTAAGTCGATTTCGGTCGTACTCACTAAACCTTCTTCCATCAAGGCATGTAAACTGGCTAGAACAATATAATAACGATTCACTTCAAAAAATTGTCGCAACTGCTCACGCGTATCACTACGTCCATAACCATCTGTTCCTAAGACTCGATAAGGTGCTTTAATAAATCCACGAATTTGATCGGCATTTAAACGGACATAATCGCTCGCGGCAATCACTGGCCCTAATCGATTCTGTAAGCATTCTGACACATAGCTTTGTTGTTCAGCGTCATTAGGATGTAAAAAATTATGTCGCTCTACACTTAACGCTTGTTTCCGTAATTCTGAAAAACTCGTTACACTCCAAATATCAGAAGTCACGCCAAAATCTGTTTTTAATAACTCCGCTGCCGCAATCACTTCATTTAATATCGTACCAGATCCTAATAATTGTACGTGTCGTTTAGTCGGTTTAGTTTCGGACAATAAATACATTCCTTTAATTATGCCTTCCTTATTAACTTCATTTAACGCAGGATGAGCATAGTTTTCATTCATCAAAGTCAGATAATAAAATACATTTTCCTGATCTTGCAGCATACGGCGCAAACCATCTTGAATAATGACGGCTAGTTCATAACCAAAACACGGATCATAAGAAACACAGTTAGGTACTACTGAAAAAAACAACAGATTATGTCCATCTTGATGCTGTAAACCTTCGCCGGCTAAAGTTGTTCTGCCTGCTGTTGCGCCTAGAATAAATCCACGTGCTTGCATATCACCCGCAGCCCAAACAAAATCACCGACCCGTTGATAACCAAACATCGAATAATAAATATAAAAAGGAATCATGCTCAAATTATTCGTACTATAAGAAGTGGCTGCTGCCATCCATGAGCAAAATGCGCCGCCTTCATTAATTCCTTCTTCTAACAATTGGCCTTTTTTATCTTCACGGTAATACATTAATTGATCCGCATCGACAGGATCATAAAGTTGGCCTACCGGAGAATAAATCCCAATCTGACGAAATAAACCTTCCATACCAAACGTGCGTGATTCATCAGGTACTATGGGTACGATACGCGAACCTAAGGTTTTATCTTTTAATAGATGACGCAAAATTTCCACAAATATCATCGTCGTAGAGATTTCTCGTCCATTTGAACCGAGTAATATATTCTCAAAATTACTTAAGGGTGGTGCCACTAAACTTTCGTCAGCATGCGTACGACGCGCCGGTAAATATCCACCCAACTTTTTACGCTGTTGTTTTAAATACTTATTTTCTGGACTATCTTCACTCGGATGATAAAAACTTAAATTTTCAACCTCCGCATCACTCATTGAGAGATTAAAACGATCTCGAAACGCAAGTAGCTGTTCTTGTGTCATTTTTTTCTGTTGATGCGTAATATTTTGACCTTCACCCGCCGTACCCATACCATAACCTTTGATGGTTTTAGCTAAGATAACGGTGGGTTGACCTTGATGTTCGACTGCCGCTTTATAAGCCGCATAAACTTTTTTAATATCATGTCCACCGCGTTTTAGCAGCCAAAGTTGCTCATCGCTCATATCAGCAACCATGGCTTTTAATTCTGGATATTTCGCAAAAAAATGTTCACGTATGTAAGCACCATCTTTAGCACGAAAATTCTGATATTCTCCATCAATGGTTTCCATCATTAGCTGAGGTAACAAACCTTGTTTATCTTTTTTAAATAAAGGATCCCAAGCACTACCCCATAAAACTTTGTTGACATTCCACCCTGCGCCGCGAAATACACCTTCTAGTTCTTGAATTATCTTGCCATTTCCACGTACTGGACCATCCAAACGTTGTAAATTGCAATTAATAACAAAAATGAGATTATCCAATTTTTCCCGCGCAGCAATACAAAGTGCACCGAGCGATTCAGGTTCATCCATTTCTCCATCACCACAAAACATCCAGACTTTTCTATCTTTGTTATCCAATAAGCCACGATTTTGTAAATATTTCAAAAAACGTGCTTGGTAAATTGCCTGCATTGGCCCTAAACCCATTGAAACGGTAGGAAATTGCCAAAATTCTGGCATCAGCCATGGATGAGGATAAGAAGAAAGACCTTCTCCGCCGATTTCTTGACGAAAATGTGCTAATTGTTCTTTCGTTAAGCGCCCCTCTAAAAATGCGCGTGCATAGATACCTGGGGAGGAATGACCTTGGATATATAATAAATCGCCGCCGTGTTCAGAATTGGCCGCATGAAAAAAATGATTGAAACCCACTTCATACAAAGTTGCCGCCGAAGCATAGGTTGCTATATGGCCACCTAGTTCAGAAGAAACCTTGCCTGCCTGTAATACCATCATCACAGCATTCCAACGAATCAATGCCGCAATACGTTTTTCTAGTTTCTCATCGCCAGGAAAAGTAGGTTCCAACTCGACAGGAATCGTATTCACATAAGGGGTGTGTAAGCAAGCGCTTAGGTCCAAACCCCGTTGATGCGCCTTATTGATAAGTTGTTGGATAAGAAATTGTGCCCTATCTGCACCTTCAAATTTTAATACCGATAAAAGTGCATCTATCCACTCTTTGGTTTCAAGAGGATCCTTATCTAAGTAAGGAATTTGCTGTGTCATATCAGGCTTACCTTTAGAAAAATATTCTTCGATTATTTTTTTTACAAACTGCTATTGACCTAACTACAACAGCACACCCAGCGTAACAGCGAATACGATAATTAAAAAGAGGATTAAATCCCGGTCTATGAGCTTTAGGGCAGAAACATAATTTTCATTAGTAAATTCAGTTGTTTCGTCTAGTCCTAATGCAATACGACCACTTTTTTCAATAAGCTCTCGATTAAATGAAACGTCTCTTAGTAAGTAATCTAAACAAAAATGACTGGTTTGTACAAAATTACCTGCTAAAGCAAACAATATTGAAAATAAGCGTACCGGTAACCAATCCAATAATGCACGGACTTGTTGGGCAGATTTTCCTAAAGCAGGATAACTAGGATGGATGTGAGCAGAACGTTCAACTAAACGATAAACTAATGCCGCAATTGGGCCTAATAAAGCCATCCAAAAAATCACTGCAAATAAGGATTCATTCGCCTGCCAAAATATCGGTTGATGTATTTGCTTGGTATCAAAAATATTGGTAGGGCCCAAGCAATAAAAAAGTACCACTGCGCCGATTAAAAAGGATAACAAACCTTGGATAAAAGTAGCGCTTAAAAAATAAATAATCGCCACTGGTATAACGATCGGTAAAACAACAAACAATAAAGGTATAAAATATTGCTGTGACCAACTATTATTTTTAGTAAGGTCATTAATTCTACTAACATATTGTTCAAACCAATTAAACCGTGCTAAAAAGTTACCTCTATGTAGGCATCGTTCCAATCCCAAGCACAGTAACAATGTAATAAATGTCATAATCTTCCTCCGGACATCCAGCCCTAATATTTAAAAATTATTATTTGATCTTATTAATCTTTGCATTCAAATTTTTGTCTATTTGCCCTCAATTTACAACCCTCATGGTTATTGTATAGACCAGATTGCTGCATAGACACGGCACTTGCCAAAAATTCTATTGCTACGAGTAACTATTTTTAATAGTTACAAATGCAAAGAGTATATATTAAAAAAACCTAGTTTAGTCTACACGCATCTTTTCATTCAAGGCCAAAGGTGTAGGATAACGTAAAACCACCCAATAAGATGAGCCCACAAACGTCAAAATAGTGACTGCTTGGATCAGATAGTTGGCTTTATCACCGATCAAGGCAGGCGTAGTTTCTGCGGCTAAATAGGCAATCAATAAAGAAAATTCACTGGCCTGACCTAAACGTACACCCACTTCGCGCGCTATATATTTTTTTTCACCCGACATTTGCAATAATACCTGAAACAACCAAGGTTTGATTAATAACACCAATCCTGCTAATAACAATGCCGGTATAAATACCATGGGTAAATAATGTAAATCAAAACTTGCACCAATAGCAAAGAAAAACATGATTAAACAAAAATCACGCAGTGGTTTTAAATTATCGGCGATGAACACTGCAATCGGTCCTTCTGCTATCGATACACCGGCTAAAAAAGCACCAATTTCTGCTGATAAGCCTAAAGCGCGTGACAATTCTGCTAATCCTAAACACCAACCGAGTGCAACTAAAAAAAGATATTCTTGCACACGATCAAAACGAATAAATAACTTACTGATGAAATAACGTTGTACAACAAAAGCAAAAGCGAGTAAGGAAGGAAAAGTAATTAAGGTTAAACCCAGATCGGCTAATTTAGAACCCGTCATATGTGCACCGTGAACAAATAACAACATACCTATGGCTAATAAGTCTTGTAGTAACAAAACACTGATCATCGTTTCACCAATCGGTTTATGGTGTAACGCTAAAGTGGGCAATAACTTAAGACCGATAATGGTACTTGAAAAAATTAAACTGGCGCCTATTAATACACTTTCTAAGAGTGTAAAACTAAACAGATAACCGACTGCAAAACCAATCGTAGTAAATAATGCACTGAAGACTAAGGTTACAATGGCTGTTTTACGTAAACTTCGATAAAACTCTTGTGGTGTTAAATCTAAACCGACTAAAAATAACAAAAAGATAATACCAATGTCGCCAATACCACGTGCCAAACCTAAATTTGGCACTAACTTTAAACAACTGGGACCTAAAATCAATCCTAATAAAATATAAGCGACTAATAAAGATTGATGTGTATACAACGCAACCGTTGCTAATACCGCAGCGCCAGTAAAAATAACAAAAATAGAAAAAACAACACTATGATCCATTATTCCTCCAGGCAGAGCAAAGAGGCATTACCTCCTGCTGCCGTCGTATTGATGGATAATGAACGTTCCAAACAAAGACGAGGTAAATAATGCGGTCCGCCTGCCTTAGGTCCCGTTCCAGAAAGACCTTCACCACCAAAAGGTTGTACGCCCACCACTGCACCTATCATAGAGCGGTTAACATATTGGTTTCCGACATGCACCTGACGTGAAATTGTATCTACTGTATGTTGGATACGACTTTGAATACCTAAGGTCAAACCATATCCAGTATGATTGATGGCATGGATCACTTGTTCACGATCCTTAGCGGCATAACGAATAACATGCAAAATAGGACCAAAAACTTCTCGTTTTAAAAGATCCAAGCTACTTAATTCAAATAGACTCGGTGCAAAGAAATTCGTTTGATCCAACCCACTCGGCAACTTGCATTGATAAAGCAATTTAGCTTCTTGAGACATGCGATCAAAATGTTCTTGTAAAGTTTTTTTAGCTGCACTGTCAATTACGGGACCAACATCCGTAAACAACTCGCTAGGATCACCTAATTTGAGTTCTGCCATCGCCCCGCATAGCATTTCAATTAAAGAATCCGCCATTTCTTCTTGCACAAACAATACACGTAATGCCGAACAACGTTGGCCGGCACTACCAAAAGCTGAATTCAATACATCCACCACCACTTGTTCCTTAAGCGCGGATGAATCAACGATCATTGCGTTTTGTCCACCCGTTTCCGCAATGAAAGGTAAGATCCCACCTTCACGACTTGCTAAACCCTGATTGATTTCACGCGCCGTTTCAGTGGAACCAGTAAATACTATCCCTTTAATTCGCGGATCAAAGGTTATTTTTGGCCCAATCACTGCACCGTTTGCAGGTAAAAGTTGTAATACATCCCCAGGAATTCCCGCTTCATATAAAAGTTGTACCGCTGCCGTAGCAATTAAGGGTGTTTGACTTGCCGGCTTCGCAATTACGGTATTTCCAGTCACTAAGGCAGCGGTCACTTGACCAATGAAAATAGCTAAAGGAAAATTCCAAGGACTTATACAAGCAATAACACCTCGACCTTGCACACTTAACCAATTTTCTTCACCGGTCGGCCCTGGCAATAAATGAGGAACTAAATCTATGCGTGCACGCATGGCATAGTAACGACAAAAATCAACGGCTTCGCGCACTTCAGCGATGGCATCATTCAGTGTTTTACCTCCCTCCTTAACCGCCAATGCCATGAATTCATTTAGGCGTTGTTCAAAAAGATCCGCGGCGCGATCCAAACAAGCGGCCCGTTGTTCAACCGGTGTATTGGCCCAACTAAAATTCATGTGATGAGCATGACTAATTGCCTGCTCGAGTTGTTCAGCACTCGCCAAACTAACATGCCCTATGATTTCCTGTGGATTAGCCGGATTACTAATAGCCCGGATTTTTTCACCCTCCACTAAAACACCTTTAATTAAAGGCCCAGCGCTGTATGACTTTTTAGCCGCTACTTCTATTTTGCTAGCCAATGGTTCCCAGGTTTCACTATCCGAGAAATCGATGCCGCGAGAATTTTTACGTGTAGACCCATAAATATCTCTCGGTAAAGGAATTTTAGGGTGTGGAATCTTATCTAATTGATATAATTTTTGCACCGGATCTTCTAACATTTCTTCGATAGGAATGCTTGGATCAATAATACGGTTAACAAATGAGGTATTTGCACCATTTTCTAACAAACGTCTAACCAAATAAGCAAGCAAATCTTCATGTCCGCCCACTGGGGCATACACACGACAAGGAATATTAAGATTTTTAGGTCCCACGATATGATCGTACAAGGTATACCCCATACCATGTAAGCATTGCATTTCAAAATCTCGATTCTTTCCAGCCAACTCGAGTACCGTCGCTAAGGTATAAGCATTATGCGTAGCAAACTGCGGATAAATCTCTGCAGAGTGTGCCAGTATTTTTTTTGCACAGGCAACAAAACAAACATCCGTCGCTGCTTTGCGCGTAAATACGGGATAGGATTGTAATCCCTTTAATTGTGCATTTTTAATTTCTGTATCCCAATAAGCCCCTTTAATTAATCGCACCATCCAACGTTTATTTTGTTTTTTAGCCAGATCAATCAGCCAATCAATAACAAAAGGCGCGCGCTTTTGATAAGACTGAACGGCCAAACCAAATCCTTCCCAATGTGCTAAATCAGGATCGCAAAATACCGCGCCAATAATATCTAAAGAAATATCTAAACGATCCGCTTCTTCGGCATCGACTGTCAGCGATATATTATTGGCCTTTGCCGCCAAAGCTAAGGTTTTTAATTGTTTAATTAAGAAGGGAACAACCACTTCTTTTTTTGCAAACTCATAACGTGGATGCAGCGCAGATAACTTAACGGAAATACCCGGTGCATCGTTCAGTGATTTGCCTGAAGCTGCTTTACCAATTGCAACGATTGCGGTTTGATAAGCCTGAAAATAACGCTCAGCGTCTTTCTCAGTACGAGCTGCTTCACCCAACATATCGTAAGAAAAGCGATAGCCTTTTGCTTCATAAGCTTTAGCTCTTTTTAATGCTTCGTCGATGTCTTGACCCATCACAAATTGACGACCTAACACCTGCATGGCTTGCTTAACCGCTTTTCGGATAATGGGGGCACTGCTTCGAGCAACAAAGCGGCGTAAAACATTAGCTAACCCGCTGGTTTGGTTCGACTGTAATAGTTTCCCGGTTAACACTAATCCCCAGGTGCTGGCATTAACAAAGAAAGAAGCACTTTGGCCAAGATGAGAAGCCCAATCCGCATTGGTAATTTTATCTTTTAATAAGGCATCTATGGTATCACTGTCTGGAATTCGCAACAGAGCTTCCGCCAAACACATCAATGCAATACCTTCTTCACTGGATAGATCATATTCGTATAAAAAAGCATCTAAACCGCCTTTCGATAAGCGTTGTGCACGAATTTGTTCAATTAATTTAACCGCACGTTGCGCGATTCTTTCTGACATTTGGCGTGGTACAGCCGCTAATTGCAATAATTGTTTAACACACGCTGTTTCGTCGGCATAATAAGCTTGTGCTATAGCCAATCTTAAGGGATTTTTTTTAACTGATATTAGGGGAAACGACATTCGAGCCTCTATAGTAATTTCACAAATTATTTTTTAAATACGCTTCATACTTGAACTTTTGTTCGTATTGCCGCTCAACATCCTCATGTTAATACACTCTGGTTGATTATTTTTGCGACATTTGCCAAAAATCCCATTGCTGTGTGTATATTTTAAAAATATGAACCCAACATTCTTTTACTTAATAAATAGTTTGTCTTTTAAAATGTATTAGTCGTACATGAGTTCATCAAGCGGAGTTTGAGCAGTTGAGCCTCCATTTTGTATCAACTCACATAGTACATCCGTAATACAAAGATAACGTAAAATATTTGGTGTGACTTCATCAAAATTTGCTTTCACTCCTAGCAAAGATTGCTCTATCTCATCAAAACTAACCCCAATTCCATAACCTAAACAAAGTGAACACAGTTGATCCGCACGACGAGCAATCGCTGGCAACAATCCCACCTCAGAAAAAACCTCATCATAGGTAATAGATCTACCCTTTAATGTAAAATTGGCCCGTAAGGTTTTGGCAATGGAATGCAATGCTTTTTTTAATTCCATAGATTTCTACTCCTTCCACCACGGGATAGCTATTTTACGTGGTCCAGCTAATACCGTACGTAACCAACGTAAAAAAACCGTAACAGAAAAGCCATAACGTTCTAATAAACCAAAAAACGTCATAGCTACTATCGCCAACACGAAACTCCAAACGCGAATATGTAACAAAAACAAAAGCAACGGAAAAGCCGCACGTGCATCGATTAAAAAAAATCGTGGGATACGTGCCGAATCACGCCAATGTGCTGCTGTAGGAACCCGTGACATAAATTTAGTCCAATGACCTCATTTGGTTAATATTCTATCATTTATGGCGGGAATCATACAGCAACTGATTACAAATTTAAAGTTAAGAAATAGCGTATAGTCATAAACTTGAAAGCTATCTTATCGAGGGTTTAACAAGCGTATTTTAAAAATGCAGCTTGTATCGATCTTGATGAAAAAAATTTATGATTCGCTTGACTCAACTTTAACTAAACGTTTTAATACACAACCTACGCATTAGCATCATTTATTTGAGTATATCTTTTTAGGCCGAATAGCTCAGTCGGTAGAGCAGAAGACTGAAAATCTTTGTGTCGGTGGTTCGATTCCACCTTCGGCCACCAGACTTAATCAAACACTTACATCACTTTCAAACTTTCCCTTAAATTCCCGTGCGGGATTTAAACAAGTCAGCTCATCGTTTGGCATTGAATTTCAACAAGCTCCATAATTAACCTGAGTTTCACTTAATCTTTGGTATTCATTGTTTATCTGCCTTTCGTTACTTTTAAAAAATTTACTAGAATTTAAAAATAATTTAGTTCCTAGAGAATCACTGTTGGAAGCAGTAATAGATTCATTAGGAGCAGCTGGCATTATACTTTCGTCTTCTAAAACTTGTGTTTCTTCTTTCGATAATCTACAAAGCTTTTTTTGCCATAGAAAAATCATGCTACTTGCTTGCACAAGACTACCTACTAAATAACCTATTGCAAGCCCTAATACTTCTAAATTAGTATTGCAATGTAATCCTAAAGTAATGGGTAAAATAACGATTAAAAATGTCATTAAAGTTACGATTGTAGGAGTTAGCGAGTCTTCATTTCCAAAAAATGCACCCGTTAATATTTGGCTAAATGAATCAATTATTATTTGCGCGCCATTGACGTAAAGTAGGTAAGCAATTAAGTTCGGATCATAATGATCTTCCGACTTAAGAAAAATACCGCTAATTAACGTTGGAGTAAAAAAACAAGGAATTGAAAATAAAAGTGCGTTGCTCAAAGAAAGCAACACACCGATTTTATCGTAATAGCCAATCGACCGATAATCTTTCCTACCAACAGCACGTCCGATTAAAATACATACTGTCTGAGCAATAGAGTCGTTAATATAGAGTACTAAATTGTTATAACTATTGGCCATTTGTATCGCAATTATTGAAATTTTACCATATGTTCCAACAAACGATTGCTTGTATAGTGTTGAAACAAAAATTATCAGCATTTTTGCTGTTAAACTTGCACCTAATTTAAAGGTTCGGATACCCAATGATTTAAAATTATTACAATTTAAATTAAAAAATTTATATCCTTCTCGTGATCCGTATATTTTCAAATAAACAAAAAATACTAGATTGTTTAACCATATTTGACCCATTGTTCCATAGGCATAACCGTTTATGCCTAAATTTAGAGCTAAAATAAAACTGGAATTTAAGGCTCCAGCAATAACTAAGCTACAGATATTAAGAAGAAACATTGGTAATTTTTTACCTGTACCATATACATAACTAGTATTTACGGTCAATAAGGATATTGCTGGTAAACTAATAATACTAAGATAAAAATAATTTTCAGTTAAATCAACGAGATCTGAAGGTTGATTAATTAAATTTAATAGAGGTTTAGCAAAACAAAAAATAAAGATTTGCGGAATGCAAACTATTATTGCTGAGATCCATCCTTGTTGCATCACAACTTCTATAGATTGCTTGTCTTTCTTTCCATCTAGCTCACTAATTATTGGCGATAATGCAGTTAATGCGACATTAAATAAGGTTATCACAGGTACAGACAATGCAATAATGCCGGAAGCAGCCAAAGTAATAGGACCAGCTCTTCCCAAAATATAAGTATTTATTTGTTCCGTAATAGCAGTAGCTATATTAGCGGCCGTGTAAGGAATGCTTAATGCGACAAGTTCCTTTATTTTTGTGTAACAATATTTAAGTTGCATAAATTATGCCTCATCCTAACTGTTATTATCTCATGGTTTACAGTTACAATGTAAATAATTAAAACATTAACAAAGAAAATTGATAAATTTTTTTAAAGTAAATCATTTTTTTCAAAAACAACTAAACTTCTAAAAAACATGCAAATTTATGAAGATGATATAAGCAAAGCGGATGTTAGCTTGAGTTTACATACTATTAACACTATTATAAGTTCGCTCAGTTACTATTTGACAAATAAACAGCATTGATAAACTCTCTGTATATTAGAATAGCTATGCTTTAAAAAATATCAATTATGGAAATTCTAAAAAAATGGATTCAAAAATGAATTGTAAAATATCCCCTGTATGTTCCTATAATGAGTGGGATCCTTTAGAAGAAGTTATAGTTGGTTCAGTAATCGGTGCTGCGCGAATGGCCTTTGAACCATCTATAAGTGCGTATTACCCACTAAATCATCCCCATAGAAAATTCAAAGGTTCACCATTTACAGAAGAAGAAGTATATAAAGCCGAAGAACAATTGAACAATTTAGCATTAATCCTAAAAAAAGAGGGAGTTATTGTAAGACGACCAGATCCTATAAACTTTCACAAGGAAGTTAAAACCCCAGACTTTCAGATACCAGTGGGTAATTGTAGTGCATGTCCACGCGATGTGTTACTTATCATTGGCAATGAAGTAATTGAAGCCCCCATGGCACAAAGAGCAAGGTTTTTTGAATATCGGGCCTATCGATCTTTAATCAAAGAATACTTCTGCAAGGGTGCCAAATGGACAACGGCGCCTAAACCATTAATGACTGATGCACTTTACGTACCTAATTTCTCTGTAGAAGAGAATCTTTTTGACGCAGATACGCACCCTGCTTTAACCGATTTTGAACCTTGCTTTGATGCAGCAAGTTTCGTTAGGTTTGGTCGTGATATTTTCTATCAACCTGATGTTGTTACTAATGATTTTGGAGGGCAATGGTTACAAAGACACCTAGGTCCGGAATATCGCCTGCACCGCGTTAAATTTGCTGATAAGCATCCTCCACAACATATCGATACTACTCTTGTCCCCATTAGGCCGGGAATTGTATTGGTAAATCCCGAAAGACCTTGCATCAACAAAACACTTGAACTTTTTTATAGTAATAAATGGAAAATTATTGAAGCAAAACCCTCAATTCGCGGAGTAGGATTTCACTCGCCAGAAGTTAGCAATTGGATATCTATGAATTTCCTAAGTATTGATGAAAAACGAGTCGTTGTCGAAGAAAAAGAAGAACCCACGATTAAATTACTTGAGTCTCTCGGGTGTCAAGTAATCACTTGTGCATTCGATGAGGTATATAAATTTGGGGGTGGGGTTCATTGTTGCACCGCGGACATTAGAAGAAATAGTCAATTACAATCGTATTTTAATAATATTAATTAATTCATAAAACTATCGTGATTCTAAACTCACTAAATGTTCCTTTACATCAAAGGAACTCGATTTCTGGAGAAGCTGAACCATTCGTATAACTAAAATCACAACTCCTATGGCCATTCCCAGTAATAGACCATACCATATACCATAGATACCATATCCATAAATAAAACTTAGTAAATACGCACAAGGAAGTCCTAGCAACCAAAAAATTACTATTGTTACATACATGGATAATTTTACATCTTGAAATCCTCTTAAAACAGACATTGCGATAAGACGCACACTGTCAAAAATCTGAAAGATTGCTACAAACATAAAAAGATTTTTTGCATAACTAATAATTTCCTTATTAGCAGGAACAGTTATATCTAGATCAAGAGCAATAATTGTTTTAGGAAAAATAATATAAATCACTGCAATTACACTCATTATAAAAACTCCTAGCACGAAACCTAAATAGGTAGAAAGCAGTGTAGCTTTACTATTTTTCTCTCCAATAGTTTGAGAAACACGTACTGTTATTGATTGTGCTAGCGCTAAAATAACTGCTACTGACAGCTCTAGATATTGCTTTATAATTCCTTGAGCTGCTAACTCATGAGAGCCAAACTTAACCACAAGTAAAATAATCATTAAAAATGATAAACTTTCTACCATATTACTACTACCAATAGGCATACCTAACCGAATTAATTCAATTAAGTAACGAATATTGATACGTCCATAATTTTTAAATAGCTGATATTTTCTAGTAAATTTAGATTGTGATATATATATCATCATAATAACCGTTGCCACTACAAAAACGAGCGTGAATCCATACCCTAAGCCGGCTATACCACACTGTGGAAATCCAAATTTTCCAAACACAAACGCATAATTAACAAATATTTCAATTGGGGCCTGAATTAAACTTATTACAAATATACATTTAGTAAGTGATATTCCAATTAAAAATTGTTCCATTACTACAATATATAACCAAGGTAAAATACTGAAAGATAGTGCCCTTAAAGACAATTCAGCTAACTTTATTACTTTTGGATCCATTCCAATGCATAATAAAAGAGTAGAGATAAACCACATAATCAACATAAATGGTATGCTACAAATACAAGCTAATACGAATCCTTGAGAAACAAAATTTCTTATTTGCTTATCTTCGTTAGCACCAAAACTTTTTGAAACCGTTATACACACACTGACAAAAATCCCATAAAAAAAAGCACATAAGCAAGTATAAATACTTGAGACTAATGAATATGCTGCTAAGGCATCTTCACCTAAATGCGCAATTATCGCAGTACCTAAAAATGTACTCGCTGCATAAGTAATTTGAGAAAATAATAATGGTAAAAACAAAGTTGTTATTTTCTTCGATTCAAGAATAAAGCGATGACATGGTTTATATAATTGGCCCATAAAATTTTTCTAAAATTTTATTAATTAATAATGAAATGGTCGGCGAGAGCTGAAGGCTATGACCAAATTATTTTCATTAAAAGTATGATAAACGCCAAGATAAATGTGATTAAATTTGCTAAAATAAGAGAAAAGGAAAAAATTAAAAATCCATAGATAAGCCAAAGTAACACACCAAAGCAAAACACTACATACATCCCTAACGAGATATCACGTGCCGAACGCAACTTCCAAACCTGGATTACTTGTGGCAAAAAAGCAATGGTCGTGCAAACACCTGCTACTAGACCAATAACTTCTGTATAGTTACTCATGTTTTCTGTCTTGATTGTAGTAAAATTTAGTACTCAGTAAGTGCGGGTCGCTTTTCTTTATATTTCTTTAAAGCTTTTTTCCAACTATCGGAAACGACAGATTCTGTCAATCTATTGTTTTCTTGCGTTCTTGCAAAGTGTTTTTTATGAAATTCTTCAAACTGAAGCACTTGATTTTCTGATAATATATCACCTTCAGCTAACTCATTAATCTTATCATAGTAATGACCACATAACTTACAAAATTCGCTTAGCATGTCCTCTAATTCACCTTTATGTACCGGCAATTCTTTTTTACCTACATCCCCACCAAAAACTCTATCTATTGCCGCTGCTGCACTACAAGGATAGTAACCATGTGGATCCAACGTCATGCCACATAATGTTGGAATCCAGCAACCCTTGGAAAAGTCACTGCTTCTGTATTCTACTAAATCTACTGGTGCTTGATTAATAGGGGAAAAAGTTGGTTGTATGTTTGAAATCTTTTGACTATTCTCAATTTCAATTTCTGGAGGGATTTTTGCTAATATTTTTTGAACAGCTTTACCATAACCATTAGTAACAAGCTGAATACTCGTGTCCGGAGAATAGTTTTTCTTATAATCAATTAGCAAGTTAACTATTGCGAATATATCTCTGTGGAGAGTGGGTTCTCCTCCAAGTATTCTTATATGTCTCCAATGTATTTTTTTTTGGATGGATTCATCAACAAATTTCTGTATCTGTTTTAATGACATCTTATCTTTCGAAACTGCTTGTGGAACCATAGCATCGCAATTGATACAGGCCATATTGCAAACATAGGTAATAACAAGCTCTATTCTATTGTAACTACATGCAAACCGACTTCGCATAACTCTTCCTTGTTGACATTGACTTTTTTGACGAGGATATAATCCTCAATAACGAGAACATCCATTGCTTTTGATTTTACAAAAAAATCAATCGCATCTTGCGGTGTCTCAACAATTGGCATTTCTCTACCATTGAAGGATGTATTAAGCACAACCGAAATACCTGTTATTGCTTTAAACTCCTCTATCAAAGAATAATATTGAGGATTTATATCTCTACTTACTGTCTGAATACGGGCACTTCCATCTGTATGTACAACCCCTGCTAATTTTTCAATCCATTTGTCCTTTGTTTGTGCAGTCAAGATCATATAAGGACTTTTGTCATGACAATCAAAATAAATAGCAACGTCTTCAACTAATACTGATGGAGCAAATGGTCTGAAATCTTCTCTAGACTTAACTCTTTTATTCACGAAATTCCTTACGTCTTTCCGTCTAGGATCAGCTAATATACTTCGATGCCCTAGAGCTCTTGGACCAAATTCAGAGCCTCCATGGAACCAACCTAACACTTTACCTTCGGCCAAAAGCTTAGCTGCTTTTTTAACAAACTGATTTGTCCTAATAACTTCGATTTTTTCTTTGCATTTATCAATATTAATATTAATTTCTGTATTATTGTACTGTTTGCCAAAATAAGTTGAACCATTATGCAGTATTTTTTCCTTTTTTAAGACTTCTATCCACCCATAATAACAACATCCTATAGCTAACCCATTATCTCCCGCAGCGGGTTGGAAATAAAAATTCTCAAATTTTGTATTTTTAAATAATTTTGCGTTCGCAACTGCATTTAATGCAAGACCGCCAGCATATCCAACGTTTTTATGAGAATACATATCGTGATAAGCATTAAATACATATATAATCGCCGCTTCAATTTTCTCTTGTGCAAAATAAGCCAAATCGGCATAATATTGAAAATATTCACTAAAACAACGGTATTTTCCACCCAGAAAAGGATCAATATTCTTCATCCAATCATATTTTAGGAAAACTCTACCTTCTTTGAACTCAAAAACATCAAATTCAAATATCCGTGGTCTCCCGTAAGGTGCTAACCCCATCAATTTTCCTTCACAAAATTCATCATCAAAAACGTAATAACTTATTCCACCATAAAATTCCGCAATTGAATGTTCGATATCGAAAGGTGCTACTGGATAACAAAGTCTGTCCCACTTTACAAACTTAGAAAAATCCTTAAAAATGGGACACAATTTTCCATTTTCAAAAGAATAATAACTTTCTTTTTCCCAATAAAGATATTTTTCATCTTTTTTTAAGTCTCTAATATCCTTTGGGAGAACCTTTGGATCATCAACGTCAATACAAGTATCCAAACTGCTGCCTTGTCCATCCATAACAACCACCCCCATCTCATGAAATGGTGAGGTACCGATAGCACTATAGGCATGAGCGATGTGATGAGAAATATTAACAATAGGCATTTCTTGAGGGATTATTCTATTACTTCGTTTAATAACCTCTTCAGGTTTTAGAATTGGGTTTGCAGTGCATTCCTGAACAAGAAGCGTTAAATCTTTAAAAGTAATACCCGCTGCGTCTAAGCAGTATTGAATGGTTAAATTATCATTAAACCCATCGTGCTTAACTTTCGTAATTCTTTCTTTTTCGAGCGCAACGATAATTTTTCCATCTCTTAATAAACAGGTTGATCCATCGTGCGAAAGCCCTGTTCCTAAAATGTAAATCGGTTTAGCCATAAAAACATCTCTCTACAAATTCAATTGGTACAACGACATTTCATCTTCAAATTGTTTTGATATTTCTAAGAGTTTTCGCGTTAGTTCATACTCTTGATCTCGCTCCATAGATTTAGCTAATCGTTTATAAAATTTTGATTTTAAGGCAGGAATTTCTTCCGGTTTAATTCGATTTCTTGCAATAGCGATATCTATTGCTCTAGAAAAACCATCGCTATCAACTCTTGCTTTGATCTGATTAAATTTCTTCGGACCAAGTCTTGTTCTAGAAGCCTGGTACTGCATAAAACTAGGAATTCTATATAATGTCGGAATATCTGAAACATATTTATACCGCGCTCCGAGTGCGGCAATTCTTAGCCATGTGTGATAATCTTCTGATGCCCGCTCATTAGGAAATGGGCATTCATACGCAAACATTGTACGCACAGAGGTAGCCGAAGTTTTATTTATATACCCTGTATCAGTACCCATATTCAACCATACATCATCCCCTTCAAGAGGCTTTGAGATATGTGTTTCCATAATCTCCAAAATGGGAACACTAATCTTTTCAAAGGGGACTAATTCATTAAATTCATTGATAACCTTAAAGGATGAATAAATTAAACCTATAGCAGGATCTTGCAGAAAAGTATTTTTCACAATTTCTACTCTCTGAGGATGAGAAATATCGTCTGCGTCATTAAAATGAATGATGCCACATTGGTGATTTTTTGCATATATAACACCTATATTTCTACAAATACCAGGCCCCACATTTCTATCTAAAAAGATAACATCAATCTGAGGATAATATTTTTTCTTAATATTTTGTAATTCTTTTTTTATCTTAAATTCCGTTGAATTATCATCAATGATGATTGCTTGCCAATCAGGATCTGTTTGTTTAAATAATCCTTCCAGCGTGTCAAAAATAAATAATCTGTTATTTTTTTCACAAAATTCAGCATAGTGAGGTATTACAAAAGCAGAGGACATTAACATGATTCCTTTATTGTGTTACATAAAACGTCCGTAAGAATGCGTAATTCTTTTCTAGAGCGCCCTATTTGGGTAGAAATACCAATAACCCGTTCTAGTATCGATGAAGTTTGAGGGAAAGAATTCTTAGAGATAGTTACAGAATTCTTGCTAAGCTGAAAAGGATCACGCTGGGTATGATGAGCGCCGCGTTTTTTTAAAATAGGCTCCCAATCTGAATAAACATGACCTTTCGTATTCACAAACCATGCATTGATATTGTTTAACTTCATTTTTTGAAAAAAAGTGTTTGCTTTATTACGAGAAGTAAATTGTAGAAAAACAGCTCTTCCGCAATCACCTTCCTTATCATGTATGGGGCAAAAAGTAAAAGAGCTTGCAACATGCGATAAACAATCCAATATTATACGTTTCTCTTCTCTCAAGCTTTTTAAAATATTATCAAGCTTGCTTAGTTGTACGCGTAGAATAGCACTTGATATTTCAGATATCCTAAAATTCCATCCTGCGAATGCTTTAATTCCTAGTTTAGTAAACCCAGGTTCAAAGATACAACCACCATGATGTTGTACCATAGCTCTTTGATGAAAAATTTTCTTATCCGTAATTAATGCTCCGCCTTCGCCGCAGGTAATAATTTTATAATGATTGAAGGAAAATATGCCTGCGTCTCCTATCGTACCTAAATGTTTGCTTCCGTAGGAACCACCACAGGCTTGCGCAACATCTTCCAATACGAATAATTTATATCGCTTTGCAATTTGCATAATTGCATTCATGTTACATGGTAACCCATGCATATGAACAGGAATAATCGCTTTGGTTTTTTTAGTAATTTTTCGCTTTACATCCTCTGGATTAAGAGTGAGTGAGGTATCAATTTCAGCAATTACCGGGATCGCACCAACAGCTAACACTGATAACGCTGTTGCTATATAGGTAAACGCAGGGATGATTACTTCGTCTCCTGGACCAATACACATCCCCGCTAAACCGCATATTAGCGCAGCCGTTCCACTACTTACTGCAAGTGAATATTTGACTTTCAGTTTTTTAGAAAATTCTTTTTCAAATTGACTTGAGACGCTATCATCGCCATTAATGTAACGATCTAGATAACCTTTTTCAATAACTTGACGTACAGCATCCACTTCATCCTCCCCGAGATTATAGGGCACTCCACACCTTCCTTTGTCTAAATAAAATCGAAATTCATTACATAATGATTCTCTTTAATAACTTAATTCACAATTAACTGCAACATTTAGTTATTACTAAATCGTTAATTTTTACTATTAAATTTTTATTAGTGCTAATTTAACAATTACATCAAATAGATAATTAGCAACTAATTTATTCCCTCTATCTCCCAAGTGAACATAATCTGCAAAAACACTTCTTTGTTCTTGCTTGATTGCATCGTCAACATCAATAAAATAATAACCTTTTTCAAGTGAGTCTTTTTTTATTACCTGCATTAAAATGTCATAATTTTTAACATTATATTCCGGAAAGCCAATATATTGCTGACGAAATTTAGTATCAAGTTGCTGTTCCCAAGCTGACTTTTTTTTCAAAGTTGTATATAAAGATGGTTGTAGACAATAAATTAAAATAAATTTCTGTTTTTTTGAAAGGTAATCTATTAACTCCATAGTTTCAAGTGTATTACTTGCAATTTTTTCGCTCGAAAGCTGAATAGTATGTAACGCTTTCAATATCTCCTGTCCTTTAAACATATGTTTATACCAAACCTTATTTACTAAATACAAAAATTTAAACTGATATTCTCTATATTTCGGAGGTGTAATTATTGAAAATTTACTTGATGTTTTTTGATCCACAGCTTCTGATTTATCTACATATAATTGAATTGCTTTCTTGTAATGCATGAAGTCTTGTTCAAGATTATAATTTTCTCCAGTGTAAGCATGATATATATCATTCCATCCAGAAAACATGATAATCATATCCGGTGAAAATTTCTTAACATAATTAAATATAAAAACTTTCTCTTGGGCACTTGTCCATGCACCAGCCGCAGCTATTATTACTCTAATCTTTTTTTGCGGATAAATAACAGCCAATTTTTTTTCAAGCAAGTAAGCAAACGTTTGATTCTGTTTTACACCGGCACCCCACGCAGCTGAACCACCAGTAACAAAAATGCGAAATTCATTTTTAGGTTTTTTCTCAAAAAATGTCTCGTCGTATCTGAAATGATCTACATTTGTTTTCCATCCAACGCCTGATTCATTCTCAGTGGGCACATAACCAACAAAGGTGTCATATTCCATTTTCGCAATTTCATCCTGCGATGTATAGCATTGCCCTTTCGCATCATAAGGATCTTGAGCTTCCTTGGTACATGGAGCAAGGAAATTATCTGAATCCGGATCCTTAATCAGTGCTCGAGATAAAAGTTCAAGACAAATAAAACATATTAAAATCATGAAGGTTAGGACAGGTATCATGTGAAAAAATTTTTTCATTTTAAATCCTTATAAAATTTCTTCTGTAGTTGCACGCTATTATTGTAACCAAAATCTATCTAATTATTTATTAGAAAATAATATTTTATTTACAAGCAAATTCCACAAGTTTGTAATTAGCAAAAACTATAAATATTTCGACTGACTCAGATTACTTGAAGTTACCTGCTATCAAAGCTTAATCTTTCATGTTTTTTAATCATTTGCATAATTACTGTTCATCACTTTTTTTCATTTCAAAAATTGTATCTTATTATTAGAAGCCGGAGTATAATCTAAAAGCTCCATGCTAGTTAAAGCAACCCTTACGGTTTATGGATAACTTAAAAGGAAGAAATATCATGGGTACTCTCCAGAAGAAAATGCTTGAAAGGCGATTACTAGGCATAATACTCGCGGTACTTTCACTCATACTTGCTCATAAAAGTCATCAACAATTCGTTTTTATATTCTTATTGTTTGTATCTTTTTTACTATTTGCAGCAGTATTACTTAAGCCTCAATTATTAGTACCTATACACAATTCTTTTATAAAATGTGGAACTATAACGGGAAAAGTTACACAACCAATAATAATGGCTATCCTATTTTTTTTATTATTTATTCCTGTTAGCTTTTTTTTAAAATCAATTAAAAAAGACCCATTAAACCTAAAGTTTTCACCTCATATGGGAAAGCATACCTATTGGGATGACAAGGAAAAATTCTCCACAGAAAATATGCCCTATCAATTTTAGCGAGAAATCTCATGGAACTCCTGATTGAATTATGGAATTTCTTAAAAACTCGTAAGAAAATGTGGTTGCTACCAATAATAATCATTATCTTAATATTTGGTACTCTTATCACCCTTGCAGAGGGCACGATAGTAGCGCCATTCATCTATACACTTTTTTAATGAATGATGAAAATACTTGGTATATCTGCATTTTATCACGATAGTGCTGCTGCACTCATTGATAATGGAACAATTATAGCTGCGGCACAAGAAGAGCGTTTCACCCGAAAGAAGCATGATCCTGCTTTCCCTATTAATTCAATTAAATATTGTCTTGAAGAATCACATATCGATTTAAGCAATATTGATTTTATAACTTTTTATGAAAAACCCTTTTTAAAATTCGAGCGGCTTTTAGAAACCTATCTTGCTTCCGCACCTTTCGGATTTCATTCTTTCAGAAAAATTATTCCTATCTGGGTAAAAGAAAAAATATTTCAAAAAAAACTCATTATCAATGAATTAAAAAAACTAAACGCTAATACCAAGTTACATAAAAAAATACTTTTCAGTGAGCATCATTTAAGTCATGCTGCAAGTGCATTTTATCCCTCACCATTTGAAAGCGCTGCTGTACTAGTTCTAGATGGCGTGGGAGAATATACTACCTCTAGCATTGGAGTAGGAAACAATTCTGATTTATCTATCTTAAAAGAAATTCGCTTTCCTCATTCACTTGGTCTCCTATATGCTGCATTTACTTCATATATAGGATTTAAAGTTAACTCTGGAGAATATAAAGTCATGGGGCTTGCTCCTTATGGGCAACCAAAATATACACAAACTATTCTCGACAATCTAATTGACATTAAGCCTGATGGTTCATTTCGATTAAATATGGAATATTTTAATTACACAACTGATTTCACAATGACCAATGAAAAATTCCATAAGTTATTCGGTTCTTGTCCAAGACAACGTGAGTCAACAATTAGTCAGAGAGAAATGGATCTAGCTGCTTCGATTCAAGTTGTTTTGGAAAAAGCCGTTTTGCTTCTAGCAAAATCAATCGCAAAAGTAACACAGCAAAAAAATTTGTGTCTTGCTGGCGGCGTAGCACTCAATTGTGTAGCGAATAGCAAAATTATAAAATCAAAAATTTTCGATAAAATTTGGATACAGCCTGCTTCTGGTGATGCAGGTGGTGCAATTGGAGCAGCCTTAGTAACCCACCATCTTTTTAACAGACAATCAAGAAGTAATTTTTATCCCAACGATAATATGAAGGGTGCTTACTTGGGGCCAAGTTTTAGTCAGGAACAAATTATCAAACGACTTGAAAAGTTAGACGCACAGTTTACCCTATTTCAAAATAATGATGATATTGTTAAAAGAGTAGCCGCCTTATTAGCTCAAAATAAAACAATAGGATGGTTCCAAGGTCGCGCTGAATTTGGACCAAGAGCCTTAGGAAATAGATCTATACTTGCTAATCCTAAATGCCCCCATATGCAAAAAACATTAAATTTAAAAATCAAATATAGAGAGTCATTTCGTCCATTTGCTGCCTCTATATTAACTGACGATCTTGAGCAATGGTTTGATTTATCAGTAACTAGTCCTTACATGCTACTTATTGCCAATGTCAATAAAGAAAAAAGAATTAAAATAACTCCAGAGCAAGAAAAATTATTTGGGATCAAAAAACTGCACCTAATCCGATCTGAAATCTCTGCAGTAACACATGTTGATTATTCATCGAGAATTCAAACTGTGCATAAAGAAACTAATCCTATTTACTATGCACTTCTCGATGAATTCAAAAAAATAACAAACTGCCCTATTTTAGTGAACACGAGCTTCAATATTCGTGGCGAACCCATTGTAAATACTCCTGAAGATGCATTTCACTGCTTTATAAACACAAAGCTCGATTATCTGGTCATCGGTTATTGCCTTTTAAACAAACAAGAACAAACAATTATTCCTGAAAAAAATTACAAAAATAGATTTGAATTAGATTAATTATAAACCTAAGTAAAATACTAAAAAAATAATATCACACCAAGCTGAGATAAAATTAAACCTACTATAAACTTCTTAAAATATTGCTGAATAACAGGAAATCTTGTGATCAAAACTAATCCATTTATTCGTATCGCCCTATTACAGCTCAATGCAGAACCGAATAACCAAAAACTTAATTTGGAAATAGGTGATCAATATTGTAGACAAGCTAAAAAATTGGGTGCAGATATTGTGTTATTTCCCGAGATGTTTAATATAGGCTACACGCCATTTCATCCAGCTATACTCCAACAGGACTTTATTGCTGAGCATCTTATTACATATGTTGAAGATATCAATCAATGGAAATCTCTGGCTATATCTCAAAACAGTCACTTCATAAAACACTTTCAACATTTAGCCAAAGAACTCAATATGGCCATCTCGATTACTTACCTGAGGAAAGGAAACCGTTCTCCTCGTAATTCTTTGTCACTTATTGATCGGTTAGGGAATATTTTATTTACTTATGACAAAGTACATACTTGCGACTTTTCTACAGAAGCCATTTGCGAGCCGGGGGATCAATTTTTTGTAAGCAAACTCAATACAGAAAAAGGAGATGTAGATATTGGTGCCATGATTTGCTATGACCGTGAATTTCCTGAAAGTGCAGGTCTATTAATGCTTGGAGGTGCCGAAATTATACTAACACCCAACGCTTGTGAAATGGAAGAAAATAGATTGTGCCAATTTAAAACCAGAGCATTTGATAATATGGTGGGTGTAGCACTCGCCAATTATGCGGCTCCTCAAAATAACGGACATTCTTGCGCATTTGATGGTATGGCATTTAATAATGATGGTTCATCTCGCAATACATGTATTATTGTGGCTGACGAAAAAGAAGGTATTTTCATCGCAGCATTTGACATTGAAAAAATTCGCGCATGGAGACAACGAGAGACTTGGGGAAATGCATATCGTAAACCTAGCAAATACCAATCTTTAGTTTCTTTGAAAATTAAGAAACCATTCATACGGAACAATGCCAAAAGATAAAAAAAAATCGACCCATGGTTACTGAATCCATCTCCGACTTTTATTAAGTGTACTAGATCAAACTTAATCTGACAGACATCATCTAGTTGACATTTGAATTGTCAGCTAAGTAATGCCTTTCTAGCATCTTATCCTGTGCAAGATGTCTAGCTTCTAAAAAAGTCTGGATCGGTGTTTTTCCGTAACAATAGCGTCCTGTGTGTGTGTGTGTACGTTCATTATTATATTCCATTCCCCAGTTATCAACATCCTGTTGTAACATTTCTAAGCTCGTATATACCTTTGTCCGAAAAGCGACTTTATAAAATTCATCTCCTATCGTTTTTTGAAAACGCTCTGTAATACCATTCGTCTTGGGTGAACGTACTTTAGTTTTTGTATGCTCAATTTCTTCAATCGTTAAATAAAGTTGATATTCATGATGTTCACGATTGCCACAATATTCTACACCGCGGTCTGTTAAAATACGTAGGATACGGACGTCCTGTTCTTCATACCAAGGCAATACCTTATCATTTAAAATATCGGCGGCTACGAAGGCATTTTTAGGTCATACAATTTAACAAAAACGTTTTTACTGTAGGTATCTATAACCGTTTGTTGATAAATTTTTCCGATACCTTTCAGGTCACCCATATAGTAGGTATCCTGCGATAAAAGATAGCCAGGATGTTCTGTTTCTATTTCACCGTGGGCCTGTTTTTCTTCCTTTGCACGTTCCAATGCTTGAAGCTGCTCTTCTGTTAAAATAAAGTTCTCTTGCGCTGATTTAGCTTCTAATGCTTTCAGACGTTTTTTAAACGTTTCCAAATCATGACGAAGCCAAATGGAACGCACTCCACCCGGTGAAATAAATAATCCTTTCTTTTTGAGTTCATTTGCAGCACGTAATTGGCCAAAGGCAGGTTTCTCGATCGCTATATCAACGACCGCTTTTTCTAACGCTTCTTCAACACGATTTTTTAAAATGGGTTTCCTGCGGCTTATTTCTTGTAAGGCAAGTTCTCCTCCTTGTTCATACAGTTCTTTAAATCGATAAAAGCTATCGCGTGAGTAACCCATCACCTTACACGCTCTCGATACACTACCTAAGGTTTCTGATAGCCTTAGTAGACCCAATTTGTTTTTTATTACTTTTTGCTCTAATCTCATCTGACCTTCCTCTTAATAGATTTTAGTTTACAGGATTTGTCAGATTAAATATTGAAAAGAACAAAGTTTGTCTAGTTGTTTAACGCTTTAAAGATAATATCTAAATGTTTAACTGCTAAACTTAAAGATAATATAGGCTTTTCTTTTTTTAAAATACACTGAACAAAGTGATTATCAAGCTCATAGAAATCATGTTCATGACTGGTATGATTTCCCATAGCGATAAAAAATTTTTCTTCCATTGGTGTATCATTTTTCTCTGAGTAATACGTCACTTCATTAGCATCCCATGATAAATAACTAAATTTTAATCCACCATGGGTGCCATAAACTTTAGTCTGATTAAGTGTTTCGTTATTAGCATGGCTTGATCTTTCCCAAACATAGTTTAAACCTGTATCAAATTCCATAGAAACTAAACCATGTTCCTCTACATTGAACTCTTTATTATTTCGGCTTTTTGAATCTAATCCATTAAGAGTGAATGATTTAATGGTTTTTAATTTAGGATTATCGTTGAGAATACCTAGATGAAAAGATAAGTCGTATACACCCCAATCTAATAAGGGGCCACCACCAGATAATTGTTTTTTATAAAACCATTTAGCATTAGGATGATATTCAATACCAGGTCTTGAGTTTCTATAGATAGCACTATGATGAATATAATAAATTTGTCCTAATTGACCCGATTGGATAATTTTTTTTATAGCGAAGAATTTAGGCTGCAACCGAGAGTGCCGTGAAGAACATTCGAAGATTACAATTTCTGGATTTTTACTGGCTTCATCATAAAGCCTATGTGTCTCTTCTCGAGTTAGCGCAATTGGTTTTTCAAGCAAAACGTGTTTTTTAGCTTGTATAGACTCCATACCAATTTGGTAATGGCTATGAGGCGAGGTACAAATAATAACTGCATTAATAAATTTATCATTTAGAATTTTTTTGTAATCGGTGCAAATTCCTTGAAGCTTATATTTTTCCGCAGCTCTTGTTAAGGCCTTTCTAGAGATATCACAGATCCACTTTATCTCAACATTATTTATTTTTAAGAAGTTACTGATATGATAATCAGCCACCATACCACATCCGATTATTCCCAAAACAATCTTTGACTGCATCGTGTGTTAATAAAATCCATTAAAAGTTACGAAAAAATATCATTAGTTTAAGCTAGTCTAACCTACTTTGAAAATAGTAAATTATACTCAAATTTCAGTAAATAAATTTTTTTCGATAATATCCGCTTTAACTTCTTCTATAGTTTTTATCATTATTGTTAACTAATCAGAGTTATTTTTATATTATTTAATTATATTTCCATTTTTAATAATTAACAAAGCAATTTGTTGCCATGCGGGACTTTTGCGGGATAGAACTATGCTCTTATATGCATTTATGTGATAATTGTAATGAACGCCACAAATTAAAATGCTGTTTTTTCAATAACTTATAACATAAGTGCGTGACTGAAAATCTTTGTGTCGGTGGTTCGATTCCACCTTCGGCCACCAGACTTAATCAAACACTTACATCACTTTCAAACTTTCCCTTAAATTCCCGTGCGGGAGTTTTGCGGGAGCTGTCACTTTTCTTTCTAAACGAAGTACAGTCAATTGAGGTTTTTCTTCTCCACATATTTTATTGGCCGCTCGAATTAAATTACCCAATTCAACTTGTGAATAATGCGTAGTGATACGACTACTCTTATGTCCAAGCAAATCTTGTCGATCTTCAAAACTAACTTCTGCCGCACGTAAGCGCCGACCAAAAGTGTTTCAGATCATGGACTCTAACCTGAGGACATCCTGCTCTCTTACGTGCTTTGATCCAAGCTGAATTTAACATTCGTGTCACTGGCTTACCTTTATAAGTAAAAACATAATCCTGATGAGTACCTCTTACTTCTTCAATAACCTGATGAGCGACTTCATTTAAAACAACTAACCGATCTTTACGATTTTTCACTCGCCATGCAGGAATGATAAATACCGATCCTTCTGGTATTTTAACTTCCCATTTCCAGTTTAAATTACAAACTTCCTGATCACACCATCCGGTGTTAACTGCAAATAAAGCCATTCTTTGCAAATGAAGTGGAAGCTCATTGAATAACCTTATTTGTTCATTTTGTGATAGGGGATAAGGTTCGTTCCTATCAGTTTCCGCCAACAGTTCAATCTTAGATGCTTTATGTAACCAACTTAAATTATCTTCATCTTTCCATACATCAGTAGCTAAATTTAAGATTTGTCGCACCACTTGTAATCCATAGTTAATGGTTCTTTTCTTTACCTTATTCTTCTCCCGCTCCTTTATATATTTTTGAAGATTACACATATGAATCGATTCTAGTGATAAATCTCCAATAAACTTATCTAGAATTTTTATATGCATTGCCTCAACATAAAGACTTGTCTTATGTTGATTTTCCTCTAAATATTTAGTAGCAGCCTCGCGGAAAGTTCGTTTCGGTCTAATACCATAAATCTTAGCTTGCCTTACTTCTTCGATACGCCTCGCAAGGTACAGTTCGGCTTCTTCGAGAGAACTTGATCCAGTACTTTCGCAAATGCGTTGTCCGAGTATTTTTTTGTCGATGTGCCAAATCCCCTTACGGTTGAGCAGACCCGACGTTCTTTTTCGCCCCATAGTGTTTTACTCCTCTTATTAGCGGGGCGTCCATTACATTCTTTATAATGCTCAACCCACTCATCTAAATCAAGTCGATCAAAAGCAATTCCTCTTTTACCCATCGGAATAATTGATAACAATGGTTTCACTTCTTTATTAAATCTATTTTTGTCCATTCCTAAATATCTCGGCGCATCACGTAAACGTATGAGTCTTGGCTGCATATGCATATCCTTATTTTTACCTATCTGCTAATCAGATTACTAAAGTTATTCGCAACACGGGTTGCAAGAATCTTATATAAACTTGCTTTGTTCATATTCATAAAAAAAATAAATGGAGTGGATAAGTATGGAGAACAGCACTTTTGAGATATTTATTCGACACTGTGGAACCGTAGAAAAGGCGGCCAAAATTTTGGGTACATCACATCAAAATGTAAGCTCTATGCGAAATGGTCGCACCTGGATAAAGCCGGGATTTGCACGAAAAATTGCAAAATACTTATGGGAAAAAATGAAATATAAGATAGATCCTTTAGATTTAATTTCGCCGCTGGAGCGCAATGAACTGAAATCATTATCTCTACCTTTTTCAGATCATCCTATTAAGTTAATAAATCTTTCGATAACTCATGTGAAATGTGATTTTTCAGTTTCAAATTTAATCGACCGAGATCAACATCCTTTAAATCAGTTCAGACCCATTATTATTGATGAAAATCAACAACTTATAGCTAATCCAAGCACTTATTTTGTTTATCAACAACAGAATAAAAAAACAATTCCTGCTTGGCGCCTTTCTTTATCCGATCTGTTGGGAAAAAAGTACGAGCCAGCTGTACTCGTGCAAACTTTTTTAGCCTGCGAACGCGCCGCTATCGGAATTGCTACCAAAAAGCAACAGTTTCTGCACTTTCATGATCATTTAGTCGATGACAGATCAGTGTGTTAACACAATTTAATAGTTGGTTTTCAAAGTTGATATCGACTCGTTTCAAATCCGCTAAACCTTGTGTGCCAAAAATCGCATGAATACCTTTACCACGCCCCATATTCACTAAATTCAATACTTGTTCTCCTGCGAATACCGAAAATTCATCAAAAACCGTAAAAATGGGCTGCTTTAGATCTAAACGGTCAATCACGGCTTTGATATCATTGATAATTAATTTACCTAAAACCTTAGCAAAACTCGGAAAACGTAGCGCCGGTAAAGCAAAATATACGACACTACCTGATTTGATTATTTGTGCTAAATTAAAGGTATTATTTGTCTTTTCAAAAAATAGTCCTAGTTCAGAATGTACTAATAAATTTAAATGGGCTTGTAATCCTGTAATATCTTTAGCATCATAGCGTTGTAAACGCTGCATGCGTGCTTTCAGTGATTCATCTGTCATAGCACGTGCTTTCAGGGCCAATTCTTCATAGTCTAAACACCGCACAGTCGTTTTTAAGTCGAAGTCTTCTTGCAAAGTTAGCAGCACTTCAAAGGTCGTTTGCAAATAATCTTCGGCTATTGAGCGATAATAATCATTTTCCCAGTGATCTTTTAAACTAATGAGTTTGTCTTTAAGCTCTGTATAGCCGCCATGCGCTAAAGGATCATAATGGTGATACTCAGCACAGTTAAATCCATAAAAACTTCGCTGATAATGCTGGGATCTTCTTTGAAGCCAAGATATATTTTCTTCGGTGGGTTTACCATCAATAATAATCAACGGATAGGCTTTTTCTAGGGCGCGTTGATAAAAACGATGCAGCGTAACCGTTTTACCTCCACCTGTCGTACCTAATACCAATACCATTTGGTTAACTGCTTGATCGGGAATAACAACCGCTTGATGAGTGGCAGAAATTCCTAATAAGGTTCCATCACTGTGCTGATTAAATCGCTTATTCCAACGCTGAAATTGAGTTTTCCAATGACTACGATAAGAAAATTCCTTGCCACGTTGAATGGCTCTTAATTCCCATTCATGGGTTGAATTGGGAATCCATTCGATCATTCCTAATAAGCCAGCAAACAATAACGGAAACCCCAATAAATAATAAAACGATTGCTGATAAAACAACGATGAATGCTGCTTTTAAACCTTGATAAAAAAAAGTCTTCCAAAAAACAAAATGGCTAACAAAACCCAGATGAATGATTTCAAAAAAAGAGAGTGTTAACGGTGCTTGCAGCTCGATCAATAAAACACTAAAAACGACTAACAGAATACCCATCAAAAAAATCTGCCAAGCAGGATAGCTTAAACCCCGAACGAGAATCAGAAATAGGGATAAGCCTAAGAGTCCCACATACCACTGCCACACAAAGCAAATTCCAATCAATAGGCATTGCATGGCTTCTCGTGGGCGGTGTAGAAAACTATTCCCCTGCATTGACATGCAAAGCTGC
>Ga0075370_10000038_pt1 | contig 41718 bp, 32 predicted proteins | sample EndMethybrTD3035_FD_71398 | JGI IMG/M metagenome (GOLD analysis project Ga0075370, IMG submission 71398) | Populus endosphere microbial communities from Tennessee, USA - Endosphere MetaG P. TD hybrid TD303-5 | ecosystem: Host-associated > Plants > Roots > Endosphere | place: USA: Tennessee... | reverse complement strand
AGCCCGGGCCCCACGCCTTTCAGCGAGCCGGCTTCGGCAAACAGGGAATTGAGCCGTTCGGGTCGCATGCGCATTCCATAACCGCGACCGCGCCACTTTCGCTACAAATTGATGCAGCGCATGGATCATTTGCCTGTGGGAAGGTTTATTGCCTGTGCCCCGGTGCAAAAGCAGGCCGAGGGCAGAGGAGCCAGCCATGTTGTTACCCCACGGCACAGCCATAGCCGTTATCGACGGTGAAAATTTCAAGGTCTTTCGCAATATTGGTACCGAGGCTGAGCCGCAGCTGTCCGACGCGCTGCTCCCTCAGCTCGACAGCAGCAACCGCAGCGGCGCCGGACACCGTTCCAGCCCCGGAAATCACGCCGAAACACAAGTGAGCGAAGATGCCCATGCCATCGCCGCAGTCGAGTGGCTTAATGGCGAAGTGCTCGACCATCGCATCGCGGGCCTGATCGTCGTAGCACCGCCGCGTACGCTGGGTGAGGTACGCAAACATTATCACGGGGAAACCCGCAAGGCTTTGCTGATGGAAGTGACCAAGGATCTTGCGGGCAGGAAGCCGCATGAAATTCTGGCTGCCTTGCACGAAGACGGCTGACCGTAGCCTTGCCATGTCCCTCGCCGTCACCTAGCGGCGATGACATGTCAGACGAAATCCCGACCCTCGGCGAGCGCCTGCGGCGCATGCGTTTCCGCGCCTGGCACCGCGGCACGCGCGAGGCAGACTTCATGATCGGCGGCTTTTTCGATCGTTATCATGCCGAATGGACCGACGCGGACGCGAGCTGGTTCGAGGCGCTGATCGAGGAAGACGACGTTGATATCATGGCCTGGGCGCTGGGCACTCTTTCTGTGCCTGACGAGTATGCCGGCACCCAGATGGGACTGATGCGCAAGCTCGATTATGTCGACATTCCGCGGTGAGAAGCTTTCCGCAGGGTCTGACTAACTCGCTAACCGTGCCCCTCTCCAACTACGGCTAGTTACCCCGGATCAAGTCCGAGGTCCCAAGCCTTCGTTTCCTCTCCCCGGCGGGGAGAGGATAGTGCAGCTTGCTCCGACAGGAGCTAGCGGAGCTTGGAGAGGGGGCTGGGCAGAGCGCCCTTACCCGGCTAACGGCACCCATCCCATGCCCGAGCTTGCCCGAATCCTCTCAGCGAAAGCGCCGCTCAATCTTGCGTCGATAGCGCGCGGCGCACAGCCGCTCGTGCTGGCGGACCTTGCGCGGGCAGCGAAAAGCCGGGTCGTGTTCGTCGCGCCGGACGAGGCGGCAATGCGGGCGATCAGCGAAGTTGCCCCGTTCTTCGCGCCTGAATTGACAGTCCTGGAATTTCCGGCCTGGGATTGCCTACCCTATGACCGCGCCAGCCCGGCGCTCTCGGTCAGCGCGCGGCGGCTGGCTGCGCTGCACCGACTGCAAGCGCCGCAAAAAGGGCCGCAGCTGTTCGTCACGACGATCAATGCCCTCACCCAGCGCGTGCTCACACCGTTCCGCATTCGCGAGTCCGTCCGCCTGCTCGAACCGGGCATGGAAGTGGGCCGCGAAAGCCTGATCCAGTTGCTCCAGCGCCAGGGCTATTCGCGCACGGACACCGTGGTGGACGCGGGCGAATTCGCCGTGCGTGGTTCGATCTTCGACATTTTCCCCTCCGGGCTTGATCATGGCCTGAGGCTCGACTTCTTCGGCGACGAACTTGAGACGCTGCGCCTGTTCGATACGACCAGCCAGCGCTCGTTCGGCAGTGTCGAGGCGCATTTGCTGCTCCCGGCCAGCGAAGCCCTGCTCGATGAGGACAGCGTCAAGCGGTTCCGCAGCCGCTATCGCGAGCAATTCGGCGCGAATGCCACCAGCGATCCGCTCTACCAGGCCGTCAGCGACGGACGGCGTCTTGCCGGGATGGAGCACTGGCTGCCGCTGTTCGAAGACCGCATGGTCACCCTGTTCGATCATTTTGCCGAAGACGACATCATGATCATCGACAGCGCCGCGCTCGGCGCCGCCGAGGAGAGACTGGGCGACATTGCCGACTATTTTGCCAGTCGCGGTGAAACATCAGGGAAAGGCGCCGGCTCATACCGTCCGCTCGCTCCCGATGCGCTGTATCTCACTCGCGATGAACTGGATGTGCGACTGGCCGACTGGCCGGTGCACAAGAGCGATATCTTTGCCCAGCCCGAAAGCGCGGGCAGTATCGATTTCGGCTTCACCGGCGCGCGGGATTTCACGCCAGAGCGCGCCCGAAGCGGCAGTGGTTCGGGCGAGAACATCTACGAAGCAGCAGCCAAACATCTCCACGCCGTCTCGCGCTCAGGGCGAAAGGCGATTCTCGCAGCCTATTCGCAAGGCAGCCGCGCGCGCATCGTCTCGATCCTGGGCGAAGCGGCCGCCCCCGCGCCCGCGCTGGCGGAGACTTGGCAGGAAGCCCTTGGCCTGGCCGCCAAAGGTGTGCCTGCCGCGCTGGTGCTGCCGCTGGAATCCGGCTTTGCCAATGCCGAAGTCGAACTGCTTACCGAGCAGGACATTCTCGGCGACCGGCTGGTGCGCCGCAAGAAGAAGCGCAAGGATGCCGACGCTTTCCTGGCCGAACTGCAAGCGCTGAGCCCCGGCGATCTCGTCGTCCACATGGATCACGGCATCGGCCGCTACGAAGGGCTGCAATCAATCCCCGTCGGCAAAAGCCCGCATGACTGCGTGATGCTGACCTATGCCGGGGGCGACAAGCTCTATATCCCGGTCGAGAATATCGATGTGCTGTCGCGCTTTGGCAGCGGCAGCGAAATGGTGCCGCTTGACCGGCTGGGCGGCGAAGCCTGGCAACGCCGCCGCGCGCGCCTGAAAGAACGCATCCGCGAGATTGCGCACGAGTTGCTGCGCACCGCCGCCGCCCGCGCGCTGCGCACCGCACCCGTGCTCGCCGTCGAGCAGGCCGCCTACGATCAGTTCGCCGAAGGCTTTCCCTGGCAGGAAACCGACGACCAGGAACGCGCCATCGAACAGGTTCTGGCCGATCTGGCCGAAGGCAAGCCGATGGACCGGCTGGTTTGCGGCGATGTCGGCTTCGGCAAGACCGAAGTTGCCTTGCGTGCAGCATTCGTCGCGGCCATGGCTGGTCAGCAAGTGGCGCTGGTGGCGCCGACGACCTTGCTGGCCCGCCAGCACCACGCGGGTTTCGCCAAGCGGTTTGCTGGATTCCCACTCAACGTCGGGCGCCTGTCACGGCTGGTTCCGGACAGCGAGGCGAAAGCCACGCGTGAGGGGTTGGCAAATGGTACGATGGACATTGTCATCGGCACCCACGCCATTCTCTCAAAGAGTGTGAAGTTCAAGCGGCTTGGCCTTGTTATTGTTGACGAAGAACAGCACTTCGGCGTCACCCACAAGGAAAAGCTCAAGCAGCTGCGCGCCGACGTCCATGTGCTGACGCTCACGGCCACGCCAATCCCCCGCACTCTGCAAATGGCCATGTCAGGCCTTCGCGAACTGTCCACCATCCAGACCCCGCCGGTCGACCGTCTCGCGGTGCGCACTTACGTGATGGAATGGGATGACATGGTGATGCGCGAGGCCCTGCTGCGCGAACATCACCGCGGCGGGCAATGTTTCATCGTCGTGCCGCGCATTGCAGACATGCCGGATCTCGAAGAATGGCTGCGGCAAACCGTGCCCGAAGTAAAATCGGTATCCGCGCATGGCCAGATGTCTCCCGGCGAGGTCGAGGAGCGGATGAGCGCTTTCTACGAGGGCAAATACGATGTGCTGCTCTCGACCACGATTGTCGAATCGGGGCTCGATATTCCCTCGGCCAACACCATCATCATCCACCGCGCCGACCGCTTTGGCCTGGCCCAGCTCTATCAGCTGCGCGGCCGCGTCGGCCGCTCGAAGCTGCGCGCTTATGCCTATCTGACGACCCCGGCCGATACTGTGCTGCCCGAAATCGCCCAGAAGCGGCTCAAGGTGCTGGGTGATCTCGATTCGCTGGGCGCAGGATTCCAGCTCGCCAGCCACGATCTCGACATTCGCGGCGCCGGCAATCTGCTTGGCGACGAACAGTCCGGCCACATCCGCGAGGTGGGCTTTGAACTCTACCAGTCGATGCTGGAGGATGCGATACTGGCCGTGAAGGCTGGTGACGCAGGCGTGGAACGCGACATTTCCGCGCTCAGCCCGCAGATCACGGTCGATGCGCCGATCATGATCCCCGAGGACTATGTGCCCGATCTGGCCGTGCGCATGGCGCTTTATCGCCGCCTCAACGATGCCAAGGATGCGGACGAGATCGACAGTCTCGCCGCCGAAATGATCGACCGCTTCGGGCCATTGCCGGATGCCACTGCCAATCTCGTCAAGCTGATCGAAATCAAGCACCAGGCAATCGAGGCCCACATTTCCAAGATCGATGTCGGCGCCAAGGGCAGCCTCGTCAGCTTCCACAAAGACAGTTTCCCCGATCCAGCAGGCCTGATTTCCTACGCGCAGCGGCTGGAAGGCACGATCAAACTGCGACCCGACAACAAGATCGTCATCACCCGCGTCTGGGGTGATCCCAAGTCGCGGCTCAATGGGCTCTATCAGCTGACCAAGGGGCTAAGCGGCATTGCCCGGAAGGCGGCCCGCAAGGGCTGAGAAGGCCAGAGCGCTGAGCGGCTTGGCCCGCAAGAACCCCTGGTAGAAGTCACAGCCCTCCCGCGCGATGGCTAAACGCTGAGCCTCAGTCTCGATCCCTTCGGCGATCACTTGCAGCCCCAGGGCCTTGGCCATGGCGAGAATGGCGCGAAACACGGCGAGGTCGCGGCCTTCCCCGGTGATGCCGTCGATCATCGAGCGATCGAGCTTGAGATAATGCAGCGGCAAGAGCTTGAGATAGCGAAAGTTGCAGAAGCCAGCGCCGAAATCGTCGAGTCCGACCCGCACGCCTTTATCACTCAACAACGCCAGAGTGCGCGCAGCCAGCGCGATATCGCTGACCAGCGCCTGCTCGGTGACTTCGAGCGTCAACTGGCTGCATGGAAAGCCCGTTTCGTCGAGGATCGACAGCAATTCCGCCGAAAATCCTTCGGAGGCCAGTTCGATAGGCGTGACGTTGAGCGACAGCCGCAATTTCGCTGCCCACGCTTTCGCGCTTTCGAGCGCCAGGCGGGCAATGTGGCTGGACAGCGGCGCCACATGGTCGGCGCGCTCGGCAATGGCGAAGAGGGCGCCAGCGCCGATTCGCCCCAGTCGCGGATGGTTCCACCGGGCCAGTGCTTCCGCACCGGTCAGCACGTCCTCCGGCAGGGCGAATTGCGGCTGGAACACCACTTCGATCTGGCCGCCATCGATAGCGTGCAGCAAGTCGGCCTCAAGCTGGGCGGAAGTGCGACCCGGCCGGGTCGTCTCGCCATCAGCCCAGGCAAGGCGGCGACTGCTCTGGCGGCCCATGTTCTCGAATGTCTGACTGAGCCGGTCTAGCACGGACTCGGCCCCTTCCCCGCCAACCCCGCGCAGCAAGGCCGCGCGCGGGCTCAGCCGCACTTCGGCGCCGGGCAAAACAATGGGCCGCGCCAGCAGGTCTGCCAGTTGTCCAGCGAACAGTTGCCACCGCTGCCGACTGCAGGCCTCATTGGCGATCAGGATGAAATTGCTGCCGCCGGTGCGGGCCGCCAGCCAGGGGCCGTCGAGTTCCCGCCCGGCAAATTGCGTGATTCGTGCGGCCACGGCTATCAGCGCGGCATCGCCCGCGGACTGGCCATAGGCCAGGTTGACGGTGTCGAACCGCCGCAGGCCGAGCAGAAGCGCATGCAGCCGCGTGCCCTCGCCCTCACCGCGTTTTTGCCCGTTCCATTGATCGAGCCGCGCGCGCACGGCGGCAATGCCGGCAAGCCCGGTCAACGGGTCGCGTTCTGCCGCGAATTCGCCAGGCACTGTCTCGCTCATCCTTGCGCAGATACGCCAAAGGCTTTGCCAAAGCGTCAACGCCGCCATATCAGTCGGCGGCGATGCCCCAGACCATGCGCCTTGCCCTTGTCGCCTCTGACGACGCCCGAGCACAGCAGGCTGCCGCCGCGCTGGCCGATGCGCACGATTGGGTCCCCCCCCGTGATGCGGAAGCGCTGGTTGCGCTGGGCGGCGATGGTTTCATGTTGCAGGTGCTGCACGATCTGCTCGATCACAATTCTTCGCTGCCGGTTTACGGACTCAACCACGGCACGGTCGGCTTCCTGATGAACAAGCCAAAGAGCAGCCGCGCGATTGGCCAGCGCGTTGCCCGCGCGCGCAGCATAGCCGTCTGCCCGCTGGAAATGTCTGCGATTACCAACAGCGGCAGCGAACACAGCTATTACGCGATCAATGAAGTCTCGCTGCTGCGCGAAACCCGCCAGACCGCGAAGCTGGAAGTACGGGTAAACGGCAAGCTGCGCATGGCGGAACTTGCCTGCGATGGCATTCTGGTCGCAACGCCGGCAGGATCCAGTGCCTACAACCTCTCGGCCAATGGTCCGATCCTGCCACTGGGATCGAGCACGCTGGCGCTCACGCCGATCAGCCCGTTCCGCCCCCGTCGCTGGCGCGGAGCCATTCTGCCCGACAGCGCCGAAGTCGAATTCACTGTGCTGGAATCGGAAAAGCGCCCTGTCGCAGTCGTCGCCGATCAGAAGGAAGTGCGCGATGTCGCCCGCGTTCGCATAGCCGTTGCGCGCGAGCGGCAACTGACTTTGCTGTTCGACCCGGGCAGAAGCCTGGATGAGCGGATTTTCGCCGAACAATTCCAGGTGTGAAAAGTTCGCCCATTGCTGCGCAAAGCCCGCTTGCCAAACCGGTTCGCGCTGCTATAGGCGCACTCCTGCCCGCCTGGGGAAACTTGGGTGGGCTGCTCCCCGATAGCTCAGCGGTAGAGTAGGTGACTGTTAATCACTTGGCCGTAGGTTCGAATCCTACTCGGGGAGCCAGTTTTTCTTCCGGAAGGAAGAAGATGTTTGGCGCTCTAGCTTTTAAGCGAACGGTCAAAACATCGTACCATACCGCGCTTTGAAGCACGATTTGGCCGGCCAGGGATGTTATTTTCCGGTTTTCGGGCAATTTTGCATTGGCGGTATCGACGGGGCTTATCCGCGCTGTTAGCGGCGGAACGAGCATACCGACTGGCATAGGCTCCGACCCTGGGAGGTCTGGCGAGAGATGAGCATGACCGAAACACTTGAGCTTCCGTTGACCCGCAATCAGCGCCTGATCGACTGGGTGGAAACGACTGCCGCCCTGACCAAGCCTGAAAAAGTGGTCTGGTGTGACGGTTCTCAGGCGGAGTGGGACCGGCTGACCGCCGAACTCGTCGCCAGTGGCACGCTTATCCAACTCGCGGCCGAAAAGCGCCCGAACTCATTCTATGCCCGCTCGGATCCGCGCGATGTCGCGCGCGTGGAAAGCCGCACATTCATTTGCAGCGCCGATCCCGAAGATGCCGGGCCGACCAACAACTGGCGCGAGCCCGCCGAAACGCGCGAAATGCTCGAAGGCCTGTTCGATGGCTGCATGGAAGGCCGCACGATGTATGTCGTGCCCTTCTGCATGGGACCGCTTGGTTCAGCCAGCAGCGTGATTGGCGTCGAGCTGACGGACAGCGCCTATGTCGTGCTCTCGATGCGCATCATGGCCCGCATGGGCAAGCCCGCGCTCGACCAGCTGGGCGACGATGGTTTCTTTGTGCCTTGCCTCCACACTGTCGGCATGCCGCTGAAAGCCGGCGTCAACGATGTGGCCTGGCCGTGCAATGACGAAAAGTGGATCGTCCATTTCCCCGAGACCCGCGAAATCTGGTCCTACGGTTCGGGCTATGGCGGCAATGCTCTGCTCGGCAAGAAGTGTCTCGCGCTGCGCATTGCTAGTGTGATCGCGCGTGACGAAGGCTGGCTGGCCGAGCACATGCTGATCCTGAAAGTCACGCCTCCCGAGGGTGAGGCGCACTATGTCGCCGCGGCATTCCCATCGGCTTGCGGCAAGACCAATATGGCCATGCTCGAATCCACCCTGCCAGGCTGGAAGGTCGAGACCATTGGCGATGATATCGCCTGGATGCGTCCGGGTGCCGATGGCCGTCTCTATGCGATCAATCCGGAAGCCGGTTTCTTTGGCGTCGCACCGGGTACTGGCCCCTCGACCAATCGCAACGCGGTCGAATCGCTGCGCGAGAATGCCATTTTCACCAACACCGCGCTCACTGCCGATGGCGATGTCTGGTGGGAAGGCCTCAGCAAGATGCCGCCCGCTGGCCTGATTGACTGGCAGGGCCGTCCCTATGACTCGGCCAGCGGTGAGCCTGCTGCCCATCCCAATGCCCGCTTCACTGTGCCTGCGTCGCAGTGCCCGTCGATTGCTGCCGAATGGCAGGACCCTGCGGGCGTGCCGATCTCCGCAATCCTGTTCGGCGGGCGCCGCGCGACAGCCGTACCGCTGGTGACGGAAGCAATGAGCTGGGATCACGGCGTCTATCTCGCCGCCAACATGTCGTCGGAAGGCACAGCTGCCGCCGAGAACGCTGTCGGCGCATTGCGGCGCGATCCGTTCGCGATGCTGCCGTTCTGCGGCTATGCGATCGGCGATTATATCGCCCACTGGATCGATTTCCCGGGAACAGTGGCCAATGGCGGCGAAAATCTGCCGCGCATCTATCTGGTCAACTGGTTCCGCAAAAGCACCGAAGGCAAGTTCCTGTGGCCGGGCTTTGGCGACAATATCCGCGTCATCAAGTGGATCGTCGAGCGCGCGCAGGGCAAGGCCAAAGCCAGCCAGAGCCCGATCGGCCTGCACCCGGCTGACGGCGAACTCGACATTTCCGGGCTCGACATCAGCGCGGCGCAAATGGCTGAACTGATGGCTGTGGATACCGCGCAGTGGCGGCAGGAAGCGGCTGGCAATGCCCGCGATCTGGCAGCCCTTGGCCGCCTGCCTGACGCGCTGGAAGCCCAGCAAAAGGCTCTGGAAGCGCGCCTCGGTTAAATCCGGCGAGGCCGCCGGGCCTCGCGGTCCTTTGCCGGCAAGTCCTGCTTACTTCAGCAGCAACTGGCTGCCTGCCCAGATGGTAAGTGCCGCCGTCAGCCAGCGGATCACGCGCTCTGGAAGAATGCGCAGCGCAAGATAGCTGCCCAGTTGCCCGCCGATCACCACGGCGACCAGTAGCGCCGCGCCGCTGGTCATGGCTTCGGCAAAGCGTTCCGGCCCTGATTTCAGCAACTGTCCCGCCAGGCCGCTGATCGAGTTGATCAGGATGAACAGACTGGTGGTCGCCGCGATCCGTCGAGCGCTGTCCCACCGTGTCAGGTGCAGCAGCGGCGCGAGGAAAATGCCTCCGCCAATGCCGACGAGACCGGCGAGATAGCCCAGGGGTGCAACAGCAAACGGGGCAAAGGCCGCCAGCCGTGTCGGCGGCACCCTCTTGGCGTCCCCGCGCGGCAGAAGCAGCGCAAGACCTGCGAAGATCAGGCTGACTGCCAGCGTCATCAGGAAGGCTTTTTCCTTGATCGGCGTCAGGCCGCCCAGGAATGCAAGCGGGGCGGCGATTGCGCCAAGGATCAGCGCCTTGCGCCAAGGAACTTCGCCGGCACGGGCAAAACGGATGCAACCGCCGCCCACCACCAGCACGTTGCAGCACAGCGAGATGACCGGCAAAATGCGGAAATCGGTGCCCGCCAGCGCGAGCAACGCGTTGTACGTCGAGCCGCCGCCGAAACCGACTGACGCATAGAGCAGAGCCGTTCCGAAGAAGCCGAAGGGCAGCCAATCCACGTTAAACTACCCTTCCGCCCCGACTGCTCCGTGGCAATGCTTGTACTTCTGACCCGAACCGCATGGACATGGCGCATTTCGCGACAAGTTCATGTCGGCGTAAGGATCGCTGCCCCCACCGGCAGCAAACGCGCTCGCACCAAGCGATCCCATCATGGCCTGCGCGCCCGGTGTCGTGGCGCGCCCATCGCTTTCGAGCCCCAGAGTGTCGATATGACCGCTGAGAAAATCGGGCAGTTCGGGCAAGTCGATCTGGGGCGGCGGTTGCATCGAGAGTTCGCTGGTCGTCAGGATTCGCGTCACGTCCTCGCGGATCGTCTCCAGCATGCGCTCGAACAGGCCGAAGGCTTCCTGCTTGTATTCATTGATCGGCTGCTTCTGCGCATAGGCCCGCAGGAACACGACCTGACGCAGCGCGTCCAGAGTGGCGAGGTGTTCTTTCCAATAGTGGTCCAGCCGCTCCAGCAGCACGCTCTTCTCAACCTGACGCCAGATATCCGCGTCATTGCCGCTGCGCAGCGCGGCGACTTTTTCGTCGGCCAGGGCAATGATTCGCTCGGCGATTATTTCCGGCTCGAGCCCGTCTTCCGCCATCCAGTCTTCGATAGGCGGATCAACTGCGAGGATGTCGCGCGAGCGTGCGCGCAGGCCTTCCAGATCCCATTGTTCCGGATAGGATCCGGGCGGGCAGGCATCGGCAACCATGGTGTTGATCGTATCATGGCGCATGTCGACCACGACATCGTCGACAGCGTCGGCATCCATGATGTCCGCGCGCTGTTCGTAAATCACCTTGCGCTGGTCGTTCATCACGTCGTCGTATTCGACCACTTGCTTGCGCACGTCATAGTTGCGCGCCTCGACCTTTTTCTGGGCGGTTTCGATGGCCTTGGAAAGCCAGCGCGAGCCAATGGCCTCGCCGTCCGCCAGGTTCGAATTCATCATCTTGGAAAACAGCGTGTCCGGCCCAAAGATGCGCAGCAGGTCATCTTCAAGGCAGAGGTAGAAGCGCGAAAGCCCGGGGTCGCCCTGGCGGCCCGAACGGCCGCGCAACTGATTGTCGATGCGCCGGCTCTCATGCCGCTCTGTGCCCAGCACGAACAGACCGCCCGCGTCGAGAACAGCTTGCCGTTCCGCCTCGATCTCGGCGGCAATACGGGCAATCGCGGCATCGCGCTCGGGGCCTTCGGGCATGTCCTTGCATTCATCGTCGACGCGGAATTCGAGATTGCCGCCGAGCTTGATGTCCGTGCCCCGGCCCGCCATGTTTGTGGCAATGGTCACGGCGCCAAGCCGGCCCGCCTGCGCCACGATATGGGCTTCCATCTCGTGGAAACGGGCGTTCAGCACATTGTGCTTCACCCCTTCCTTCTCGAGGAATTCCGACAGAAGCTCGCTCTTCTCGATCGAAACCGTGCCGACCAGCACGGGCTGGCCGGTATCGTATTTCGCCTTGATCGCCTTGGCGATGGCGGCAAATTTGTCGAGCGTGTTCTTGTAGAACTCGTCTTCCTCATCGATGCGCTGCACAGGCACATTGGTTGGAATGGTGACGACGTTCATCTTGTAGATGTCATAGAATTCGGCAGCCTCGGTCGCCGCGGTGCCAGTCATGCCGCCCAGCTTGGGATACATGCGGAAGTAGTTCTGGAAAGTGATCGAGGCCATGGTCTGGTTCTCGGGCTCGATCTGGATGCCTTCCTTGGCTTCCACGGCCTGATGCAGCCCGTTTGACCAGCGCCGCCCGTCCATCATGCGGCCAGTGAACTCGTCGATGATGATCGCCTTGCCGTCCTTGACGATATAGTCAGTATCGCGCTTGAACATCACCACGGCTTTCAGGGCCTGATCAAGGTGGTGGACGACCTGGGTGTTCTCAACGTCATACAGGTTTGATCCGACCAGCAACCCGGCTTCCTCCAGCTTGCGCTCGGCCCATTCGACCCCCTCTTCCGTGAGGCTGATGTTCTTGGTCTTCTCGTCCTTTTCGTAAAGCTCTTCGGGCAGCTGCTTCACCACGGCATCGACCGCGACATAAAGGTCGCTCTTGTCGTCAGTCGGGCCCGATATTATCAGCGGTGTGCGCGCTTCGTCGATCAGGATCGAGTCCACTTCGTCGACAATGGCGAAGTTGAACGGGCGGTGCACCATCTGCCCGCGCTCGTGCTTCATGTTGTCGCGCAGATAGTCGAAGCCCAGCTCGTTGTTCGTCGCATAGGTGATGTCCGCATTGTATGCCTCGCGGCGTTCCTCCTCAGACAGGTTCGGCACGATCACGCCGTACGTGAGGCCGAGGAAATTGTAGATCTGCCCCATCCAGTCAGCGTCGCGCCGGGCGAGATAGTCATTCACCGTCACGACGTGGACGCCTTTGCCTTCCAGCGCATTGAGATAGACGGCGAGCGTCGCGACCAGCGTCTTGCCCTCGCCCGTCTTCATTTCGGCGATCTCGCCGCGGTGGAGCACAATGCCGCCAATCATCTGCACATCGAAGTGCCGCATGCCCAGCACGCGCTTCGAAGCTTCGCGCACGGTGGCGAAAGCTTCGGGCAGCAAGTCGTCGAGCTCAGTACCTTCGGCCAGCATGGCGCGGAATTTCGCGCTCTGGCCGGACAGTTCCTGGTCTGTCATGGCTTCGAGATTGGGCTCGAAAGCGGCAATCTGCCTGACAATCTTGTCCAGCGATTTGACGTAACGATCATTGGACGAGCCGAAAACGGCCTTGGCAACCTTGCCGAACATATGGGAATCCTGTCGATTATCTGGGAATGGATGCAATCGCGCAGGTGCCTTGGGCAGCCGCAGCGCATCCCTAAAGAATGGCGGAAATGCGAGCGGGCGCTATTCGCGCGCGCGGTCGATCCCGATCATGACTGGCGCGTAAAGCGCGGTGGTTTTCAGCGAAATGCGCGATGCCGGTTCGGCAAAGCGGCGAACGACGTTTTCTGGCCTACCCGAGGGTGCTGCCGCCGCGTGGGCGGTGGCACGCACGGCCTGCATTTCAACAGCAACTTCCGCCGGTGATGCCCCACTCAGGCGCGCGTTGGCTGGCGAAACCTGGGCAATCAGCCCGGTAAGCACGGCAAGCAGAGTGAGAAGCAGGCGGGTCATTGCGGAAGGTTAGATAGGGTATGATGAATATTCCGTCTAGTCTCGCCCGCCGCCTTCCGCCCGCTTGACCTTCAGGGCCAGCGCGCTAGGCCCTTGCCCCATGTCCGACGCTATCTCTCCCCTCGCCACTCCATTCCCCACCATCCCGCAGATTGCCGGCGTGACGCCGCGCATTGCCCGCGCGGGCTACAAGGATTGGGGCCGCTGCGACCTGACTTATGTCGAGCTTGCCGAAGGCACGGCCGTTGCGGGGGTATTCACTCAGAATGTCTGCTGCTCGACCGAAGTCGAGATGGGCCGCGAACAAGTGCAGGCAGGCAAAGCAAGGGCGCTGGTGGTGAATGCCGGGAATTCCAACGCCTTCACCGGCTTTCGCGGCCGCGAAGCGGTGGAGCAGATCATGGCGCAAGTCGCCGAGCACCTTGGTTGCGCGGCGAGCGAAGTCTTCGTCTCCTCTACCGGCGTGATCGGCGTGCCGCTGCCCAAGGACAAGGCGCGCGAGGGCGTAGCCGCCGCGCTGACAGCGCCAGCCTGCACCTGGGAAGAAGCAGCCCGCACCATCGGCACGACGGATACTTTCCCCAAGGGTGCCGCCGCGCAAGCGATTGTCGACGGCAAGACCGTGACACTCGCCGCAATCATCAAGGGCAGCGGCATGATCGCCCCGGACATGGCGACGATGCTGGGCTATATTTTCACCGATGCGGCGGTCGAACCGGCCTTCCTGCAGGAACTGCTTTCGGCGGCAAACCTCAAGACGTTCAGCTGCATCACCGTGGACAGCGACACGTCCACCAGCGACACTGTGCTTGCTTTCGCCACGGGCAAGGCGGGCAATGAGACACTGTCCACTTTCGCCAGTCCGGGCGCGGATTCGTTTGCCGCCGCGCTCCATGCCGTCTGCCGCCAGCTTGCCCATCTCGTGGTGCGTGACGGCGAAGGCGCGCAGAAATTCATCGAAATCGAAGTGACGAGCGCAGTGAGCGACGACAGCGCGCGCAAGATCGCCCTCTCCATCGCCAATTCGCCACTGGTGAAAACCGCGATTGCCGGTGAAGACGCGAACTGGGGCCGCGTCGTCATGGCGGTGGGCAAGGCGGGCGAGCCGGCCGACCGCGACAAGCTGGCAATCCGCTTTGCCGACAAATGGGTGGCGCAGGCCGGCCTTGCCGTCGACAGCTACGATGAAGCGCCCGTGGCGGCGCATCTCAAGGGTCAGGAAATCTCCATCGGTGTCGACATCGGCCTGGGCGATGGCAAGGCGACTGTCTGGACTTGCGATCTCACGCACGGCTACATTTCGATAAACGCCGACTATCGGTCGTGATTCAAGCCAGATGAACGACGCTCTCACCCGCTCGGTTCATGCGGTAATGCGCGAGGCCGCCGAAAATGCGATCCTGCCGCGCTACCAAAGCCTGGCCGCGCACGAAGTGCAGCAGAAAGCGGCCGACGATGCCGTCACCATTGCCGATACCGACAGCGAGGATATCCTCAGCGAAGGCCTGGCAAAGCTGCTGCCCGAAGCGATGATAGTGGGCGAGGAAGCGGCGCACGCCGATCCCTCCGTGCTGGACCGGCTGGGCAATGCGCTGTGTTGGGTCATCGACCCGCTCGACGGGACAAACAATTTTGCCCAGGGAAAGCCGCCGTTCGGCGTGCTTGTCGCACTGAGCGAAGCGGGCGAAACTGTCGCGGGCTGGCTCTATGATCCACTGACGGGGCGCTTTTGCCATGCCGAGCGCGGCAAAGGCGCTTATGTCGGCGGCGAGCGCGTAACCGCGCGGCCCAGCGGAGCAGTGCCGCCCATTGCGGCGATTTCGCTGGTCTTTGCAGACCCGGCACGGCGGGAAGCCCTGACCACGCAAATAGCGCCGCACTATTCGCTGGTCGACATTCCCCGCTGCGCCGCCGAGCAATGGCCGCGTCTGGCGCTGGGAATCAATGATATCTCGATATTCGAGCGCACGCACGCGTGGGACCACGCAGCTGGCGTCCTGTTCCTCAACGAAGCCGGCGGAAAAGCTGCCCGCCCGGACGGGTCACCCTACCGGGTCGACGAACATCAGCGCACCGGGCTGCTCGGCGCAGCAAGCCCGGCGCTTTGGGATGAACTGGCCGTGAGAATGGCGGGGATTTGACCCCAATCCTCTCCCCGCCGGGGAGAGGATACGACGGCTTGGCAATTCATTGCCTAGCCAAAGTTGGAGAGGACCGTCCGGTCCTTGTGAGTGGGACGCCCCCTCTCCCAGCTACGCTAGCCACCAAGGCGGGAAGCTACGCTACCTCTCCCCAACGGGGAGAGGAGCTGATCAGAGTTCGCCCTCGATCCAGCCTTTCAGCTGGCTCTTGGGCGCCGCGCCAAGCTTTTGCGCCACGGGTTTGCCGCCCTTGAACAGCACCATCAGCGGGATCGACTGAACGCCCATCTTGGCGGCGATGTCAGTGTTTTCCATGATGTCGACTTTGGCGATCGTGAGCTTGCCCGCCAGTTCTTCGCTGATCTCTTCCAGCGCCGGGGCGATCATCTTGCACGGTCCGCACCAGTCGGCCCAGAAATCGACCAGCACCGGAATATCGGACTGGAGGACATCTGCGTCAAAACTTGAATCTGTCACGGTCTTGGTCGGCATGGGGAAACTCCTGTTCTCTTGCCTTATCTAGGCACGCAGCCCGCGAAGGCAACGATGGAAGGTGAAAAGCATTATTGCGCGCCCTGCAATTCCAGCTTGATCGCGGCAAGCATATTGTCCGGAATGGCGATCAAGGTGGGGGTCTGGGTATAGAGCACTGCCGCTTCGATCGTCCGGCCCGGAAACGTGACCTCCAACGCCGCGGCATAGGCCGCCATCTGACGCAGGATCGTTCGCGGCACTTCGTCAATCGACGCGGGCGGGCGGCGGGCGGACTTGAAATCGACCAGGCGAATGCGGCCCGGTTCAATCAGCAGCCTGTCTATCGTTCCGGAGACCATGGCAGTTCCCACAAGCGCGGCAATCGGCGCTTCGGCCAGCGCGGCGGGGGAAAACAGTTCGGCCCAGCCTGGTTCGCTCAGAACCGCAAGCGCCCGCGCAGTCATCTCGGCGCGCGATGCAGGGTCGAAGTCTGCCGCATTGCGCGCCAGCCATATTTCGGCCGCCGCAGCGCGCTGGTCCGGGGCCATTTCCGGCAGCCGCTCGAGCAACTTGTGGATCAGCACACCGCGCCGCGCGGCATGGGCACTCGTACCAGCGGCATGCGGCGGATCAGCTCCAGCGTCCTCGCCCAGCGAACTCGGCGCAAGCGGGCGCGGCGGGCGCGGCTCGTCGCCGACCGGGCGATGCAGCCAGGCTGGCACAGGCGGCCTCAGGTCGTCTGCGGCGGATTGCGGGCTCTGCAACGCAGGCGCATCGGGCCAGTCGCCAGCGAGCAGATCGCCGCCCCAGATGGGCACGTTCTCCCGCCACTCCTGCGCGCCGAACAGACCGCGCAGCTGGGCAAACCAGCTGCCCGGCGGCGGCTCGGTCTCGCGGCTGCCGAGTGCTCCGGCAATGAACAAGGCCTCTTCCGCGCGGGTCATCGCGACATAAAGCAGCCGCCAGTGCTCCTCGTCGCTTTCGCGCGCGATTGTCTGGGCAGCCTCGGCGATGCGGCCCAGCTTGTCTTCCTTGCGCAGCCCCGGCAGCGGCAGATTGCGCTCGTCATTGGCAGGATCGCTCAGCACGACCATCTCGCCCCGGCCAGCGCGCGCGGGGTCGGCAGCCGCATCCGCGAGGATAACGATCGGCGCTTGCAAGCCCTTGGCGCCGTGCACGGTCATCACACGCACTTGTCCGGCTGCATTGTCCGCCTCGCGCTTGAGCTCGCCCTCGCCGGCATCGAACCAGGCAATGAAACCGGCAAGACTTGGCACTGACGCCATCGAATAACCGTGGGCGGCATTGAGCAGTTCATCTATTGGATCGTTCGCCTCGCGGCCGAGACGCGATACCAGCGCCTTGCGCCCCTGCCATGGTCCGGTGAGCAGCCAGTGCAGCAGCATTTGCGGCGGGTCGTAGTCGGCCTTGGCGAGCAATCCCGTCAGCTTCGCCATTGCTGCGCCGACATCGGCATGGGATGATCGCCGCAAGTGATCCCACAGGCGCGCCTTGCGGGGGCGATAGGCGTGCTGCAGCAATTGCTCCTGACTCCAGCCAATCAGCGGCGAGACCAGCAAGGCGGCGAGATTGAGATCGTCGAAAGGTTGCGCGGCAAAGCGCAGCGCGGCCATCAGGTCCTTGACGGCCAGCGGCGCGCCAAGGCGCAGACGGTCCACCCCCGCCACAGGCACGCCGTGGGCATGGAGCCGCGCCACCACGAGGCTGGCCAGATCGCCGCGCTTGCGCAGCAGGACCATGATATCGCCCGGCCCTGCTGCGCGCGGCTGGCCCTTCCCGCCCTTGTAGAGCGGGAAACCCTGATCGAGCCAGCGCCGCACTTGCTGGGCGATTTTGTCGGCGAGCAGCCGGTCGGGCTTGGATAGCCAGCCTTGCGGCGCATCTTCCTCGTCAATATCGCCGCCGTCATCGAGGTCGGCAGCCCCGCTCTGACCGACAGGCCGCCACAGCGCGACAAGGCCAGGGCGGGCCTCGCCCCTGTGTTCCTCGGCCGGCTTATCTAGCCCGAAGCGCGCATGACCGATGGCATCGATTGCACGGTTGACGAAATCGAGGACCGGCTGGCCAGTGCGGAATGAACGGTCAAGCCCGAGATCGAGCAGATCCTGCGCCTGCTGATTGGCGCGCAGTTCCTGCGCGTTGGCCGCTGCGCCCTGCATGGCCGCGCGCACGCGCTGGCTCGCCTTGCGGAAATTTTCCGGGCTGGTGCCCTGAAAGCGGAAGATCGCCTGTTTGTAATCACCCACAACAAACAGCGTGCGCATCCGGTCGCCGCGCTGGCCCGCGCCGGAGAAGAATTCCTGCGTCAGCGCATCGATGATCCGCCACTGCGCCGCATTGGTATCCTGCGCCTCGTCGACCAGTATGTGATCGAAGTGGCGGTCAAGCTTGTAGCCAATCCACTGGCCAACGCCGGGATCGGCCAGCAAGTCGGCGGCAAGCCGGATCTGATCATCGAAATCGATCAGCCCTTCGCGCTTCTTTGCCTCATCCCAGGCGAGGGCAAAGGCACGGGCAAGGCGCAGCGCCGGGACCAGTCGCTCGGCAAGCGCCAGCATGGCGGCAAGTTCCCGCACGCGTGCCAGCGACTGTGCGACCCTATCGGCATAGAGCGGATAGTCGGCATCGATTTTCTGTTGTGACGCGCTGGCGCGCAAATCGCCCGTCCTGGTGTGGAAGACGTCATAAAGACCATCAATTCCCCTGCTCCGCACCAGCGTGTCGCAGGCCAGCCAGTCAGCAATGACCGAGGCATTGTCTTGCCCGGTTTTGGCTTTCCACGACGCGTTGATTTCCATGCAGCGGCGCAGCGAAACGGTGTCGAACTGATCGTCGGCGCACAGCGCGGCAAGATCGCTTTCATCGCAATCGCTGCGCAGGCCCAGCAGCCGCATCACATGGGGCCGCATTGGCTCCTGAAAGCTGCCCAGGCCGAACCACGCCCGCTGCTCGCCCGCGCAGCGCAGCAGCCAATTCTCCACTTCCGCCGGACCCATCGCGATGCTGAGCCGCGCCAGCGCATCAAGCAATTGCGGATCGCCCAGCGGCTCGCTTTCAGCCTCCACCAGCATTTGCGCCAGAACCTGCCGCTGCAGCAAGGCCCGGTCGCGGTCCTCCATCGGCCGGGTTCCGGGCGCGAGGCCCGCCTCGAAGGGGAATGCGGCGAGCAGCCACTGCGAAAAGGCGTGGATCGTGTCGATCCGAAGGCCGCCGCCCGGACAATCGAGAACGGCGGCGAACAACGTGCGTGCCCGCTTCAGCGAAGCCTCGCCGATGTCCGCACCAATTGCCTGCAGTTCCGCTGCGAGCGATCCATCATCCATCCGCACCCAGCTGGCCAGCCGGTCATTTATCCGGCCCGCCATTTCGGTTGCCCCGGCCTTGGTGAAGGTCAGGCACAGGATCTGCGAGGGATCGACATCGCGCTGGAGCAGCAGGCGCAGCACGCGCGAGGAGAGCACCTGGGTCTTGCCAGTTCCTGCCGACGCCGAGAGCCAGACCGTCCGGTCCGGCGCGACGGCATCGCGCTGGCTGCCCATTAGCTCTGGCGGACGATGCGGCGCGCTCATCCCTCGTCGCCCTCGTCAGCGGAAAGGCGCGGCAGCCACTCGTCGAGCCGCATCAATTGATCATAGTCGGAATAGACCGGCACATCGGGATTGAGCCGCGCGGTGAAAGGATCACTGCCCTTGATCCAGCGGGACAGCGCATCACCCAGATAGCCCCGCGTGACCTCAAGAAATTCGTCTTTCTCGAGGGCATTAGGCCGTCGGTTGGTGCGGAATGGCGAGGCGACGAAGCCAAAGCCATTTTCGGTCCGGCGCCGGCTGTCCTTGGCCAGTGACCAGTATTCAAACTCTTCCGGCAGCCCCTCTGCCCCGGCGAATCCGCCCGAAGCCGCAATCAGGCCGATCAGGCCCAGTTGCAGCGAAAAGCCCTGCTTCACCATCTGCCAGCTGGGGGGCGTGCCGGTCTTGTAATCGACAATCGCGAGGCCGCCATTCGCCAGCCGGTCTATCCGGTCGGCGCGGCCGTGGATGCGAATGCCATCGACTGTCATGTCGCCCCAGGCCTCGCTGACGGCAACCTGCCGGCCATCTGCCGCCAGCGCGGCTACGCTGTTATCGATCCATTCCAGCGCCTTGAACAGCCGGGGCCGCCATAGTCCGCGCATCAGCGGGTGCGCGCTGAGCTCGTCAAGCACTTGAGCGGCGATAGGCAACAGAGTGCCCGGCGTTCCGCCCGCCTTGTGCCATTTTTCGAGGATCGCATGGACGGCGGTGCCCTGCCAGGCATAACTGGGCACTGCATCAAGTGCGTCGATCGTCTTGAGTTCAAGGATCGAACTTGCGTAGAACTGGTAGGGATCGCTGCGCAGCCGGTCGAGACCAGTGGCAGAAATGTCGACCAGGCGCTGTTCAGCTGTCGGAAGTGGACGGGGTCGCGGATAGCGCGGTGCGGGTTCGGCCGCATCGATCTGGCGGGCCAGCCTTATGGCTTCCTTTTCCTCATGCCGCTTTCCAAGATCGCCAAGCATAGCCTTGATACGCAGAACAAACCGTGACGGAATCACTGGAGCCCCTGCATCACGCCGTGCCCAGCTGAGCACCACGTCCGGCGCGCCGAGCGCGCTGGCAAGATCGTGGGCGGACAGGCCAATTCGGAAGTCCGCTCCCGGCACGCCGAGCGCGCGCAGGACTGGGGGCGGCAACAGCGGATCGGGCGCGGGGCTGGCTGGCCAGACGTCTTCAGTCAGCCCGCCGCAAATCACGAGATCTGCCCGCGCCATGCGCGCTTCGAGCAAGCCGTAAACCGCGATACGCGGATGTCCGCCCCACGGCGGCCGCACGGATACCCGCAGCATGGCGTCATGCAGCGCGGCGTGAAGGTCGCGCGGATCGAGTCGGGTGCCAGTGTCACGCGCGGCATCGCGCAGCGATTCCATGAAACCCGCCAGCGCGCGGCCATCGGCATTGCCCCAAAGGCCGATGCCGCAAAGCGCCTCCCCCGCCCCAGCAAGCGCGTCGAGCGCGTCGGCCAGCAGGCACTCTTCGCCAAGCGCAAACAGCGGAGCGAGAATAGTCTCGGCTTCCACCCACCAGTCGCCAAGGCCACGCCGTCCGGCAAGCTCTGCCAGCGGCGCGAGCCCCTGCGCGGGGCGCGGTCCGCGCAGCGTGAGGTCGAGGCGGCGAGCCTGTTCCAGCCACTGCGCGCGGGCCTTGCCCGGGTCTTCGCCGTCCGCCACGGGGCCGCGCACGTGTGGATGCGTAAGCAGCGCGATCAGCGGCACTGGGGCAGCGTCCTCGGCCAGAACTTCGGCCAGAAGCAGCACCACGCGCGCCGCCGCGGTCTGCGGCAGGGGCAGACCCGCAGTGTCATCGGCGGCAATGTTCCAGCGGGCAAGCTGCGCAACCACGCGGGCGGCCAGTTCACGATCCGGCGTGATCAGCGCGGCCCGGCGCTCGGCCACTTCCAGCGCCTCGCGCAGCAGGACCGCTATTGCCTGCGCTTCCTCGCCGGGATGGGCGCTTTCCATCAGGCGAACGCCCGCAAGCCGACGCCGCTCGGCAGGCAGGCTCGCCCAGCGGGCCGAGGCGGCAGGGGGCAGGAATAGGTTCGAAATCGCGTGGCTGCGTTCCGGCGGCGCCGCGCCGATGCCCGATCGGTGCCAGGGCCGCACTTCGCCGCGCGCCACGCCCATGCGGTTGAGCAGCAATTTGAGGTGATACTGCGGATGAGTGACTGCATCGCCAGCGCCGAAAGGCGGATCGTCGGGCCCGGGCGGCTTTCCCGCCGTGCCGAGCGCATCCCACACTTCCTCGTCGAGCGACAGGTCGAGATCGGGCAGGATAACTGCCCCGCCCGGCAAACCGGCGATCACGCGCAGAAGCCGCGCCAGTGCAGGTGATGCACTGGTCACCCCCGCCGCCACAATTGGCCGGTCCGGCGGCTCGCTGGCCCAGCGCTTCGCGGCATGGGCGAACAGCAGATTTCGCCGTGTCGGGGCATCGACTTCGCCGCGCGCCGCCAGTTCGGCTAGCCACATCTGCTGCACTTTCAGGAAAGTGACAGTGCTGTCGCGCCAGTGCCCGGCCAGTTCACCCACGATCCCGACCACGGCATCCGACAGCAAGGCTTCGGGCGCGATGTCTTCCACCAGCAAGCGGTCCATCGTGCGCGCCAATTCGTGGGCGCGGGCAAGCAGAACGGCCGCACTGCCCGATGGCCCCGGCCCATCGCTTTCGAGCTGCCGCAACATGTCCGCCAGACGCAGCCAGCGGCGCACCGGGTCGGCGGCCGGAGGTATGTCCGCCCCGGCACCCAGTGTGTCGAACAAGGGGCCCAGCGCCTCGTCGAGATCGAGATCACCGACAACGGCCATGCGCGGCAGCAAGAGTCCGCCTTGCGACAGGCGAACGAAAGCCTCCGTCACCGTGCGCGCCGCGCGGGAGCTGGGCAGAAGCAGAGTCAGCCGCGACAGGCCGAATTGCGGCTCGGAATACCGCGCGAGCAGACCGGCAGCCAGCGCATCGGCAAAACCGCGGTGTGCGGCAATCGAATAGATGTTAAGGTCGGCCCGCTCAGCCACGCAGAAGCCGCGCCTCGGTGGGCGCGATTGCAGCCGGATCGCCGACCTCGAACCAATGCCCGCCGTGTTCGATACCGAACAGCCGCCCTTCCTCGATCGCGCGTTGCCACAGGATGTTGGTCGAGAACGGTCCCTCGGGCGCGTCGCGCAGCAGGCGGTGGGAGACGATCTGGATGCCGGTATAGATAAATGGCGCCGGCTCATCGCCAATGCGGCGGCTGATGCGCCCCTCGTCGCTCAGCTGGAAATCGCCCTTGCCGGCATAATTGCCCGCGCGGGCCTGCGGCACCAGCAGCAGCAGGGCATCCATGACGTCAGGCCGCCACTGGCCCGACAATGCGTGGAACACATTGCCGCCTTCGCCATCAGTCCAGATATTGTCGCTGTTGAGGCAGAAGAACGGATCGGGCAGCTGAGCCTGCGCGCGGATCATGCCGCCGCCGGTTTCGAGCAGCAGCGCGCGCTCGTCGGAAATGGCAATTGCGGGCAGTCCCGTTCGTGCCGCCAGATGGGCCTCGAGCTGGTCGGCCAGATAGTGCACATTGACCACGGCGCGCGAGACCCCCGCTTTGCCCAGCGCATCCAGCGAATAGTCGATCAGAGGCTTGCCTGCCACGCAGACGAGCGGCTTGGGAACAGTGTCCGTCAGCGGCCGCATGCGCTTGCCCAGACCTGCTGCCATGACCATTGCGGTGTCGCTGGCCAATGCTGCTTCGCTCATACCTCGAAGCTGCCTCCGCCGCTCTTGCGCAGCTCGGCAGGCACATTGGCATTGAACCATTCGGCCACCGGTTTCAGCGCAGGATGGCTGAGATCACGCTCCAGCAATTCCCAAACGCGCGGGATCAGATCGAGATAGCGCGGCTTGCCGTCGCGCTGCCACAAGCGAACGAAGATGCCGACGATCTTGGTATTCCGCTGCGCGCCCAACGTCGCATAGTCGGCCAGGAATTCCTGCGCGTCGAGCCCGGCACTGGTGACGTACTGGTTGAACATTTCCGCCTCGAGCAGCGGCGACACATCGCGCCGGGCATCCTGGAGCAGCGAGACGAGGTCATAGGCACGGTGACCATTCAGCGCGTCCTGAAAATCAAGCAGCCCCTGCTTTTCCAGCGAGCCAAGCAGCATGATGTTTTCCGCGTGGTAATCGCGAAGCACTGCCACGGAAGGGCGCTGGCGCGGCATGATCTGGGCCAGCACGGCCTCCCACGCCGCGGCAAATCCGGCAGTGTCCACTTTCAGCTTTTGCGCCGGACAGTACCATTCGATGAACAGCCGTGCCTCGCGCAAGTATTCGCTGATATTGTAGTCCAGGAACGGACCGGGCGGCAGGCGGTGAAGCTCAACCAGTGCCTTGACCGCGCTGGCATAGACCTCGCGCTCGTCACCGGGCCACTGGTCGAGATAGTCGCGCATACGCGCCTCACCGAAATCTTCGAGCAGCACCAGTCCGCGTTCGGCATTTTCGGCCAGGATATGGGGCGCGCGCATACCATTGGCATCGAGCCATTTGGCCGCACGCAGGAATGGCGCGGGATCTTCCTTCGGCGGCGGCGCGTCCATCAGCATGGCCGTGCGATCACCCTTGCGGATGCGGAAATAGCGCCGAAACGATGCGTCCCCAGCCAAAGGCTCAATCGCCGCGCCGGGCCAGCCAGCGACGGCGAGAAACGATTCGAGGCCTTCGGGCAGGCTGGCGGGCGGCGTGTCGGGCGCAGTCACAGGCATGGCATCCGCCCTAGCCAATCCTTGCCCCCTTCGACAATGGCGATCCGCCCAGTTTCGGTTCTATCCGCCGAAAGTTCGAGCGAAACGGCAAGGCAGCCCGGATCGCCCGCAAACCCGCCGACATTTTCGGGCCACTCTGCCAGCAACGCGCGCCCTTGCCGGTAGTCCTCAAGGCCGATCCCCTGCGCTTCCATGGGATCTTCCAGCCGGTAGAAATCCGCGTGAGTCACGGGAAGCCTGAGTTCAGGCGGATCGTACAACTCGAAAATCGCAAAGCTGGGGCTGGGCACTTCGCCCCGGTGTCCCAATGCCGAGAGGACCGCGCGGGCAAGCGTGGTCTTGCCCGCGCCCAGCCCGCCGGACAGCGCAACCACATCGCCAGCCCGCAGATTGGCGGCAATCGCCGCACCAAGCCGCTCCATAGCGGCAAGATCGGGCAAGTTCAGCCTCACGGCAGATGGATGATGGCAGCAGTGCCCTGCCCGGGTTCGGAAAGCAGCTCCAGTCGCCCGCCATGAGCCTCTATCAACTGGCGGGCGAGCGGCAAACCAATGCCCTGCCTGCGCTCGGCAGTTCTGCCGTCAGAGCCCATCTTCAGCCCCTCGGCCGCACGGGCGAGCGTAGCCGCATCCATGCCGGGGCCATTGTCCGACACCACAAGGCGCAGGCCCTCATCGCCCCGCTCCAGATCAACCAGAATGCGCCCACCGCGCGGCGTCGCGGCAATCGCATTGTCGATCAGGTGCCCGATCGCGCGGCCAAGACGGCGGGCGTCGCCCGAAATGCGCCCGGCCGAATCATCGCCGCTGAGATCGAGCGACAGACCCGCCGCATCGATTGCTGCCCGGCGATCGGCAATCACGCCGCGCACCAGCGGCAACATGGCGACATCATCCTGCTGCAAGGGAAGCAGGCCTGCCTCGCTCTGCGAAAGATCGAGCACCGATTCGATCTGCTCGCTCAACCGCGCGACCGAAGTCAGGATCGCGGCGACATATTCGCGGCCCGCATCGTCGAGCGTGCCGCCCAGCCCCGCCTCGAGCAATTCGGCGAACCCGCCGATGGAGGTTAGCGGCGTGCGGAATTCATAGCTCATGTTGGCGAGGAAGCGGGTCTTGATCGCGTCGGCCTCGGTCAGGGCGGCATTGCGCTCCTTCAGAGCGGATTCGGCTTTCTGGCTGTCAGTGATATCGAGCACGGCAAGCAGTCCATTGCCGTCAGGCAGCGGCACGCCAGTGAAGCGCAGGAACCGGCCATCCGCCAGCGCGGCGCGGCCACCGCTCTGCCGCCGCTCCAGCGTGGCCGCGCGCACGACATCGCCCACCGCGCGGGCGGTTTGCGGACGAGTCAGCTTTGGCGCGATCCGCTCTAGCAGCGTCTCGACATGCGGATGGGTATCGAGGAATTCGTTGTCGAGATCCCAGTCTCGCGCAAAGCGGCGGTTCCACAAATGCATGCGGCCATCCGGCGCAAAGACGGCAATCGATTCGAACAGACTGTCGAATGTCGCCGCCCGCGTGCGCAGCAAAGTGTCGCGGTTGGCCGAGACCTGCAAATGCTCGGTCCGGTCTTCCGCGATCAGCAGCAGACCGCCATCGGGCAGCGGCTGCGCAAGCATGCGGATGTGCGTGCCATCGGCCAGCGCCCATGCTTCATCGGCGGGCTCACCTGCGGCAAACCAATCCTCCTTCTCGCGCCGCCAGGCGGGGAAATCGCGCACTTCGGGCAAACGGCCTGCCTCGCGCATGGCTTCGAGCACCATGGCAAAGGGCGGCTCTTCGGCGAAACTATCCGCATCCAGCCCGAACAGTCGGCGGAAGGGCAGGTTTACGTGAGCCAGGCGGCGGCGCGCATCGAATTGCGCCACGCCGGCAGACAGCTGATCGAGCATCGATCGCTGGGCGTCGCGGAACGCGCGGAAGGCGCGGCCCTGTTCCTCCAGGTCCTCGATATCGATGGCATAGCCCGCCACGCCCTGCTCGCCCAGCGGCAGGTCGCTCACCCGCATCATTCGCCGCGCACCGGCGATCGTGGCCATGACGGAGCGTTCGAGCGGCTTGCCTTCGCTAGCCGCGCTGAGCGCCATTTCAGCCGCGCTGACGCCGTCGACTGGTTCGACCAGTTCAGTGCCCGCCGCAATAGCTGCTTCGGAGGATGAAGCGCCCACTGCATCGACATAAGCGGTGTTGACCAGCCGCAAGGCGCCATCGGGCGAGCGGAACCACATCGGCATTGGTGCGGCCTCGATCAGCGCCACCAGCGCGGCGTAGTCTCCGCGCGCGCGCGCCGTCTCAGCCCGCAGCTGGATCAGCTCGCTCTCGCTGTCGGAAAAATCGAACACCCAGACCATTGCCGCCCCGCCGGGCGAGATTTGCGGATCAGCGAGATGCCCGCGCAAGGCAAGGCTGCGTCTGGAACCACGCGGGGTAACTACCATACGGAAAGGGGCCGCAGTCTTTTGCGTGCGGCGCACGGCCTCGGAAAGCAGCGCCAGCTGTTCGCCGCTGAGCCCGCCGCCCTTGCCGGGAGCAGCACCGCCGTCCAATTCACTGAGGAATTGCGGCATGGAATCGAGCCCCAGCCATCCCGCCAGCTTGCCCGGCGCATCGATTCGTCCATCGACCCGCACCAGCAGCGGCAAGGCGGGCGATTCGTCGAGCATCCGCGCCAGCCGCAAGGTCTCGCGCCGCTCCGCCACCATGCGCCGCTCTTTCGCGCGGACGGTGAAGATCGCCCAGGCCGCCGCAAGGGTCCAGACGGCGAGCAGTAGGCCGACCAGCACGAAAGCGGTTTGGGTAAGGATCATGGCTGCCGGGTTATGCGGCGGCGCGCGTCATGACAAGCGCGGCGTCGGCAAAACAGGCGGAATGGGCATGCAGATTCGGCCCGTGCGCCCGCAGGCTGCGGTGACTGCAGGTGCCAACGAAAAAGGGCGGAGCATGCGCCCCGCCCTTTCCGCTGTAACTTCGGCGCAGTAACTGCGGCTGCCGCTTAGTAGCGGTAGTGATCCGGCTTGAACGGACCCTGATCGGGAACGCCGATGTAATCGGCCTGCTTCTTGGTCAGCTTGGTGAGCTTCACCCCCAGCTTGTCGAGGTGCAGCGCCGCGACCTTTTCGTCGAGGTGCTTGGGCAGGACATAGACGTCGTTCTTGTACTGGCTGTTCTTGGTGAACAGTTCGATCTGCGCCAGCGTCTGGTTGGTGAAGCTGGAGGACATGACGAAGCTGGGGTGGCCAGTGGCGCAGCCCAGGTTCACCAGGCGGCCCTTGGCGAGCACGATGATCTGCTTGCCATCGGGGAATTCGACAAGGTCAGTCCCGGGCTTCACTTCAGTCCACTTGTAATTGTCGAGCGCGGCGATCTGAATCTCGCTGTCGAAGTGGCCGATGTTGCAGACGATGCTCATCGGCTTCATCGCCTTCATGTGCTCGGCCGTGATGACGTCTTCATTGCCGGTGGCCGTGACGAAAATGTCGCAGCGCGTCACGGCTTCTTCCATGGTGACGACTTCATAGCCTTCCATGGCGGCCTGCAGCGCGCAGATCGGATCGACTTCGGTGACCATCACGCGCGCGCCGCCCTGACGGAGCGAAGCGGCGCTGCCCTTGCCGACATCGCCAAAACCGGCGACGCAGGCGACCTTGCCGGCCAGCATCACGTCCGTGGCGCGGCGGATGGCGTCAACGAGGCTTTCCTTGCAGCCATAGAGATTGTCGAACTTCGACTTGGTGACCGAATCGTTCACGTTGATCGCGGGGAACGGCAGCTTGCCGTCCTTGGCGATCTGGTAAAGCCGGTGAACGCCCGTGGTGGTCTCTTCGGAAACGCCCTTGATGTGGGCGACCGACATGGTGAGATAGCCCGGCTTCTTCTTTAGGAAGGCATTCAGCGCGCGGACGAATTCGATTTCTTCGGCATTGCTGGGTTCGAACAGCTTCTCACCGGCTTCTACGCGGGCGCCCCACAGCGCGAACATGGTGGCGTCGCCGCCGTCATCGAGGATCATGTTGGCAGTGCGGCCCGTGCCGTCATCCCAATCGAATATCGAGCCGACATAGTCCCAGTAATCGGCCAGGCTTTCACCCTTCACCGCGAAGACCGGAATGCCCGCGGCGGCAATCGCGGCAGCGGCATGATCCTGCGTCGAGAAGATGTTGCAAGTCGCCCAGCGGACTTCGGCGCCAAGTGCGACCAGCGTTTCGATCAGCACGGCGGTCTGAATGGTCATGTGCAGCGAACCCGTGATCCGCGCGCCCTTCAGCGGCTGCGAGGCGCCAAATTCCTCGCGCAGGGCCATCAGGCCGGGCATTTCGGTTTCGGCGATCCTGATTTCGGCGCGGCCAAATTCGGCAAGGCCAATGTCGGCAATCACATAATCAGGGGCGGTGAGCGTGTTGGTGGCCACTTGAGCGTACTCCTGCAGGAAATCCGGTTGCAGCTCCGCCCAAAAAACAATGAGGGCGACGCCGGGACAAGCGCCGCCCTTAGCCTCACGGAAGGAATGAGGCAAATATAAAGTTTTCTTTATATCACTTTCTAGCGGCGGCGGGCGTAAGCCAATTCGGCACCGCCGCGGTCACCCAGCAACTGGCCGGCTGCTTCCACCAGCACGTCATGGCCGCGCATCGAAGCGAGATCGCGCGTAACCACTTTCAGTTCACCGCAGCTCAGCCAGGGATGACCCTGGCCATAGGCATTGGCCATCACCGTGCTCATCCGATCAAGTGCGCGGGCCGATCCGACAGCACCATAGCTGCGCGTCAGGTTGGAGCGCAGCTCATCGCTTGCGGCATTGAGTTCCTCAAGGTGCTGGGTGGTAAATTGGCCATATTCGGACGTGAAATTGTCCGCCGTGGCGCGGCAACGAAGGCTCGTCACCATCAGCATGATATCAAGCCGGCGCAGCTTTTCGGCGTCATCGAGCGATCCAGCGGCCTGTGCCGGCGAAACAGCGCCCAGTGCCAGCGCGGCCAGTGCGGCAAAGCCCGCAGCCCGGCGCAATACCATGCGTGCCACGGCAGGCGCCCCTGCGCCGCCTTTGCCCCCATGAAGTGTCATAGTCAGTCTCCCCGCGAACCATTCGCGAGGCCAGCTTCTCCTGTCCTGGTTTACGAATTATTGAAGGCTAGGAGTAAAACGAAATTTACCATGTCCTGTTGCAGGCTTGCCGCAGCGGCCTATATCCGCCAGCAGCGCACACCCCCTCATAGAAAGGATGCACCATGACCATCGCAGTGGGCGATTCGATCCCCGACGTAAAACTGATCAAGCCGGCCGAAGGCGGCAATGAGCCTGTTCAGGCGCCCGAATATTTCAAGGGCAAGCGAGTCGCGCTGTTCTCGGTTCCGGGTGCATTCACGCCCACCTGCTCGGCCAAGCATTTGCCCGGTTACGTCGAAAAGGCCGCTGACCTCAAAGCGAAGGGCGTCGACGAAATCGTCTGCACTGCCGTCAACGATCCGTTCGTCATGGGCGCGTGGAATGTTGCCAGCGGTTCGAAGGACATCACCATGCTGGCCGACGGCAATGGCGAGTTCGCCAAGGCGCTTGGCCTTGAAGTCGATCTCACCGGCGGCGGCCTTGGCAAGCGCGGTCAGCGTTTCTCGATGATCGTCAACGACGGCAAGGTCGAGCAGCTTAATGTCGAAGCACCCGGCGAATTCAAAGTGAGCTCGGCCGAGCACATGCTTGGCCAGCTCTGACTTTTCAAAACCGCCGGGCAAGCCCGGCGTAGATATGATGGCGGGGGCTGGCCCGGTTAAGTCCGAAGTCGGCCCCCACATCCACCTGAAATCCCGAAGCGAGCATCACGCCCAGCGAAGCGCCGGCAAGCGCCTCTGTTCGCGGGCCGGAAGGCTCTTCGTCGCGCATCACCGATGTCTCAAGTGCCAGATTTACGCCGTTCAACGGACTGAGCCCGATTCCCCCGGCTGTGCCATAAGCCAGATGACGGCCAGACCCATCACCATTCGCTGCAGCATCCAATTCGGGCGTAAGCATCAAAGACACGCTGCGAAACGCGGCAAGGCTCATCGGAAGCTGCAAACCGGCGCTCCATGTTGGTGAACCGATCGCATCGCCGCCCACCGGCAAAGTCACCGATGGAAGAACCGCAATCGAGAGGCCCTCGCCGCCCGGATGCAGAATATTTCGCTTTGCCGCCAGCGTAAGATCGCCGGCGCCGCTCGACGAAGCTACCGTACCGCCAGCCCGGTCGCGGCTATGCACCTGGCCGTATGGTGTCCAGGCAAAGCGCAGTTCGGTATTTTGCCCAATCCCCAGCCGCAATGCCAGATCCCCCAGCAGGACTGTATCGGTAACTGACTGTGCATCGCTGTCGCGGGTCCAGTCACCCAGCGACATCTCCATGCTTACATATCCGCGATCGATGACACAGGGTGGAGTGTCGAGTCCCGGCCGGTCAGGGCAATAGTCACTGGCAAATGCGGGGGCGTGCATTGCTCCCGCCAGGCCAACGCCCAAGGCGGCCGCAATCCATTTCCGTCTGAATTGAAATCCGCAATAACCTGCCATTGCCGCGCTCCAGCCTGCGAGGCTTTGATAGGGCCTGCGTCAGGCAGTGCAATCTCGTTTGATCGAGGCCTGTTTGTGGTCCGTGACGCCGGCTCAGACTGGTTTGCATTTTTTCGCGGGAAGGCCTATGGACTCGGCCTAGCCCCGGCCTGCACAGTCGCCCGATGCGACCTGCTTCAGCCGGGGTTTGCCGTTTGATGCACTCGATTTTTCTTTTTGGGGAAACACGATGTCCCGTCGCCGCCAGATTTACGAAGGCAAGGCCAAGATCCTTTACGAAGGCCCCGAACCGGGCACGCTGATTCAGTATTTCAAGGATGACGCCACTGCGTTCAACGCCCAGAAAAAGGGCACGATCCAGGGCAAGGGCGTGGTCAACAACCGCATCAGCGAATATGTCTTCACGCGCCTTTCGCACATCGGCATCCCGACTCATTTCATTCGCCGGCTCAATATGCGCGAGCAGCTTGTCCGTCAGGTCGAGATCGTGCCGATCGAGGTCGTCGTGCGCAATGTCGCCGCCGGTTCGATCAGCAAGCGGCTTGGCATTCCCGAGGGTGAGCCGCTGCCGCACACCCTGATCGAATACTATTTCAAGGACGATGCGCTGGGCGATCCGATGATCGCGGAAGAACATATCGCCTGCTTCGGCTGGGCCTCAAATGAGGAAATGCAGGACATTTCCGCCATGGCCATCCGGGTGAACGATTTCCTGTGCGGCATGTTCGCCGCGATCAACATTCGCCTCATCGACTTCAAACTGGAATTCGGCCGCATCTGGGAAGGCGACTACAGCCGCGTGATCCTGGCCGACGAAATCAGCCCCGATGGCTGCCGCCTGTGGGACATGACCACTGGCGAAAAGCTCGACAAGGACCGGTTCCGCCGCGATCTTGGCGGCGAGAGCGAAGCCTATCAGGAAGTCGCGCGCCGGCTCGGCCTGCTCGATGAAAGCGAAGGCGGCAGCGAAGTCTTCGACCTGTCCGCACACCGCAAGCTTCGGGGGAAGTAAACCGACGGAGCGGCCATTGATGCCAGCGCCCAAGGCTGTCGAGATCATCGAATTCTGGCAGCAGGCAGGACCACAGCGCTGGTTCGCCAAGGATCACGCCTTCGACACTGAAATCCGCTCACGCTTCGAGTCCCACCATCACGCCGCGGCGCGCGGAGAGCTGGCCGATTGGTCCGCCGAGTGGACTGGCAGCCTGGCGCTCTTGCTTCTGCTCGACCAGTTTCCGCGTAACATCTATCGTGGCTCCGGCCATGCATTTGCGACGGATGGGCTGGCGCTCAGTATTGCTCGAAGCGCCATTGGCCAAGGTCACGACATGGCGGCACCTGCGCAGCTTCGGGGCTTCTACTATTTGCCCTTCGAACATTCTGAGCAGATTGAGGATCAGGACCTGTGTCTTGCCTATTGCGCTGCACTCGACGCCGTCACTGGCGGTGACTTGTCGAACTGGGCGCAGATCCATCGCAACATTATCGTGCGCTTTGGACGGTTTCCCCATCGCAATGCCGCGCTTGGCCGTAAGACCACGCCGGAAGAGCAGGGATTTCTCGATGGCGGGGGCTTCAGCGGCTGATACAGCACGCGACTTGCCCGCCATCCGACATTGGGCCACCTATTGACCATGCTTCGCTTCAAGTCATTTCTCGTCATTGCCTGCCTGTTCCTTTCTGCTTGCGCCGCCCAGAACCAGCGACTTGCCAGCGCCGCGGCACAGCCTGCGGCCCAGCGCGAAAAACCGGTCTGGGCTTTCACCGAGAGCGACATCCCCGTCGATCCCGCCTACCGCTTTGGCCGGCTCGACAATGGCATGCGCTATGTCATTCGCCAGAATGCCACGCCCAAGGGCACGGCGCTGGTGCGGATGGAAGTCGCGGCAGGCTCGCTCGATGAGGATGACAGCGAGCGCGGTTACGCCCATTTCATCGAACACATGGCCTTCAATGGTTCCACCCACGTTCCCGAAGGCGAAATGGTGCGCCTGCTTGAGCGCGAGGGCCTGGCATTTGGCGCGGACACCAATGCTTCCACCTCATTCGAACAGACCACTTACATGCTCGATCTGCCGCGCGCCGATCCCGCACTGCTAGGCACCGCGCTGATGCTGATGCGGGAGACAGCCAGCGAACTCAATTTCGATCCGGCGGCAGTGAACCGCGAGCGCGGGGTGGTCCTGGCCGAGCGCCGTGAGCGCAACACATTTCAGCTGCGCAATCTCGAAGGCCAGCTGGCCTTTCTCAACCCCGGTTCGCGCTATGCCGAGCGCTTGCCCATCGGCACCGCCGAGACGCTCAATGGCGCCACCGCGGATTCTCTGAAAGCCTTCTGGCGCAGGAATTATGTGCCGCGAAAAACCACGCTGATTGTCATTGGCGACATTCCGGTCGAAACGGTCGAAGCCGCGATCCGCGCGCGCTTCGCTGACTGGCAGGCAGCCCCATCGCCGCCCCAGCCCTCCGCCGGCCCGGTCGATGCCGCGCGCGCCGGCAAGACCGAGATCTATATCGATCCGGCCCTGTCGGAGCGGATCACGGCCTCGCGCCATGCGCCCTGGCTCGATGAGCCCGACACGGTTCGCCAGCGGCAGGAAGATGTGCTGCGCCAGCTTGGCTATTCGATCGTCAACCGCCGACTCCAGCGGCTCTCGCGGCTGGCCAGTCCGCCATTCCGCGATGCCGGATTTGGCACGGGTGACGTGTTCAAGGCGGGGCGGACGACCAACCTAGTTGTCGACACGGTGGACGGAAAATGGCGGCAGGGCCTGATTGCCGCTGCGCTCGAATACCGGCGAAGCTTGCGCTTCGGCTTCACGACTGCAGAAGTGAACGAGCAGATCGCCAACTTGCGTACCGCATTGGAAAACGAAGCCGCCTCCGCGGCAACGCGCAGTCACAATGCCCTGCTCGGCGCGGTTTTCAGCCTGATCAGGGACGAGCGCGTGCCGTCCACACCGCAGAGCGCGCTGGAGCGGTTTGCTGCCCTCCTGCCGCGCATTACGCCCGCGCAAGTGCTTGCCGCCTTGAAGCGCGAGGCCGTACCGCTGGTCAATCCGCTGATCCGTTTGCAGGGCCGGCGCGAAGTGGCAGGCGGCGCGCCCGCGATCCGCGCGGCTTGGGACGAAGTCATGCGCCAGAGCCTGACGCGGGAAGGCAGCACTGCCAGCGGAACATTCGCCTACACGGCTTTCGGCGAACCGGGCACAGTTTCGAGCGATACTGTCGAGCCACTGCTGGGCATCCGCACTTTGCGCTTTGCCAATGGCGTCATGCTCAATCTCAAGCGCACTGACCTCGAGAAAGACCGGCTGCTGGTGCAGCTGACTATCGATGGCGGCGACATGCTGAACACGCGTGCGCAGCCGCTGGTCACGGAAATGGCGGGCTGGCTACCTGCCGGCGGGCTCGGCAAGCACAGCCAGGATGAATTGCAGTCGATCCTGGCAGGCCGCACAGTGTCGCTCAATTTCGACAGCAGCCCCGATTCTTTCGCAGCCTCCGCGCAGACCACGCCGCGCGACCTTGAACTGCAATTGCAGGCCTTCGCAGCGCTCGTCACTGATCCGGGTTATCGCAGCGAGGGCGAATTGCGCTATCGTCAGGCGACCAACAATTTCTTCCAGCAATTGCGCGCAACGCCGCAGGCCGCGTTGCAAAACACGATTGGCGGAATTCTATCCGACAACGACCCGCGCTTCACGCTGCAACCGGTCGAAGCCTATCGCGCGCTGACTTTCGCCGGGCTCAAGGCGGGCATTTCGGATCGCCTCGCCAATGGCGCGATCGAAGTGGGCATTGTCGGCGATATTGACGAGGCGCAGGCCATTTCCCTCGTTGCCCGCACTTTCGGTGCCCTTCCCCGGCGCGAAGCTGGTTTCCAGCCATACGAGGAGCAGCGGAGCCGCGCTTTCACCAGCGACCACAAGCCGCGCATCGTGCGGCATACCGGACCCGCAGATCAGGCCCTTCTGCGATACACCTGGAAGACGCGCGACGATAGCGACCCGGTGGAAAGTCTCGAGCTTTCCCTCCTCAGCCGCCTGACGCAGATCGTGCTGACGGAAAGCCTGCGCGAACAACTGGGCAAGACCTATACGCCTTCTGCGAGCAGCAACACCACGCGCCAATGGCACGGCTATGGCGTCTTCGGCATTGCCGCATCGATCGCAGTCGATGAAGTCGATGCCGCACGGTCTGCCATGCTGGCGGCCGTGGCCCGGCTGCGCGATGAGCCTGTCTCGGCTGATATGCTGCTACGCGCCCGCCAGCCCATGATCGAGACGATCGACAATGCGCTGAAGACCAATCGCGGCTGGCTCAGTGTCACTGCGCGGGCGCAGAGCGAGGCGGATCGCACCGAGCGGTTTGTCCGCACCAAGCAGCGTCTGCTGGATATCACTCCGCCGCAGCTGCAAGCCGCTGCGCGCCGCTATCTCACTCAGGCGGGCGGGGTCGAAGTTCTCGTCCTTCCCGAACCGCCGCCGCCGCCCAAGCAATAGTTTGCCTGGCCCGCTTGATCGCGGCAGCCGGATGCTGCACCATCGCCCGGCCGGCGGCATGCCGGCTCTCAGAGGGGAGCAGGATAGCCATGAAATATATCAAGATGGCGATTGTCGGCCTGATCGTCGGCCTGATTGCACAGGCTCTCTATCCGGGCGATCAGCAGACGGCCTGGTATATCAAGATCGCCGTAGGGATAGCGGGCTCGCTACTCGTCGGCACGCTGGGCAACCTCGTCAACCGGCCCAACAATGGCGCAACGCTTGGTCGTGCGGGATGGATCGGGTCGATCATCGGCGCGCTGGTGGTGATGTTTATCGCCCGCCGCATGGGCTACATGTGATCGCACCCGACGCTGATTTTCAAGGTGCGTGATTCGGCCGCGATTGACGGCCGGTCTCGTTCGCCCATTCCTCGATCAGCCCGTCGTAAAGCGGATGGTCGATAAGTTCGTACTTTTCGGGAAAATCGTTGTTGGCGCTCTGCACCTGGCCCAACTCCTTGAGCTCGCGCATCATTTTCAAATGGTTAGCCGCTGCAGTCGCCCAGCCGCCCGTCGCCATGTTGAAGGCCGTACCCGGCAACGAGTAGCCCATAGTGGCCACGGGGATTCGCGGCCCCAAGGCCTTGACCACTGCGGGAACGGCTTCGCCCGCTGAGGGATAGAACAGCGCGTCGGCGCCAGCCTCGATATAGGCGAGGCCGCGCCGCACCGCCTCGTCCATCGAACCCGAACCGCCGCCGCCTTTTTCGCTGGTATAGAATTCATCGCAGCGCGCGATGATCACGAAGTCCTGGCCTGAATCCTTCTGCGCCCTGCGCGCCGCAGCAATGCGTGCCTGCTGGTCTTCGATCGAGATCAGGCCATTGACCAGCTTGGAGTGCTTGGGGTTGCGCTCATCCTCGACATGAAACCCGGCAATCCCCTGCTGGATATAGCGCCGGGTAAAATGATAGGCGTCGGCCACGGTTTCACCCAGCGTGTCGGCGTCAGCAATCAGCGGGATGGTGATCGCATTGGCGATGCGGCTGGCCTGCTCGATCTGCTCTACCTGGCTGTAGATCCCGTTGTCAGGCACGGCATAGTGAAACGCGCTGCAGGCATGACCGCCAAGGTACGCCGCCGGGAAACCGACATATTCGCAAATCCGCGCGGTGAGCGCCGAGAATGTGTCGCCGCACACGAAGTGCTCGCCCTTGTCGATCAGCGCGCGCAGCACTGCTCCCTTGTTCGGCATCCTCTCACTCCTTTTTGGCTTTAGCGCAGCTTCGCGATACTGATCCCGTCCACCTTGGCGCGCTCTTTCGTCGATTCCTCGCTGCGGCTCAGCGCCTTGGCGATTTCCTTCAGACCTTTGCCTTTGGCCGCAAGCGTGCGCAACTTGGCCAGTTCCTCGCTCTTCCAAGGCTGGCGGTGGCGGGTGAATTGTTCGCTCACGCCTTGGCCGCCTTCTTGGTTGGCACCTTCTTCGCCGCAGCCTTCTTCTTGGGCGCCGCTTTCTTGCGACCGCCCTTTTTCACCGGGCCCTTGGCGGCCTTTTCGGTGATCAGCGTAATGGCTTCCTCGGCCGTCAAGTCTTCCGGCTTCTTGTCGCGCGGCAGAGTGGCGTTGGTCGTGCCGTCGGTGACATAAGGTCCGTAGCGGCCTGCCATCAGTTTCATCTCGCCGCCACTTTCGGGGTGCGGGCCGAAAGTTTTGAGCGGCTCGGCAGCTGTGCGCGCACCCCGACCACCACCGTTTGCCGCCTCGGCCAACTTGACGACTGCCGCGTTCATGCCCGTTTCGAACACTTCGGCCGTCGCGCGCAGCTTGGCGTATTTGCCCTCGTGGGCAAGATATGGGCCATAGCGGCCAATGCTCGCGGTGATCGGCTTGCCGGTTTCGGGATGGTCGCCGATCGTGCGCGGCAGGTCGAGCAGCTTGACGGCCCATTCCAGCGTCAGGTCACCGATGTCCTTCGGGATCGAGCTGCGCTTGGCTTCCTTGCCTTCGCCAAGCTGAATGTAGGGTCCAAAACGACCAGCGCGGCGGGTGATCGCCTCGCCGCTTTCCGGGTGTTTGCCCAGCTCGTTGTCTTCCGCGGCCTCTCCATTCGCGCCCGGTTGGGCGAATTTGCGCGTAAACTTGCATTCAGGATAATTCGAACAAGCGACGAAAGCCCCGAACCGGCCGCCCCGCAGTGCCAGGCGCCCTTCCCCGCATTTGGGGCATAGCCGCGGATCGCTGCCATCATCACGCGGCGGGAACAGGTAGTCCGAAAGAAACGCGTCGAGCGCCTCGGTTACTTCCGAAGGTTTGCGCTCCATGACTTCGTCGCTCTTCGGCTTGAAGTCCTTCCAGAAGGCCTCGAGCACGGCCTTCCACGCCGCGCGCCCGCCGGAAACCTCGTCGAGCTCGTCTTCCATTCCGGCTGTGAAGTCGTAAGCCACATAGCGCGGGAAAAATCGTTCGAGAAATGCGGTGAGAAGTCGCCCAGATTCCTCTGCAAAGAAACGATTTTTTTCTGTTCGAACGTAATTACGATCCTTCAGCACCTGCAGCGTCGCGGCATAGGTCGATGGCCTGCCGATGCCGAGTTCCTCAAGGCGCTTGACCAGCGAGGCTTCCGAAAAGCGCGGCGGCGGCTGGGTGAAGTGCTGGCTGGCCTCTACGCCTTTCTTCGCCGGAGCATCGCCTTTGGCCATGGCTGGCAGCAGCCCGCTATCCTCATCGTCGCCGGCATCGGGTTTCGCATCACGGCTTTCCTCATAGACTGCCAGGAATCCCGGAAATTTCACGACCTGCCCATTAGCGCGCAACTCGTTCTGTCCGGTCCCGTCACGCAAGGTCACAGTGGTGCGCTCCAGACTGGCCGAGGCCATCTGGCTCGCCAGCGCGCGCTTCCAGATCAGCTCGTAAAGCCGGGCCTCGTCCCCGCTGCCATAACGATCCTGACCGAAATCGACCGGGCGGATCGCTTCGTGCGCTTCCTGCGCGTTCTTGGCCTTGGTCTCATAGTGGCGCGGCTTTTCGGGAAGGTAGTGCCCCGAATAGCGCTCATTGATGGTGGCGCGCGCCGCGGAAATGGCGCTTGAGTCCATCTGCACGCCGTCGGTACGCATGTAGGTGATCGCGCCGGCCTCATAGAGCGTCTGCGCCACGCGCATCGTGTGGCTGGCCGAAAAGCCGAGCTTGCGGGCGGCTTCCTGCTGCAGGGTCGAGGTGGTGAACGGCGGCCATGGATTTCGCCGCTGGGGCTTCGTCTCCACGTCCTCAACACGGAACATGCCCGCCTCGACTGCCGCCTTGGCGCGGCCTGCAATGCCTTCTTCGCCCAGGCTCAGCTTGTCGAGCTTGGCGCCCTCGAACTTGACCAGCCGGGCATCGAACGGCGTGCCGCCCTGCTCCATGCGGGCCACGACCGACCAGTATTCCTGCGGTCGGAACAGTTCGATCTCGCGCTCGCGCTCACAGACCAGTCGCAGCGCGACGGACTGCACCCGGCCTGCACTCTTCGCGCCCGGCAGCTTGCGCCACAGCACGGGGGAAAGCGTGAAACCGAACAGGTAGTCCAGCGCGCGGCGGGCAAGGTATGCGTCGATCAGGTCCTGATCCAGCTCGCGCGGATGCTTCATCGCCTCGGTGACAGTGGCCTTGGTGATGGCATTGAACGTGACGCGCTGCACATCCTTGGGCAGCACTTTCTTCTTGGCCAGCAGCTCGCGAACGTGCCAGCTGATTGCTTCTCCCTCACGGTCAGGGTCAGTGGCGAGAATCAGGCGGTCGGCGCCTTTGGCGGCATCGGTGATCGCCTTCACCCGCGCGCCCTTGTCGCCATAGAGCTCCCAGTCCATCGCGAAGTCTTCGTCAGGACGCACCGATCCGTCCTTGGGCGGCAGGTCGCGAATGTGCCCGTAGGAGGCGAGGACCTTGTAGTCCTTGCCGAGATACTTCTCGATGGTCTTCGCCTTGGCGGGCGATTCGACAATGACTAGCTGCATGGAATTCCTGAATGCCCCTTACGTGTACGTGTGCGCGATGGTGATGAGCGGCGCGGGGTGCCGTCAAGGGGATTGCGCCGCCGTGCTTGCCGTCAGCCATCTGCAGTCGCATAGTCTGCGCAGGCGACAGGGAAAGTCCGAAATGATTCGACACGCGATCATGGTATCCGCGCTTTTCGGTTTGGCAGCATGCAGCAAGAACGATCCGGCTGCCGAACCATCCGCCGCACCGTCGGAGGTTTCAGCCACGCCAGTGGCCGCTGCCGGGGCCAGCGAGGCGGCTGTCGCGGCTCCAGCCCCAACTCCTGCCCCCGCCGCAACTGCCGCAGCCGCACCGTCCGTCGATTTTGCGAAGCTCGCAGTCAACACCCGGCTCGAAGTAACCCGTCAGACGCAATGCCGGGAGGCCGACGCCAGCAAGGGATCGCCATGGGACCTCGCGCCTGGCGTGACTGTCAAATTCCTCGCGATCGAAGGCGCAGAGGCCAAAGTGGCGACGCTCATGTCTCAGTGCTACCTCCCCGCCGACGCCGTGAAACTTGCGCAATAGGGAGAGGAGCGATGGCAAACCGAATTGCTCCGGGATTGCTCGCCGCCGCCGCGCTGGGCCTTGCCGTGCCGGTGTGGGCGCAGGCCGCTGGCGAGCGCCTCGTTTCGCCTTCTGTCCCCGGCTTTATCGTCGGCTACAATGCCGCCAATGCCCAGCAGAGCATTGTCGAGGAAGTGCCGCGCGGTGAATCAGTCCAGGCCTGGACCCGCATGATCACCACTCAGCGCTTTGCCGGTCTCGCCAGGCGAGCGACGGTGGCGCAGTATGCGCAAAACGTGATGAATTCCGTGCCGCAAGCCTGTCCGGGAGCAGTTGTCTCGCCGCTCGCCGGCCTCAAAGTCTCGGGCCGACCGGCAGTCCGGTTCCAGCTCGATTGTCCGCGCAGCGCGGGAGGCAGGCCGGAAACGTTCATAATGCTGGCAATCGCGGGGGCTAATGACATCCACGTCAAGCAAGTAGCCTGGCGCGGCGGCACGACGCCCGCAGGATTGGTATGGGGCCAGCGCCTGCTCGCTGCCACCGTCTACTGCGGCGCGGCGGACCGCACGCCGGCTTGCCGGTAGCTATCAACCCGCCAGACTGACGCGACCACCAGCATGCCGCACCAGCCTGCCTGCCAATTCCAGCTCCAGCAGCGCAAATTGCACTGACGCAGCGCTCTCGCCGCTCTGGCGGATCAGTTCGTCAACCGCGATGGGGGCTGTATTGAGCAAGCTGGCGAGGTCGGCCGGTGCCGCATCCTCATCGGCATCAAACCCGCCCCATTCCGCGCCGTCATCGCGAAATGTCGAGCGCGCGCGGCCATCGAAGCTGGATAGCAATTCAATTACGTCCGCAGCGCTCTGCACCAGCACAGCCCCGTCGCGGATCAGCTGGTTGCAGCCGTGGCTGCGCGCGTCGAGCGGCGATCCCGGCACAGCCATGACTTCGCGCCCCGCCTCCCCCGCCAGCCGCGCCGTGATCAGCGATCCCGATTGCGGCGCGGCCTCCACCACCAGCGTGCCTGCTGCGATCCCGGCGATGATGCGGTTGCGCGAGGGGAAATGACGCGCGATCGGCTCGGTGCCGGGCGGGTGTTCGCTGAGCAGCAGGCCCTGGCTGGCGACCGCCTCCTGCAAATCTGCATGTTCGGGCGGGTAGGCCAGATCGATGCCGCTGGCGATCACGCCAATCGTACTGCCGCCTGCCTCACCCGCCGCCAGCGCGCCCGCATGTGCCGCACCGTCGATGCCGCGCGCGAGCCCTGACACGACAGCCAGCCCTGCCTCGGCCAGCTCGCCCGCGAATTGCCGTGCCAGCTTGATGGCGGCGGCGGACGCATTTCGCGCGCCGACTATGGCGACGGCGGGATTTGCCGCGACTTGCGCGCGCCCCCGCGCAATCAGGATCGGCGGCGCGCCGGAAAGCTGCGCCAGCATTGGCGGATAATCCTCGCCATCGTGAAACAGGTAGCGCGCGCCCGCGCGCTTCACCGCAGCCACTTCATCGGCGATCCGGCGTTCCGGCGCCGGTTGCAGGCGAGCGCCGCCGCGTGCGGCAATGTCGGGCAAGGCAGCCAACGCCTCTCCCGCCGTGCCGAAACGTTTCAGCAACTGGCGATAGGAAACCGGACCGACATTGGCCGTGCGCAGCAGACGGATAGGGGCGAAAGCTTCTTCCTGCGTGATGCTCACCTGGTGCCGACCCTTGGCTCCTCGCCGCGCAGCAACCGGCCAATGTTGGCGCGGTGGAGGAAAATGACCAGTGCGGCGAGCGCGGCCAGCACGGGCACCAGCTCTGCCCGTCCCGTGGCGACGGCGGCCAGAGGCGCAGCCAAAGCCGCGCTCATCCCGGCGAGCGACGAAATTCGCGTCAGCAGCAGCATGCCAATCCAGACTGCAGCATAAACCGCACCGATCGGCCACGCGAGACCCAGCGCCACGCCCATCAAGGTCGCGACGCCTTTGCCGCCCCGAAATTTGAGCCAGATCGGAAAGCAGTGCCCCAGCACTGCCCCGATCGCAGCAATGCCCGCCCAATGCGGCATCCACTGCCAGGCCAGCCAAACGGCAAGGAAACCCTTGGCCATGTCGAGCAGCAGGGTTGCCGCTGCCAAGCCCTTGCGCCCGGTGCGCAGCACATTGGTCGCGCCGATATTGCCCGAGCCGATAGTGCGCAAATCCCCCGCACCGGTCAGCCGGGTGAGGATCAGGCCAAAGGGGATCGATCCCAGCCCGTAACCCAGTGCTAATGCAGGCAACCAGTCCATCCGCCCTTCCCTTTCCCCGCCAGTCGTAGCTACAAGCGCGCCGAGCGCAAGACCGTGAAAGGCAAATGAA
>Ga0075370_10000037_pt1 | contig 41962 bp, 30 predicted proteins | sample EndMethybrTD3035_FD_71398 | JGI IMG/M metagenome (GOLD analysis project Ga0075370, IMG submission 71398) | Populus endosphere microbial communities from Tennessee, USA - Endosphere MetaG P. TD hybrid TD303-5 | ecosystem: Host-associated > Plants > Roots > Endosphere | place: USA: Tennessee... | reverse complement strand
CTTTCGGACACACCTGGCAGTCGAATCGGAGCTGGGTGGCACAGGCGCCTCTTCCCCCTACGGAGTAATGAAGAACGTCGGAGAAGACTTCGTGAAGCTCTTGCTAGTCCGGGCGGATCGCCGAGTGATGATCATGACGTCGCTACCCTACGCGCACGAGACTGAGCAACACGTCGAACGGAGAGTCGAGTCCCTGCGACAGCTTTATCAGCATTTCCCAGCCTTGAGTTCGGGTGTGCTGGTGATGCATATCGAAGGCGGTCAGCCCAAGTCGACGCAGGTCAAAGTCAGGATCGAAGAGTCCACGATTCGAGGCTTCCAGATCTCCGAAAACGGGGAGGGCGTGCACGAGTTGTAAACATCTGCGGTCGCCGGAGGGTTCAGTCGAGGTCTGGAAAAATGAACTGTAAGCGCGGCCCCAAGGCCCTCTTGACGTCGACAATCGTTCCGCTAACGCGACAGCTTGATTGAGCGCCGCGCCGGCATCGAGCCCGCGCGCGACAACCATTCGTCGAACGGTTGCCGAGCCCATATCGAAGCTGGAGGTCTTCTGGGGTTCACCTCCGATCTCCTTCCACCATCCATCGACAGGAAACACCGCGATCTCCGATTTGTTCGCATGCGCCCGCTGTCAGTTGGAGGCACGCGAACCCGTGCCGTCTAGGTGGTATGCCTCGAGGAGGTCTTGCGGCCCCATACGCAAGGCAAGAACGACGGCGGGTTGCTCTTGAAAGGAAAGAAGAACACCTGTTCTCGATAGCTGTTGGCGGACATGCTGAAGCGCCGGTTGCAGAGAGATGATCTGCCAACGCTCGATGGACAACTGCCTCGCATAAGTCTCGGATTTCGACTCGAGTACCGAACTCATTCTTTCAGTTCTCGCCCTCATGGCACTCCTGACTTGCTCGACAATGCCCGTTCTCGCGAAGATTGCAGCCGCGCATTCTGCGAGCGCTTGTCTCCGGGCTTGAACCAATGTCTCTTCGCCAGCGAAGGCCGATACGAGTTGACAGGCGGCCATGCGGGCGGAGTGACAAAGCGCCCATTGATCAATCAGCTCGAGGAGTTTCGGCTGCTGGGCTTGAAGGGCCGCCGCCATTCCGCTTGTTCCGAGCTTTCCTGGATCTTTCATCGTCTGAATGCTGTCGCGGAGTTCGCGAAGGTCATGCTCCAGGTGGTGTTGAATGCTGGTCAATGACGCCTCAAAATCCTCCAGCTTCTGCCGGATTGATGGCGTTTGCGCGCCTGTCATAACTGCTCCAGCCACCTGCCGAAGATAGGCGACGGTGCCGTTTACTTCCGCGAGTCGAGCGTCCTTGAGAAAGCTGTGAATTGCCGCGACGCCTTTTTCGATCGCCTCGAGACGTTCGCTGATGTCAGCCAGATGCTTCTGCGCGACCACGGCAGATGCGATGTTGAAGAGCGCAGCCGAATTGACGAGATTCTGCAGTTTGGGGTCTTCGTAGAAGCGCGCTTGTTCCGTAATGTGTTTGCCATTGTGAACAAAGCCACGCAGACCATTGCCGTCTGCCGCGGCGGCAAGGGGACCGTTCACGACCACACGCACGTACTCGGACCCACTTTGTTCAACTGCCGCACTCAGGCCTGGCACTGCTTGGAGGATTGGAGCCAGACGATCGATGCCTGCGGCGTGCGTTCTATTCACCAGTCGCGCGCTCGTCTTCCATTCTGAATCCAACAGAATTGACGCCGAGACGATCGGGTGATCGGCTGACATGCCAATGTGCCAACCAGGCCCCGCGCCACTCGCAACAAGATCAACATCTTGGGAGGTCGTCGCCAAGGGCAGCTCTGAGCCCGCAGCCTTCGCACGCACGAACTCCTTTTGCCGGATTGACGCAATGCGAACGACGCATGGAAGCGTGATTCGGTAGGCCTCGCCAGCGAGTTGCTGCGCACCCCATCCGGCTGTTGCCGCTGCCGCAGTGATTGGAAGCGCTCGGGCCGCAACTGCGGCCAATAAGCCCACTGGCTTTCGAGCAGTACTTGATACTTGTTTGGACACCGAGTCCACAACACGGCGAAGCGAAAGTTGCTCGAAACCGTCCGCAAGCAAGGCCGCATCTACAGCCGCGATGCCGCCTTGGCGTACCACATCCAGCACCCGATCCAGATCGGGCGTAGCTTCATTTGCAGGCAATCCCAGCGTCTCCGCGATCGCTCGCTTGCCGCTGGCATCGGCTTCAGACCATAGGCGCGACACAATGGCCGCCAAGACTCGCAACTCAACTTGCTGTGTGGACTCTTCTGCGGCCACTTCGCCAGAAATGTGACTCAGCACGTCCGCCGCGATCTGCCTGTAGCTGACACCGCCACCGCGAGCCACATTGCGCAGCGAGTTACCTCCGAACAACTGAAGCTCTCGCACGAGCAGACGCAATTCCCCGTCCAAGAATGTCTGTTCATCTTTGGCCTTGAGCAGCACTTCGCGGACAACGGCGGGCAGCGTCAGTCTGCCGGCGCCATCGTCTGTGATGCAGGCCACCAGTGCTGCGAGATCGCCGCGGTCCGCTCGCTGCAGGAGTTCAAGGAGCGCTTCATCAGCGGCGATGGTAGGAATGGTGTCCATACGCCAAATGTATCAAATAGAAACCACTCACGACACCGGCGTGAAGGTTTAAATGGTGTGGGGAACAATCCACTGTGTAGCAATCAGTGTGAAGTTGACTGTGGCGCTTAGCGCCTCGGCATCCCTTGGCTTCTCACAATTTGCTCCTGAAACTTTTGCATCTGCTGCTCACGCCTTGCGGTCGGCCGTGTACCGCGACCTTGTGGTCAACGGCATCGCGCCGGACGGCACCGTGGACTGGGGCGCCGGGAGCTGTATCAGCGCACTGCGCGAAGCACAAGTCGACCTGGCGGTCGACGGCTGGGCGTCGCTCGATGCCGCCATCGCCTGGATCGGAGGACGTTATTCGGATCAGACGCCGGAGGGCAATGGCTGCCGTACTTGGCCGCAGGTGATCCATGAATCGCGACGATTCGAGCTTCGCTTCGTGAGGAGGAGAACCGGCGCGTACCTTGGTACCGCATCCGCAATATGTAGGGAGAGCGACCCGAGAGCTGCACCGAATCGGGAGAAAGACTTTGTCTCACCACCGATGAGATCGTTGCGGACGTCAAGACCACGCGTTCGAAGAGGTGCGAACGCAAACTGGCGCTCCAGTTCGCGCTTGCTTCAATGCCCTCGCGCGGCGGCGGGCAGAAAGAAATTTCGCTCCTGCGATCGTTTTCCCTAGCTGAGAATGTTAATTTTGTGCATCCACGGCAGCGCCGTGCCACCAGCGGTACGCTTTTTCGTCATCAACGCGGCCTCTATAGAACTGGGAGGGCACTAGCCAGATCAGCGATGGCCGTCGCTGTCATCCGCGTGCTCAAGTTCCGACTCGACAGGCTTTTCCGCCCACCCGGCGCAGTAAGTTTCCCTCGCAGCCCAGCGGGATTCGCCTTAACGCCTTGTAGATCGGCAAAGCTATTTAACTCGCTCCTGCTACTTACGGCATGAAGTTCGGTACCCAGCAGATGACGTTTGTTCCCATGTTCTCGTTGCTGTTCAAATGAAACGAATAGGTGGCTGAGGTTCAAACTCTTGGTTCCGGAGGCTTTTAAAGTTTGAGATTGAAAGTTTTTGAAGCCTCAACTGCCATCCCTCTCGATGTGTGAAATGTGGCGGCTACTTTTTGTAACATAAAGCGCACCATGACGAGCGGGGCAACTCTTAGGGTGTACCCGCCTCAGTCTCGCTTTGTGGCGAGTGCACGATAGCGGAACCTGATATCCCAAGCACGACATCTAACATCAATTGCACCATGAAATTCATACATGCCGCTGACCTCCACATTGACAGTCCGATGGTTGGCCTTGACCGGTATGAAGGTGCACCCGTGGAGCGCCTGCGGGGCGCATCCCGCCAAGCACTGACTGCACTCGTCGACTTGGCCCTTCAGGAAGAGGTCGTCCTGGTTCTGCTGGCCGGAGATATTTACGACGGCAATTGGGCGGATTTCCGTACCGGTCTGTTCTTTCGCGAGCAGATGCTCAGGCTGAGCCGTGCAGGCATCCGCGTGTTCGTCGTCAAGGGAAACCATGATGCCGAGAGCCAGATCACACGGCGACTCCCGGATGTCGAAGGGGTTCACGTGTTCAGTTCGACGAAGGCAGAGACCATCGAACTGGCCGAGCATGGCATCGCCATCCACGGGCTGAGCTTTCCGCATCGCGCAGTGCCGGAAGATCTGATCCCACGGTACCCCGCAGCTTTGCCGGGTCTCTTCAATATCGGTGTCCTGCACACGAGCTTGAATGGCCGCGTGGGTCACGACCCCTACGCGCCGACTTCAGTGGCGCTGCTGCGCGACAAAGGTTATGACTACTTCGCCCTCGGCCACATTCATGCGCGGGAAGTCGTCCGCGAAAGCGCCCCAAGAATTGTCTACCCCGGCAATCTGCAGGGCCGCCATGCGAAGGAAGTCGGCCCGAAGGGATGCGAGGTCGTGACGATCCATGGTGGCGTGATCACGGCGACGGACTTCGTCGGCCTGGAGGTTGTCCGATGGCATCAGTTGAAGCTCGATGCCTCGGGGCTCGATTCGGTCAACGGTCTCCGTCAACTGTTCCTGGAGCGCGCGCAGAACCTGTTCGCCGACGCGAGCGACAAGCTGCACGCCGTCCGTGTGATCCTCACCGGAGAAACTCCGCTACACGCCCTTGAGGCCGAACAACCCGGCTGCATGGCTGCCGCGGTGCAGGCAGCCACGCAGGAACTGGTCGGCCTGGATGTCTGGATCGAGCAAGTGCAGTTGGAGTTGCGCTCCCCGTTCGATAGGGCCAGCTCGGCTTTGCGTGAGGATGCGGTTGGCGAGGTCGTGAAACTTGCCGACATGCTCGGCGCCGACGACGCCGTCATTCAGCAATGGTTCACTGAACAGACCCGTGACATGAAGGGCCTGCCCGGGATGATGAGCGATGCGGCGCCTGAAACGGCCGACACGACGCTCATGCGCTCTTTGCTTGCCGACGCCGAAGCGATGGTCCTTGCGCGACTCGCGGGCCTGACCGCGCTGGAGGGACGTTCATGAGGCTCGTCAAACTTCACCTGCAAGCCTTCGGTCCGTTTACCGGCCGGGTACTCGACTTCGGCTCGACCGGGCAGGGTCTGGCGCTGGTTCATGGATTAAACGAGGCGGGAAAGTCATCGGCGCTGCGCGCCATCTCGGATTTGCGCTTCGGCATCCACGCACAAAGCAAGGACAACTTCGTGCACTCGCACGGCGACATGCGCATCGGTGGCGAGTTCATCGATCGCGCCGGCGTTCCCTATTCATTCATGCGTCGCAAAGGGCGTAACGGCACGCTGCTCCAGGCCACCTTTGGCGTTGGTGCACCAGTCATCGGCGAGGTGGCCTCCATGAGCCATGAAACGCTCCTGACTGCGAACCTTTCGCGCGACGCCTACGAGACCATGTTTGCCATGGACCACCAACGAATGCGCCAGGGCGGCGAGGCATTGCTGAAGGGCGATGGCGACGTGGGGGCTGCGTTGTTCGAAGCCAGCGCCGGCGTGCGTAGCATTCCTCAAGTGCTTGACCAGCTGGATGAATCGGCACGCAAGTACTTCATGCCCGGTGCACGCGGCAAGAACGCGCGCATCAACCAGGCCATCGGCTTCTTTGAAGAACAGAACGACGCCTTCAAAACAAGTCTCGTGCGACCAGCGCAGTGGACCGCCGCGTTCAAACTTGCCGAAAGTGCGAAGGCCGAACTGAGGCGACTGGAGGATTCACGCCGCGGGCTGGCGGCGAAGCTGCTGCTGCTCAAGGAACTGCGGGCCGCGGCCCCGCTTCTGACATCGCTGGATGCAGCCACATTCGCGCTTGAGCAGCTGGCCACCACCCGGATGCTCCCTGAAAACGCAAGCACCGAGCGCGCGGCGGCGGCAGCGGGCTGGCTGGATGCCCAGCGCAACGTCGTCGACGCCACTGCGGAAGCCGGTCGTCAGGCATCCCTGCTGGCGGCCCTCGTTCCGGATGCGGGGATCCTGAAGATGGCTGCCGCGATCAGACGGTTGGAGACCTCGTCCGAGTCGGTCGACCAGTACCAAATGGCCATCGCCGACGCGGTGATCGACTGTCAGGATGCCGGAAGAGCGGCAGCGGAGATCGCCGCTCGAATCGATGCGGGTGCAGCAGTCGCCGACCTGCTGACTCGAGCGCCATCGAAGTCGGTTCGTGCCGACATCGAAGCGACGATTCGCAAGCTCGATCTTGCACAACTGGCACTTGAACAGCATCGCGCTGCAGCCCAAAGCGCCGCGGTCGGAGCGCACGATCGTCTCGAGGCCCCTCCGTCCGAAGAGTTGCGACTCGCCCTCCAGGTGGCGCAAGGCGAAGTGGTTCGAAATGATGCGGCTTTACAGCGGTTGAAGGCGTTGCCTGCAGAGATTAAAGCAGCCGAGCGGGTCGGAACCAACACCCTCAACGCCCTTCGGCTATCCGACGAAGCAGCCTTGCGCGAGGTGCGGCCGATGCTCTCCACGCAAATCGATTCGGCTCTGGCCGAAGATGGCGAAAGCACTTCGCGCCGCCGCGGGTTGCAGCAACGTATCCAGGAGATATCGGAGGCGCTGCCACCTGCGCTTCAGCGAGCGCAGGCCCTGTCGATGGGCGGCGCGCTGGCAACGCGTGACGACGTCTCTGCCGCCCGTGCGCAACGCGAACAAAGGTGGACGCATCTACGCAACGCCTACATCGACAAGCTGGCCACGCCAGAGGCCGACCGGCCGATGCCTGGCGTCTTTGTCGATGCGGTCAAAGAGGCCGACCGGGTGGTCGACGCGTTTGCAAACGACACCGGACGGGCCGCCCAGTTGGATGCAGCTCGCAAAGAAGTGGAGGTTCTGGAGAAAGACCGGAGCGCGTTGCAGGCGGAGATGGACGATCTCGATTCTGCCGGCGTGCTGCGGCTGCAAAACTGGAATGGCGTACTGGCCAGAAGTGGACTTCCAGAATTGCCGCCGGCCGCGTTGAGGGAATGGCAAGGCCTGTTGCCAGTCGCCAGTCAAGCGCTCGATCAACTTCGGTCCAGGCAAGACGAGCTTCAGGCAGGGTATGACCTGGAGCGCACGCTGGCAGCAGGCGTCGCGGCAGCGCTCGTCGCGTTCGGCGATGCGCCGCCTGCGGGCGCCTCGCTCAACGTCCTGATGGCGACGGCCAACACCCAGGAACAGACTTACAAGCGGCGGGAAAAAGCCATCGACGCCGCGCGCGGCGAGCAACTGCAGAAGGAAAAAGAAGAGAGGCAGCGGGCGCAGCATGAAGAGACCCTGAACTTGGCACTTGTGGCTGCCGAAGCGCTCGCGGCACCGATGATGAAGACCCTGGGCTTGCACGCCGGCGCGTCCGTCGAAGTAGCCCACGCACGTCTGGCTGAGTTCGATGAACTGCTGCAAGCAAATGCGAGGCGCGTCGCTGCGGACATCGAAGCGAAGCGCGCCGAACAGTCGCTCAGAATCCTGACCGACAACGTTGAGTTCGTGCGGGTCCAGCTGAACGACGCGCCGGCGGTTGACGTCCGAACTTATGTCGACGACATTCTGTCGCGGCTCGAGGCAGCCACCAGGATTGAATCAGCTCGCACACTGGCGGAACAATGTGTTTCCTCTGCGCAGGAGAACCAGCGGCTACATCAGGCCACGTTGGAACGGCATGAGGCAACTCTCGCGTCCCTGTGCGCCTCCGCAGCGGTCGACTCTGCCGCCATGCTGCCAGAAGCGGAGGAGAACTCCCGGCGAAAACGCGAAGCAGTCAACGAGATCGACAGGGCGCGCAAGCACCTGGCCGCGATCACGGCGCGCGATGAGAAGGCACTGCGTATGCACCTGACCGACTGGGACGCCTCTAGCGCCGATACGCAGGAGGCCACACTCGCGCATGAGCAAACTCAACTGGACGATCGCCTGCACACCGCTCGTCTGACTGAAGAGTCAGCGCGACGAGAACTCGAGGCGATAGACAGCTCGGATGTTGCAGCGACGGCACGCGAAGGCATGGAACATGCTGTGGCACGGGTGCGTGCAGATATGGCACCCTGGATTCGCTCGAAGCTTGCCCACGCGCTGCTTGCCGAGGCGCTGAAACGCTTTCGTGAACGTGCTCAGGGCCCCATGCTGAAGGCGGCAACGACCTACTTCGCGAAGATGACCAGTGGCGAATTCGATCGACTCGTCAGCGATGACTCGGGAAAGGATCCGGTCCTGATGGCCCAGCGCAAAGGCAGCACCCGGCCGATCACCGTGCAGGAGATGAGCGAAGGTACGCGCGATCAGCTCTACCTTGCGCTTCGACTGGCGGCCCTCGAGTTGCAGCGAAATTCGGGGGTTAGTATGCCGATCCTTCTAGACGACGTGCTCATAACTTCAGACGAAGAGCGGTCAGCCGCCACGCTCGGCGCGCTGGCCGAGTTTTCCGTCGGCACGCAGGTTGTTGTGTTCACCCATCACAAGCATGTGGCAGACCTCGCAACGAGGCACGTTCGGTCAGACATACTGACCCTGGTCGCGATCTGAAGAAATTCAAAAGTACCTCACTGCCTGCGGGCGATGGGAGACGACTTCCTAACGAGGCTTGGCGATTTAATGTATCTAATCTGAATGCTCGGGCCCGAGAGAAGCGATTCTCAGGTGACTCGCACACGTCGCATTGATCAGCAAAGCGACATGAGAGTTCGAAGCCGCCAATGCCATCCCAGGTGTACTCAAGCTACCGCCGGCTTGCCGAATTTCGACCGTTGAGGATCACTGCGAGGACCAGTCAGCAGTCTTTGCCTGAACACCCGATGAACATGCAGAATGCCTTGCGCTGAACCAAACGGGCAAGGGATGCCGATAGAAGCGAGCCGACACGGCTACGAGCAGATCAAAGGGAGTGTGAGCCCATTTGAAATCCTCGTACGCCGCCGCACCGATTGGCGCTTTCAGGGACGCCTGCAACTCGTCGTGCGGCGACGTCTGTAGCCGCAATATGGCCTTCGAGATTCCAACGCCAGTGAGGGATCGGCCACTCCCGGTTAACGTTTCGAGCTCTGCCGAAGCACTCCATCGCTCAAGCGTCACCTCGCCGAGCCTGGGTGCGACTACGTCGTTCAGTTGCTCCAACGACTCCTTGTCATCCAGCAGTGCTGCAAACGTGCCGAGCATGGGAAACAACGTTGAGGTTTGAAAATAATTGCGAGGGTCGACGTCGCCCTCCTGAAGTGCGACAGCATCTTCAATCGAATCGGTGTCGACGGGTAGCCAACGATTACTGCGCACCGCTACCGAGAACGTTTTGACCAGGACTCTGAGTATTGCTCGGGCCGACGTCGTATCCCCCTCGCCAATGAGCCCCAACAGCCCAAGACTGATGTCTATGGATTGACCATCCAATACCGGAAGCTTCCAACCGGTGTGCTCATTGAGAAATTCCACAAGCATGCGCTTGAACTCGTCACGTTGCTGTTCCGCTCCCTTCGTACGCTGCAAGAAGAGCAATGTCAGCCCCATACGGCCGAGCTCTTCGTAGATGATGTCCATGTAGAAGACGTGCTCGTGCCGATATGCAAGCACCTCTCGCCGATGAGCGAGATGCGGCGCGAGCTTCAGGTAGTACCGCAACAGCGCATCTGCCTGCAGACTCGCCAGATTCATGAGCCTTTCCCGGACATCTGCGTCCCGCTCCAGATCCGCGCGCACCGCGTCAGCCCATAACCTCAATAACAGGTATTCGCCGCCGACAACGCCTGGCTTCAGGTTGCCCTCGGTCTGGCACCACACAAGTAACACGGCCCATCCCATGGCAGCGGCGGCGCAGCGTCGAAGGAAGTTCCTTCTCCGAGTCGCTTCGCTGGCCGAGGCGTCATCAACCGGAGTCTCCATGCAGGAGTTGACGAAGCGAACGAAACGGTCGACCGAGGCATCTGTTTCCTCAAGAATCGCGAGTGCTCCGCGAAGGTCTGCTTTGCCGTGCCCGAGCAGCAGCGACTCGTCAAAGATGTGCTCCTCGATGAGGGGCGTCAGCTGGTCACTTCCCCAAAAGTCCAGACTCTGAAGTCGGCGCTCCGCGATTTCCTTTGAAAGCGCAGCGAAGCTGTCCTGAGCTTCCTGCTTCAGGAACCCATTTGAGATCAGCACGATTCGCTTTTGACAGTCCTGGAGCCCGTCTGGAAGTCGATTCCGGATGAAGGTGTTGGAGGCTTCGCGGATTGAGGGGTCGACGCCCTGCTTCCCTCCGAAGAATCCGTCTCTGCCGATGTCGCCGAACTTGATGACGAACAGATAGACGACCGTCTTGCCGTCGGCTGCCGGGCAGGTGGAGACCACGTCAACGCCCGCTTGATTTACACCCACTTGGGGTCGGCTTAAAACCGAATGGCCCATGGCTAGCACAAGTTCGGGCAGCAACGCGTCGAGCTCGTTGCGCTCGCGCAAGCCGGCGAGATAGTGCGACAGAACAAGTTTGATGCTCATCCCCTCCCTCGCTTACTGAACCCCTGTCGCTGGAAATGCGCCGCGAATGGGTCAGTCATTTCCGAAACTGGCAGTTCCATGAACAATGAAAACGGCGCCATCGTCAGCGTCTGCTCTTCGATCCGGCTACCGCTGTGAATCTCAACTGCGGTGCGGGTGGAGTATTTGAAACGCTGCGTGCGAAACATGCTGGAAAAAATTGAGCGCTTTTCGGAACCGGCGTTTATCGCCCGACTACGCTCGCGACGCATGCTGGCGTACATGAGGCGCATGTGCACAGGCATGTGAAGCTCGCGCAGCTGCGGTAAACCCGTCAGGTGCTCCCTGAACTCTCGCAAGTACTCGAGTGCGTGATTTGATACGTCCAAGTTGACCAACGGATTTTTCTTGTTGGAGAGCAGTTCCTCGGTTGATAGAGGTAGTTCTCCGACGTGATAGCCCATAAGCTCGTTGACCAGCGCCATCGTACCCGCGCCCTTACCGTGCGTGGCAGCTAGGCTGAGGAGCCAGCCGATTGATACAGCTGGGGCAACGTTGTTGGCAATAAGGCGAAGGGCCACGGCTTCTGCACGCCCGGAGTCGCTGCCCGTCAGTTCGAACGCCGCGGCGACCTTGACCTGGAGATAGTGGACGCTGACGGCGTGGCAAAGGGCCAGGGCTAATTCGCTGACGTTGTCATCGGGAAGCCAGAGCAGCAGCGCAAGCGTCAAGGCTTCGCTTTCACAGGCAATCGCGTCTATCGCTGTTGACGCGTTGTGATGAAAGAACTCGTCGAGGCGATCCTCAGATTTGGCGGCGCGGAACAGTGACTCTAGCTCCTTGAGCGCTTGCATACTGGAGTCCCTGTCTCCGTTACCAGATGCTTTTATCTTCCGCCGAAGCTCGTAAAAGGGTTCGCGCGCCATGCAGAGAACTTTCGCAGATTTGGGGTTACTGATATTGCCATAGGCTAGTTTCGATAGGCCGATAGCTAGCTTGTCATATTCACCTTGGTCTCGATTGTTGGCAACCCCACATTGGGCCTGCCGATTTGAGATCCTCCTTGCCGCCCTAACCCTGACGGTGCTTCGCGAGCACGCCAGACCACTTCCTGCAGTCGCTCCTCCAGAAAGACTTCCGTGGCTGAGGCGTCGCGGTAGATGTCGATCTCCACCAGTCGTCTTCGCCTTGGCTACTGCGCGGTCGTGCTCCCGCCTCGCTTCTGCCCATTCCTTCGAATCCTCTTCGTGCTGCTCCAGGGCGCCGGCAGCTCTGCGGCGATGCGTGCATATCGGCCCGGCACAAAGCGCTCCCACCATTTCAGCGATGGCGCAACTGGCCCTGCTGGGGCGGGCTCGCCAAAATGCAACGCGTGAACGACTGGTTTGATCGTTGGGTCATGCGTCTCGTGATGAAGGCATGCGAGTGCCTCGATCTGTCCGTTGAGCTTGTCGCACGCGCCCGTGATGAGATCCTTCAGGGCATCTTTGGCCTGGGCTTTGGCCAAGGCAATGTGCGCGTCGGACGCCGGCTGCGCTGCCGCGTCGGTGAAGACCAGCGTGCCGTCATCGTGGATAGCGCAAGTGAGCGAGACTTTGTCTGGCGCTGGCGGCGGCAATGCAGCTATGTTTCTGCGTGCGCTCGGGCGCGGAGCGGACAACCTGTTTCGGGAGGACAGCCCGGCGCCGATCCCGGCGTTGAGAAGCGTCCCGCGGCTACCGACGTTGATCGACGCCCCGCGAGGCCCGAACGTCCAGCTCGAGCCCGAGCCGCTGATGTTCCAACGGACGCCGGGCGCCAGCTTGATGGACTTGCGAAATCGCAGTGCCATGCGCAGTTCAGTGCGTGAGGTTCAGCGGCTCAGCGGTGGCAGTGATAGCTGCCCGTTTTCCGATCATGGTGACAGCCGTTCTTGTCGAGGCCGCCACCATGCGCCCACGCACTCAGGCTGATGGCACACACAGCCACAGCCAGCAGAATTCTTTTCATGTGTTCTTCCTCGCTCCAAGGGAACGCCGAGCATGCGGCACAAGCCGGCAATTGATCTCGGGATCAGCCCTCCCTCGCCGTGACATTTGTTGCGAAACTGTCTCCTGCAACAAGGCGGCGATGCATAGGCATCCCCCGGTGCATACGAAAGCACTCGGCCCTCACTGGCGGCGCGCAGATAGAACTCTCGCTCCTCGGCTACCTTGCTCTGGCTGAGCATGAGCATGATCAGGTTCTGGTCCAAGGCAGTGGTCTCGCCAGCGGTGCGACTTTCTGGTCATCACGGTAGGCTTCGCAGAACTGGGAAGGCAGTCGCCTTATCAGCCGCGGTTGTCTTGGCCGTCTCCGTCATCGCCGTACTCAAGTTGCTAGTCGGCAGGCTACTCAGCCCACCCGGCGCAGCAGGCTTCCACTAGCTGCGCGGCCCCCGGGCAGGCTTCAACAGCCGCATCGCCGTGCTGCTCGGGCCGGACGGCGAGCGCTACATGCTGCCCGTTCTGACGAAGATCAGGGTTCTGGAGTTGAATGACCGCAGCCTGCTGCTGTCCGGGTACGAGGTCTACCCGCCGCGCGGCGCGCGGCGCCGGTCGCACTGCTGAGGATCGAGGACTACTGCCGGCTCGGTGGCGGCGAGCGCGATATCTCGCTGCTCGAGCTCATGGATAGCATGCCGCGCACCGATGGCATCGTGTACGAGGCCGAGTGCACGGACATCGAAGTCAAGATGGCGCAGGACGGATGTGCCTGCTCGATACCAACTTCCCGTCGGAACTGCGCCCGGGCAAGCGGCAGGCCTCGGCCATCGTGCGCGCCTGGGCGTCAACGCTTTCTAACGGCTTTACCGTGGCCACGCACAATGACGGCGACTTCGAGACGATTGCCGCCATCAAGCTTTTCAACCCCTGGAAGTACGTCCCCGCGCTCCAATTCACTGCGCCGAGGGTCAGAGCGCCTTGATTTCCCTGTCCGAGCGCGGGTCCTTGTAGCCAGGCGCTAGTTGCGCGTTGCTCGCGCCATAGAGTGTCAATGGATCCCGCAACCACAGCGCGTACTCGAGTCCGCGTAAACGATGGTCGGGCGAGCAATCCACTGTCCATCGGCGCAGCATGTACCCCGCATTTGCCGCGCGAACCCGGACACGGAGTACGCCGTCTTCCGGGAACTGGTAGTCCATGCGAACAACCTCCGGACGCTTGTGTTCGGGGTGGGGTACGAACTCCAGTTCGATGATGCGGCCCCACTGCACATCGAACTCCGCAGTTTCGTCTCGCTGCACAACGCTGTCTTCGAGCACGGTCGGCTCGTCCATTCTTGTGAACACAAAGTCGCGAAACTCTTTGTGCCTGCGGTCGAAGGCTCGGACATGCCAACGTATGCCGATGTCAACAAGGGCGAGTGGCACCAACTCACGCTCGGTGTGGCCGCTGTCAATGGATGTGTAGCCAAGCTTCACCGCTTTGCCGCGATGAATCGCCCGAGTGATAGGGGCGAGTACGGACATCTTGGGCAGGCTCAAGGCGCTGGGGATTTCGCAGCGCAACATTGGCTGCACCTCCTCGCCTAGGACCTCGCCAAGGCCTTCACCAAAGCCTTGGGTGAGCGCGGTCATGACGCGCTGTGGGTTGTGCTCGAACAGTGGGACGAAGGCTGCAGTAGGCCGGTAGACCTTGTCCGAGTTGTCCAGCTCAAGATTTTCCGGCGCAATTTCCTTGTACAGGGCAATGTCTCGTGTGGCGCCAGCCGGTCCCGTACCGAAGCGGTCGACGACGTCAGCCCGCCGAAGCTGACCGAGGAAGTAGAGCTTGAAGTCAATGTGGGAAAGACGCTCGCGCTGTGTCTTGGTCAAGTTGGCGAGGAACTGCGTGCGCCGGTCTTGATTTTCTGCCATTCCAAGATGATAGCCCACTAGTGCGATGTAGTACGCTCATAAAAATAGCTGCACATCATCAAAATGATGACATATACTGCTCACACCCGACAGGGTTTCTCCAATCCAAGCTGCCGTAAGGCGTTCAACGCGTGCATCCATTGATAGTCATCGCGGCGTTCGCGGGCCTGGCGTCTTGGCTTCTTTCAAAAGACAAGGAGGGCAAGATGCCTGCAGTTCAGCGACAGTTTGAGGACTTCCATAGTGCCATCTGCTTCGATGAAGAAGACGAGAAGGCCACACTGCGCGAAAAGCGCGACACCATCGTCAAGGCGCTTCGGGCCAACCTCGGCAACGACGTGCCGCCGTTCAGCAACTTCAACCAGGGTAGCTACTCCATGCACACTGGCGTGGTACCTCTGGACGGCAACTTTGACATCGATGTCGGCCTCATCTTCGATTGCGACCAGAACAAGTACCCCGACCCGGTAGCCCTGAAGAAGAAGGTGCGCGACGCCGCGAACACGAACTTCCGGACGGTCGTCATTCGCCGCCCGTGCGTGACCGTGAACTACATAAGCGGCGGTAAGATTGCGTACCACGTCGACCTCGCAATCTACAGCCGCGACGCCGACGGCAAGCTCTACCTGGCGAAAGGCAAGGAAAACTCGGCCGACGAACATCGCATCTGGGAAATCTCCGACCCCAAGGAGCTGACCAAGCTCGTCTGCGGTGCCTTCGAAGACTCGGAGCAGCTGGCTCAGTACCGCCGGTGCATCCGCTACCTAAAGCGCTGGCGTCAATGGCAGTTCTCGGGCTCGGGCGCGCCCCTCAGCATCGCGCTGACCGTGGCGGCGCTGCATTGGTTCAAGCCGAGCTTCGGCACGTCGGGCAAGCCTGTCGACCTGCAGGCCATGCTGAACTGGGTGGAGACGATGCTTGGTCAATTCACGTATGAGCTCCGTCAGGACGAAGGGCTGCACCAGCGCTTGAAGGTCATGTTGCCGGTGGCGCCGTACACCGACGTAATGGCCAAACGCACCGCCGCCCAGATGAAGAACTTCCAGCAGAGGCTCGAGTCGCTGCGTGACGCACTGCGCGACGCTTACAACGAGGAGCTGCCCGAGGACGCTTGCAAGATCCTGAAAAAGCAGTTCGGCGACGACTTCAAGGTGCCCGAAAAGTCGGAGACTGCCAAGGCGGTCTCTGCCGCGGTTATCAGCACAGGCAACTCCGCTTGACCGAGGCTGCTTTAGCGCCGGCCGAAACCTTGAAGGTCGATGCTGCCTTCGAAGCGGTGAGCGCAGCGTGTGAGCTGCGCGGTGTCGCAGTCGCTCGCTTGGCGAACCTGGCGGAAGGCACCTTGGGCATCGAGCTGACCGGCACCACGCGTAAGTGGGCGGTCTATGTTGATTGCGCCGAGGAGAAGTTGAGTCTGCCAACGGTGCGCACCGTCCCGGCAACCGACTTGCTCGCGCACGTCAGCTACGGCGGCTTTGTCTGCATCGACGACGGGCAGGGCCTGTCGCTCGACCCGGAGCGCCCAGCCGACATCGTCGCGCACGCCGTGATGAAGGCCTACGACCTGCTTGAAAATTCGGCAGCGGACGCTAGCTCTGGCTACACAGAGTTCTTCAACGAGTTGGAAGGCTACTGGTACAGCCTGCCGGGCTCGCTGCGCGCGCGGGCGTACTTTGACGTCGACGGCGCCTCCCGCATGCTCAAGGGGTTCTCCAACCTCAGCCTGAAGAAGCCGTCTTGGTATTTCCTGGAACGTGACGCCGAGGTACCTTGGGAAGTCAAGAGCGAAAAACTCGGGGCACATCGTGCGCTTTACGTCCACCTAAACGACATCACGCTGCCGCCCGTGCGACCGGGTAAGCTTACTTCCGCCTTCCTCGACGATGTGCTGGAGAGGATGTCGTCTGAGCAGCGGGCACTCTGGGACCAATTGGTCGGGCCGTCGAAGAACTTTCCGAAGCGGATAGCGCTGCTGGTATCGGTGCCGCGCCAGGCTGGTGGGCGCTCACTGGTGGCGGTCTCTTTCACCGCAAGTCGCGGTGTCATCGACAACAAGGCAGTCGTGACGCCGCTGACCATGCGCCGTCACACCATGAGCTACATGCGCGAGCGCGGGGGCGCTTCGCTCGACCTGCTCAGCAAGCACGTGGTTGTCCTGGGGGCGGGGGCGGTAGGTTCGGTGGTCGTGGACACACTTGCAGCTGCGGGCGTTGGCAAACTTACGGTAGTCGATCACGACGAGTACTCGGAAGACAACGTCTTTCGTCACATCCTGCAGCCGCTGTACATCGACCTCGAAAAACCGATGGGCTTGAAGCTGACGCTGGAGCGGCGCTACCCAGGCTTGAACATCACGCCCGTGTGCACAACCGCGCAGAAGTGGCTTAAGACTGCCGACCTCAGCAAGTACGACGGCATCGTGCTGGCGTTTGGCGCACCGTCCGTTGAGCGGTCGTTTTCGCGGGCTCTCAAAGACCGCCGCTTCGACATGCCGGTGGTGTTCACTTGGCTCGAGGCACTCGATCTCGGCGGCCACTCGATGCTGATGTGGACTAAGGGGGAGGGTTGCCTCAACTGCATCTACCGCGATGACGAGGGCCGTCCGTCGCTGGCCTCACGTACGTCATTCATGGAGCCGAACCAACCAGTAACTCGCAATCTCACCGGATGCGGTGGCGCATTTGTACCGTACAGCGCGCTGCAGTCTCGACGCACGGGGTTGATGGCGGCCGAACACCTTCTGTCGGCCGTGAGCGCCGTTATTGCCGGCGAAGAGGCACGCCTGCCTTCCTACAGGTTCTGGGTCGGTGAAGGCAAGGTCGCGGCCGAGCATGGTCTGCGCACGACCCCCTGGTTCCAGTCTGCACGGACAATCTCTGCGGAGGACGCGACGCAACAGGTTTTCGGGCTTGCGTGCTCTCACTGTCGTGACGCCAAGGAGCCGAAGCAGTGAAGCTCGTGTATCGCGTCACGCCTCGGCAGCGCCTCATCGTCGTCGAACACGCGCTCAAGCAAATGCAGGCGTTCGCGCAGCGTCGCTGCTGGGACAGTGAGGCCGGCGGCGTCCTCCTCGGCCGGCACCTACTGGACTCGCATGACGTGGTCGTCGACGAAGTGTCGACGCCCCAGAATGGCGACCGCCGCAGCAGGTTTGGCTTCTTCCGGTCGTCCAAGCATGGGCAGGTGGCGCGCCAGCGATGGATGGAAGAGAACAGCACCTCGGCCTACCTGGGACTGTGGCACACGCATCCTGAGCGCGACCCTACACCCTCGGGCGTCGACCAGCGTGACTGGAAGCAGGCCATTGCGGGTGACACCTACGAGGGTGACCGGCTGTTCTTTCCTATCGTCGGCACCCACTGCATCCGAGTGTGGACGCTAAGCCGCCGGGGTACGTTTCGTGAATTGAAGTTGGAGAACAACAATGCCCAAAACAAAAGCACTGGCGAGCCCAGCCTCCGCACCCGCCGCAGCCGCGGCCGCGACTAGGACGATCGGGCGCGCCTACATCTCGTCGACAGTTCGGCAGGACCTTTGGGTCGCCGCCGCTGGGCGCTGCGAGTTCCGTGGTTGCTGCAAGGCTGTGGGTCGCGACTTCTTGACCAAGGCAAAATGCAAGGTCGGGGAGTACGCCCACATCATTGCTGACAGCCCGGCTGGCTCTAGGGGCGTTTCCGGCCTTTCGGAGAAGCTGGCTGCTGACCCCAGTAATCTAATGCTCGCATGTTTCGACTGCCATGCGCGCATCGACCGGCATGGGCAGAGCAACGAGTTCACCGCCGAACAACTTCGGGCCATGAAGCGTGAACACGAGGCGCGCATCGAGCGCGTCTACTCGGCGACTGGAGTCGCCGAGAGCATGCCGGTGGTCATGTCGTTTCCCATCGGTACACATGTGCCCGTCATCGACGTGCGCAACATCCATTACGCGATGCTGACCAACAGCGACTTCAACTGCTTCCCTACCTCCACCTCGGTTCACATCGACCAAAGCAGTTTCCATCTACAGGACAGCGACCCGGATTTCTGGGCTAACGCGCAACGCGCGCTCACCCAGCAGTATGAGCAGCGCGTCCTGCCGGAGCTAACGGCAAGAGGTAGGGCTGCGCACTTGACCATCGCCGGCTTTGCGCCCATTCCGATGTTGATGAAGCTGGGCGCACTCGTAGGCGACAAGACGCCCGCGACAATAATGGACCTGCCCGGCGAAAAGTGGCTTTGGGACACACGTGAGGCTTGCCCGGAGCCCAGCTATGCCTTTACTGTGCCTCCTACGCTTCCGCGCGAGGTGTCGGTGGTGGTCAGCATTTCTGGTAGGGCCCAGCACCCCGTAGGCCGTGACATCGTTGAGTTCCAGGCCGTTGCACCCGACCGAGGCATCATTCGCAAGCAAACCCACGTGCAGCAGTTCCGCACTAGCTTCAACGTGTTCCTGCAGCAACTTTTTACGGCTGGTGCCCGAGTCCTGCACATTCACCCAGCGACTCCGCTGTCGGCCAGCATCGAAATCGGCCGCACGGTCCTCCCGAAGGCATTCGAAGAGGTCCACGTCTGGGAGTGGCAAGCGCCAAACTGGAAGTCCGCTCTTCGCCTGAAGTAACGTCGAGTAGATGCCCGGCCACGCGTTCGGGCCTCCTCGCGGCAACGTAAGAGCAGACTTGGATGCGGCCTCACGGAAGTCGCCTTGATGCCTGTACCGGTATGGGCGCGTAGACCGTTTGCAGGAACAGATGCGCAGATCGACCGCGTCCAGTGCCCCCCTATGCACGAGCAACACGCGCGACGATGATCGCGAGGGGGGCCACGGCCTTCTGCGCGCGTCAGGTTCAAACAGCGACAACTGCCTGCGGCACCTCCTCGATGCGAAGCGCCGCGCCGGCAACTGGTAGCAGCAGCCACATCTCTTCGACCGGTCGATCAGTCACATGCTCGATGGCTTCCTTGTAAGCCAGCATTTGACCTCCGTGGGTCTGGGCCAACGCGTCCCGCTGTGCTGCTCCCTGCGGCGTCGTCTTGTGGTCGATGAGGATCCAACCGGTGGCCGTGGGTATCAAGAGGTCGATTCGGCCTGACACGATCTGTCCGGACGGCAGGAGCTGCATAACCGGAATCTCGACATGGCGAGGTACACCGACCCACTTGGCGTCCAGCCAGCTGCGCATGGCAGCCAATTGGGCATGCAGGTCAACCGCCTTGATTTGAGAGGCCGTCCCCGTGCCGTCCAAGACGTGCTGCACCTCGGACTGCGAAAGCGGCGTCGCCGAAGCGAGGTCGGCCGCGATGCAGGCGTGGATCGCGTTGCCCAGCACGCTGCGATCGGTAGCGTTGCCAGAGTCGATTCGCTTCCCAACGCTGGATTGCTCCAGCACGCGAAAGCCATGGTCTCCCGCAGATGAGGGCGAAACGATAAGCGGCGGCAACTCCTGCACGCTGTCAAGGTGATCAAACCAAGCCAGGTCACGGCCACCGGCTTGAACCGCGGCGGCCTGCTCGGCCGGTTTGAATGTCTCGCGCATGAAGGGAATGGCCGTTCCGTCCACAGCAGTCACAGGGGCACCGGCGTCGGCGGGCAGCACCATGTCCAAACGCACCAGATCCATCGTCTGGCCAGTCAGCGCCTTCGCCGGACGAGCCAGGACAATCATGTCGCGGGCGCGCGTCATGCTGACGTAAAGCAGTCGTGTCGCTTCCTTCACAGCTTCATTGCGCATTGCCATGCCAAACGCGCTCTGTGCGATGGCATTGGTCACCGGCACGTCCTGCCGGGCACCGAACAGCCAGGGCCAGTACCGAATCGACCGACCTGCCAGCGGATTGTTGAAGCTAACCGGCCCCTGAGAGCGCGCCTGGGCGTCCCAGAGCCGGTCACGTACGGCACCGTTCAGGTCGCACAGGATGACGACCGGCCATTCAAGACCCTTCGCACCGTGATGAGTGAGGACATTCACTGCGTCAACGGCAGGCTCGGCGAGCTTGTCCTGCTTCTTGGCAACGCGCTCGCCCAGCCAAATGAGGAAGCCAGACAGCGTTCCGGCGGTATGGCCGGTCGTGCACTCGTCTTCATAGGCCACTGCAAGCTGCGAGAACTCTTCGAGGTTGGCCAAGCGGCGGCGAGCAGCATCCGAATCTTGCTGCCACTGCACCACCCGGCGTGGCAGACCGCATCCGGCGATGACCAGTCGAACCGCTTCGCTGGGAGAGAGCACCGCGGCACGTTTGCGAAAGCCCGCGATGGCCACGACGATCGGGTGAACCAGGCCACCCTCGCTCGCCTTTTCGCGCCACTTCCAGGCCTGTCCGCCCTGGCCAACGTACGCCAAGCGCTCCTGCAGCCAGTCCTCGGGCTCCGCGCAGTCGGCCAGCGAGACGATTTCCGCGGTTGCGAGAGTGTCGTTCTCGTCGTTCAGGCGCCGCAGGCAGGCGAGCGCCAGAACGATCTCCGGCCGCCCCAGCAGCCCCGACTGGGCGGTCAGAGACGGAACTCCGTGCGCGCTGAGCGTCGCAGCCAGCTCTTGGACAGAGTCATTTGCGCGCATCAACACAGCCACGTCTTTGAGCTTCATCGCCCTGAGCGCCTGCGTCTTCTTGTCGACGACCTGGGTTCCATCGGCGAGCAGCTTCTTGATGCCCAGGGCGATGCCCTCGAGGTGAGTCGCCTTGTTGTTGCCCTCGAGAATCCAGTCCGCGAGCGCCGTGACGCCCGCCGGCTCTGGACGCACCGGCGCCAAATGGACGTCCGAGGGCTTGAGGGGCGAAAACGCGTTTTCAAACAGCCCGTTGACCAGCGACACCAGCGCCGGCCGCGAGCGCCAGGAGTGCTGCAAGGCAGATACGGTTCCTCCCTGCGCCGGAACTGCAGTCACGACCGCCTGCATCAGCAAGGGGTCGCTGCCCCGGAAGCCGTAGATCGCTTGCTTGCCATCGCCCACCCAAACCACTTCCTTGGCAAGCTCGGCCAGGCGGACAAACACCGCAAGTTGGATGGGACTGGTGTCTTGAAACTCATCGACGACCAGCATGTCCAGCTCGTCTCGCAAAGCCCCTTCCACAGAGGGCTCGCCCAGCACCGACAAGAGTTCGCACTCTTGGTCGGTAAAGTCGACCGCACCGAGCTGCCCCTTTCGCACCCGGTACGCCTCGAGAGCATCCGCGGCGATGTCGAACATCAGCTCCAAATAGCTCTGGATATCCGCGCGCAGCTGCGTGTGCTCAGCGTAGGTCGCGGCCACGGCCGCGACGCCAGCAACGGTCTTCTTCAGACCAGCCTCCGGCGCCTCGTTGGAAAGCTTGTCCCACTGGGCCCAGCTGTATGTCTGCTGAGGAATGCCTGTCTTCGCATCCAGGAGCAGCTGGAGGTAAGCCGAGGTGTTCTTCTTGGCTGAGGTCTGCACCGCTCCTTGGACAGCCGGCAACACGGCGTCGATCGCTGCCAGCAAGGCGACGTCATGGTCGCCGGTCGAAGCGGGGAAATAGACCAGCAGATCGCCGGCGTTCGAAGCGCCAAATCCGCGGAGTGCCGCGGCTTCGATGGCGTTCGAGCGAGCCAGGTCGACCAGGCGCTTCAAGTCCGTCTTCCAAACCGCCTCAGGCTTGCCACGAGGCGCCTCATGAAGACACAGACGCCGTGCGACCTTCAAGAGGGTAGAGAGCTTCGGGCCGTCTGCCACGACATCGATAGCCTCGTGCAACAGCGAGGCGGCTCCTGCCTCGTCCAGCACGAGCTGCCTGGTAGGCATGCCCGCCTCGAAGGCGAACCGTTCCAGCAGTTCGCCGCACACGGAATTGACGGTGCCAATGCGTGCCTGACCAACCTCCGTGGCCAGAGACAAGGCGCCTTTATCAGTGAGGTTCGCCCGCACTCGCTCCCGCAGCTCGGAAGCTGCCTTGACGGTGAACGTCGTCGCGATGAGGCCGCTTGCGCGAACGCCGCCCTGGGACAGCGCCGTGAAGATGATGTCGGTGAGCTTGTGCGTCTTGCCGCTACCCGCGCCTGCACTAATGAACTCGATCTTTGCGGCCATGCTCATTCCTCCCAGCCAGTCAGGTTCACATACGAGTTGTATCGCCAGTCGAGCAACTCGATGGCCACGACTCCCTCAGGCGGTGTGGAGTTTGCGTCCGCCTCCAGGTGCTTCGCGACGACTTCGACCTGACCACGCAGAATCTGGTTGTGGCGCCACTCCCATCCGGCTTCGACCTGATCCCAGAGCTCCTTGGTCGAAAGCTTTCCACCTCGAACTGGATCTGCGTTCACGAAGACATTGCCCGACGCGGTCAGCAACTGCCCCGAGACGAGGATGAAGTACGCAACCGAGGGCCAGTGACCGTCGCGCGCATGGGCGAGCTTGGCGTAGACAGCCAGCTGGACAAATGCGTCGTCTTGGAGCTTCCCCCGATATTTCTTGTCACCAGCCCACTTGAGGTCGACCAAGGCGTGATGGGCGTCCCTTCGCTTCATCAGCAGGTCTGCACGCGACTTGATGTTGCCGCGATTGACGGTGACTTCGAGATCAACCTCGGTCTCAACCGCTACCGCGCCGGAAGTCTGCAGATGCTCATGCAGCCGTGCGAGTGCCAAACGCAGGCGCAGGCGGAAGCCCTCAAATTCGGCGCGCTTGCCCCTCATCAAAAGGACTGCGCCCTCCTCGGCAACGATGGTGTCCAGCGTTTCATCGAACCACTTCAGAACGTCTGCCTCGTTCCAGGTGAGCGCGTTGGCCTGGGAGTAGAGTTGCTCGACGACGCTGTGCGCCAGATTGCCGAGCAAGCGGAAGTCGTTCGGCAGACCAAGCAGCGTCGCACTACGCAACTTGGCCGGATACTGCAGCACCCACTGGTGGGGGTCGAAGATCAGCTTCTCCAGACTGCTGAAGGACGTATCGCCCTGCCAGGCGATGCTCCCGGGCTGGAGCGACCACCATCGGCGCTGCCGGGGTAGCTGCCTGTAGGGAACGAGGGAGACACCGGGCGTTGCCCCAGTGTCCAGGACGTCCAGCAGTTGAGGGATAGCCCACCCTGAGAACAACGACTTCACCGTCGTCCAGAAAGGATGCGACTCCTGCGTCTCAGCCGGCAGCATCAGCGTCAACCGCTTCTTTGCGGCAAACACGGGTCGCTTCCAGGCATCGGCTTGACGCTTCAGAAGCTCCGACACGTCTGGCAGCTTCGCTCCGTTTGCACGCAGCGTCTGCAGCTCCGCCGACGTCCAGGGATAGCGACGAGGCAACGACACCGCTTCCATCTGGTACCAGTGGACAGCGTCGAATTCCTCGATGAGCGCTTGGGGGTCGGTGACAACTGCGCCGGCGCCAACGCGAGCGCTCAAGGTCGGATCACTCGCGCCGGCAGCAGCCACATGCACCACGAGACGTTCGAGCAGTTCTTCCTTGATGTCCTTGACGCCCTGGGCTTCGAGCGCTGACAGGGTCTGGAGCATAGACTTGGCCTGCTCGAGACCAGCCATCCAGCTGGCGCGCTTTGCCGAATCCTCATCGGTCAAGCGCTTGCCGAAGAAGGTCGAAAGCCGGTCGACTCGGTCGTAGACGGTTGCCAGCGGAGCACCGGCCTGCGGATCGAAGCGAGGATGCTCAACCCAGAATGCGACTTCCTTGAGCACCTCGGGCGCGAGTTCGTCACCATGGTGAGCCTCAACCGCCGTCAGGAGATCAGTCCACTTCTGGCCGCCCACGCCCGGTGCCTCCGACAACTTCTTCGCGATTTCACGGCGCGCAAACCGAGAAATCGGGCCAATGGGCAAAGTGGTGAACTGTGCCAGCGCATAGAGGTCCAGCGGCTCCCAGAGGAGCCTGAGAACGAGCGGTAGGAGTTGCAGCGCAGGTCGGAAGGCGCTCGGCCGCGACAAACCGAGCTGGGCACCGCCGGAAGCGGCCAGTGCGGCATCCAGGACCTCGCCTTCTTGCTCGGCGAGCACGACAGAGCTCTGCCCAGGACTGAGCGCGATCTCATTGGCCAACCAGGCGGCAGACGCAAGCTTGCTGTCGCTGCGAACGATCCGCAGCGTGCCATCGTTCTTGTGAGCAATCGGCTGAGCCGGCTTGCCTTGCTCCATGTCCTTCAGCGCTGCTTGAAAGTCGCTCAGAGACGTGCCAGCGGGCGCTTGACCTGCCAGCGACGGCAGCTGCACCGCCTTGAGCTTCGCCAAGACATCGTGCCAGCGCTTCGGCAGTCCCGTCAGCGACTCGATCACCTGGATGCTGGCGATCTGAGGGGCTCGGCTGCCCAGCTTGGATTCAATCTGCGCCAGCCTCTGCCCGATTGACGGGCTCACCTTCGCAGCAGCCAACACTTCGACGGCAGCCATGTCCTGCAGCCTGCTGCTCGCACCCGCGGAGAAGTCGCCAGCCCAGCCGTGTTCGTGCCAGGCGTCGCGCCAGCGCAGCAGAGTCTCGGCGGTGCCGATCTGGTCGACTTTGAAGCTCTTCTCGTAGAAGCGGCGGCCAGTGATCGACTGTTCCAGGCATTCGCGCATCTGAACGACGCGCTCAGGCATCGACGCGGTAGCAGGCGCCAATCCCAGGTGCAGCTCCAATGTCGAAGCCAGGGCTTGCGGGCCTTCAACGGACTCGCCCAGTCCGTTGGCCGCGCCCCAACCGCGCTGACCGCCAAGCGCATAAGAAAACCGGATGTTCTGCATAGATTCGTCTCGTCCCAGATGCCACGCTGCCGACCGACGTGTGACGGTTTTGGCCACCCTGACTCGGTGACTCGATCCTCGACTGGCGCCCAATGCCGCTCGAAACGAAGGCACCTGCGACTGGAGCTGGCGCGCCACCTGTTACTCAAACAATTCCGAGTGCGTGCCCAGGCGTACAAAGAAAACGTGCCCGCCCTCGACGCGGTAGATCAACAGCAGGTCGCCCTTGACGTGGCATTCGCGGTGATCTGACCACTGACCCTTGAGCTCATGATCCAACCATTCGGCGGGCAAAGCCCCATCGTTGGCCAGCAGCATCAGCATTGCCTCTTTTGGCCTGCTCATGTCTTGCTGGCCAGAGTGGCTCAATCGCGTCCAATCCTTTTCAAATTGCCTGGTAACTGATGACGTTCTAGGAAGGCCTACGTGCTTTTTTTTTGGAGCCGTTTTCGAGCGCATTGAAAAGACTTTCAGGTGTCTCGAAGCGCTCGCGGGTGGACTCCCGAGCTTCCACCATTGCTGCGACGGTTGTGGCGTTGGGTTGTCGCACCGCGAAGGGCAAACCCTTTTCTTCCACTACTTTGCGCAGGAACAGTCGGATCGCATCGCTCAGATCTAGACCCAGGGTTGCGAGCACTTCGACAGATTTCTCTTTGAGGTCAGGTTCGATCCGCGATCGGATCTCCGCCGACTTCAGCTTTCTCATCTCAAGGTTCGCCTGCATGTTGTTTCCTGGAATGGGGTGCTTCGCGAAGGCATATAGCCATTAATTTCGCGCCCCGGAGTGGTAGTAAAAGGAGGCAAGGCATCGCTATTGTAGCTACGTTGACGCTACACGTCAACTCGCCGCGGCCCGCGCAATCCACGCTGGTGAAAACCAAAAGTTGGCTCAACGGATACTGAGGAATTGACGCCCGCGCGCTTTCAGTTGAGGTAGCCGTAGCCCTTCTGGTTGGCAGGTAGGTCCTTCCCGTCCCTGACCAGTTTCTTTCCGACCAGCTTGTGCGCTAGCACGTTGCCTACGAACTCCCAACGGTCTGCGTGAGTGGCAGGGTCGCTGGGCCGGGATGAGTAAGTTGTTCCCGCTGCGAACCAGGCAGCAACCGCATAGGCCCTCACAACGACGCTGTCGACCACAGCCAGCACCACCGGGTAGCGAATTGCACCCTGCACGTCCGGCGTCCTGTTGGCTTGCGACACCTGGTACCAGAACTGCCGCGTGCAGTCGTAGATCTCCTGCTCCGTCAGCGTCGGCGAGTAGGTCTGGTTGATGAAGATCAGCATGAACGGCGCCTTCAGGGTTTCGACGTCGACCGGCTTCGACCCATGCAGACGCTGTACCTCCTCGGCCGTTAGCCTTCCGCGTTCGGATGCCATGCCCGCGAACCAGGTTCGTGAGGTTTTCAAACCCCAGAGCGTCGATAACCGCAGCTTCCACCTCAAGGCAATCCTTGGCGCTTTTAAGTCCGTACCGAAGCACTTCGACGACCGGCTCTGCTTTCTTGGCCCGAATCGAAAGGATGCGCTGGTGCTTCGCACTCTCACCGTGCTTGGCGCGAACGTGATCGAACGCCCGGTTGTTGGCGCTGGCCTTGCCGACATAGAAGATGGCTTCCGTATGGGGATCCACCAATGCATAAACGTAGTGTCCGAGGTGGATGGCCGTGGTTTTCGAGAATCTCATGCTGCGTCAGCAGGGTTGAAGATAGTGATCTGTCTCACAGGACGACTGACGTCCTGCAGCTCGGAACTGAGCCGATCGCGCCGAATGTAGACGACGCGTTGACACGGCTTAGGGATGTCTTGCCTGATCCGTTCCAACCGTAGATGACGTTGAAGCGCGCGAACTCAGGCAGCGTATCGGGCCAATCGAAATCCCTGAAGATCCGATAATTGGCGGCCTTCGTGATCTTTAGGATCTTCACAAAACTCCCCTTTTCGAGGGCATGGATGGCCTGGACGGCGGTTGTGTGTGGTGAACATGACCTCCAAGGCTTGCAGCCCATCCCAGCGCTTCATCGAGGTCTAGATGCAGACTTGCATATGTCTTCCGAAGCAACCCAGCCGGCAGCGCCCAATCCCATTTCTCCCGGGCCAAGTTCTTCGCATCTGCTAGCAAGATATCGAGTGGTGGCGCGGGCTCGGAACCTGCGTCCACCAAGGTATCGATGAGGTCTTGGATGACCGGTTTACCGTCGAAAACCGTGACGCCCAACTCACCGCAGGAAACCTCGTATCCGCGGCGAATTAAGAGGCAAGCAACAGCCTCATTGCCAGCATCTCCAAGCCACGTTGTGAAAAGGACATGTCTACCCGAAGCAAGGTAGGTTGCATCGCGAAGATTGAGGTCCTTGTACCCCTTCCGCGCCTCGGCAAGAAAGCGTTTGGCCGTGGCATCGAGGAAGGTCGGCACGTCGTCTCCTTCGAGCATCTCTCGCATGCGTCGGCGCACCTTGGTGTGGACACGGCCGCCGTTGCCTGAGAACAGTGGAGGCACACCGCCCGCGGTGCGGGAAACATAGATTGTCTTCCGTGATTCATCGACCTCCTCGACCCTCCAGGTCTTCCCGGCAAAGAGGATGCGTTCGCCGACCCGTAGCGAGTGCTCAACCGGAAGGGTGCCCAGAGCGTGACCACCGGCCACGATGCGGAACTCCTCTTCGCTCGCGAAGGCGGCGTAGAACTGGTAGTGGTTCACAAACTTCTCGCCGAGCGTGCCGGGAAGAAGGTCGCCACACGAATCTTGGGTGAGCATTTCCTTGCTCCCAAGGTGCCGAACAAGCTCCATGAACTCGGCCTTGGTCACGCCAAAGAAGGGTGCGCCGCTGGAACACAGCAGCTGATAAAGCTCAGCAATCGTTGCTCCACCGCGCTGCGCGATGACAGACAGCATCTGCTGCACCAGTGTGGACAGATGTGCACCGTGAACGCGCGGGGGCTCGAACCAGCCCTCCACGAGCAACGAGACCATTGCTGCCATCTGGAGCGTCTCAAGGCGCAGCTCCGTTCCGGGCTCCGCATTGGGACCAATGGCATCCTCCACACAGTAGCCCCGCAAAATGGCCGGCTCGCCCTTCCGTCGCCCGCTGCGGCCAAGCCGTTGACGGAGGCTGGCCACCGTTGGAGGTGAGCCAATCTGCGCCACGCTCTTCACCGCCCCGATGTCGATGCCAAGCTCCAGGGTGTTGGTGCAGACCGCCGTCGCCGGCATCTCCTTCTGCTTGAGGGCTGCCTCCGTCTCCGACCGAATTTCCTTGCTCAAGCTGCCGTGGTGCGGCCAAAACTCGTTGGGAACATGCCGCTGCTCGCACATCCGGTTGAGCAGGTGCGTATACAACTCCACCTGCCGCCTAGAGTTTGGGAATATGAGGTTGTTTGAGCCACGCAGGTTTTCGTAGAGGTGCGATGCGATGCTGCCAGCGGAGACTTCGGCCTTTGCCTCGCCTTCTTCCGTTTCCAGCGCACCTTTGTCAGGGTTTGAGGCTGCAGGCTTCGGTGCTGCGACGACCAGCGGCTCTTCGTATCCCTTAATTTGGACCATAAGGCTGTTGGTTGACGAAGTCGACTGCACCAGCTCCACGGCAGCACCGCGGCCTGGTCGCAAGAACTCCTTCGCCAGGTTCATGTCGCCGAGCGTTGCGGACAGTCCGATGCGCGGTACCGTCCGCGCGAGCGCGCTCTCGATGCGGTGCATGAGCGACTGAAGCTGCTTGCCGCGCTCTGAGCCGATGAAGGCATGAAGCTCGTCTATCACAAAGTATGAGATTTGTGCGAAGACGCCGGCGACTGAAGAGCCGCGATTGCAGAGCATCGCCTCAAGTGACTCTGGTGTGATCAAAAGGACGCCATGGCGCTTCTGCAGAAAACGCGTTTTCTGGGAACTCGAAATGTCGCCGTGCCAGGGCCATACCGGCAGCTCCAGTTGTTCGCAGAGCCGCTCGAGCCTGCCGAACTGGTCATTGATGAGTGCCTTCAGTGGGCTGATGTAGACGATGAGCCCCACAGCTGGCTGCTGGATGACCTTCGTGAGCGCCGGAAAGAAAGCCGCTTCTGTCTTGCCTGCAGCTGTTGCAGCGGCAACGATGACGTCTCGGTCACCCTTGACGATAAAAGGAATGGCCGCTTCTTGAGCCTCCCGAAGATCTTCCCAACCCTCAGCCCAGATGAAACGCTGGATGCGCTCGTCCAGCTGAAAGAACGCCGAGGATTCAGCAGCCACGGACCGACCGCGTCAAAGCTTGAAGGTAGCGAATCCATCGCCATCGCCGGTCTCAGTCTCAACAGCGCCATCTTCAACGCCCGTGTTATCGACCTCCAGCGCGATACCCCCAAGGAGTTCTTCCCATGCGGTCCCAGGGTTCTGCTCCAACACAGCCAGCAGGTTGACGAACGCCGTGATGGTCGTGCGCGGCGTCCGAAAATAGGTATCGCCCACGCGTCGAGAGCAGTGCTCCATGAAGCTCGCAATGCCTTGCTCGGGCAGAAGATGCTTGGAGGCGTCACCCAGGGCGTAGACCTCAACCACCTTGTGCAGCAGAAGGTACAGGTCCTCCTGCGACAGCGCCGCCAGCCGGACCACGGGCCCACTGAAATCAACGAGGCCTTCGGTCGCGAAGCTGTTTTGAGCCAGGCGAGTGGCGAGGGCCTGGTAGCTATACAGGCCTCGACGTGGGTCGAGAACGAACTCGGGCGTTCCGCCCAGGATGAAGCCAAGCCCTTCCGTATTGCCCTGCAGCGAGTCGTTGAGGATGCGAAGAATCTGCTCGTAGTTGCCGTCTCGGGCTTGCTTGCTGGCCATCTTGTAGAGGTTGACCATCTCGTCAAGATTCACGAGCAAGCCCGCGAAGCCCGCCAGACGGACAAACCGGCCTAGGAGCTTGAGCTGGTCGTACACGGCGCCGTCGTCCACGATGGAGCGAACACCGAGGGCTTGCCTGGCATCCGTCTTGGTCGCAAATTCGCCACGCAGCCAGCGCACCGCGTCGGACTTCAGTTGCTCGTTATCCTTCTCGACACCGCGGCAGTAGGCGGCGATGACATCAGCAAAGTCGTAGCCGCCAACGAGCTCGGTGAGGTTGTCCAGCTTGCGGCGGATGACGACTTCCGACTCGACGCCCTCCTTCGTTGCGTCAGCCTGCGCGGTGGAGATGAACTTTTCCACGACGCCAGACAGCGCGCCGCCCTCTGGACGGGTGCGGGTCGCGACGTTGCGCATCAGCTCGGCGTAGAGGGAGCGTGCTTGTCCGCCAGTCGCATGCAGACGCCGATCAGGATTCAAGTCCGCGCTGGCCACCACGAGTTTCTTCTCCAGCGCGATGGCCCTCACCAAGTTGAGGAAGAAGGTCTTGCCGGCGCCGTACTCGCCAATCACCAACCGGAAGGTGGATCCGCCATCAGCGATTCGTGAAATGTCTCCCACGAGGGTTTCGATTTCACGTACGCGACCGACCTGAATGAGATGCTGACCGGTGCGAGGAACGACGCCCGCACGCAGCGATTGAATGACCGCATCGCGGTCTCGAGTGCGAATGGTGCTCATGCTGCAATCATCTCCAGAACTTCAGGATTTATTTCCACCGGGTCATCACCCTCTGTGAAGGGAACGTCATGGACATCGAACGAGGCCTCGTTGACCCGCTCCAGCGCGCCGTCGAGCATCAGCTTGAGGTCGGTTGCCAAGTCTTGCAACTCAGCCCTGGTCCACTGCGGCCTTGACAGCATCATCCGCGCGAACGCTGTGTGCGCTTCATCAAGACCAAGTATGCGCGCCTGAACGCCGTCGGTTGATTCGTCGACTTCTGATTCGGCAGCCGGTAATTCTTCGATGACCGGCTCCTCGTCGAAGATGGACCCCAGCAGCGCGGACACCCGCTCGGTGTCTTTGCGCAAGGCTGCAATCTTGGCTGCATCCAGCTTGAAGGCAGGTGGGGCTGCCACTGGCTTTTCGACGGGCTTTGGTAGCCCGGGAGGAACTGCTACCGCGCGAATCTCAGGGGGCGGCAGTTCAAACTGCGGCTCAGGCGCAGGCGCAATCGCCGCAACCTTCTCTGCCTCGGGTTCCTTCGGCGGCGCCGGAATGCGGAACGCGTGCTCGTCCTTGCCTTCAACGAGCTGCGCCAATCCATCATCCTGACTACGCAAAGCGTCGCGGCGAGCGGGTTCCGAGGGTGGCAGCGGTGGCGTCTGGTCGGGCGGAGGCGTGACCGATGAGGGCGTCGCTGATTGAGCCGCAGGCTCTTCCGCAAAGATTGACCCAAGAAAGGCCGAGACCCGTTCCTTGTCCTTTCTCAAGGCCTCAAGCCGAGCAGCATCCAACTTGGCCACAGCAGGCTCGCTAGCCGGCGTTTCAGGCTGCGCAGATAAAGTTCGAGCCGGAGGTGCTGGCAGAGCGACCCCTGCACTAGGCAGAGAAGTCCGGTCCTCGACGGCTTCTGGCGGAGCCGTCCTGGGAACAGTTGCCGCGGCAGATGGGCTTCCGACGTCTACGGGGCCCGCGGTGACCACTGGCGGCGCCACCGATGAGGCGCGCCGCGCGGCCAGCGCCTCGGCGTGCACAACGACCGCGTGCACGTCCGAGAAGACCCGGGTCACGTCGATATTGAGCGCCTTGTAGACAGACTCCAGGAGCTTGACCTCTTTCGGGGTCACGTCGCCATCGGACGCAGCCACTGTCGCCATGAACACAGCCAAGGTTTCCTTGGCGCTAGTATCGAGCGGCTCAAGCTTACGTTTCAGGGATGTCAGCGAAACCGGCGCGAGCATCAGCAGACGGAGATGCGCGAGGAGGCGGCGGCTGCTGCGCTCAGAAAGATGCTCCCAAGACAGGACCTGCTTGCGAAGAAGCGCCATCTCGCCAGCGCTGAACTCACCATCCGCAGCCGCCACTGCCGCAGCAAGCTCCAACGTAAGCGCCGCCGCTTGATACCCGGAATCTCTGGTGGTCCCCTGTCCCGGCGGGATTGCGAACAGCACCACGGGGTCTTCGGGCTTGGGGTTCCTGGCACCCGCCAGCACGTCCGGCTCCATGCCGATGTTGAAGCCCTCGAGCGTCCTCGCCAGCGACAACGTCTTCTCGCGCGTGTAGCTCGATTCGATACCAAGCGCGCTCTGGAGGTCCTTCGACGACATCGACACCATGCCAGCACCGACCCGCTTTTGCACTTGGTCCAATAAATTCTTGGCGTGCTCAGGCCACAGCGCCACGGGAATCTGAAGAAAAAGTTCCGACGCAGGCCCTGCGCCCGCGCTCTTGCCGAGCGCGCGGCTGTAGGAGTCGAGGGCCTCGGTGGTCCTGTCTACCAGCGCCTGCAGTTGCTGCTGAGGTCGGGTCAAGGCCGTGATGTCCGGTGTATCGCCAAAGCTCAGTGTGATCGTCTTTCCCCGGAACCCACCCGAAGCCGGCTGATAGACCAGTCGAAGCTTTGATTTGTTGTGAGGCAGCTGAATGCCTCCGGCCTCTTCGTATTTGATGGAAAAAAGCTTGTCGAACTCTGGGGCACACCTGACCGCAGGCGTCCTGAGAACAATGGATGGGTCGAGCCGCGCCCAGGCGACGGCCAGATGGACTGGGACGGGAACTTGGTCGACTGCGGTCTCGCCCAGCGCCAGGCGCATATAGAACGGCAGTTCCATGGAGCGCGCGAAGGCCGGCACTGGCTTTTTGTAGAGGTCAGTGTGGTCCTGAGACAGGGTCACCCAGTCGAGCAGCGCGTCTGCGTATCGCCGGAACGAGTTGGATTTGCCACCATAGATGTCGAGGAGCGCGGCCACTTCAGCCATGATTTGCTGGCGCTCCTCTGCAGAGACGAGGCTTGCATCGACGATGAGCCTTCGCTCGAGCCCATAGATAAAGAGGAAAACGTAGCCAACATCAGCCTCCGGGGCCCGACGACCTTCAACCAGCCAGTTCAGGTATGCCCGGCGAGCAGCTGGAGAGATTTCCGAATAGCTGGGCCAGTACCCCATATCTCTCTGCGCATAGTTTCCCTGCTTCGCTACGGCCTTCGTCGGGTCGATGAGGCAAGGGTCAACGCCTCCTATCGGCGCTTCAAGTCCCGAGCCCACATACATGAGGCCAACGGAGAGTCGGGCTCCTGCGACCATCACTTCCTCACCAACTGGAATCCACCGCGCCGCGCCTTTGTGGGCGGCTAGCTTGGGCAGAGCCGCGCCTCTCGACATAGATACCTCCGCCACACCCGACTGAGCACCGCGAAACAGAGCAATGTCGATTCCAGGTTCGATGCGGCCGCTGCCGAAGCCTTGAGTTTGTTTCGCCGCGGACCGCTCTGGCCGGCGGTCGCCATCAGGGCGGCGCGGCTGGCCGCTCTGTTGCTGGCGGTGTTCCTCGGCCAGCTGCTCCCTCCTCAACTTGTTCCAAAAGACGATGAACCCAACAAGAAGGGCCGCGACGATTCCCCCGAGCAGCACCCAAACTTGCTTCGGAACCTGCATCAAGACAATGACCGCAAACAGGAATAGGACGAGTACGGCGCCCCCAGCGTTGTTCTTTTTCCGAGCCATTCGAGGCGTCCTTCTTTTCGCAGCCATCAACGTGGCGAATGCCGGCCTGCCAGTCGGTTTTTCGCCCGGCGCGCATCAGTTCTGCCGCCGACGCGACAACGACGTTACAACATGTTAGCGAATCATGTCGCTGTCGACAGTTCTTGAACCGCAGATTTTTTCCGTATGCGCAACATTTGGCACGCAGCGAAGCCGGATCAGGAGGCCCTCTTCGACGACACGGATTACCAGGCGGCCAATCCCGACTTCCTGCGCGTGATGGATCTGCAGCAGGAGCAGCTGGCCTGTCGGCGTCGATTCAATCTTGGCCACCCAGGTGGTCAGTTTTCGGTCGGCTCCAACATGAGTTGCGCCTGAGCAAGGGCGAATCCCTCCAGACAGTGGGAACCGCCATCGGTATATCCAAGACGCATGGCTGGCAACTCGAGAAGGGGAACAGCGAGAACCTCACCATCGACCTCTTGAAAAAGCTGGCCGAGCACTACTCTGTGACGATGACCTTCTTGGCCGATGCACACGCGGACGCGACTCTTGACGACGCCGAAGCGCAACACTTCTTTTGCGATATCAAGTCGCTGTCGGAAACAGAGCGCGACGTTCTTAAGCAAACTCTACAAGTCCGAGCCGCGGCGGAGGGGTCGTCCTTTCAAGCTGTCTCTGAGCAAGCCGTGCAGGGTAGGCTGCACGAGCCTCACTCAGCTGATTTGGGAACTTGGTATGGCTCACGACACTGACAACGGCCGGTGGCGGCAAGCCCGTGCCTGCACCATGACCGCTGTGTCGCTAAGGCCGCCAGTTCGATGTCCAACCGTCACCGACCACAACCGCTGCGACGGAGACGTTGAGCTGTGACTTCGGGTCGAACCACGGCGAACCGAGGTAAAGCGGCCGGTGAGCGCGTTGAGGCCAACTTCGACTATCGCTGCAAAGCAGTCGCGGTCACGTCAGAGCACTTACAGCGCCCGATAAACCCCCCGATTCGCCGCTGCTCCCTCTTCCTGCTCTTTCTCCAGCACCCGAATCACGCGTTTCAACCGCTCGCATTCTCTTTCCATCGAGGCCACCCAGCCCCGCGCCTGCACCGCCTCGTTGAACGCTTTTTCTTGCAGGGCAGACATCCCCCATCGGCTCTCGAACCACAGAGTTAAATAAACCGAACGCGGCGAGTAGTCGCGTGCCTTGTAGCGCTGCAAAGTGCGCAGGCTCACGCCCAGGTGCCGTGCGACCTTGGCTTGCGGCTCGGTCTGGTTGTTCAGCAGCAATGAAAACGGCGGCAGCCGCGCAGGAGACGGTGCAAGGAACGGCATGGGAGACCTCCTTCCAACCGGCGAAGCGGCCGGCCCGGGGTGTCAGTTTGTCAGGGGGTTTGGCGCCCTGCCCTGTCGTTCTCATTCGCTCTGCAGTGCTGCGTTTTCAGGGCGAGTCAGGAATGAATCAACATAACTGCTTCCAGTCAGTGATTTCGGTGGGCTAGCGCATGCGCCAGAAGTTCAGGACGGCTGCTCCCGAAGTATGGCTATCCGGCCCGTCTTCCCTCCTTTGCAGGCCGGCGAACCGGAGAATGGGGCGCGTGATTTCGCGACAGCAACCGTGCAACGACCTCTTCGCTCATTGCCGTGGCCAGCCTCTCTGATGCCCCCGCACGCAGCGAATTGGTGCAAGCCTCCTAGCTAGGACGAAGGTTGTCCAGCGGCTGAGCTATTGCCGCTTTTTTTGAATCACTTCAAGGGTGCGACGCGTGTCCGCCCAGCCATATCTCATGGCATTCGATGCGATCTTCGACATGGCCCAACTGTCGACCTCCCTCATTCATCTGATGATCTGGACTTGGCAACACGATCCGACGCAGGCCTACTCGTGGGCGGAGTGAGCCAGTGAACCGATTCGCTGACGCCGAGGACGCCGATCCGGAAAAGGATGCTGAAAGGACAACCGATGCTTATTTACCCAGGTTTGAAGGACGCCATCCAAGTCATGACGTCGGATAGCAACCGCTGGCGTGGCGTCGAGTGCGCGGGCTGGGTCGCGCTGGGCATGGGCATCGCTTCCGCCTTGCTGTTTTGGTTCGCGACGCTCGATTCTTCGGCGGATGCGATCAAGACACCCGTACCCTCATTCCTTTACCCTTACCTCGCGGCGCTCTCGGTGTTCGTCACGATCTGTTCCTGGATCCTCTGGGCCGCGAGGCCGGGCGTGACGGACGACCTCATTTCGAAGAATCGATTTGCCGCGGCTCGAATATGGTTCTGGCGAACATTCTTCATGATCGGCCTGGTCCTGCAGCTTGCCGGCCTCGCAGGGAAGCCTGGGGCCAATGCGGTTAACAGCCTCAACTGGTATCTCTTCGGTCCGTTTGACCGTACCAACCCGATATCCATTTTCTTGGGTGGACTGGGCTTACCGTTCTCGGTCTTTGCGGCGCTGAGCAATGCCTTGGCCCTGGGGACGGTGGCATACCTAGGTGTGTTGTGCCATGCGCTGGTCCTGTCCTGTCCCAGGAGCTCGGGACAGACGAAGCATGAGATCACCCTGCGCGCACTCCACATCGGGGAGGCAGCCCGGCGCCTGAGCCACTATCTGGTCATGGCGTCCGCCCTGATGGTCTCCAGCACCCTGACGCTTTACTTGCTCTTCGCTTCGGCGGATCAGATTCAAAGGCTCCAGTCCATCGCAGCGAAGACCGTCAGTCCCCAGATCTCGAGCGCGGAGGTTCTGGCTGTGCCATCCGAACGTGGGCGGCTGCTCTGCAGCGAGTTGAAGCCGCCTGCGACGCAGCAGGTCTGCGTCGTTGACCCGTCTCCGGCCACACCTGCGAAGCAATCCTCAAGCGCCGCCTACATGTCGCTGGTGGCGGGCCTATCCTTTACCGGCGTGCTGTTCGTGCTCTTCATGTCTTGCAGTGTTGCCATTGACGACCGCACTGCGGAACTTACGCGCGAGGCGGTTCAGGTCGCCGCGGCGGCAAGCGACCCCTTCAACCTGAAAACCTGGCGCGAAGACAACGGCTTGAGCAGTGGGGCCTCGAGCGGGCAGGTAATGCAGGCACTAACCCTGACCCTGCCGGCGCTGACCGGTCTGCTGACTCTAATAAGCGGTTGATTCCCGATGGAACGAACCCCCGCATCCGACGCGCTGCGCGCTCGACGCCGCAAAGAAACGCTGGTGCAGTGCCAGCAAGCGGAGCAGGCTTGGGCCCAGAACCCTGGGCGGAACCTGGTACTTTTCTTCGACGGCACTGGAAACATCCTTGGCAACAGCCATGACACGAATGTCGTGAAGCTCATGAAGATGCTTGACAAGCGACGCCCCTACCAGGATGCCTATGAGCAAATGGCGTACTACGACCCTGGGGTCGGCAGCAACAACGAGTTCCCGCCCGCCGGATTCGGAGCCAGGACATGGGCGCTGTGGCGCAAGCTGATGGGGCTGGCCCTGGGACAGGGAGCGTTCCTGAACGTCGCGGAAGGCTACGAGTTTCTCTGTCGCGAGTACCGGCCGGGCGACCGAATCTGGCTCTTCGGTTTTTCTCGCGGCGCCTTCACTGCGCGAGCCGTCGGAGGTATGGTGAACATGTACGGACTGGTGTATCCCTCCACGCTGACCGTCGTGCCGACGCTAGTGCGAACCTACTTCGCGAAGTCCGGGCGCGGCGGGGATTCGCCATATGCCGGCAGCCTCGATAGCCGCGACCAGTTCGCGACGGACGTGATCGAGCACTTCGCCCTTGGACGGACCCCACTCGTGCACTTTACCGGTGTCTGGGACACGGTGGAGACGATCGGCATCACCGGCGGCGTCGCCATCACCAACTCGACCGAATTCGAGCACAAGCGCTTCGTTCATGTGCGCCACGCATTAGCGCTTCATGAAACCCGACATAAGTACAGGCCGCGCGAATACACGCCACCGGATTTCACAGCCGAGGAAAGCGAGCACCGCTCGTTCCAGCAGTACTGGTTTCGTGGGGTCCACAGCGACATCGGAGGCTCCTACGTCGAAGACGGGCTCTCGAACATCACCTTGAACTGGATGGCTGAGGAGGCCGAGCGTTGCGGGCTCGAGTTCGTCCAAACCTCCCCCACGACGAAGGGAGATCCTCATGCGCCGATGCACGACCAGGTCTTAGACAGCCCATACTGGTTATTGACCGGCTTGAACGCGCGCGAGCGGAACAAGCGGAGTGCATCGGTTCACCCCTCGGCGATGCCTGTCGAAAACGCTGCACCTGCAAGACGCAGTCAAATGTCCTGGGTGTTTGCGCACTTGGGAACTGTCTTATTTATGGCCTTTGTGGTGTTGCTAGCAATCATGCTGAAGTCAGGAGCTGCAGCTTGCCTGTCCGGAGAAGGCGCCTCATTGTTCGCGCGCCTGCCGTTCGCTTCCAGGCTGCTTGAGCTCGAGGAATTACTGACAACAGCTTGCAACGTGCCTGAGCTCCGGAAGGCGGCAGGGTTGTATGTTGGGCTGCTACTGGCGCTCTGGCTCTGGCTTCCCTATCCGCTGGCTTGGGCGATGCGCCGGCGCGCCGCTCCGGCGATCGCCGCGGGGCACGACTTGCCCGCCCTGTTTAGGTTTTCGTCGCGCGGGCTCTGGGCCATGCTCATCGCGGGAACACTCGCAACGGTCCTCGGTATTTGCATGGCGGGACGAGCACTGGCAGAAGAGATTGCCGCTGTAGCACTCGTCGTCCAGTTTGCATGCCTGTTGTGGATGCTCGCCGTCATCTTGGCTGGTGCTTCGACGACGCATCCAAGTTCGCGCTCGCCATGACGCGCGATACGCTGGCGGCGAATTCCTCGCCGCGTCTGTCCGCCTGGATGTTGCGAGCCTCAACCAGCGCGGGGCGGCCTTCACCAGGAAGCAGCGTCTGGGCCAGCTTGCTTGGCCCGCCGCACCAAGCTCCCGCTACGCCAGGCCGCGCATCCCATGAATGCGCTAGTTCACTCGGTTGATGCGGCACAGTCCGAAAGAGAGCATTGTTCCGGTCGCCATGCAGGGGCATGGCTCGGCATTACCTGTTCACTACGAAAGCACCCCGCGATGTCGCTTCCAGTCAATGACACTGCAATCGCGCCTCTTCCTGCGGATGAAGGTCGCGTCGTCACCGTTCAACTGCCCGACAGCGAAAGCGCTCAGCGAAACTTCCTTCAGAAGGTCCAGGCAGGCCTGGGCGGCTCGGCGACCATGAGCAGCCTGACCTCCGGACCGGGTGAGAACGTCTTCGTCCTCCCAGGCGAAGCGGAGGCGCTGCTGCGCAGCAATCTGCAGATTTCAGACGACGCAGCCCTGCGCGCAATCCTGATGGAGTTTGGCGCGCTTAACGTCAACACTCTGCTCGCAGACGCTTTCTTTGCCCTGATGTATCGCGGTTCAGTGGTGCTTCCAACCGGCCCCGTTGGGTCCAGAAAAATCTCTCGGTCGACGCCACCAGCAAAAACAACGGCTGCCAATGCCGCCGCTGGCCTGCTGCCCAAGGATTTCCAGGGACCCTTCGACTGGAACCTGGGCCGGCGTGGTGCGAATGTCGTGGATGCATGGCAGATGTTCGCGTCGGACCCCGGCCACAGTACGCAGCTTCCATGGAAGGATGTCCGTGTCGCCCATATCGACACCGGATACACCGAGCACGTCGCGCTGGGCTGGAGCGGGGGCACCAGCATGACGGTCGATGTCGCGCGAGGCACTGAGTTCTGGCCGGGAGCCGACCCCGATCCGCGGGACGAGTGGCTGCCGGGATTTCCAGGCCACGGGACCCGGATCAGCGCAGCGATCGCGGGGTTCTTGAAGCCAGGCTCTGGCGACCCGTTCTACGGCGTGGCACCAGGCGTGCAGATCGTTCCCTACCGGGTTACAGACAGCGTCATCGTGGACCACGTCCCGCGAGCCATCGCGGCGGCAATCCTCCAGGCGATCGCGGATGACTGCCACGTGGCCAACATTTCCCTGGGCGCATTGCGTGGCGACTCGCGTGTGGCCGATGCACTGGACAAGGCATACGAAGCCGGGCTCATCGTTTGCTGCGCCGCTGGACAGGTATGGCCGCGTGTCATCTATCCAGGACGGTTCAACCGGTGCGTCACCATGGGCGGCGTCGGTCCCGACTTCATACCATGGGCAAGTTCTGCCGCCGGCCCGCACGTGGACCTGTGTGGTCCGGCCGATGTCATCAGGCGCGTGAAGGCAGAGAACCTTGCTCCCGGCACTGCGGGCCAAACGATCTACCCGAAGCCCGAGGGCGACGGCACCTCCTACGCAACCGCCACCTGCTCTGGCATCGCCGCCCTTTGGCTTGCATGGCACGGCGTCAGCAACCTGCGAGCACATTTCGGTGCATCCGGCGCTTGGCAGATCCCGGCGGCATTCAAGGCCTTGGCGCGCGCCACCGCTACCCCCGGAAGTTGGCCTGCTGGATCTGATCGGTACGGCAGCGGCGTGATCAATGCTGGCGCATTGCTTAAGAGAACGCTTCCGCCAGACGGCACGGTCAGGAAGGCGAAACCTGCCGACGCGGGCTTTGATTCTGGCGACTGATGTCGACGGCGAGCGTGGTCGTGCAGAAATCCATTGTTGCAAGCGATCCGAGCTCCTGCAATCTGAGCCTCTTGCCCCGTCGGCCGACGATCGGCCGGCCACTTGTAGCCATGCGTTCAACAGCCGCATCGCGGTGCTGCTGGGACCAGATGGGGAGCGCTACCAGCTGCCTGTGCTGACAAAGATCAGGGTGCTCGAGTTGAACGAGCGCGGTCGCTTGCTGTCGGGGTATGAGGTCTACCCGCCGCGCGGCGCGAAGGGCAAAGGGCCAGTGTTCCCTCAAAAATGGTGGTGCGTCTTGCGAAACGAGGTCAGGTTTGCCCCGGTGTCGGTCGAGGGCGCGCGAGCACTGGCGCGGTCGCGCAATCCTGCCTCAGGGACATCCAGTTCTGAGGATGACGGCTTGGCAACAGCGCAGCCGGTGCATCGGATGGGCGCACCGAATGACCGCACCAGTAGCAGCAGTTCGCGATCAATGGGGGCCGTGACGGTAGACGCACATCCCGATATCGGTGACAGGTTCCTGTCTCGGTTCAAGATAGTTCGTGGAAAGGGACAGCCAGACCACGGCGGCACGCTGCAAATCGAGCGCTGCATCAAGTCGGCACCATCTACGATGTGATGCGCACGTTGTCATCGCTCTTTTGAATCACTATCCGATCGCTGATGAACAGACCTCGCGAAATCGATACTATTGCACTCCCCGCGCCGATCTCCATGCTGCATCGCTTTTTTAGAGGCTGGACGCCTGCGACCTTCATTGCGGTGGTGTCGAGCCTCAGCCTGACGGTGGGCGGCCTGCTCGTGTTCTCATTTTTCGTGCGAACTGGGTTCATGCCGGATGTTGACCTGGGCGGTTCGACAGCGCTCCTGCTGGCCGTGGCTCTGGTTGGGTTCGGAACAGTCTTGGCGAGTGCCGTCGTTGCCGTGCTGCCGGGTTCGGTCACTTGGTACGTCTTCAACGACAACAAGCTCGTCTTCGATCGCCACGCCGTACTTGCGACCGTATTTCCCGCTGCACTGCTCTACGTCGCGACCATGCTGGCTGCCTTCTTCGACACGCCTTCGCTGCCGGAATGGCTCAACTGGATCATTCTCGTGGCGCTCGCCTTGAGCGCAGGCTTTAGTACTTTCAAGGTGTACTTCGCAGATCCTTCGGATGGCGCTGAACCGTGGAGCCGGGTTGTAAAGGTGGTTCAGATCATTTGCTGCGGTTTTTTCTGGCTGCTCGGAATGCTGACTGCCCTGAGGATCGCACTGGTGTTTGCCAGCGATGGCGAGCGAAGCACATGGCTGATCCTGCTGATGATGACGGCGTGGCTCGCACTGGTCGTCGGCCTGAACGCTGTGATGGCCCGCCTTCCAACGGTCCGCCACGTTTTCCTGTTCGCGCCGTTCTCGGGCGTGATCAGTCTAGTGATGCTGGTCGTTGTCACGCAGAGCTTCACCACTTTGCCGCTACACGTGGTGAGCCTGCTGGGATACGGAGACATCAAGGGGGTCGATCTCATCGTCAAGCCGGAGGTATGTCAGTCTCTCAGGCTGAGCTCGCTGACTGCATTGCGATGCGCGGAAGGCGTGCCCGGCGCTTCGGGCGCTCTGCGCAACGTAACCTTGCGATCCCGTATCGGCGCCCAGATCCTGGTCGAAAGGGAAACCGGCTCTTTTGCGAGTTCCGATGTGAAGAGGCAGCCACGAGCGGTGCTGCGGAAAGAGGACGTCGTCATGTGGATACTCCCGGGCACGAAATAGCAATCGACAGGGCACGCCAATGCACCATGACGCTGCAGGCCGGGGAGCATGCCGGAAGCGACAGCAGCCACAGCCCTCTGCGCTGGCAGAAGGGTCGGGCGCCGCGCATGACCGCAGAGTGACC
>Ga0075370_10000036_pt1 | contig 42166 bp, 35 predicted proteins | sample EndMethybrTD3035_FD_71398 | JGI IMG/M metagenome (GOLD analysis project Ga0075370, IMG submission 71398) | Populus endosphere microbial communities from Tennessee, USA - Endosphere MetaG P. TD hybrid TD303-5 | ecosystem: Host-associated > Plants > Roots > Endosphere | place: USA: Tennessee... | reverse complement strand
TTATAATGCTAATCTAGAATATCTTAAACAGAGCAAAGCGTCACATGAAAATGGACCTTATGTTGCACAAGTCGAAAAAAATTTAAAAATATTAAAGAAACAACTTATCAAGGCGGTAGTTCAAAAGGAAAATTGTCAATATTTAATGGGCACTATTCTTAATGCTGAGCTTGTTAACATAATTAAGAATGAGGTATCAGAGAAAGCTAAAAAATTATGGTTTTTACGTTTTGGAATGTTATTTAGCATAGGAGTGGGGTTATGTACAGGAATTATTACTTTCTACACTTTTCCGTTAGTGTTAACCACTCTAGGTTTATCCTTAGGGATTGTATCTGCAATCATCTGGCCGTTAGCAATTTTAGCGGCTATTTCCTATACCATTTTAATTTATAATACGATTACTGATTTAATTCTAAATGAAACCCTATCAAAGTGGTGGAAAAAACTTAATCTGGAAATAGAACATACCTATGAACAACTAAATATTTTCAAATATTGCTTTCTAATAATTGGAAAATCAATTAGCCAATTTTTTGGTAAGTTAATAAATTGGTTTAAATTGCAAGAGCAAGAAAATTATTTTTCATATGCATTAAGAATGATATTGAGCGCTGCGGTTTTAGTTTTTGGCATAATTGCTTCACTTACTACAGGATATACTGCTTTTATTCAGTTACAAGACTACGTTACGTTCTCGATGTGTATAATTACGGCTTTGCCCTTAATGCTAAGTGATTTATTATTTACTTTAAAAAATTCATTTGACACACTGGGTTTATTAACTGGAATTTCTATCAATAACTTATTCAACCCAGTTAAACAATTCTATCAAGATTTTAAAAGTCAACTAAAAAAAGAGAATTTCTTACAATGTAGCCTACATATGCTACGTTTACCTTTAAAATTAATGCTTAGTGTATTGAAATTATTTATCTTCTTGTCTCATGTAATCTTTACTTCTGTCGCATCGGATAGATTCTTTAATTTTCCTTGTTGGCTAACAGTTTTTTTTGCAGCTGGAAGTGAACTATTGACAGATATATGTCCGCTATTTGGGAATAAGCAGGGCGAACACCATGATCATGGTGGAATTTTTAATTTGATAAATAAAATTATTTTTATTCTCCCAGCGACCTTGCTTGGTATTTTAAATTGTTTATTCAGCCAATTAAATCGTTGGACAGATTCTGCTTCTTTGGTTCTAGATTTTAAGGAGGCTATAAAACAAGAATGGCAGCAATTTGATATTATTCATAAGCATGACCCATTGACAAATGAGATGAGTTCATCAAATGAAGCAGCGCGAGAGTTGCCTGAAGAAGTTGCAATTCAAAAAGCGATTCATATTTGCGATAAGCAAATCAATAGATTAAAAAAAGGTTTTTTTAACTCAGAATTAGCCGATAATAAGGTTCTTATTTTTGAAAATTATAAACAACGGTTACAACAAAAAAATGGGAATCAAAATAATAACAATAAACTTGAAGATTCCGAAAGGAACACATTAGGTGAATATAGATTTTTTAAAAGAGAAGGCAAAACAAAATCTATACAGAAAATAGAAAAAATAGAAAGATTAATAAGTTTCTGTAGAAAAAATGGGTAATGATCTTGTTTTAAATGGACATGCTAGAGGTCTTTAAGTAAAAAATTGATAGAGACTAGGTGAGCCATTGATTAATTTGCATTAAATCATCTGGTTTTAAACTACCTGCGGCTTGCTTCAATAATAATGTATCCAACAGATAATTATACTGGTAGTTAGCTGCAGTACGTTTTACATCATAAAGGTTTTGCTGGGCAATGAGAGCATCAACGATAGTCCGCGTCCCTGCTTTATAACTTTCTTCGGTACTATCTAGCGAAAGCTGAGCGGATTTGATGGCTTGCTGCTCAGCTTTGATTTTGCTGATATCGGCAAGAACATCATTATATTTTTGTCGGGTATTAATGATCAGTAGTCGATAAGTGTTATCTAAATTAGCACTAGCCGTTTGAAAATCATATTGAGCTTGACGGGTTTTAGAAGAGACTGCACCGCCGGCAAAGAGCGGAATATCTAATTCTAAGCCTAAAGTTCCGCCATTTTTATTAAGTGAATTAGGAACATTATTAAAAGTATCGGTTTTTCCATAATTACCAATTAAGCTTAAGCTAGGGAGATGTCCTGAAACTTGCATCTTTATTTTTTGTCGAGCGATTTCTACACCATAGCGCGCAGCCAATAGCTTCAAATTATTCCGGGTGGCTGCATCGATCCACTGTTCGATATTGTTTGGTTGTGGGATTTGCAAAGGTATATTTTTTGTAAAGGCTTTTATGGAGGAATAAGTCTGTCCGGTTAATTGGCGCAATGCCTCTTGATTATTGCGTAAAGTATTTTCTGCACTTATTTCCGTAGCGAGTGATTTATCATACGCTGCTTTTGCTTCGTAAACACTGGTCAAGGCATCTAAACCTACTTGAACGCGTTTCTGAGCTTGATTCAATTGTTGACTATCAGCGTTTTTTTCTGCTTTAGCGAATTGAAGCGTGTCTTGAGCGGATAAAACATTGAAATAAGCAGTCGCTACACGAAAAATCAAATCTTGTGCAGCTGCTGCTAGTGTTAGATCAGCTTGCTTCCCGGCATTATCAGCTTGTTTAACTACTAACCAATCATTGACATTAATTAGAGGTTGTCTAAAGGAAATATTATATCCTTGAGACTGGAAGTTGCTTATTCCATTCGGTTGCCCGCTAGCAGGAAGCTGACTAATGTTTTGATAATTATTTGAGAGATTCGCTTGAGCTGAGATATTAGGTAAAAGTACAGCTACACTTTGAGGTATCGCTTCGCGTTGGGATAATCGGGTGGATACCGCAGCCTGATAGATAGGATCACTATTTAAAGCGGCTTTATAAATATCGATTAAATCAGCGGCAAAAATAGGCATTATCGATGCAAAAAGTACATAAATACTTAATACTAATTTAGAGCAAATGGATAGAAGTCTAGCCAATTTATGGATAAAAAGGTCGAGGAGTGTCATTATTTTTTTATACTAAAAGAGCAAAACCTAGATTTTTCTATGTAAATGTTATTTATTATGCCAGATTTCATAATTGAGATATAGCCCTATGAATTCTCATTTCGACGACTCAGATGTCAAAGTTTTAGAGCGGCAAATTGTTTATCAAGGACATTTTCAGATAGAGCAATGCAAGGTCCAATTTCGTCTATTTAATGGTGGTTGGAGCCAGCCAAGACTTAGAGAGGTCTTTGAGCGGGGTGAAGCTGTTGGAGTTTTGTTGTTTGATGCGAATAATGATCAGCTGGTTCTAATTGAACAGTTTCGAGTAGGAATTGTTAATAAAGCCAAAAATCCATGGTTGCTGGAAATCGTAGCGGGTGTCATTAAGAAAGATGAAAATTTAGAACAAGTAGCGCGACGAGAAACACAAGAAGAAAGTGGTTTAGAAATAACAAATTTATTTCCCATTTACCAGTATTGGGTGAGTCCAGGAGGAAGCTCAGAACGTATTTATCTTTTCTGTGGACAAGTTGACGCCAAATTAGCACAAGGAATTCATGGCGTGGCTGAGGAAGGCGAAGATATTCGGTTGCATGTTTTAAGTTTAAAATCTGCTTTTGATTTACTCAATCAAGGAAAAATTAATAATAGTTCGACTATTATTGCTTTACAATGGCTACAACATAATGAGCAAATTGTGAGAGATGTATTTTTGAAAAAAAGCGAGTAATTATTATTTTATGAAATTTAAACCTTCTTCTTTAAAAAAATATACGGCTGAAGCAATTGAAGTCTTAAGCGGCCTCGACCCAGTAAAACGACGACCTGGTATGTATACCGACACCTCTCGACCTAATCATTTGGCACAGGAAGTAATTGATAATAGTGTTGATGAAGCGATGGCAGGTTATGCACGACATATTGATGTGGTGTTATATTCGGATAATTCTTTAGCAGTTAGTGATGATGGTCGTGGTATGCCTGTTGATATTCATCCTGAAGAAAAAGTGACAGGCGTAGAACTTATTCTGACTAGATTGCATGCCGGTGGAAAATTTAACCATAAAAATTATCGCTATTCAGGTGGTTTACATGGAGTTGGTGTATCCGTCGTCAATGCTTTATCACGTCATTTAGAAGTCACTATTAAACGCGACGGATTTATATATCAAATTCAATTTGAAAATGGAAATAAAAAATCCAACTTAAAAAAAATTGGTAAAGTTGATCGGGGATTAACAGGAACTTCTTTACGTTTTTGGCCAGATAAGCGTTATTTTGATACGGAAAAATTCTCAGTCAATCGATTAAAACATAGTTTGCGCGCTAAAGCCGTTCTTTGCCCAGGTTTACATGTTAGTTTTACTGATAAATCAAGTAATAAAAAAGAGGAGTGGTTTTATGAGGAGGGTGTGGTTAGTTATCTAAAAGATAGTTTAAGTCAATATACTTGTTTACCAATAGAGCCTTTTCATGGCCATTTTGCAGCGGAAACTGAAGAAGTTGATTGGGCATTATGTTGGCTGTTAGAAAATGGTGAAGGATTGATGGAAAGTTACGTTAATTTAATTCCAACAATTCAAGGGGGAACACATGTCAATGGTTTACGCACAGGTTTACTAGAAGCAATGAGAGATTTTTGTGAGTTACGTGATTTATTGCCTCGGGGATTAAAATTAGCACCTGAAGATGTATGGGAAGGATGTCACTATGTATTATCTGTAAAATTATTGGAACCTCAATTTTCCGGTCAAACTAAAGAAAGACTTACTTCACGCCAATCTGCAGCATTTGTTTCAGGTGTAATAAAAGATGCTTTTAGCTTATGGCTCAATCAGCATGTTTCTGAGGCAGAAAGTTTAGCCGAATTAATGATAGCTAATGCACAAAAACGTTTACGAGTTAGTAAGCAAATCGCACGTAAGAAGATTTTAAGTGGAGCAGTATTGCCAGGGAAGTTAGCCGATTGTACGCTAACTGATTTAAGTCGCACAGAGTTATTTTTAGTTGAAGGTGATTCAGCAGGTGGTTCTGCAAAACAAGCACGAGACAGAGAATTTCAAGCGATTATGCCATTACGAGGAAAAATTTTAAATTCTTGGGAAGTAGCGAGTAATCAAGTATTAGGGTCACAAGAAATTCATGATATTGCTGTGGCTTTGGGTATCGATCCTGGGTCTGGGGATTTATCAGGTTTACGTTATGGTAAAATTTGTGTGCTTGCGGACGCGGATTCTGATGGTTTACATATTGCTACGTTGCTATGTGGTTTATTTTTAAAACATTTTCAATCCTTAATTGAAGCGGGACATATTTATATTGCTATGCCACCACTTTATCGTATAGATGTCGGCAAAGAAGTTTTTTATGCTTTGGATGATGAGGAAAAGCAAGGTATTTTGGATAGATTAAATGCGGAAAATAAAAAAGGTAAAGTCAGCATTCAGCGATTTAAAGGCTTAGGTGAAATGAATCCTATGCAATTGCGCGAAACAACTATGGCGCCCGATACTCGAAGACTGGTTCAACTTACCATAGATAATGAACAAAAAACGATTACTTTGATGGATATGTTATTAGCAAAAAAACGATCTAGCGATCGAAAAATGTGGTTAGAACAAAAAGGAAATGTTGCGACAATATAATTTTTTTGTATTCAAAAAAACACCAACTAACGTTTTCTTATTAAAGTAAGTCCATCGCCTATGGGTATTAAACTCATACTAATACGTTTATCTTGATAAATAGTTTGGTTAAATGTGCGAATAGCTAGAGTTTGTTTGTCATGGACGTGTGTATCAGCAACGCGGCCACTCCAAAGGACGTTATCGATTACCATTAGACCACCTGGTCGCAGTAAGGTTAATGAACGCTCATAATAATTTAAATAATTTTGCTTATCTGCATCAATAAAAATAAAGTCAAAATTATTCGAGTGATTTTGCTTAATTAAACTATCAAGAGTTTCCAATGCGGGTGCTAATTTCAGGTCAATTTTATGGGCTATACCGGCTTTTTTCCAAAAATCTTGTGCTATAGCGCTTGTTTCAGTATTAATATCACACGCAATTATTTTTCCTGTTTTGGGCAAGGCTAAAGCTACGACTAAAGAGCTGTAGCCCGTATAGACTCCTATCTCTAAAGTTTTTTCAGCACCAATTAACTCAACCAGCAGCGCCATCAATTGTCCTTGTTCAGGTGAGATTTGCATGCCATGGGAAGATAATTTAAGCGTTGTTTCTCGTAATGACTTTAAAATTGTAGGCTCATGCAAGGAAATGGATAACATATATTGATAGAGTGTATCGCTAAGGTTTATGGTTTGGTTCGACATGAGCTATCCCGTTAAAAATAATTAAGCTTAATATACAGCGTAAAGATAGATTTTGTAAAAAACGCTTTCATGTAGTTATTTTAGACATTGACATTCTTGCCCAGCGCAGCCAAAATAGCGGACTTTAAAACCGTAGGTCCCCATCGTCTAGAGGCCTAGGACACCGCCCTTTCACGGCGGTAACAGGGGTTCGACTCCCCTTGGGGACGCCATTTCTTTAAAGAAACTCGTCATTTGTATTGCCGAATTAATCTAGAACCTTCAGATGTTTATCTTAAATAATTTCATAAAAATTTAAAGTATTTTGAAAATACTCGTCGTTAATATCTAGAAATATTACTCCATTTTAAACCATGGTTTGTTTTTATTGTCTTTTCTTTGATATATTTTTATCGTAATATTACTAAAAGAGAATCATTAAAGATGGTTAAGCTAATATCTTAATTCAGGCTTGCAAGTATCTAGTTTAGTATTAGCGATTTTAATTATTCAAAGTGTTTCCTTGGCTCTTTTTTATAATAATAAATTAGTCTCAAATTAAATATTTATTTAAAGTAAATATTGATATGGAGAAAAATATGGGTCATATTTTTAATAAAATATTGCATGGGTACAAAATATTTAGACAAAAATATGCGGTTGGTGATAATGCTGTAATGCGATATTTATCCGACATGGGTCAAAAACCGCAAGTAATGGTTGTTTCATGTTGTGATTCACGTGTCGACCCAGCATTAATATTACAATGTAATCCGGGTGATTTATTTGTGGTGCGCAATGTTGCGAATATAGTGCCGCCTTACCAAAAGGATGAAGCTTTACATGGAACAAGCGCCGCCTTAGAATTTGGAATTCGTTTGTTAAATATTAAGCATCTTATTTTATTAGGTCATAGTCAATGCGGAGGAATAGATGCTTTATTAAATAGCCAAAATTTATCACAAAACGATTTTATTACTAAATGGGTTTCTTCAATAAAAATATCTGGGAATAAGATAAAAAATTCAGATGAATATGCAAAATTAGCTTTAAATCGTTCTTATGAAAACTGTATGACATTTCCTTGGATAAAAGAAAAAACTGAAACCCAAGTATTAACTATACACCGTTGGTTTTTTGATATTAAAACTGGTAAAATCTTCACTTATTCAGAAAACTACAATATCTATCAAGCACTAGATGTTTAGTTTTGGCTAGCTAGTGTTGATGATAAGCGTTGTTTCTTTTCTTTCACTCGTCTAATTGCAGCTTGAATATAAGCATTTTGTTCATTTTGTGGTTGAGTATTATTTTTAATTAGACTAGTTTGATCCTGTGTTAATTTAAGACGTTGATTTTTTGCATAATAACGTTCTCGTGCTTGCTGAGGATTATAGTTAGGCTGACTTAATGGCAACATATCAATACAGTCAACTGGGCAAGGCGAAAGACAAAGTCTACAGCCAGTGCATTCTTGCGTTAATACAACATGTAATTGCTTGGCAGCACCAAGAATAGCGTCGACAGGACATGCTTGGATGCATTTCGTACATCCAATACATTCAGACTCGCGTATAGACGCTATCATGGGTGGTGTTATGTGTTTATGTATTTCTTCCATAAATGGTTCAGATTTTTTTTCTAGCAATTTTGCCAAATTTTGCAGTGTTTTTATACCTCCCGGCGGGCAACGATTTATTTCAGCTTTATTTTCTGCAATAGCTTGAGCATAAGGGAGGCAAGCAGAATAACCACACTGGCCACATTGTGTTTGTGGAAGTAAAGCGTCAATCTCATTAACTAGAGCTGTAAGATCTCTTGTTGAAATAGATATTTTTTTCGATTTCATTTTTAGATAAGATAAACAATAACTAGTTTTAATTGGTAGCGATAGAATCCGTTTTCTGCATATTCTGGATAATTTCTTCAGGGATGCGCTGTAATAAGGGCGCAAAAGTATTAATGGTATGATCCAATAAGGTATTTTGTCGTTGGTTCCAAGTCATTACAGGAATATTTAGAAATTTTTCTGTTTTTTCAGCTGTAATAGGTAATATCGGTTTTAAGTAAATCATTAAAATTCTAAACAGATTTATGCCTAAGCTGCATACCTCATGAGCTCGCAGAATTGAGTCAGAATTTTTTATCAAGAGCCAAGGTTTCTCAGCATCTATCATTTGATTAGCTTGATCAGCTAATTCCATAATGCTTTTAATTGCTCGATTGTAATCTCGGTTTTCATAATAAGCTGCAATTTCATCACCTTTATTGATAAATTCTAGAATTAGATTAGGCATCAATAAAGGTGCTGATAGTTTATTAGCAAATTTTTTATTAATAAAACTTGCACAACGACTAGCAATATTGACTAGCTTACCGATTAAATCCGAATTAATTTTCTGCATAAAATCATGCCAATTAAAATCAATATCCTCTGTTTTGTGGCTTAGTTTGGAAGCAAAATAATAACGTAAATATTCAGGATCTAAATGATTAAGATAATGCCGTGCAGAAATGTAGGTTCCGCGGGATTTTGACATTTTTTGACCATTAACAGTCACATAACCATGTACAAAAATTGCTGTAGGTGTACGAAAACCTGCACTTTTTAAAATAGCTGGCCAAAAGATAGCATGAAAATTAATGATATCTTTACCAATAAAATGGTACAACTCGGTATTAGTGGCAGGAGACCAATATTCGTCAAAATTTAAACCCTTTTGATGCAGGCAAAGATTTTTAAAGGCTGCCATATAGCCGATAGGTGCATCGATCCATACATAAAAAAATTTATTATCCGTTCCTGGAATTTTAAAACCAAAATAAGGTGCATCACGTGAAATATCTAGATCGTGCAAACCTTCTTTAAACCATTCTAGAAGCTTATTACTTATTTCTTCGGCAAGATGATGCTCCTGGGTTATCCAATTATGCAAGAATTCGGTATAATTAGAAAGCTGAAAAAAATAATGTTCTGAGTCTTTTGCTACTGGTGTAGCTCCTGTAATTGTCGATTTAGGATCAATGAGATCCAAAGGTGAGTAGGTAGAACTACATACTTCACAATTATCACCATATTGGCCGGGAGTTTTGCAACAAGGACAGATACCTTTCACATAACGATCCGGTAAAAACATTTGCGCTTTAGGATCATAAGCTTGTTGAATAATTTTGCTGTAGACATCCCCTTTATTTTTCATCCTTTGATAGATAAGTGTTATGAATGCTTCAGTTTCTGGTGAATGAGTTGTATAAAACTTATCAAAATCAACATAAAACTCAGAAAGATCGCGTTTATGTTCTTCGGCAATTTGAGTTACTAATGTATCAGGGCTAATTCCTCGATGTTGAGCTGCTAACATCACGGGAGTCCCATGCGCGTCTTCGCCCGAGATGAAAATACAATCCCGCGCTAGCATTTTTTGAAAACGTACCCAAATATCCCCTTGAATATGTTCTAATAAATGACCGATATGCAAAGAACCATTAGCATAAGGTAATGCGATAGTAACTAATAATTTACGAGGTGTTTGCTGCATACTTATCTTTTGCGTATTATTGGTTTCTAGATTTTGCCTTTTTGCGAGGAGTGGCGTCAAGTTATAATTCTAAAGCTATGTTAGAAATTACTGATAGAGTTAAATATATTATTGCTATTGCCTCTGGGAAAGGTGGTGTTGGGAAGTCAACGACTGCTGTTAATTTAGCATTGGCCCTCGCAGAAAAAAAAGGTGTTAGAGTGGGTATATTGGATGCAGATATCTATGGTCCCAATCAACCCCAGATGTTAGGCGTCAGTGAAAAGCCAACCAGCAAGGATGGTAAAACTTTAGAGCCTGTTTATGCTCACGGCCTACAATCTATGTCTATCGGTTATTTAATCGATGTAAATACCCCAATGATATGGCGTGGTCCTATGGCTACAGGTGCTTTGCAACAATTATTAAACGATACTCATTGGGATAACTTAGACTATTTGATTGTGGATTTACCACCCGGTACGGGTGATATTCAGTTAACCTTAACTCAAAAAATTCCTCTCGCTGGAGCTGTGATAGTAACGACACCGCAAGATATTGCTTTGTTGGATGTACGTAAGGCGATAGGAATGTTTAATAAAGTTAAAGTCCCTTTATTGGGAGTTGTTGAGAATATGTGTATGCATGTTTGTAGACAGTGTGGTCATGAGGAACCTATTTTTGGTGATGGCGGGGGTGAACGAATTGCTAAAGAGTGCAATATTAATTTATTAGGTGTTTTACCTTTAGACAGCCGTATTCGTAAACAAGCTGATTCGGGCAGACCTATTTTTATTGCAGAACCACACGGCGCGATTGCTGATGTCTATCGAGAAATAGCCAACAAAATAGCTGAACAGCTAAGCCAACCAAAAACAGCTTGTCGATTTCCAAAAATTGTCATAGAGAAAAAATAGTATACTCACAACAATTGAGTTTTGTGCAAATGCTGCGTCCATATGACAATTTGGTAATATGATGGCCATCAAGATTGCGAATTGAGCGGCAATGTAAAAATAAATTCAAGTATAAAGAGTATTTGAGGAAAATATTATGTCTATTAAATCTGACGCATGGATTTGCCGCATGGCAAAAGATCACAATATGATAGCGCCGTTTGAATCTAAACAGGTGCGTCAAACCGCAGCTGGACGGATCATTTCTTATGGTGTTTCAAGTTATGGATACGATGTACGTTGTGCCAATGAGTTTCGTGTTTTTACGAATATTAATTCTGCTATTGTCGACCCTAAGAGTTTTTCAGAAGGAAGTTTTGTCGATATAAAAAATGATGTGTGTATTATTCCTCCTAATTCATTTGCTTTAGCACATACAGTTGAATACTTTCGCATTCCAAGAAATATTCTTACAATTTGTGTCGGCAAATCAACTTACGCACGCTGTGGAATAATTGTGAATGTCACTCCATTAGAACCCGAATGGGAAGGTCAAATTACCTTAGAATTTTCCAACACAACGCCCTTACCTGCTAAAATATACGCAAATGAGGGTGTGGCACAGATGTTATTTTTGGAATCTGATGAGATTTGCCAAGTTTCTTATCGAGATCGTAAAGGCAAATATCAAGGTCAGAGAGGAGTGACCTTGCCCGTGACTTAAAAATTCTTATCTCTACTCTTTCTTTAGCTTAAGAGTACGTTTAAAGTAATCTTGTTTCATAAAGGTTTTAGCTTTTTCTAAAGTGTCTTCAGCAATTTTATTGGCTTGTTCTGTTCCTTGGTTTAAAATCTTAAAAACCTCGCCTAGTTCATTTTCGTAGATTTTTCGACGTTCACGCATCGGTTGCGTTATTTCAACCAAGATATCGATTAATTGATGTTTACATTCAACATCTTTAATTTGTCCTTTACGATATTTATCTTTCGCTTCAATAACCCAGTCTTTATCCGGATTAAATACATCATGGAATATCCATAAAGGATTATTTTCAACAGTCCCCGGGTCCGTCGCTCGTAATCGATGTGGATCGGTATACATGCCCATTACTTTTTTCTTGATCGTATCGGGGTCATCACTTAGATAAATGGCATTATTTAAAGATTTACTCATTTTGGGTAATATCCCATCAGAGTTGGGTGGTCCAGTACCAATTAAACGACGCACTGTGCTAAGTTTTGGTTGGGCAATAGGAAATAATCCTCCGCTGGAAACATAATCTTCGTCTTTTGTTTGTGGGTCAACACCGCAATAAATTTGGTTAAAGCGACGTGCACATTCGCGAGCCAACTCTAAATGAGCGACTTGATCTTCCCCTACAGGTACAATTTCGGGACGAAAACTAAGAATATCTGCCACCTGGCCGACTGGATATAATAAAAAACCAAAAGGATAATTATCGCCAAGATTTTTTTGGCGGATTTCATCTTTAATAGTTGGATTACGCATGACTCTAGGAAAAGAAATCAACATACTAAAAAAGCAGGTCAGTTCAGCAATGGCAGGAACTTCCGATTGAACAAAGATATGACTTTGTTTAGGGTCGATACCGGCGGCGAGATAATCTAATGCAATTTCTAAAGTATTCTGCCGAATTTCTTCAGGAAATTCCGCGCGAGTCGTGAACGCATGAACATTAGCAATAATAAAGTAACAATCATAGTTTTTTTGTAAAACCACGCGTAAAGCTAGAGAGCCCACCCAATGGCCAAGGTGAAGTTTTCCTGTGGGCGTATCGCCTGTCAGTAAGCGTGGTTTTGCTAGAGTCATAGTCATATTTAATTTAAACTGAATGTCATTGTGCTAACTTAATGTAATTAATTCAAGTTTTTTATATTTTTTTTGTTTAAATAGCAGACTTAAAACAAAACTGCATAAAGGTTTTAACTGGAATGTTATTGCTTTTTTATCTGTGTTAACATGCCGACTTCTGTTAAGTTAAGGAGAGTAGGCTATGTCAGCCGTTCAATCCAAAAATTCGTCTAAGATCTTTATTGATTTATCTACCGAAGAATTAATTAACCACGCTGTAAAACGTAAAGAAGGTTTGATCGCAGCTAATGGTGCTTTTTCAGTGACTACAGGCAAACGAACGGGCCGCTCACCAAAAGACAAATTTATTGTCGCTGAGCCTAATAGTGAAAAAGACATTGATTGGGATTCTGTTAATCAAGCATTTTCAGAAGATCGCTTTCAAATGTTATGGCAACGTGCCGAACAATATGCCAAAGAAGTAGATTTATTTATTTCTAATCTTCAAGTTGGGGCTGACCCAACCTATTATTTACCTGTCAAAGTAATTACTGAGTATGCTTGGCATAATTTATTTGCGCGACAACTTTTTATTCGTCAAGATAATTTTTACGGAAAAATTAATAAAGCAGAATGGACGATATTAAGTCTTCCTGGATTGAAAACTGATCCGCAGCGGGATGGAGTTAATAGCGATGCAACTTTAGTTATCCATCTTACCGATCGTAAGGTTTTATTATGTGGACATCAGTACGCGGGTGAAATCAAAAAAGCAATGTTTTCAGTAATGAATTATTTACTGCCCGCAGTAGATGTTTTACCTATGCATTGTTCAGCTAATGTAGGGAAAAAGGGTGATGTTGCTTTATTTTTTGGATTATCTGGGACAGGTAAAACCACCTTATCTGCTGATCCGGATCGTTTTTTGATTGGAGATGATGAACATGGTTGGAGTGAAACAGGTGTTTTTAACTTTGAAGGTGGTTGTTATGCTAAATGCATTGATCTTTCTAAAGAACGTGAGCCTTTAATATGGAACGCTATACGTCATGGCGCAGTAATGGAAAATGTAGTGTTAAATCCAGAAACTTTAGAGCCAGATTACAAAGATGCAACGCTAACCCAAAATACTCGAGTCGCCTATCCAATAGATTTTATTGAATCTCGTTTTCGAGCAAATCGAGTTGATCGCTTGCCGGATGCAGTTATTTTTTTGTGTTGTGATTTATTTGGCGTATTACCACCGGTTGCGTGTTTAAATCATGAGCAAGCGGCATATTATTTTTTAAGTGGATATACTGCATTGGTGGGTAGTACTGAGGTAGGTCAATCAGAGCCCATTAAGACCACATTTAGTACTTGTTTTGGTGCACCTTTTTTTCCGCGGCCAGCAAAGATCTATGCTGAACTTTTAATTAAGCGTTTAAAAACGAGTCATGCCAAAGTGTATCTTGTTAATACGGGTTGGACTGGCGGTGCCTACGGAGATGGAGGGCGACGTTTTTCTATCCCTGTAACACGCGCCGTTGTTAAAGGTATTTTGACTGATGAAGTAAGTAAAGCTGAATCAGAATTAGTGCCGGGTTTTAAATTTTCTGTTCCTAAGCATTTATCAGGTATAGAGAGTGATTTATTAAATCCAAAAAAGACTTGGAAGAATCCAAAGGATTATGATCTTAAAGCGCATGAGTTAATCGATAAATTCATTAGCAACTTTAAGCAATTTGATGTAAGCCTAGCTATTCGAAATGCTGGGCCGGTTACCTATACAAGCATTTCTGGGTAAAGAGGTATCTAAAGAGTTTGCTTTGTCTGATTTAAAAAAAACTGACGTTTGATGTTTATTGCAGCTATTTTTTTTAGGGCTTGAGCCAGGAGATTGAAAAGTTAGTCTGAATAATCGATGAAGAATCTCTCTAATGAAAAAAATTATTCTTTTATATACAGACCTAAGCTCTTTACAATAAGAGTTATTAGACTCATTAAATTTTGGATTATTTTCATTTTTCTTAAGAATATCATCTATTTGATCCGAAAATTCTGCAAAAGCTGCACTACGATCTATCCCTTCCGTATGAATAATTTCATTTGCAAGGTAAGAATATTCTGGAATTAAAAATCTGAATAGCTGAGCAATGGAATAATAATCGGATCGAAATCCAATTGTAGAATTATTATTATAATGTTTCCTAAAATGTTCTGGTGCAGTATAAGGTTGAAAAATTCTTCTTATGTTAGATGTTGTTGTGCTTTGTCCAGGTAATTGTAACTTATCGATGTAATCTGTATCTGAGGAATTATATAAATTAAAAGCATCTACACTTCTACCAAAATCAATGATATGTACTTGATTTTTTTCCTCTTTATCAAGAATAATATTATTACATGTTAAATCACGATGAATAAGTCCTTTTCTGTGAATATCATTGATAGCCTTAATTAAACTCTGAATAATTTCGAATCTTAATTTTAGATTATAATCAGTTGCATAATGGAATAGTTGACCTTCAAAATAAGGAGTCGTGAAATAAAAATACTGATTATCTTCACCAGTTTTAAAATTAAAACCTAAATGCTTATATGCTAGTTTCCAACCATTGCAGTCTTGTAACCTAGTGGAGTGACCCAAAGTTAAAATCTTAACACAGAGAATTTCTCCATTGTTGAGAGTAACTTTGTAAACACTACCCATTCTTCCGCTGCCTAAATGACTTATTCTCTCAACTAATTGATCAGGGAACAGTTGATTGCAAACTTGGGTAGACAGCTTCATGTGTCATAAAAATTTAATTGTTACATTTAATATACTAAAATTATTGAATATAAATTAGATTTACTTTACTTAAGTTCCTTAGCAAGCTCTTCTGCACGATTTTTCGATTCTTTAAGCGCTTTTTTTACAATATCCGAAAAATGATTGCTGTTTAAACTTTTTAAAGCTTGTTCAGTTGTTCCACCTGGTGAAGTTACCTGTTGTCTTAACTCAGCTAATGATTTTTTACTATCAAAAGCCATCCGAGCGGATCCTAAAGCAGTTTGTAAGGTGAGCGAATTAGCATTTTCTTTAGATAAACCTAATTCAACAGCTGCTTTTTCTAAAACTTCCATAAAAAAGAAGAAGTAAGCTGGACCGCTTCCTGATAAAGCGGCTACCACATCGATTTGTTCTTCTCTAGGTAACCATACAATGGTTCCGACACTACGAAAGATGCTTTCGGCTGCATTTTTTTGAGAGCTTGAGCAATTCTGATTTGCAAATAAACCGGTCGCTCCATAACCTATTAATGCAGGGGTATTTGGCATGCAACGTATAATGGCTAAAGTCTGATTTGATAGATAAAGTGCTATGTTTTCTAGGCTTATTCCCACTGCAAGTGAAATGATCAGAGTTTTTCTTTCTTGAATTAGATCTGCAATTTCAATAACAACATTTTTTAATACTTGTGGTTTTACAGCTAAAACAACAATATTTGCCATTTGTACAGCATAACGATTGTCGGTGGTCAAATTAATATTTAGATTTTTTAGCTTACTCAGTTGGTTTATATTATTATTTGTAGCCCAAATATTTTTTGAAGGATATTTTTCTTTTAATAATCCTTTGATAAGACTACTTGCCATATTGCCAGCACCAATGAAACTGATAATTGAATTTTGCATATACTCTTCGTACTTGAATTTTGTCTGTATTGCCGCTTAACTGGCAATCCTCAAGTATGCTTAATACCTTCAGTTGTTCTATTATCGCGGCGGCTTGCCAAAAATTCAATTGTTATGAATTTATTTTACTTTTTTGGTTTCAGATATTCATCGAGACGTTCCAACTCAGTGGGTGTTCCAATATTAAACCATACACCCTTATAATACTCCCCAGTTATTTTCTTTTCAGCAATATATTCATAAAGTAGTGAGGATAGTGGGAATGCACCCGATTTACCTTGAAATAAATCAGGATGATAAATTCCCAGACTAGCAAAAGTAAATTTATTCAAGGTGTCGTCTAAGCTTAGTAAACCAGTTTTGGTAAGATTAAAATCACCTTGAGGATGAAAACTTGGATTGTCTACTAAGATAAGATGAGCTAATGTTACCGAATTTAATGAATGAGATAATAAACCTTCCAACGAAAAATCTGTCCAGATGTCAGCGCTTATGACAATAAATGGATCAGATCCTAAAATGGGTAGTGCTTGGAGAATTCCTCCTCCTGTTTCAAGAGCAGTAGGCTCAAAAGAATAATCGATTTTAACCCCATAAGCTCGACCATCCCCTAGCGTATCTATAATTTGTTTAGCTTGATAAGAGACATTAATAACTATTTCTTTAATTCCGATTTTTGCTAATTTTAACACTTGATGCACAATTAATGGTTGATTAGCAACTAATATTAAGGGTTTAGGTGTTTTATCTGTTAAAGGACGTAAACGTAGACCACGGCCAGCAGCAAGTATCATCGCTTTCATTTTTTTTCTTTCTCATAAAGTTTCGGTTGAATTTTTGTTTGTAACATTTCTTTAAAATGAGAAAGTTCAGTGTAGTCTTCACAGGTTTTGCTGATATAATTCAATACCCGCGCAATCATGGGGAGATAATTTGGTTTACCATCACGATAATTAAGTCGTGCAAAAATACCCAGTATCTTTAGATGACGTTGTAGGCTTATTAGATCAAACCAGCGAACAAATTTTTCTTCAGTGTATTGATGACTTATGTTGACCATATCGTAAAATTTCAGTACCCATTTATGGACTTGCTCTTTAGGCCAATCAATATAAGCATCGCGCAATAATGAAGCGGCATCATAAGTAATAGGTCCATAAATAGCATCTTGAAAATCCAAAACTCCTACATTTTTATTTTCTAGTAAAAGTAGATTCCGTGAATGGTAATCACGATGAACACAGGCTTGCGGTTGCTCAAGAGCAGAGTTAATAAGTACTCTAAAAGTATTTTCAAGTATACCGCCGATCTCATCGGTTATCGTCAGTTCTAGATGTTTTTTCAGAAACCAATCAACAAATATTCCTAATTCAAGACGTATAAATTCTTCATTAAACAAATTCAAGGGCTTATTGTCAGGAAATTTAGGATTGCAAACCTGAATTTGATAAATAACTGAAAGCGCTCGATCATATAAATCATCAACAGTATTTGGATTTAAGATGTTAAGATATAAATCATTGCCTAAGTCACTTAACAACATAAATCCTTGTTCAAGGTTATAAGCCAGTATTTCTGGCGTATAAATGCCTTGGCGAGCAAAATCTCTCGCAATTGCAATAAAGGCAACTATGTTTTCTTTATCTGGGGGAGCAACCATGACAATATGGCTTAAATTGCCTAATCGCAATCGAAAATATTTCCTAAAGCTACCATCATTGACTAATGGTTCGAGTTCAAAACTTGAGTTTGGTAGAAAACAAGACTCTTTTAGCCAATTTCTTAGTAGCGTTAATTCTGATGTGTGCTCAAAAATAGACATAATCTAAATCCTATTTTTTATATTCTAAATTTCTTGTTGAAATTTTTTCATAGATTTTATTCAACTTAATTCCAAAATCCTTATTAAAAAAAGTTTTTCTAGCCTTAGATGCTAAGCTAGCTAAATTTCAAGGCTATCTTACACTGGAACTAACTTGGTTATCTACCATTTCTACCAGTGGTATAGACGTCTTATATCCTCTATACTTTAGCTCTTCGAGGAAGGGTTTTAAATTTCGTTTTGTTTTATATATACTGCTTACCGAGCACCCAAAAAACCGTCTTTTTCAAGTACGAGCAGGCTATATTCACAGCAATGAAAATTTTGCAAGTGTCGTGTCCGTGCAGCAGTCGGGTCCTATGATGAGGGTTGCAAATTGAATGGCAGCACTGGCAAAAATTCAAGTGCGAAGAGTATGTAATCTTGATAATAAGAGGAATGAAAATATGTTTCATGGCAGTATAGTCGCACTGATTACACCTATGCGAGAAAATGGAGATGTTGATTATGTTTGTTTACGCAAGCTAGTTGACTGGCATATTGCACAACGTACGGACGCTATCGTCGTTATAGGAACGACTGGAGAGGCATCTACACTTAATATCGAAGAGCAAAATAATGTCATTAAAACAGTGGTTGAACAAGCCCATCGCCGTTTGCCGGTTATAGCCAGCACAGGAACACAATCTACTCATAAGACCATTGAGCAAACAAAAGTAGCTATGGAAATAGGCGTAGATGCATGTCTATTAGTAACTCCCTATTACAATCTTCCTACACAAGAAGGGCTTTATCAACATTATAGATTGATAGCAGATAAAGTCCCAATTCCCCAAATTTTATATAATATACCTAAACGTACAGGTTGTGATTTATTACCTGAAACTGTGGCTAAATTGGCGGGTATTGCAAATATTGTGGGTATAAAAGAAGGTCGGCCTGAGCGAGTAAAAAATATTTTAGAATTATGTGGTAAAAATATAGATGTTTATAGCGGCGATGATAATACTGCTTTAGAAATTATGCGTTTAGGCGGTAAAGGCGTCATTTCTGTAGCAGCAAATCTTGTGCCTCAATATATGCATAATCTTTACGAATTGTCCAAAAAGGAAGATTGGGAAGCAGCCGATCAAATAGATCAGCAGCTTCGCCCATTGTACCATGGCTTATTTATTGAAACTAACCCTATTCCTGTTAAATGGTTAGCGGCTGAAAGAGGTTTAATTTCATCATCGGTTTTGCGTCTACCTTTGACAACGTTATCAGCAGGATGCCAAGCTAGCTTAAAACATATTATCGGTTTATTAGAGGCTCTATCTTAAAAATGAACACGACGCCATTTTGTTTAATACTAATTATTTTTACTATAAACTTAGCAGCTTGTTCTTCAGTTAATAAGTATATAAAAACTCAACGTTCACAATATTTAAATAGTCAGGAATTACCTTTGTTGAAAGTACCAGCCGGTTTAGAGATCCCTAGGGAAGAGAGATATATTATTCCTCCGAATGTTGGATATAGACCTAAGAAATTGCCTGATTTATTCCCGCCAACTAATTAATTCGAAATCAATGAAAATTTCTTGGAGAGGTACCAAAGCGGCCATAATGGCGCCGACTCGAAATCGGATGGGGATTTAAAGTCCCACGTGGGTTCGAATCCCACCCTCTCCGCCATTTTTTTTCAGAAGCAAGATAATTAATTCCTGCAAATTCAAGCTTCTGTTTTACTATATATTTCAGATTTTTGTAATGAAATATACTCAATCGGCGTATAACTCTGGCTGTATTCAGTTTTTTTATTATTAAATAGGACAATTTCTTTGACTATCATAGGACTAGTATTTAAATTTAACTCTTCCCGTAGATTGGGTGCATGATGGTGAATAATCCGACCCAAAGTTAAATGAGGTAAATAAGGTTTAGTTTCCGGAGTGAAACCCAAGTTTGAAGCAACTTCTTCTAATGCATTAGCAAGCTCAAATAGTTCCGAAGTAGGAATAATATCCGCAGCTATGGCGCGTGGCGCCGTTGGAGATGGAAAAAAACGAATATTATGCAATTGAAGAGGAAAAGGTTGAATCTTATTGATAGCATTGTGGGCATGTTTAGCTAATTCGGAAATTTTCTCAGGATTAGTAGTGCCTAAAAAACGTAAGGTGACATGTAAATTTTCTGGGTGTACCCATCTGACGCGGTGCCCCCAAGGCTCTTGTTTCAGTTCATCAATAAGTTGAGATAAGGCTTGACGTAGTTCTGAATTAAGTTCAACAGCAAAAAATAGACGTAAAGGATCGTGAGTACTCAAGTGTAACTTCCTTATTAAAGACTATGAGATTCAGGACAGCGCTTATTTTAATGGAAAAATAGGTAAGTTTCTATGCTAGAGCATTTATTAAATTTTTCCAAGAAGTTTTCGAGCTGTGACCGCAAATATTTTCACAACCGTTCATTATAATCTTTTTTATAGCTTATCTTTTATCAGTGATTGACGATTTAATATGTAAACATAAACTGATTATTATTTTTTTCTTTTATGCTCATTGGTTAAATATTATTCCCGTTTGAATATTTCAACGTATAAATATTTAGTACATTAATTAACAGAATTCGTTTTTTCAGAAAGTCGCCGATTGTTGAGTCAAAAATGATGCCCCGTTGGTTTTTATTACCTATTTGTCTCCTTTGCCTATTTTAACAATATTGATAGTATTTTATAATCTTTATTGCTATAGATGAAAAAAAGAATGGCTGCCGTTTGTTTTAACGATAAGTTTGTTTGTTTTATCGTATACCGATTTTGTATTAGTGCATGGCCTTTATCCCGCATGTGCTTACGGTCTGGGAAGCAACTGCTCCGTCCTCTGCGTTAAAATTTATTTTAGCGAGTGCAGCGATTATATTAACCGATTTTATTAATTTATACGCTTTATTCCTATTATGTTTTTAGGGGAAAGTAAATATACTCATCCATATTGATGAGTATATGAAAAATGCTTACGACAAAGGTTATAGTTTATCGGCTTATATATAGCTCGGTGTGACGACTATTATTGTAGTTTCTAAGTTATTACGTTGGTTTATTCTGCATTAACTATTCGAAACTAAAATACTCTGCTAAAAAAGTTGAGATTTGCTAATTGATCTACTTGCGAGGTAACTTGAGAAGTTCTCATCTTATAGTTTTCTTCTTTATTAAAAAATAGTGTCATTTTTTTTGAATTTGATACGATTGACGTTGGAAAAAGATTGACAATAAACCGAAGTATTTTCAGAAAAATATCCTCTTGATTCTTAAATTCATCAATGTTTTCATTTCGATAGTCTTCTATTAATTTAAAGCAGCTATTACGTAATTTTTCAGTGATTTCTTTCTCGCGAATGTATTTTTCTTGTTTTTCATAGAAAGCAGCCTGGATTAACTCTCTAAAGCAATCTGTGGTTGTATCTTCTAGTTTTGTAATTAAGTTATTGATTGCAGATTTATCCTTAACTTGTAAATTACCAAGTTCTTCAATTGATTGAATAAGATTAATGTATGTTCCTTTATATGAGGTTGATTGTATTGTTTTAATTGTATTAAAAATATATTCAGAGATTCCATCATCTTGGTAATTCTCAATAGTTTTTAAAAATTCAGTAAAATCTAAATTTGGATACTGATATGCGGTAATAAAGGTTATAAGATTATAAACAAGCTTATCTGAGTTTGTATTTTCTGGTGAGATAGCGTCTATACAATTTATGAGGATTAAATTGTGAATTTCCTTGCTATCTTTTTTTTTATAGGTATGGCTAAATATTTCGTAAAGTTGTGTGTAAATTAAAATAGCGAAAGGAACATAAATTTCGCATAATTTTTTATTATGGAGAATAATAATTTCTTCGACAGCTGCTGAAAATATTTTTTTTGGATCTTTGTTCTTGATATCTTCGATTCCTTTCCTAAAATCTTCTACACTAAGACCATATTTTTCTAAGTCACTTTTAGTTAATGTAATAATGGGTCTATTTTTACTCTCAATAGATAGACTTTTGCCGGAGTTGGATTTGAGTGTAATTTTCCTAAGTTTAGTCTCTTGAAATGAAGATACTATTTTTTTGACTAAAATTTCTGGTGAAGGGAATACTAAAAAATTTAAATAGATTAAAAAATCGTTAAGTTGTTGAATATCATTAGGCATTATTACCTCTCTTTTTCAATGATCCTCCTTGATGTGAAATTGTATGATAATTATACAGAAAAAAGTAGAATGTTACCCTTTAAAATTCTTAGATCTTAAAAATGTTCTATTTCTTAAAACTGATGATTGACTTAAGCATTTTAAGTAAGGAAAATTAACCTTTGGACTGTCAGATGTCACATTTAGTACAATACAACCAACAAGTATCCTAATGACTTTTGATTTTGATGAGTAAAAAAAGATAAAATTCTATGGCTATTTATCCTATTATCCAGCTCCCAGATATACGTTTGCGCGCAGTCACAGCGCCAGTTACTATTTTTGATGAAGCTTTACAACAATTAATTGACGATATGTTTGAGACAATGTATGCCGCTAAGGGCATAGGTTTAGCAGCTCCACAAATTGCTATTAGCAAAAAACTAGCGGTTATTGACGTTTCTAATAATAAATCGAAAACCTGGTGTTTAATTAATCCTGTCATTGTTGAGAAAAAAGGCGAGGCATTAATGGAAGAAGGTTGTTTATCTGTGCCGGGAGTTTATGATAAAGCTCCAAGGGCGTTATGGGTTAAACTAGAGGCTCAGAATAGATTTGGGGAAAAATATACATTAGAGGCTGAAGATTTATTGGCGCATTGTATACAACATGAAGTCGATCATCTGAATGGTAAGCTATTTTTAGATCATTTATCTCCTTTTAAACGTCAATGGGCGCTTAAAAAACTAGATAAAAAGAAAAGGGGGAAATCTTGAAACTTATTTTTGCAGGGACGCCCGAATTTGCACTACCCAGTTTACAAGCTTTGTTAAACTCAAGCCATAAGATATGTGCTGTTTATACACAACCTGATCGTCCTGCGGGAAGGGGACGAAAATTATTAATGAGTCCCGTTAAAAAACTGGCTTTGGAGAATAAACTTCCTGTTTATCAGCCCTTAAATTTACGTAATGCTAATGAACAAAAAAGACTAATTACTTTCGATGCAGATTTAATGGTGGTGGTGGCTTACGGACTTATTTTGCCGCCCGCAATATTAACTATCCCTCGTTTTGGATGTATCAATGTGCATGCATCCTTACTGCCACGTTGGCGGGGAGCAGCACCTATTCAACGTGCTATTTTAGAAGGTGATAAAGAAACCGGTGTTACTATTATGCAGATGGATGAGGGGCTTGATACAGGTGAAATAATAAAGAAATTTTCTTGTACGATTGAGCCTAATGATACAAATCAAACTTTACAAGATCGGCTAGCTGCTTTAGGTGCGAGAGCACTGATAGAGAGCTTAAGTGTCATTGAAAATGGTTCGTATCGTTCTGAGCCACAAAATGAAAAAGAGAGTAGCTATGCAAAAAAAATTAATAAATCGGAGGCGGAGATAGATTGGAAAAAATCTGCAATTTACTTAGATAGAATGGTGCGTGCATTCCACCCTAAGCCAATTGCCCGTGTAGTATTAGGAAAGTCTATATTGCGTATTTGTAAAGCCGAAGTACTGGATGAAACTACTTCTGAAAAGCCCGGTTTAATCTTAAAAGCTGATCGAGAAGGTATAGATGTGGCTACAGGGAAAGGTGTATTACGTTTATTAGAAGTGCAATGGCCCGGAGGCAGATGTTTACCGATTTCTAGCTTTATCCATGATAAATCGGAATTATTTCATGTGGGCGCGATTTTAGATCGAATGTATGTCTAATTCTCGGGCAATAGCCGCGCAAATCATTTCTCGTGTTATAAAAGAAAAAATGTCGCTTAAGGATGCTTTATCAGCAGGCGTAAATGCTAACATTAATTCGCGCGATAGGGCATTTATTCAAGAATTATGTTATGGAGTGATAAGGTGGTATATGCCTTTAAGGCAACTATGTGCCTACTTATTAAAAAAACCTCTTAATGCTTCTGATCAAGATGTTTATGCATTATTGTTAATAGGTCTTTATCAACTTAACTATTTAAGGACATCTCCGCATGCTGCTGTTCATGAGACAGTCCAAGGAGCGAGAGAACTACATAAAGTTTGGGCGGTACCCTTAATTAATGGGGTATTACGAACATTTCAACGTCAAAAAGCCAGTTTACTAAAAAAATTACCTAAAGATAGTCATTTTGCTCATCCTGATTGGTTAATTAAAAAATTACAACAATCATGGCCCAATGAATGGCAAACAATTTTAGCTGCCAATAATCATTTGCCTCCTATGAGTCTGCGAGTTAATCTTTTAAAAATTACAAGAAAAGATTACGTACAAAAATTAAAAGATAAAGATATAACAGGGCATTTAAGCGAATTGAGTGCGACTGGAATTATACTCGATGAATCTTGCCCAGTAATTAAATTACCTGGTTTTATGGAAGGTGAAGTTTCTATACAAGATACGGCCGCACAATTGGCTGCTTCTTTATTGTTGCTAAAGCCTAGACAGATAGTTTTAGATGCTTGTGCAGCGCCGGGAGGGAAAACAACGCATATTTTGGAATCGCAATCTGATCTATTGAATTGCGTAGCTGTCGATTCTGATGCAATCCGTTTAAGTAAAATTAAAGATAATTTGAATCGTTTAAGCTTATCAGATACCAAAATACAATTGCTTTGTTTGAAAGCACAGAATCTCAAAAACATTTGGAAGGAAGGCTTATTCGATAGAATATTATTGGATGCTCCTTGTTCGGGAACTGGAGTTATTCGTAAACATCCTGACATTAAATTATTACGCAGAGAGGAGGATATTGCTAAACTAGCTGAACAACAATATCAATTGATATCAAGTCTTTGGGATATATTAAAGCCAAATGGAGTTTTATTATATGTGACTTGTTCGGTGTTGCCAGAAGAAAATAGCGAGGTATTAATTCGTTTTTTATCGAATCATCCTGGTGCTAAGGAAGACGTCTTAGAAGAAACATGGGGAGTAGCTTGTAGTGTAGGAAGGCAAATTTTCCCCCAAATTCATGGACCTGATGGCTTCTATTATGCTAGGTTACGTAAAGGACTGAATAACTAGTTTAATTATTAAAATAAGATGAGAAAATCATGAAAACAATCTTGCTTTTTTTTTATTGTTTATTAATTTCTGTTACGTTTATTATAGCTGGTTGTGCTTCTAATCATTCATTGGATGAACCCCTAGAGAAAAAAACAGTAAAAAACACAAAGAAAAAAAAGGGTTTATCACCTCCTGTCATACAAGTAGTTCAAGCGGCTGATCGACTTAGAGTCATTGTCTATAGTGATGGTTGTTTTCGGCCAAATGAGAAATTAACTGTCAATTGTACCCAGCAGCTTAGTCAGACCATTAAGCTCATAAAATCCTACGGAGGTGGCCTCATTCAAGTGGTGGGGTATAGTGATGATCTTTATGATCCCCGAACAGCGTCCGCAATTACGCAGGATCAAGCAGAGGTAATAACAAGTTTTTTATGGTCGCACGGAATAGATTCGCAACGTCTACGTACGATCGGGTACGGTCGACATGATTTCATCGCGAGTAATCGAAACGTTAAAGCAAGTAGTTTTAATCGTCGTGTAGAAATTATCTTAGTGAAAAATTAATTAATAAGAGTTTCAATTAGGCTAGGCTGATATAAAAAAGCACCGTTTTTTTTGAGTATCATAACGGAACGTATAATGTCTGATTGCAGAAAAACAGGTGCTTGTTGACCAGCATGGCAGAAAACATGCTATTAATTTTTATTAAGTACCAGACCTTCATCTTCTGAATATTTACTTAAAAAATTTAAAGGTGATAAGTAATAAATCACGCTTTTGTCTTTTGCAAGTGCTCGCAATGTATTTCTAACATTTACTGTTGCTTGAGCTTGGTTTTGAGTTTTTATAAATCCTTGATGTGCACGCAAATGTTGTGCAAATAGTTGGGTATTTTTTGACAATTTGATATCTAAGGTTTTGACGGTTCCTGCTAAACTAATTTTTCCTTTACCGTTAGTATCTATCCTTAAATAAGGACTATTAATCCAGTACACCTTTAAATTTCCATTTCCGGTAGAATCAACCTCATTTAATGAAATGATACCTTGAATAAAAATATTATGAGAATTATGAGTTTCTATTTTTAAGTTTGAGCTAAGTAAATTATGAAATATAACACTTTCATTCCCGTTACTATAAAGAGATTTTAGATCTAATTTATTGGTATAAAGATTGATTTGACCTTTTCCTTGCGCACGAAGTGATAAAGACCCTGAGAGTCCTTTGCCAAAAAGAGTCGCATTACTATTGAATTGTATTTGTTTTATTTGCGTCGGAGATGTATTGACGCGGATTGTTAATCTTTCTCCAGGTTCAGAACGAAAAATAGGTTTGGTCCCAAGATGTAAAATATGGTTTTTTTCACTGTAAATGACTGCAAAGACTCTTTTTGAGTCTCCCATAATTTGTAAGGAGGGATGGGTTTGAGTCGCATCAATGTAAACATTGACAGGACCTTGAATATCTAAACTGTCGAAGTCATTAATAGGGATATTCTTGCTTATAATAGGTTGAGTATGCAACGCTACCTGGGCATGGCTAGAAAGACTAAAAAGGGACAAACTGACAAATAAACAATAGGCGAAGACTTTCATGGTTTAAGGCTCTTATTATTATTTTGATGGAATATTAACCTTGTCGGAGGTCATTTGCCAGATAAAGATTGACATTTAGCTAGGAAAGTCTAAAAACGTTTGAATTAAAAAAGACTTAATATCCTAAAGAGTTTAGTTTATCAGCTTATTGGCTATATTTTTCCTGGAGCGTATTGCGCTATAATCTCGTCCTTATTGACCCTCTAGTGATTTAATCCTTATGAAACGCATAGTGCAACAAGAAATCAAAAAAGCCTTGTTAAGCATGGGCGAATTATCCCTACCTGCTTCACTGATTATCCAAGTAGATTATGCCAGAGAAAAATCACATGGCGATTTTTCTAGTAATATTGCTTTAGTTTTGGCGAAGAAATTACAAGTATCGCCAATTGAATTGGCTGAAAGAATTAAATCGAGTATAGATTGTTCTTCAGATAATTTTAAGTTAGAAAAAATTGAAATAGCAAAGCCTGGATTTATTAATTTTTTTTTAAAAAAATCCTTTTGGTATCCAGTTATCGAAGAGATTTTAAACCAAACTAATCAATTTGGGATTTCGAATTTAGGTAATAATGAATCTGTTTTAGTTGAGTTTGTTTCGGCTAATCCTACCGGTCCTTTGCATGTAGGTCATGGTCGTGGAGCAGCCTATGGCGATTCTGTGGTGAGATTATTGAGAGCAGTAGGCTATCAAGTTTGTGCAGAATATTACATCAACGATGCGGGTAGACAGATGGATATTTTGGCAACTAGCGTTTGGTTGCGTTATTTAGAGATCTGCGGAGAAAAATTTACTTTCCCTAGTAACGCCTATCGAGGAAATTATGTCCACAAGATTGCCGAGAAAATTTTCACCCAATATGGTAAGGATTTTTTTAAAACTGCAGAGTTAGTATATAAAGATATTCCTATTGATGAACCCCAAGGCGGAAATAAGGAACAGCATATTGATGCTCTTATCACTAATGCAAAATTTTTATTAGGTGATGTTGATTATGAAAAGGTATTTGAAGTAGGTTTAAATTCAATTTTAAGCGATATTAAAGAAGATCTAAGTGCATTTAGAGTCAATTTTGATGAATGGTTTTCAGAAAAAAGTTTGTTTAAGACCAATTTTGTCGATAAAACTATAAAACGTTTAACAGAAAACGGGAAAACCTACGAAGCGAATGGAGCTTTATGGTTCAAGTCGACAGACTTTGGGGATGACAAAGATAGGGTTTTGCTACGCGAAAATGGACAACCTACCTATTTTGCGGCAGATGCGGCTTATCGTCTTTGTATTTTAGAACAACGCAAATTTAAAAAAATAATTAACATATTAGGTTCTGATCATCATGGTTATATCCCAAGAATTCGTGCAGTTATACAAGCTTTAGGTTTTTCACCAGATAGTTTAAAAGCTTTATTAGTGCAATTTGCTATTCTTTATCGCGGGGATAAAAAAATTCAAATGTCTACTCGTAGCGGAGAGTTTATTACTTTACGAGAGCTTCGAGAAGAAGTAGGTACTGATGCAACACGTTTTTTTTATGTATTACGACGTGTTGATCAGCATATGGATTTTGATCTTGAGCTGGCTAAAGAACAGTCGAATGCTAATCCTGTCTATTACGTACAGTATGCTTATGCGCGAATATGTAGTGTCATGCGTCAACTCGAGGCAAAAAAATGGGTTTGGGATAAGTCTTTAGGTTTGATTGCGATTAAAGAGTTAAAGGAAATACAAGAGCAGGATTTGTTAGTTTTACTAAATCGTTATCCAGAAATAATAGAATCAGCGGCCACTTCTTACGAACCCCATATTATTGCGCATTACTTGAGAGATTTAGCGCAAAACTTTCATGTTTATTATAATTCATTTATTTTTCTGATAGAGGATAAAAAGTTGAGAAATGCGAGACTAAATTTAATTGCAGCAACTGCACAAGTAATTAAAAATGGCCTAAGCTTATTAGGTGTAGAGACTTTGGAAGTAATGTAATGGCTAAAGATTATGCAAAAAAATATACTAAATATAAATATCTAACTCCTAGGCGTAGAAGCAATCGTTATCTATGGGTAATATTAGGAATTTCAATCGGTTTATTTATTTTAGGTTTATTTTTTTTAAAGCCAGTGCATAAAGTAAGAGCTATTCGATCTGCGGAAAAGATAGCTGATAAAAAAAATATCGAAGTACCTGCTCCTCAGTCGCCAGAACCAAAATTTGATTTCTATAATATCTTACCCCAAGATAATTTAAATTTATCACCACATGTTGATTCTGCAATGAAGGAAATGCCGTTATCCAATGATATGACAACATCACTTCATGCTTCTTCAGGGCAAAGGCCCATAGATACAATGCTAAGTCCAACTCCTGAACAAGTAGCAATTGCGGAGGCTAAAAAGCAATTAGAAGAAGAAATGGGTCAATTCAATGATGAAGTTTATATGCTCATCTTAGGTAATTTTACTGATCGAGCTCATGCAGAACAGTTGCAAGCACAAGCATTGCTGAAAGGATTTCCCGTGCAAAAAAAGACCAACTTAGTTGATGATAAGCTAATATACCAAATCTTTATTGGTCCCTCGAACTTAGGTAGGCTAACTGAGGAAAAAAAACGTTTAAATGAAGCTGGACTAGCTGCGATTTTGATTAAAAATTCTCCCTAAATAGGGAGAATTAATATCTCCAGGTCTTGAAAATAGTCAACTAAGTCACCATAGTGGTAGATAAATTCAATATCCGACAATTTTAAAGAGTAAATAGTGCAATCATTACATGGTACAACAATATTATTAGTTCGGCGTAACGATAAAGTCGTTATTGGTGGAGATGGACAGGTTACTTTAGGTAATGCGATAGTTTTAAAAGGGAATGCTCGTAAGGTTCGCAAATTATATGACGGTCAAGTATTAGTTGGATTTGCAGGTGCAACAGCCGATGCATTTACGTTAATAGAACGGTTTGAAAATAAGTTAAAAGAATGTAATGGACGATTAGATCGAGCTTCGGTTGAACTTGCAAAAGATTGGCGTTCCGATCGAGTTTTACGGCGTTTAGAGGCAATGCTAGCAGTTGCAGATAAAGAAAAATCTTTTATGTTAAGTGGAAATGGGGATGTAATTGAGCCAGAGCATGATTTAATTGCCATAGGTTCGGGTGGGGCTTATGCACAGTCTGCTGCATTGGCATTATTTCAAAATACTAAATTAAGTGCGCGTGCTATTGTTGAAAAAAGTTTAATTATTGCTGCAGACATTTGTGTGTTTACAAATCATCAACGTACGATTGAAGAAATTGACTGTGTGACCAATAAAAAATAATAATCTTAATATAAACTAATTACTTATTTATTAATGAAAACTAATAAATCCGACTTAATTGACACAACTATTGATGAAACCAATCAAATTTCTGAGCTAACTATGGTAGACGCTAATTTTTCAGAAGATATTAATCAACCCATTAATGACATAGATATGTCTGTCGAGGCAGATCATTTAAGTAGAATTGATTTGACTCCTAAACAAATAGTGCAAGAACTTGATCGATTTATTATAGGGCAAAATGAAGCCAAGAGAGCTATTGCAATTGCTTTGCGCAATCGTAAACGCCGTATGTTACTTGATCTAGAGTTAAGAGAAGAAGTGACCCCAAAAAATATACTGATGATTGGTCCCTCCGGAGTAGGTAAGACTGAGATTGGACGACGTGCGGCTAAAATTACGGGCTGTCCTTTTTTAAAAATAGAAGCTACTAAATTCACTGAAGTAGGTTACATAGGACGAGATGTAGATTCTATTCCTAGAGATTTAGTGGATTCCGCATTTAAATTTTTACGTGAAGAGGAAATTACACGTCTTCATCCTCAAGTCCTGGAGGCGGCAGAAAGCAAAATTATTGATAGTTTTGTTCCTCCAGTGCGTTTAACAAAAGATGAAGCGGCAGATAAGCTTAAAAATAAAGAAAAGTCTATTGCGAGGAATGTTTTTCGCAAGCAATTACGAGCAGGACTTTTAGATGATAAAGAAATAGATGTAGAGTTAGCGGCTTTACCAGCCGGGGTAGAGATTATGGGCCCCCCTGGGATGGAAGATATGACTAATCAATTGCAAAATATGCTGCAGAATATTGGTACAGCACGTACTCGTACTCGCCGTATGAAAGTAAAAGATGCATTAGCAGTTATTCAAAAAGAAGAAGCAGGGAAGTTACTTGATGAAGAAGATTTGAAGCGTAAAGCAATTGAATGGGTAGAGCAATATGGAATAGTATTTATCGATGAAATTGATAAAGTATGCCGTCGTGGTGAAATGAGTGGTGCAGATGTTTCACGTGAGGGAGTTCAGCGAGATTTGTTGCCTTTAATTGAAGGCTGTACTGTTTCCACAAAATATGGGATGGTTCGAACAGATCATATTTTATTTATTGCTGCAGGTGCTTTTCATTTATCTAAACCATCGGATTTAGTTCCAGAATTACAAGGTCGCTTGCCAATTCGGGTGGAGCTAAAGGCATTAACAGCAAAAGATTTTGAACGTATTTTAGTGGAGCCTCAAGCATCTTTAATCGTTCAATATCAGGCTTTACTGGGTACTGAAGAATTAGAATTAAATTTTGATAAGCTTGCTATTCAGCGTATCGCTGAAATTGCTTATGATCTGAATGAAAAAACTGAGAATATTGGCGCACGACGTTTATATACCGTGATGGAAAGATTGTTGGAGGAGATATCGTTTGAAGCGACAGATTATACCGATAAAAACGTAAATATCGATGTTAATTATGTTGATAAACATCTAACCCCATTAGCGCAAGATCAAGATACCAGTCATTTTATTTTATAATATGGTTCCCATTCCTAGCGATATAAAACTTCTACAGAAGACTCGAATATTAGAAATACTATTTGACAATGGTGAAAAATTTAGATTGCCTTGTGAATACCTAAGAGTTTTTTCGCCCTCTGCGGAAGTTAAAGGGCATGGGTATAGCGAGGGAAAATTAGTCACTAACAAAAAAAATGTTAATATCATCAACATAGAGTCAATTGGTCATTACGCTATCAGATTGATTTTTGATGATAACCATCAATCAGGAATCTATAGCTGGGAAACACTCTATGATTTATCTAAGCATCACGCTAAATTTTGGGGACATTATTTGCAACGTCTAGAATCAGTGGGCGCAAGTCGAGAATAGTATTTTTTTAAAAGTTATTCACTTAAAATTGTAACTTTGGCAAAGCGTCTTTTCCCAACTTGGTAAATATGGCTGGTACCAGGTTTAATTAACAGTTTCTTATCTTCAATTTTTTGTGAGTCAATTTTAACTGCGCCGGCCTCAATTGAACGCAGTGCCTCTGAGGTGCTTGCCACTAATCCTGCTTGCTTTAATAAGTGGGCAATCGATAAATCCCCTCCAGGAATGGTAATATTCAGTTCTTTAATTTGTGAGGGAATGGCGCCATCTCTAAATCGGTGTTGAAATTCCTGGAATGCTTTTTCAGCATCTGCTTTAGTGTGAAAACGTTCAATAATTTCTAAGGCTAACTCTATTTTAAAATCGCGTGGGTTGGCTAAACCTTGTGTAGCTTCTTGTTGCATGGATTTAATATCACGTAAGGATTTTTTGAATGATAGTAACTCAAAGTAACGCCACATCAACTCGTCAGAAATCGACATAATTTTTCCGAACATATTGTTTGCCGGTTCATCGATAGCAATATAATTATTGAGTGATTTAGACATTTTTTGTATACCGTCTAAACCTTCTAATAAAGGCATGGTTAAAATTATTTGCGGTGTTTGTTTGCAATGTTTCTGTAACTCTCTTCCCAACAATAAATTAAACTTTTGATCGTTACCACCACATTCGAGATCGGTTTTTAATACAACAGAATCGTAGCCCTGAAGTAAAGGATACAGGAATTCATGTATTGCAATAGGTTGATGCTGACGATACCGTTGATGAAAGTCATCTCTTTCTAGCATTCTAGCTACAGTATAAGACGATGCTAATTTAATTAGGTCAGTAACTGATAATTTTCCTAACCATTCAGAGTTAAAGCGCAAGTTGGTTTTTTTTAGATCTAATATTTTACTAAATTGTTGTTGATAGGTTTTGGTATTGGCCATAACTTGATCGACACTTAAGGGTGGGCGGGTTGCATTTTTACCTGATGGGTCACCAATGAGTGCTGTAAAATCACCAATAATAATGTCAATTTCATGACCTAAATCTTGTAATTGACGTAGTTTATTGATGAGCACAGTATGACCGAGATGTAGATCCGGAGCTGTTGGATCAAAACCTGCCTTAATACGTAAAGGTCTATTTTCTTTTATTTTATTTTTCAATTCATCAACAACAAGTATTTCGGTACTTCCTCGTTGGAAGGTTTCAAAAGTATTATCATTCATGTTATTTACCCGTTATAGCCAAAGCCAAAGCATATAATTTATTTTTTTTCTCATGCGTTATTTTAGCAGCTATGGAAGTTGCTTGCTTAATCGGTAATTCGTCTAATAAAATTCCTAATATTCGTTGCTTGTCAATTTCATATGGGTTTAGATATGCAGCCCCTTCAACAATAACCACAAATTCTCCTTTTTGTTGATTTTTATCTGAATTTAACCAAATTTTTAATGGTCCTAAATTATCGCCATGGATGGTTTCAAAAGTTTTTGTTAATTCTCTAGCTAAAACTACATAACGTTTCGCTCCAAATACAATCAACATATCATCTATTAGCTCTAGAATACGGTGTGGCGCTTCATAGAAAATAATTGTTCGTGTTTCATGTAAAAATTCTAGTAACTTTTTTTGTCGAGCAGTACTTTTTCCGGGTAAAAATCCCTCAAAAATAAATCTATCACACGTTAAGCCCGAAGCACATAATGCAGTTATTAAAGCACAAGGACCAGGGATAGGGATAACTGGAATTCCATGTTGACGTGCTAATTTTACTAAACGATAACCTGGATCATTAATGAGAGGTGTTCCTGCATCACTAATCAAGGCGATAGATTGATTTTTTTTAAGGCAATCTAAAAGAAGTTTGCTAGTAGCTGCTTCATTATGTTCATGTAATGAAATTAATGATGTAGTAATACCAAAATGCTTAAGTAATTTTTGACTATGGCGGGTATCTTCGGCGGCAATTTGATTAACATTTTGTAGAGTTTCTATGGCTCTAGGGCTAAAGTCATCTAAATTACCTATAGGCGTAGCTACTACATAAAGGCTTGGAATTTTTGGCATAAACTTTTCGCATTAAAATATGAGATGGGTATAATGGCATAGCGTTTTATTCTGCGCAAAATTCAGAGGTTAATTTTAAAATGTTCAAAAAAATGAAACAACAAAAATTAGGGTTGTGGATGTTAACTGCTCTAGTTACAGGTAATATGATAGGGTCAGGAATTTTCTTATTACCAGCTTCCTTGGCAGCCTATGGCAGTATTAGTTTGCTTTCTTGGATCGCTACAGCAGTAGGCGCTTTGTTAATAGCATTAGTATTTGCTAAGCTAGCTAATGTAATGCCTCTCATTGGAGGACCTTATGCCTATTGCCGAGAAGCATTTGGTGATTTTGTTGGATTCCAGATGGCTTATAATTATTGGATTGCACTATGGGTAGGTAATGCAGCAATAGTTGTTGCTTTGACAGGCTACTTAAGTTTTTTTTGGCCTCTGTTGGCTAAAAATGCCCTATGGTCTTGTTTTGTTAGTATTGGTTTGGTGTGGTTAATGACTTTTATCAATGTTCTAGGTGTTCGGCATGCGGGCATTTTTCAGTTATTGACAACTATTTTAAAATTGATTCCTTTATTACTTATTGCTTTAGTAGGGATTTTTTATATTCATCCTCATTTTTTGAGTGCATTTAATTTATCCGGAAAATCTAATTTAAGTGCGTTTAGCGGCGCAGCAACTTTAACTTTATGGTCTTTTATCGGCCTAGAATCTGCTTCGGTTCCCGCGGGTCATGTAGATAACCCTAATCGTAATATTCCCAAAGCGACTATTCTGGGAGTAATCATAGCAACAATCGTTTATTTATTGAGTAGTATCGCGGTAATGGGTGTTATGCCGTTAACTGAACTTGCACATTCTAATGCTCCTTATGCTGATGCTGCACACATCATGTTTGGGCCGATAGGGAGTTTTTTAGTTGCCATTGGGGCAGTCATTTCTTGTGTAGGTGCTTTAAATGGCTGGATTTTACTTCAAGGTCAAATTCCATTAGCGGCCGCTCAGGATAAACTTTTTCCAAGTATTTTTTTAAAAAAATCAGAAAATGGAACACCTATTGCGGGTTTGGTTATTTCTAGCATTCTAATTTCCTTCCTCTTATTGATGACCTTGAATCATAGTTTGGTTAAACAATTTACAATTATTATTTTACTAGCAACTTTAGCTTCGCTGATTCCTTATTTTTTAACTACGATGTCTGAGTTGGTTATCTTTTTTAAATATCCTGGACTATTTAAAAAAGGTAGAAAATTATTTGGTTCGGTAGTTATTGCAATTTTAGCGGGAATCTACTCTTTTTGGGTTATTATAGGTTCGGGGAAAGAGACTGTATTTTATGGGACATTATTATTACTTAGTAGTGCGCCAGTTTATGTTTGGATGAAATGGAGCGGCTATGCAAAAGGCATTATAAGCATAACCGAGCAACCTTCACCTTTACCCTGAGGATATAGTTTGTACAAACTATTTGTTTTTTTTGTGGTTTTATTGGGTGGTTTTTATTCTCCAGCTTTTGCTGCGCTTAATGAATCTCCTGCAATAAATTTGACTCAGCAACAATTGGTTGCTGAGAAGACGCGCAGTGAATTATTAAAAAGAAAACTGCAGGGTTTACGTAATGAGCAGAAAGTTGCCTCACCTGTCGTTAGCAAACAATCTCTAGCGCATCTGAATTTATTGATTGCTATGGCAAAAGCTGATTTAGAAAGTATTAACTTAAGTCTAAAAACCACTCAACAATCTACTGATTTGATTCAAGATTCCATTCGAAATGCCATTGATCAATGGGAAATTTCGACACCAGGCTTATCTATTTCTCAAGAAGTTCAGCAACAACAGGCACAACTGCAGCAAACTTTGCAAGAACGACGAAATTTATTTAACTTACAGCAAAAGCGCGTTAAGGTTTTACAAAATTCGCGCGATGTTGTGCAACAAACAATTAATTTTGCTGAAGAATGGCGTCAAAATTTACAAAGAAATTATCAATTACAACAGCAAACTCAACGCCAAGAATCTTTAGATATATTAACTCTACGCCTTCAACAAGATCAGCAGAATTGGATACAGCGTCTAAACCAATGGAGCGAAGAACTAAAAAAAGCTGAAATAACCGGTTTTATCAATAATAACTCTTATGATCAAATAGAATTTAAAATATTTGAAGCAGAAGAAAAAAGTAATTTACTCGAAACAGAACTAAACACTGCTAGAATAGCTAATAAATTACAAGACTTGGCTTCTGTGTTTAATCAAAAATTATCCTTAAGTACGCTCAGTAATTTACAACATAAAATTGAAAGTCTAAGTGAACAGATCAATACTTCAATTGACTTATTTCATAATAAAATTAAATTTCTACAAAATTATTTGAATTTAATTAATAAAAATCAACAACAAAAAGAGTTTATTTTTACGAATGATCAGATAAAATTAGTCCCATTAAAAGAAATTATTTTAGGCTATCAAAAGTTGCTTGTAAAAATGCAACAACTGTCTAAAGATGCAGATTCCGAACAAGTTCTTATAGCAAAACAATTAAAACTACAGCTAGCTAATAGACAAACGTTACCAGGTTTGAATTTAAATGCTTGGATCGGTTTAGGCCAAACTATCTTCCAAATTCCTAGATTGACCATAGATAAATTAGCAGGTCTTTATGAACCAGTTTTCAGCAAGCTAGAATTGGTGTCAAGCTGGCAATGGATTATAGTCTTACTGGGTGTGTTGATATGGTTTGCTACTTGGTTAAAACTAAGACGATTTTTAGCAGTAGATAGAGTACGTTTGCAGCAACGAAGTAGAGGTTTTTTTTCTGCACAAACCGTAATAGTTGTTTTGCAATTACTGCAGCGCCATTTATCTGGAATTATGCTGTTAGCGGGATTAACTGGATTATTGTTTTTATTAAATATATCCATCAAATTATTTTCTTTGATTATTAGCATGGGTGTTGTTTGTTTAATATTTAGTATTGTTATTCAGCTAGCACATATTTTATTGCTTGAAAATACCACTGACGAAAGTGGGCATGATGTCAAACTTTATTATCGGTTACGAACTACGTTATTGATCGGTGGTATAGTTACCTTAGCGACAATTTTAGTTAATCAATTACCGGTTAATTATGAGGTTCAAGATTTGTTTGGCCGTTTATTTATGTTATTTCTTCTCATAGTAGCTTTAGTTTTAATGAAAAGTTGGGAAGTTGTTCCTACATTACTTGAACCGTATATAGAAAATAAACATGCTTATTTAAAAAGAGTGATTCGATGGTTAAGCTTTTTAATTCCATTCAGTTTACTAACCAATGCTTTAATAGGATTAGTTGGTTATGTTGAACTAGCTTGGGCTATAGCTCATTATCAAGGTTTATTCTTAGTCGCCCTAACTGCTTATCTTTTACTAAGAGGTCTTTTAGATGAATTAATTCGCTGGATCTCCGAACAATGTATTCGCCATTTTAGAAATGGTTGGTTATGGAGCCAATCTTTATTGAAACCGTTTCATCAAATTTTAAAATTAGCATTATTATTTTTATCAATATTGGGCTTATTTGAACTGTACGATTGGGGAGATCGTATTCCTTTATTAAAGATAAGTCTTTATAAATTACTTTCTAAAAAATTATTCGTTATAGCTAGCATGGCGATTGTGACTGGTTTTACGATTGTTCAATTAGCAATATTAATGGTGATTTTAACTTGGATAGCCCATTGGTCTCGTGAGTTTGCTTATCGTTGGTTATTTGCGCATACGAAAGATCTTGGGTTACGTAATAGTTTAGCTATTTTTACGCAGTATACGCTTATTGCTATTGGAATTTTGGTTGGATTAAATATTTTAGGTCTCACCTTAGGTAATATTGGCGTTATTTTGGGAGCTTTTTCGTTTGGTGTGGGTTTGGGTTTAAGAGATTTATTTAATAATTTTTTTACGGGTCTTTTTCTATTGGTGGAAAGACCTGTAAAGGTAGGAGATTGGGTTACAGTAGGTAATTACGATGGTCAAGTATCCCACATTGGAGCCCGTTCGATTACAGTGACAACCGACGATCGTCAAGAATTATTAGTTCCTAATGCGGATATTTTTAGCAAAAATTTTATTAATTGGACGCACCGAGATAGTGTAGTTCGTGCTTTGGTGACTGTTAAAACTAATAGAAAGGATAATCCCCTACGAATAAAGGATATTATTTTAGAAGTATTAGCAACAATCCCGAAAATTTTAACGAATCCTAAACCAGAAGTGTACTTTAAAGAAATTGATAAAATTTTATTAGAGTTTAAAGTTGAATATTATGTTGATCTCAATCATATTAATTCACGTTCTGGTGTACGTTCGCAATTTTTATTTAGCTTATGGGAACGCTTTTCTAATGAGGGCATTTTGCCGCCGGAAGCACCGCATGATGTACACCTTGAGGGTAAATTAGAGCTAAACTCCAATCCAGCGATTTAATTTTGTGTTATGAAAAAAAAAATTAAGATTATTTTTACCGGCGGGGGTTCGTCGGGACACGTTACGCCCAGCTTGCCCTTGATATCAGCTTTGCAAAATAAAGGCGTAGATACATTTTATGTGGGATCTAAGAAAGGTATAGAGCATTCTCTTATCAAATCTTTAAAAATTCCTTACTATGCAATTACTGCCGGTAAATTAAATCGATATTGGACCTGGAAAAATCTATTAACTCCTTTTCAGTTAATAAAGGGGATTATACAAAGCCTCATAATTTGTTGGAAAATCAAGCCTGACATCATTTTTTCTAAAGGTGGATTTGTTGCTTTGCCTGTTGTAATTGCTGCTAAATTAAATAGCATTCCGATTGTTATTCATGAGTCTGATTTAACTCCTGGGTTAGCTAATCGACTCAGTTTTCCTTTTGCAAAATTGATTTGTATTACATTTCCTGAAACTATTAAATACTTTAAAAGTACTTCTAAAATATTGCTGACAGGCATGCCTATTCGCGATGCACTGCAACATGGAGACCCTAAAAAAGGCTTAAAATTTTGTGGTTTCACTGAAAAAATAAAACCGGTTTTATTAATCATGGGTGGTGGTTTGGGTTCGAGTTTAGTTAACGAAAGTATTCATCGATTAATAAATCCATTGACAGAAAAATTTCAAGTTATTCATATTTGCGGTAAAAATAAATCTGACCCTGCATTTGATGGAATTAAAAGTTATAAACAATTCGAATACTTACAAGATGAATTTGCGGATGTTCTTGCTAGTGCAGATTTAGTAATTAGCCGTGCGGGAGCTACCTCTATTTATGAGTTAGTGTCTTTGAATAAGCCAAATATTTTGTTACCTTTATCAAAAAAAGCGAGCCGTGGAGATCAAATTCACAACGCAAAATACTTCGCTAAGCTAGGCCTAAGCAAGGTAATTTTCTTTGAAGAATTTTCAGATGAAAAATTGCTCAAGACACTGTTTGAAAGTTATGAAAATTTGGATGAATTAAAAAGTAAATTAAGCCAATTCAAGCGGCTTAATGCTACGCAAATAATTATTGACAAATTGGTAAATTTTTCATTCACTTAATATGAAAGTTTTATTATTCATTTTTTTATGTGTACAATTTTATTTTGCAGAAATAATAAACGCTCAAACATTGCCAACAGAAACCCAGATAAAAATTTACATTGTTAAACAACAGTTAGAACAACTTTCTTTATTAGAAAAATTAGTCAATATCAATAGTGGTACAGCTAATATTGCTGGAGTTTATCAGGTAGGTGAAATTTTAAGGCCATTTTTCCAGCAGCTTGGCTTTAAAACCTATTGGGTTGAAGAACCAAGTTATATGCAGCGTGCAGGAACTCTAATTGCTGAGCATTTAGGCACAAAAGGGAAAAGGATACTAATAATTGGGCACCTTGATACAGTGTTTGCTAAAGAAAGTTCATTCCAGAAGTTTAAACGTCACGGAAATAAAGCTACCGGACCTGGTGTTATTGATGATAAGGGTGGAGATGTAGTCATTCTTTATGCTTTAAAGGCATTGCAAAATGCGAATGTTCTCAGTGATATGAATATTACAGTAGTATTAACTGGAGATGAGGAAGATTCAGGGAAACCAACCCGTATTTCAAGAAAACCTTTATTTACTGCAGCCCAGCATAGCGATGTTGCCCTAGGTTTTGAATGGGCTACGCTTCCCAATACAGCAACTATAGCTCGTCGTGGAGCTGCCCATTGGCAGATAAATACACAAGGTAGTGGTGTTCATTCATTCGAAGTATTTCAAAAACCAGCAGGTTATGGTGCTATTTTTGAATTAACTCGTATTCTTAATGCCATGCGAGAACAAATGAGTGCTGAGAAAAGTTTATCTTTTAGCCCCGGACTTATATTGGCAGGTTCTTCCATTAATTATAAAAAGAACTATTTTGGCGGCGAAGCTTATGGAAAAGATAATATTATCGCTAAAACCGCGATGGCAACAGGTGATCTACGCTTTATAACTCCACAACAAGAGATTAATGCTAAAAAGAAAATAGCAAAGATAGTAAATCAGCATTTACCGACTACTACGGCGGTTGTTAATTTTCAGGAAGGAATCCCAAGTATGCCACCGACTGCTAGTAATATCGAATTACTCAAAAAATATAGTGAAGCGAGTATTAGTTTGGGATATGGTTCAATTATAGCGCTTGATCCCGCATTACGTGGAGCTGCCGATATTTCGCATGTTGCATCGATCACGCAAGCTAATTTGGATGGTTTAGGTCCAGTGGGAACAGGTGCTCATTCAGAAAAAGAAACACTGGACATTAAATCTTTACCAATACAAACACAAAAAGCGGTAATATTAATGTATCGTTTAGCTAATGATCATTAAGGAAGAACCCTTATTGTTTTTCCAATTTATAGAATAGATCTAAGCCATTAGCAAAGTTACTACTGGTAGTTTGTAAATAAAAATTTTTGTTTAGAACATAATTGATGTTTAAAATACTGATTTGATCCAGTAAACCTAAACTATATGAGATGTTAAGTTTTGGTGAAATATTTTTACCAACTATCAATGAAGTATTTTGTTGTAAGCTATTAGTAGTCGGATTAAAAATGGGTTTATTTCCAATGGTCAATTGATCTAAACCCATTTTCTGTTGAACTTTACTAATAATTTGGCCAATATTACTTTTTTCATTCCCTAAATTGCTAGCGGCGGTTAATAATAATTGCGTGCTAGCGGCACTTAGCTGATTGCTGGCGTGACCGGTAATTAAATAAGAAAGCATATCTAATTGCGATTTAATGATGTTAGAAGGATTAGCGAATAAAATAATATGCGGATCTTGTAATGTTCCTCTTACCTGTATACCTGTTTCTAATGAAATAGGTATAGATTGAGAAGAAAAAATTGAGGATTGAATAAAATTATTAGAGCCTAGTTTAGATTGAGCATCAACAGAGATATTCTGGGTGGATACAGGCAAAATTAAGATATTTCGACTAGCGGTAATGTTGAGTGTGGGATCACTAATAGGAGTATTAGAAAAATTTAATGAAGAATTAGCTTTTAATTTTAAACTTTGTCCATAATAACTATATTCACCTGGGAAAAGTTTTAGTTGTCCTGACGCCAATACGGGATGATTAAAATCTTGTTTTATAGTAAGTGAACCTTTTAACTTAGTATGAAGTCCTTGATATTGTAATTGGATATCATTTCCCGCTTCAATTTTAATATCATTTTTGAATTTAAAAGATGAATTAACAGGTTTTTTCTTATCCTCTACAAACACTATATCATTAGATAATGTGATTGAATTATTATTTTTAGGATTAATTTTAATGCTGCCTTTTGGAAATAAAATAATGCCACTGGTTTCAATTTGTTGTCTATTGGCTAAAATTTTCAATTTTGGCGTTGCGGTAATTTGATATTCTGGATTATCAATTATAGTTACATCTTTTCCTTGCAAATCAATTAATGTTGATAAATTTTGTTTTAATAAATCGGTTGTAGAATAAACTTCTAAGAATCCATTGCCTGAATAAATTTGACCAATACCGATTAAATTATTCTTATCGGTATGCAGCTGATATTTTATATTTTTTAATTTAAGACCTAAAACAGGAATTTCTGTACTGGCC